>Ga0182021_10009308_pt1 | contig 11636 bp, 9 predicted proteins | sample 612E3MmetaG_FD_120493 | JGI IMG/M metagenome (GOLD analysis project Ga0182021, IMG submission 120493) | Permafrost microbial communities from Stordalen Mire, Sweden - 612E3M metaG (Illumina Assembly) | ecosystem: Environmental > Terrestrial > Soil > Wetlands > Permafrost | place: Sweden...
ATCCGATCACGGTCGTCGCCGCGGTCGGCTTCAGTCTTATCGTCGGGATCGTCTTCGGAGTCTGGCCGGCCAGCCAGGCCGCCCGCCTCGACCCCGTCGTCGCCCTTCGGTATGAGTAGCAACAGCGCTTGCGCAATTGGCCGCGATGCCCTTATGCTTCGCGGCCAATGAACGCCTTCGACTTCAGCCGCAGGGAGAATTCGCGCATGGCCTCGTGCCTGCGCAGTTCGATGATGTCTATGCCCTGGCGGCCCCGAAGTGCGGAGGATGGGGTCTGAGGTCCCGGCTCACCTAGCAGCGAGGCCGGACCAAGGATCGGTCCCGGGGCCGCGGACTCCTCACAGGAGCCGCGGTTCTTTGTTTCTCCGGACGACACGACGGACAGCCGCCTGAACCCACCGCCCTCACCCCAGGGCTCCCCCGGGATCAACCGCAGGCCGACCAAATCCCGCCGCAGAGCTACAAGACCAGGAGAAACCACCCGTGTCCGACCAGAAGACTCCCGCCCAGAAGAACGAGACCCTCGCCGTCCACGCCGGCCAGACCGTCGATCCCACAACGAAGGCTCGCGCAGTCCCGATCTACGCGACCACGAGCTACGTGTTCGACAACGCCGACCACGCCGCCCGTCTCTTCGGGCTGCAGGAGTTCGGCAACATCTACACCCGGATCATGAACCCGACCACCGATGTCTTCGAGCAGCGCGTCGCCGCTCTCGAGGGTGGCGTCGGGGGGTTGGGCGTGGCATCCGGTCAGGCGGCCGAGACGCTGACGATCCTCAGCCTCGCCCGCGCCGGCGACAACTTCGTCACCAGTGCCTCGCTGTACGGCGGCACCTACAACCTCTTCCAGTACACCCTGCCCAAGTACGGCATCGAGTTCCGCTTCGTCGACGGCTCCAAGCTCGAGGAGTTCGAGAAGGCGATCGACGGCAAGACCAAGGGCGTCTACCTCGAGACCATCGGCAACCCGCGTCTGGACGTGCCGGACTTCGAGGGCATCGCAAAGATCGCCCACAAGCACGGCGTCCCGGTCATCGTCGACAACACCTTCGCGCCGATACTCTCGCGCCCGTTCGAATGGGGCGCGGACATCATCGTCCACTCGGCGACCAAGTGGATCGGTGGCCACGGCACCGCGATCGGCGGCGTCGTCGTCGACAGCGGCAAGTTCGACTGGGCCGGCTCGCCGCGCTTCAAGGCAGACTTCGTCGACCCGGACCCGTCCTACCACGGCGTCAGCTACACGGGCGCCTTCGGCAACCTGGCCTTCATCCTCAAGCTCCGCGTCACCCTGCTGCGCGACCTTGGTCCCGCGCTGAGCCCGTTCCACTCATTCCTCTTCCTGCAGGGCCTCGAGTCGCTGCCGCTGCGCATCGAGCGCCACAGCTCCAACGCGCTGGCGGTAGCCAGGTGGCTCGAAGCCCACCCGGCCGTGGAGTGGGTCAGCTACCCCGGCCTCACGTCGCATCCATCGCACAAGAACGCGGTCAAGTACCTGTCCGGTGGCTACGGCGGCGTCGTGACGTTCGGTCTCAAGGGCGGCGTGGAGGCCGGCCGCAAGCTGATCGACTCGGTCAAGCTCTTCAGCCTGCTGGCCAACGTCGGCGACGCGAAGAGCCTGATCATCCACCCCGCCTCCACCACTCACCAGCAGCTTTCGGCCGCGGATCAGGTCGCCAGCGGCGTGACTCCCGAGCTGGTCCGCATCTCAGTGGGGATCGAGCATGTCGACGACATCATTGCGGACCTCGATCAGGCAATCGGCGCCGCGACGGGCATCCGGTCCGCCACGGTTGCTCCGGTCGTAGCCGCCAAGTAGGCGGAGCCCACGGCAGGTAGTCTCGTGAAATCGACGCCGGCAATTCGATGGATCTCGGAGGTGCGCGGCCAGTCCGCGCCCTCCGATCCGCCTGCCGTAGTCGAATCCGCGCGCGCCGGGTCCGTCGCGGGGCTCGGCGCGCTCGCTTCCGCGAATTCCAGACCGCGCGGCCGGGGCACAGGGTCCGGCTTCGTCCCCGCCGATCCCGGCGTTTCGACCGCACGCGCGGACTTCGGTTTTCGTAGCCTGAACGACGTGGATAACTCGAGCGACCCTCAGACCGGCAAGATCGTCTCGCGCTGGCTCGGTCGCTTCGCGCTGGAGTCCGGCGCGGTCCTGCCGGATCTGGTCGTGGCCTACCGGCACGATGGCGTCCCCATCGGCGAAGGGCGGCAGATCCTGGTCGTCCACGCCCTGACCGGCTCGGCCGATGCCGCGGGCGACTGGTGGGCACCGCTCATCGGCCCCGGCCAGGTTCTGGACACTGACAAGTTCGGCATCCTCTGCATGAACTTGCTCGGCAGCCGGTACGGCACCAGCGGCCCGATCTCACGCAACGCGGTGACCGGCAAGCCCTACGGTCGAACCTTTCCCCGGATCACGGTTCGAGATCAGGCCCGGGCCCAGTGGCGACTCCTCGACGCGCTGGGGATCGGCAAGCTCGCTCTTGCGGTCGGCGGGTCGCTCGGCGGCATGGTCGCGCTGGAGGTCGCCCTCGAACGACCCGGCGAGATCAGCCGGGTCGTGCCGATCGCCGCGCCCGCCCGCATCGGCCAGCTCGCCGTCGGCTGGGACAACATCCAGCTCGAGATCGTCGACAAGCTCGGCATGGAGGGCCTGGATTTGGCCCGCCAGCTTGCCATCACGACCTACCGCAGCGAGATCGACTTCGAGCAGCGGTTCGGCGGGCGCGTGGAGCCCGATGGAACGCCCTCGATAGTCAGCTATCTGCGCCATCAGGGTCGCAAGCTGCTCGAGCGCTTCGACGCGGACACGTACCGGACGCTGGTCTGGGCTATGGACACGCACGACATCGGCCGCGACCGCGACGGTGCCGTGGCCGCTCTGCGGCGACTTGCCGCCTACGGAACGCGACTCACCGGCGTCGGCATCGAGGGCGACATCCTGTACGGCACGAACCAGGTCCGGGACCTGGTCGAGGCTGCCACGACTTCTGGCATGGACGCCGCCTACCGTGAGATCCATTCCTCCAAGGGCCACGACGCCTTCCTGGTGGAGTGGGACCAGCTGACGACGCTTCTGGCGGAGGCGCTGAAGTAGCCCACCACCGACCCGGGGCTTGCGCCGTGCCCTGCCGTGCCGAGCGCCAGGCGCCGCGCCGCGCCGCGCCGTGCCGTGCCGCGCCGCGCCTAGCCGCGCGCCCGGCCCACTTCTTGCCCAATATCGCCCCGGGCAATGCTAGGGACGCGGCGCCTGGATCCACCCCCGAAACCGTACGGCGGTTAGCCTCGGTCGGCTAACTCGCGATCGCAGGCGGGCCCCGTTTGACCGGACCCGGACCCGTGCCTCGCTTCTGAGAGCAGGTTGGTCACCTAGCATCGCCCCCAGTGATATTGGGCAAGATCGCCCTCGCGCCGCCGCGCCCCGCGCCACCCAGCAGTGCGACTCGCCCCGCACCGCTCAGCTACGGCACCTCGAGCCAGCCCTCTCGCAGCGCGCGCGTGGCCATCTCCGTCCGGGACTGGAGCCCGAGACGTTCGAACAGACGGCGCAGATGAGCCTCTACCGTCTTGCACGTGATCCCAAGCGCAGCGCCGATCTCGTCGTTGCTGCGACCGTCGATGACCAGCGCCACTACCTGGCGCTCCCGCGCCGTGAAGACGGGGGCCGGCCCGGTCGGGCGGACACCGAAAGCCAGGCCACCCGAAGCTACCTTGTGGATCGCCTCGATCAGCTCGGCGATTGGCGCGGTCTTGAGGACGAAGCCCGAGGCGCCCAGCCGCAGCGCCGCGGCCACGTACTGCTGATAGTCGTACGCGGTCAGGACCACGATGGCTGGCAGGCGGCGCCCGGTCTTCAGCAGCTCTAGGCCGCTCTCCGATCCAAGCCGGATATCGAGCAGGAGCACATCCACCGCCTCTGGATCAAGCAGTGGCGCCGCGTCCGCCAGCGAACCGGCGGTTCCGGCAATGCTCAGCCCCGCCACGTTCGAGAGCAGAGCGGCCGTCCCTTCGCGCACGACGGGATGGTCGTCAACGATGGCGACGCGGATCGGCGTTGCCGGGGCCGTCATGCGGGTTCCGCGGCCGGGGTTTGTCCGGGGTCGGCGCCGGAGGCAAGGGTCGCCGAAGCCGTCTCCGGCGAGGCCGCGCCGGCGCGCTCCCACACGAGCCGAACCCGCGTCCCGCCGCCCGGTCGCCGGCCGATCGTGAGCTCGGCGCCGATCGATTCTGCCCGCTGGCGCATGCTGATCAGCCCCAGATGACCCGACCGTTCGGCAGCTTCGGCCGCGCCGGCCGGCACGCCCGGCCCCGAGTCGTCGACCTCCAGCTCGGCCCATGAGCCTCCGCCTCGATACCTCACGCCGATCGGCGGAGCGCCGTGGCGCACGGCATTGCTGATAGCCTCCTGAGACACTCGGAAGAAGGCCAGCTCCGGCTCGGCCGGCAGACGCTTCTCTCCCTCGAGCCGATCGAGCGAAACCGGTCCGGCCGGCTCTTCGTATCGCTGGCACAGCCATTCGATCGCCGGGCCAACCCCCAGGTCGTCGAGAACCGGCAGCCTCAAGTCGCCGCAGATGGATCGAAGGCGCTCGGCGACATCGCGGGCCGCGGCGGCATTGGCCGCGTCTCCGGCCGCGTCCAGGCGCCGGACCAGCATCGTCAGGTCCTGCAGGGCATAGTCGTGGATGTCGCCGGCGATGCGGGCACGCTCGGCCTCGGTCGCTCGAACGGCCAGGTCTCGCTGGAACGTCGACCGGCTTAGCAACTTCGACATGGGCAGGCGGCCCAGGCGCCAGACCACGATCGCGCCCAGCCAGACCAGGACCAACCACGTCTCGTGGTGGAAGAACAGCAAGCTGGCGCAGGAAGACGCGGGGGTCAGGGCGATCGCCGCCAGCTCGATCGCCGGCTGCTCGCCGGCCGGCACCTGCGCCCCGGGTTCGGCCAGACGGAGCGCCTGTAAGGTCCGGGCAAGTCCCGGCATCAGGACGATGCCCGCCGGGCACAGGGCGCGCAACACGGGCAGCATCCACGCGCCGGCGTCGCGATCGTAGATAGGGATCAGCACCGCAGCGGCCACGGTCGCGTTCGCGGCGAGCACAGCGATGGCGCCAACAACCCAGCGGCGCTTCTTGAGTCCGCCCGTGAGCTGCAAGCCAAGTGGCAGCAGTCCGGCCGCCAGCATCGCGCCCTGAACGACGAGGACGGCGCCGTTCTGGATCTGGTCGAGGCGCATCACCAGCAGCGGCATGGCCGCGGCCACCGGCAGAGTCCAGGCATACGCAACCAGACGCGGGCCTTCCCGGCCACCGCGGAGCCACCACACCCCGAGCAACGTTCCCAGCAAGATCATCCAAAGCAGGAAGTAGTCGCCCTGGTTATCGCTCTGGCTGAACCAGAACCAGCTCTGGGAGACGTTCGACGTGATGACGCAGACATAGCCGCTGTCGACATATCGAATGTCCAGGCATTGCTGTGAGTCCGCCGGCCCCTGGGAGTTCGCCCGGACATTGAGCTCGGCCGCAACGCTATCTGGTGGGATGAGGTTCAGCTGCCGCCACTGCCATGGCGCCGCCGCCAGGGCCTGCTTCTGGGCGTCGGTCTCACCCAGGACATCCGTCAGGTTGTTGCCGTCGCCGACCGTCTCGACGACCCAGTCCGGTGGCACTGCCTGCGCATAGGCGGGCGATCCGTAGTCGACGCTCGCGACCACGACCTGGCCGTCGCGGTAGGCGAGGTTGACACCGGAGTAGGCGTCGTTCCGGCCCCACGCCACAGCGACCTCCGCGACGATCGCCACGAGCAGCACCCCGACGATCCAATCCCTGCGGCGCATCCCGATCCTCCGAGCCGTCCCCTGCTGCGGCGCATCCTACGGTCGGATGCGCTACGCGGCCAGACGCTAGCACCGCTGCCGGGCGAGCGAATGTCGGGAAATCCCGCAACGCCTGGGGCGTTTACCCTCACTCGTTATCCGTCCTGGATGCCGTGGTGCATAGGTCCCTATGCACCACGCATATTTCGCGCACGGGTTGCCTCGATGCCTGGAATGGTGCATAATCCGCCGGCAATGATCCTTCTGACGCTCGCCAAGCCCAAGGCCAAGTTCTGGCGGCCCCGCCGCGAGGCTCGGCCCTAGCTCGGCGGCGTTCGAACAGAACCGCGGAGCCGGGGCAAGGCTCCAGGGGCCGCGACACCGGGGCAGGTGGCGCGGCCTTTCTGTTTGTCCGATGGGGGTCGACAACGGAGGCCAGGAATGTCGAGCATCGTCGCCGGGGATGGCGGAATGGGTCGGGCGGTCGCGGCTGCGCTCGCCGAACGCGGCACGCCGCCGGCGGCGATCCTGGGCATGCCCGCCGACCCGCTCGCCGGCCACGAGCCCGGCCGGTTCCTCGGCGCCGATCTGCTGTTCGACTTCAGCCAGGGCGACGCCGTCCTGCCCAACCTCCGCGCGGCCCTGGCCGGTGGAATCCGGAGATTCGTCATCGGTACGACCAACTGGGCGGACGACCGCCCCGAAGTCGCCGGCCTGCTGGTCGATTGCGAGGCCAGCGCCGTTGCTTCGGCCAGCTTCAGCCTGGGCGTGATGCTCTTTGCTCGCCTCGTCGAGGAAGCCGCCCGGCTTTTCGGTCCGTTCGCCGAGTACGACCCATACATCGTCGAGTGGCACCGCCGCACGAAGACGGACCGCCCCTCCGGCACCGCCCTGGACCTCTCGCGGCGGTTGATCGCCGCTCATCCACGCAAGACGCGCGTGGCCCAGCAAATCGCCCACGGCGCCCCCGCGCCGGAGGAGCTGGACGTGGCCGTGATCCGCGCCGGCGCAGCGCCGGGCATGCACCTCGTCGGCTTCGACGCCCCGGGCGAGAGCTTGGAGATGCGCCTGACCGCCCGCGATCGATCGGCCTACGCGGCCGGCGCGCTCATAGCCGCCGACTGGCTGCGAACCGCTCCCCGCGCGTCGGGCATCCACTCCTTCGACGAAGTTGTCGACGACATGATCGCCGCCACTCGGGCTCAGTCCGCCGCGGCCACAGCCTCCTGACACCACCCAACCCGCCCCAACCCAGCCCAGCCAATCGCGCCGAAGGCGCAACCTAAGGAGACACCGATGCCAGCCAGCCGCATGCTCAGGGGGGCCTTCACGGCCCTCGTCACGCCATTCCTGGCCGACGGGTTGATCGACGAGGAGACCTTCCGGGCCCTGGTCCGCCGCCAGATCGATTCCGCCATCCACGGCCTGGTGGCCTGCGGAACGACCGGCGAGACGCCGACTCTCAGCCACGAAGAAGACGAGTGGGTGATCGCGACCACGCTCGAAGTCGCCGCTGAGCGCCCGAGCCGCGACCGCCTCCGGGTCATCGCCGGGACCGGCTCCAACAGCACCGCGACCGCGATCCGATCGACACGCCGCGCGGCGGCCATGGGCGTCGACGCCGCCCTCGTCGTCGCCCCGTACTACAACAAGCCCGACCAGCGGATGCTCGAGGCGCACTTCCGTGCGGTAGCGGATGAAGGCGATTTGCCGATCATCGTCTACAACGTACCCGGCCGAACCGGGGTCAACGTCGAGGCCGCCACTCTCCTGCGACTGGCCGAGCATCCGCGGATCGTGGCCGTCAAGGAGGCCTCGGCCAACATGGATCAGATCGCGACGATCCTGAGCGAGCGACCGGCCGACTTCTCGGTTCTCGCCGGCGACGACACATGGACGTTCCCGATGCTGGCGATGGGCGGCGACGGGGTGATCTCCACGTGCTCCAACGAGATCCCCGGCCCGATGGCGGACATGTGCGACGCCGCATTCGCGGCCGACTGGGACACCGTGCGGCGGATGCATGAGCGCTGGCTGCCGTTGATGAAGGCCAACTTCTTGGGCGGCCCGAACCCGGTGCCGGTCAAGGCCGCGCTCTCGCTGATGGGCCTGTCGACCGATATGGTCCGGCTGCCTCTTCTGCCGCTCGAGGAGGCGTTCCGCGCCCGACTGCGTCTGGTCCTCGAGACGACCGGCGCCATGGAGTTCGGCGCGAGCGGCGCGACCCAGCCTTCGACGGTCGAGGCAAGGCGCTCCGCGGTCCAGACCGGACATCGCGCGGGCCACCGCGACGGCCCACGCATGATCCGGGCCGAAACGGAGCGGCCGATCCGCGCGATGATGGCGCCGTGAACGACCGACCTCTCTCCGACATCCTGTCCGACGTCCTCGCCGACCTCGACTCCGGCCGAATCCGGGCGGCGCACCCGGACGAGGACGCGCCCGGTGGCTGGCGCGTCGACTCGGCCGTGCAGTCGGCCATCCTCGGGCTCTTCGCCGACCGAGCGACGCGGACGTGGGATCTCGACGGCGCGTTCCAGTTCCGCGACCGCGTGGGGCTGCCGGTCAAGGACCTGCTCGACTCGCCCGAGGCTCGCGAGGCCCTGGCGGCCGGCAAGCCGTGGCGCGTCGTCCCGGGCGGAACGACCGTCCGCGGCGGCGTCTACCTCGGGCCCGGCGTGACGATCATGCCGCCCTCGTACATCAACGTCGGCGCGTGGATCGGCGAGGGCACGATGGTCGACTCGCACGTCCTGGTGGGTTCCTGCGCGCAGATCGGGTCGCGCGTCCATCTCTCGGCCGCCGTCCAGATCGGCGGCGTGTTGGAGCCGGCCGGCCGCCGTCCCGTGATCGTCGAGGACGAGGTTTTCGTCGGCGCCCAGTCGGCTCTGCTCGAAGGTGTGCTCGTCAAGCGCCGCGCTGTGGTCGCGGCCGGCGTAATCCTGACCGGCACGAGCCGCCTCTACGACCTGGTGCAGAGCCGCGTCCTGGTGGGGACGCTCGTGGAGCCGCTGGTCGTGCCGGAAGGCGCCGTCGTGGCGCCAGGCGTGCGGCAGGTCCGCGGCGGGTTCGCGGAGAGCAACGGCATCGGCCTCTCGGCCGCGGTCGTCGTCAAATACCGCGACGAGCGCACAGACGCCCGCGTCGCGCTGGAGGAGGCATTGCGGTGACTTCGGAAGAGTCGGCGGTCGAAGGTCGGCCGGTCGAACAGCCGGTCGAACCTGCGTCCGGTCATGCAGTCGAACCTTCAGTCGAACCCGACGCCCAGCCGATCGACAGCCTGCTGCAGAACGGCCTGCTGGCAGGCATCCCGCCACACACCCTGGCCACGGACTTCGGGACGCCTCTCTACGTCTACGACCTCGATCTGGTCGGCCGCCGCATCGACGCCCTGGGCGCCGTGCTGCCCTTCGGGTTCCGCCTCGCCTTCGCGGTCAAGGCCAATCCCGCGCTCGGCGTCCTGGCCCACGTCGCGAGCTGTTGCATCGGTGCCGACATCGCTTCGGGCGGTGAGCTGGAGACGGTACTGCGGGCCGGCTTCGAGCCGGTGACGATCGCAATGACGGGCCCGGGCAAGCGCGACGACGAGCTGGCCGCGGCGGTGACCGCGGGCATCGGCGCCGTGACCGTGGAGTCGCTCGGGGAGCTGGGCCGCCTGGATGTCATCGCCGCGCGGTTGCGCCGCCGTCAGCCGATCCTGCTCCGCCTCGCCGTCGCCGACAACGCCCAGTTCGAGCGCGTCCGCCTCATCGGCGGCGCCGCGGGCAAGTTCGGCATGCCGCTGCCGGATCTCAAGGAAGCGGCCGTTCGGGCCGCCGAGTCCCCGAACCTTGAGCTGCTCGGCGTGCACGCGTTCGGGGCGTCCAACCTGCTGGATGCGAACCGGCTCGCGGATCACATCGCGGAGCTCGTGGCGGTCGGCAAGGAAGTGGCCGCGGCCGCGGGCGTCCCGCTCCGCCTGGTCGACGTGGGCGGTGGGTTGGGGATCCCCTACGTCGACGGCGAGCCGCCGCTGGACCTGGCCCTGCTGGGCACGCGGCTGGAGGAATTGCGCCGCGGCTGGGACGGCGACCCGGCGCTGCGCGAGATGGAGGTCCTGCTGGAGCCGGGTCGGTTCCTGCTCGGGCCCGCCGGCGCCTTCGTGGCCCGGGTCGTGGACGTCAAGGGCACGCCGGAGGCGCCGGTCGCCATTCTGGACGGCGGCATCAACCACCTGGTTCGACCCGCGCTCGTTCGCCAGGAGCAGCGCCTGGCGGTTCTGGCCCCCGACGCCGACTCGCGAGAGCGCGTCCCCACGACGGTGGCCGGGCCGCTCTGCACGGGGCTGGACGTCTTTACGTTGCGGGCGGAGCTACCGCGCCCGGAGGTCGGCGACCTGATTGCCGTTCTCGACGCGGGCGCCTACGGCTTCACCGAATCGATGCCGTATTTTCTGTCGCACCCAACCGCCGCCGAGGTCGCTGTCCGCGGCGGGCACGCCTTCCTGATCAGGCCGCGGGTTTCGCCGCGCGAGCTCCTCGACCGGCAGATCGCCCCGCGCTGGTAGAGCCGAAACAGAAGCGGCGCCGCTTTCGCGGCGCCGCGTTTGGCGGCTTGCCTAGTAGCTGGCTTTATCCAGCCGGACCTTGCCCTTGAACTTCCAGTAGATGTAGGCCGTGTAGGCGAGGACGATCGGCATTCCGACCACAGCCACGACCAGCATGACCTGCATGGTCAGGGTCGAGGAATGGGCGTTGTCGACCGTCAGGCTCCGCGCCGGCACGACGGCCGGAACGAGATTCGGATACAGCGCCGTCGCCGCGGTGATGGCCAGGAAGGCGACGGTCAGGCTGGAGCAGACGAAGGCACGGAACTGCTGCCCGATCAGGGTCGCCCGGAACCCGAAGAAGATCGCGTTCACGACCAACAGCGGGCCGATCCAGGCGGCCAGGTTCGTCTTGAAGTTGTCGACCGCGGGCAGCGAACCGGCGAATGCCAGCGCCGTTGCCGCGAGCCAGGCAACGACAACCGCGATCTGCGCCCCCATCTGGACGCGGCGGGCCCGTTCCGCGAGGTCGCCCTCGGTCTTGAGGACGAGCCAGGCCGAGCCCTGCTGGGTGGCCAGGGCGAGGGTCAGGACGCCAACGACCAGCGAAAAGGGGTTCAACAGGCCGACGAAGCCGCCTCGATAGACGCCGTCGGCGTCGAGCGCCAGGCCGTTCAGCAAGTTACCGAGCGCCACGCCCAGGAGCAGCGCCACGAGTCCCGACCCGACGGAGAACCCGATGTCCCAGCCCGTCCGCCACCAGGTCGCCGTCTCCTTGCCGCGGTACTCGATCGAGATCGCTCGCAGGATCAGCGCCCCGAGGACGAGGAACATGGCCAGGTAGAAGCCGGAAAACGCCGTGGCGTAAACGATCGGGAAGGCGGCGAAGAGCGCCCCACCGGCGGTGATGAGCCAGACCTCGTTGCCGTCCCAGACCGGACCGATGGAGTTGAGCACCTGGCGGCGCTCCAGGTCTGTCCGGGCCACGTACAGGTGGGCGACGCCGGCACCGAGATCGAAGCCGTCGAGCAGCGCGTAGCCCGCCAGCAGGACGCCCAGGAGAACGAACCAGACTGTCGAGAGCTGCGGCATGTCAGTGTCCTCCCGCGCTCGCGGTGGTGGCCGCCGCGCCGGACGCGCCGGATCCGGCTTCGCCGGGTGCCGGCTCCGGACCGCGACGGATCTCCTTCGCCAGCGAGTACAGCCACAACCCGAAGAGCAGGGTGTAGAGCAGGATGATGCCCACGATCGAGATCAAGACGTCCGTGCTGGACACCCCGGGCGAGACGCC
>Ga0182021_10009309_pt1 | contig 11636 bp, 8 predicted proteins | sample 612E3MmetaG_FD_120493 | JGI IMG/M metagenome (GOLD analysis project Ga0182021, IMG submission 120493) | Permafrost microbial communities from Stordalen Mire, Sweden - 612E3M metaG (Illumina Assembly) | ecosystem: Environmental > Terrestrial > Soil > Wetlands > Permafrost | place: Sweden...
CCACGACCACCACAACCAGCTCGCAACAAAGGACGACCACCTCTCAACAAAGGACGCCGACCACTTCGATCCCCGGAGTCCGTTTACCTTGATGATCGAATTGCACGACATTAAAAAAATATATCCGATCGGGGACAGGATGCTCACGGTATTAAATGGCATAAGTTTCACAATAGAAAAAGGGGAGCTTGTCGCCATTATGGGTGCTTCAGGGTCCGGAAAATCAACTCTCCTTAATGTTCTGGGCTGCCTGGACGTGCCGACTTCCGGCACCTACTATCTCGACGGCCAGGAAGTGAGCAAACTCAATAGCAAGGAGCTCGCTCATGTCAGGGCACAGAAGATCGGGTTCGTCTTCCAGCAATTCAATTTGTTGCCCAAACTGTCTGCCCTGGCCAATGTTAAACTGGGCCTCGAATATGCGGATGCCGATGATTATAGTTCCGCCATGCGGTCGCTTACCACCGTCGGGCTGGCCGACCGGGCCGACCATCGGCCCACCGAACTTTCCGGAGGCGAGCAGCAGCGCGTGGCCATAGCCCGCGCCCTTGCTAAAAATCCTCCCTTGATACTGGCAGATGAGCCGACAGGCAATCTAGACAGCAAGTCCGGCGACGAGATAATCAACATGCTTACTGCGCTGCACGCCGAGCAGAAGATCACACTGGTGATGATTACCCACGATCCACATATTGCCCAGCATTGCCAGCGTATCATATATATCAAGGACGGCATGGTAGAGAAGGATGAAAAAGTACAGTAAACTGCTGAGGCCATTCCGCAACGCCTGGGGAGGCGTCATTTCTCACAAACTCCGCAGCATGTTGACCATACTGGGGATCGTCATCGGCGTTTCCGCGGTGATCGCCCTGATGTCCATCGGTAAAGGCGCCGAGGCAGACATACTTGCAAGGATACAGACACTCGGTGCGAACCTGATGATGATCTCCCCCGGATCACAGATGGGCGCCGGCGGGGTCAGGGGCGCAGCCGGCAGTTCCGCGAGTTTGACGCTGGAAGATGCTACGGCCATAGCGGCGGAAACCGACCTGATCACTTCAGTGGCTCCGATCTCTTCCAAAAATATGCAGTTGATCGCCGGCAGCCAGAATATGAATGCACAGGTCACAGGCACAAATACGTCCTACATGACGGTATACAATTTGAGTACGACCAGCGGCACCTTCTTCTCCGATTATGATTATCAAACCGGCACCGCTGTGGCCGTTTTGGGGGCCACCGTTGCGCAGACGCTGTACGGTGCTAATGACCCGCTGGGACAGAACCTCAGGCTTGGAACTATCATTGTACGCGTGATCGGGGTACTTGGCAGCAAGGGTTCCGTCAGCGGATCGCCCGATAACATGGTATTTATTCCGCTCACCGCCATGCAGCAGGCGGTGGCGCAGCAGCGTACCGCACGCGGAGAGCAGGTCATATCCTCTATTTCGCTATTAGTGAAGGACGCAAAAAACAGCGCTTCCACCGTTCTGCAACTCACTGACCTCCTGCGCACGAGGCACCGCCTGATCGCATCGGCGGCCAACGACTTTACAATCACGTCGATGGAGGAAGTGGCCAGCACCGTATCCGACACAATGGCTACCACCACCATGCTGCTTGGATCGATAGCTGCAATATCACTGCTCGTCGGCGGCATAGGCGTAATGAATATCATGCTGGTTTCGGTGCTGGAAAGGACCAGGGAGATCGGTATCCGCAAGGCATTGGGCGCCAAGGACACAGATATATGGATCCAGTTCCTGATAGAATCGGCATTTCTTTCGCTTGCCGGCGGCATTATCGGCGTCATATTAGGATGGGGAGCAGCAATTTTGGTGTCGAAGTTCGGAGCCATGACCACGGTCGTCAGCATGGACATCGTTGTGCTGGCTGTCTCGGTATCTATTGCAATCGGGCTGTTCTTCGGGTTCTATCCTGCCTGGCAGGCGTCGCGCTTGAATCCTATAGAAGCATTGAGATATCAGTAAGGCCCCCCGCTCCGCGACTAAAGCTCCGTAGTGAAGAAGTTCACGATGAGAAATGCGACCGGCAGGTATAGGTAGATCTCCCGGGTTGGTCACAGGCATTTAATACCCTTGGATCAATGCATATCCTATTTTATTACTGTATATTTGGCTGTATAGGTATAATTCAATCCAAAGGCTGTCCTGTCGTCTGACGTTTGTGCAATAATGTTGTACGTTCCCGGATCTATTCCATCAGGCACATACAGGCTGGTTTTCCGTGTTTTTGTGAACCATTGAGTAACTGAATTACCCGGTTCCCCCTCGTCCCAATCGCCATTGTTGTTGGTATCAAAAAAGACGTCAACTGTCATGAACGTGTCTTCGAGTTGAACGGTCACATCTACTATTGCCCCGGCTTGACCGCTGGTAGGGCTGATAGAAATATTGCCTGTGGCTTTCGCTTCCAGGGGAATCATAAGCAATAACGTGATAATACCCATGGCGACTATCGCCAATACTGATGAATATTTTTTTAACATCACGGCGCCACCTCCTGTACGTTTTTGCCCTGCCACTATAATTGTAGCACTTAATTAAATCAGGACCATTACCCGTGCAGTTAGCTGGCTATATTTTTCAGAATATGTGTAAATTAACTGTCAGGCGATTGTCAGACTGAAGTCAAGCACGACCCTGCAGGCCGGAGTATATTTGATCATGAAGAGTTGTAGAATCAGTGAGTCGCGTCATGAAAAAGGCTTTAGTTCACACTATTGCGTTATTGATGGCAGCTAGATATGCAGTTGCTTCATTTTCAGGTCCGCTGGCAGGCAAATATGAAATGAAAAAAGCTCCACTCTTCCTGGCAACGGCATTATTAGTTGGCTCCGCGCTGTTAGTCCCTCTAGCGCCGGTATATGCCACACTGGATGCGATACCCGGTCAAGCGGCCGCCGGTCAGCTTTCGGATAACCAGAGCGCACCGTCGACTACGATCACAGCAGCGATGACAGATACTACTCAAGCAACGGTAGTCGTGGCCACACCCACTCCAGCGCCAGCGACAATTATAGCCGCAACCGCTACGCCGACGATAGCTACAGTCAGTTCTACGCCTGCACCGGCGGCGGATACTACTCAAGCAACGGTAGTCGCTACCACAACTACGCCAGCCTCAGCGACTATTATAGCCGCAACCGTTACGCCGACGATAGCTACAGTCACTGCTATGCCCACACCGGCGGCGACGGTTACCGCTGCGTCTCCGGTTAGACTTCCACGACCGCGTCCGGCATCGACATACGCCACGCCGCATTCGATACCCGGTCAAGCGGCCGTCGGTCAGCTTTCGGATAACCAGATCGCACCGTCGGTTACGGCCACTGAGCCGCCGGCTCCTCCTCCACCACCCCCTGCGCCAGCGACGATAACGACTGCACCTGCTCTATTCGTGACAACTGCTCCTGCATCCGGTCCTACAACTAGTTCATTAACGGCGCCTGCGGTTACCGTTCCAACCCCACCGGCAGCTTCCAACGTTTTGCCGCCGATAAGGCACGCACCCGGAACCCAGCCATGGCTGTCCTCCACCTCAGCCGAACCCGGCACCCTGCCACCAAGACACCATTCCCCCCCACCCTCAGATAACGGCACAGCGTATCTTCCACCTTTCCCAGCACCCTCAGATAACGGCACGGGCCATCATCCACCATTCCCGCCAGACGGGCATCGTCCTCCGTTTACACCTCGTCCATTGCCCCCACAGACTTATCCAACCTACCCCACGTATCCTTATTATTCTTATGATACTGAGTATACGTTACCCATATATGCGCCTGTGATCGGTTCATTCACGGCCAACCCTTATTCCATTCAACCGGGGCAAGCAGCCACGTTGTCGTGGGATGTGAGCAACGCAAGCGCCGTTTCTATATCCCCGGCAGTGGGATCGGTCCCCAACACCGGCTCGTTGGTTGTAATGCCAACTGACACAACCACATATACACTATACGCCTACAGCAGTCAGGGCACTGTAAGCGCCAGCACAACTGTAACGGTCACACCGTACGTGAGCCCATATGGCGGAACCTACGGGACGGCGGTAATCAGTTACTTCACGGCCAACCCCAACTACGTTCAGCCGGGGCAGGCAGCTACATTGTCCTGGACTGTAAATAGCGCTGATACGGTTACCTTATCCCCGTTGGTGGGACCGGTCGCCAGCACAGGCTCATTTGATGTTACTCCCACCCAAACAACAACATATGCGCTATCGGCCTACAACGGCGCGGGCACGGTCAGTGCCAGTACCACTGTGACCGTTGCGCCTAACGTAAGTTCCTACGTATCTCCCGCATACGCCATTGGCAGTGGCGTAAATTCAGCCACGGGCAGTTCCGGAACTGCATCCGGCAGTACAGTGAATACCGCTGGAGTCAGCAACAGCAGCACTACCGCTGTTAACCTTTGGCCGATGTACCTGCTGCTGATTGGATTGCTGGCTGTTGCGTCCGTGGTGATAATCGCCCTACTCGTGAGAAAACCCGCTGTGGCCAATGCAGGGAGCACTGGCACCTCAACAGGCTATTTTGCGTCATCAACAGTTCCTGCTGCCACACTGCCTGCCATCGGCACATTTGTAACCACGCCGGTTGAGGCCGGCCTTCCAGCCAAGTTCGCGTTGCCCGGAGGGACGACCATACCCGTTACCGGAAAGCCGCTGGGCCGCAGGGATTTCCAGGCACTGAAGCCGCCGGAAAAGGTCGCATTCATCTCCCGGCAGCACATCCTGGTCACTTACGAAAACAGCCAGTACCAAATAGAGGACCTCGGCAGCACCAATGGCACTAAGCTTAACGGGTCCGAGATCAGTGGAGACGGAAGGCATGTGCTTGAGAACGGCGATATGATCGAACTCGCCGGCAAAGTAAGCCTTACATTTAAAGCATAGAGTTCAAAAGGAGACACAAAATGAATTCGACAAAGCTTATATTTTCCCTGGCAGCAGCGCTAATAGTTGGCTTTATACTTCTGCTCCCTGTCGCGCCCGCTTACGCCGACAATCCTCCACGGCTACCGCATCACCTTCCCCCTATCAATCCACCGCCAACAACTACAACTTCAACTACTACCCAACCAGCTGCTCCTCCTCCACCCCCACCGGCGCCGGCTGCTACGACAACATCTGCACTGGGGATCCAGTTGCCGTCATCGATACAATCGCCAGCTGGTATGATGCCGTTGCCGGGAATTATAACGGCGCCGTCGTCGACTCCATCTTATATTCCCCCAAGCACGGCAGGCGCCCATTCGGACTCGGATTCCACGTCTCTGACCCACCATCGACACCACAGGACAAATCCACAGCCTAATCCACAGCCTAATCCACAGCCTAATCCTTATCCCTGGGTCAGTCCCGACTACTATGACTATACGTGGTCGTGGAATAGTCCCTACTACTATCCCACTGTGACAGAATATTACGCGCCGGTTATCTCTTCATTCACTGCCAACCCAACTTACATCCAAGCCGGCCAGTCGTCGACATTGGTCTGGAATGTGAGCGATGCCGACTTAGTTAGCATCTCCCCGTCCGTGGGGTCGGTGGCAGCCTCAGGGTCTATTGCTGTTTTCCCAACCTACACCACTAGTTATACTTTGACAGCCACAAACAGCCAGGGCGCTGTCAGCTACAGTACTACCGTGACGGTAGCCCCGCCCTATGCCAGCTCATACATGGGAACGTATGGCACAGGCAGTACAGTGCTTCCCGGTACAAGTGGCAACACACCTCTTGATACGGCCGGAACCGCATACCGTACAACCGGCAGCGGCGCCGGCGACACAGTGAATATCAGTGGAACCGGCAACGGCAACCCCACTGCCTTGATGATGTACGGGCTTCTCATCGGCCTTCTGGCTATCGCAGCCGCGGTGATCATCGTTTTACTGGTCAGGAAACCTGCTGTAGCCCGGGCAGGAAGCAATTCAGCGGCCAAAGCAGGCTACGTAGCTTCGGCGGCAGCACCAGTATCTGCTCTTCCTGCCACCGGTATGCCTGTGACAACGCCGGTTGAAGCCGGCCTTCCCGCCAAATTCGTATCAGCAGGGGGTTCTACCATGCCGGTCACAGGCAAGCCTCTGGGCCGCAGGGACTTCCAGACACTGACATCACCGGATAAAGCAGAACTGATCTCCAGAAAGCATATCCTGGTGACCTACGAAAATAGCCAGTATCAGATAGAGGACCTCAACAGCACTAACGGCACGAAGTTGAACGGGTCCGAGATCAGGGGAACAGGCAAGCATACAATAACGAGCGGCGATACCGTCGAGCTTGCAGGTGCCCTAAACCTCATTTTCAAGGTCTAGGTTTATTACACCAAGGAGCCGGCGCCTCGTTCGAGGCGCCGGCTCCTTATGTTTCTGCCATTGAGCGAAGGAAAGACGCTACGGGCAGAGAAACATATCTGCAAACGGGGAAGCTTCCAATTGGAACTGGAAAAAGGCTATCGGGCACATGGTATTGGCGATCGCCTAAGGGTAATATACTACTATAGCTATGTACGAAGCATTGACAGTCTTGAGCGATTGCAAACTAGGGTTGTCATACCCATGAGTCAAAACTAGTCTTGCGGAACCATAGCATTGCCCATGACTCTTACCATCCAATTTACACTGCTCTTGGCTCCATACCAGGAAGCAATGGAATAAGGCCAGCTTGTCGCTAAACTATCTGCACCGTTATCACCGCGGATGGTTACATCGGAATGGGTATTTTCCCCGATATCCTCGGCCCCCATGCGAAATCCCTGGCCTGTAGCGATGCCGGTATAGATATGAATATAAAAATTGCCTTCCACTTTAACATTGGGTATTTCTATATCGACCCAGTTGCCCGTTGAATCGATGTTGTCCCCCAGGCGTGTTCGCAATGGGAATTGATCCCCGGGAAACGGCGCTGTATAGAGGACTTTTCCGTCTTTATCCCAGATTTGCAGGTCGCTGGGCCCGATGCGATATCCTGGAGAGCCGTAAACCAGCCCGAACACCCGTACATTGCTTACGGTGAACGGGTTGGGAGGTGACACGAAGCTGACTAAATATCCTGTAGCGGGCTTGACTAGAGATAAACAATCTTTTGCCTGGCCATTATCGTATTTTAGCTCTATTTGTTTTGCTATGAGCTTTGCGTTAACCGTAAGCGTTGCACTCTTTTCTCCAATTCCAATTTCATTATCTCCAATTCCAACTGCATAAGTGCCTGCTGTGTCTTTCGAGATTGAGAAAGTTACAGTTTGGGTGGAACCCGGGGCCACGGTAATATCCTTTTCGCCGATTTGCCCACCGTCCACGAACAGGATTGCGCTGTAAACGCCTTCAGCGCTGCCGGTATTTGCGACCTGGGCGCTGATGCTGGCTGTTTCCCCTGCGTTAATCTCCGTTGGCTTGATATCCAGAGAAGTTATCTTAAATTTTGCTAAAGGCTGCGAAGGTACACAAGCTGCCGGCACAATAACTGTTATTACCGCCAGTAATAGTATGGCTGCCAGGATCTTTTTGTTACTCATCGATAACTTTCCTGTGAAGTTTCAACTATACAATAATTCTCAATGCCGTTGACATATAAATCAAGTATACGTCACTGCCCTGCTGCTTTTGAGGGTTGGGTCGGCGGAGCGTTCTGGCCCTGCGGCAGGATAATGATAATTGTAGCAGTAACGTTACCATCCGCATCCTGGGGCCCAAGGACGATCAGGGATTGGCCTTCAGCAAGGTCTGAAACCGTGCCCGCAGTACTGTTCTGAATGGTGGCATCGGAGTCGACGTTTACCGTCACCGTCCCTTGGTCAGTTGTCACTGTTAAGCTTCTGCCGTTAACCTTTGTGATGGTGCCGCTGACGCCGCGCCTTGCACCGGTGCGTGGGGACCTGGGGTTCGCCGGGCTTGATGCTTCAGGTGGGGTTGGTGTAGCGCCCTGGGGCTGCGGCCTTATAATAATAGAGGTCGCAGCAATGTTGCCTTTCGTATCCTGGGGGCCAACGGCAATCAGGTATCCACCCTCATGGAGGTCCGCCAGGCTGCCGGTCCCGATATTCTGAACAGTTAAATTATCGGAGTTGATCTTCACCGTCACCTTTCCTTGCGCAGTGGTCAGGGTTAACTTGTCGCCGTTAATATTGGTAATGGTGCCGTTGGTGTGCTGGCGTTGCATTGAGCCCGGCGGCAAAGTCAGAGTTGGCGTTGGCGTCGTGGGTGAAGCCGGAGTAATGTTAGGCGCGGGAGCAGGAGTGGGAGTTGGAGTGGGCGTCACCGCAGGTGCACAGGAAGCCGCCACCACAAGCAACAGAACCAGGAGCAAAATAGCTGCCCATATGAATCGCTGTTTCATAGTCCTACCTCCAAATTGTGTTTTCATTCTATTTTACAGGAGAAGATAACTTGCTAAAATTTGGCTTTTCACATTGCATTGACGATACCTTCCCCGGACATCCCGGAATCCGATTATTGTCTATTCCAGAAATCACAAAACCTCCCAGTTTTAATTATATATCGAAGTTGTTCAGCAATTGTTAAGATGCGGTTATGCTCAAGTTGGCCATGGAGACCAGAAAGGAAGGTCTATCCAGTAGATTTCTACTGAGAGTATGGCAGTCTCGATGTCTATTACAATCGGGCTGTTCTTCGGTTTCTATCCTACCTGGCAGACAGTACGCCTAAATCCTATCGAAGCATTGAGATACCAGTGAGATCTCCCATATAACTTAGTAATGAATCTCTGCCCGTGCAGTTAGCTGCTTATATTGTCGGAAGTGGTGGTTCTCGGGATATAGGTGAAGTGGATAGAAACCAACTTCATTATTGCAGTAATTGAACGTGAGATTGTGCTGGCAAGAAACATTTCCTGAATTGAATCCTAGCTAGATAATTTTTCACCGACGTGAACGTTCATTGGAAATACGACCATTCGTGCTAAGACCATAGTGTCCACATAGTTTAATCCAGCGTTAAAGAACAATGTCTTATATTCTTGGGTGGAGTAATGCTTCACATGCTCACGCTCAAGTCTCCTAATCAAATTGTCGAACATTTTGGCAAAGAATCCATCACCAGACGAATCCAGAATGTAAATTTTCCCCTTGGACTTCAAAACCCGCCATACCTCGCAGAGTACTTTGTCGGGACTGAAGTAATGATGAAAAGAGTTCGAACAAATAATAAAATCAAAGTGGTTGTTCTCAAAAGGAAGCTTATCTGCGCTGGTCTGATAAAAATGAGCATTTTTATATTCCGAAGAGTTTGCGACGGCCTTCTCAATCATTTTCGACGAGATATCAATACCATCAAATTCTCCCTGATCATTAACCAGACTGGCCGCATATCGTACTGCCCAACCGGTTCCACAACCGAGATCTAGAAAGCGCTGTTCCTCTCTTAAATCTAAAAGAGAGACCAGCCTCTTTTGCATGGTCCGAAAATAGTCGAATCGCTTATTATCCCAAGTCTTAGACCTTGCATCCCACAGTCTTTCATTTAATCTTTCATGTTCAATTTCATTTTTCATGCTTATTTATCTCCAGCGCCTATGTGTTTCTCATCAGTTCCCCGCAAGTGACTCAGCGACGGAAAAGAGCCCGTAATTGATGTTACGGGAAGTGCATGGCACGCACGGAAAAACATGGTCAATCCTCTGACTGGAGCACTGTGCCCTTGACCCTATCTTCGTCCGATGCATAATACCTGGCCCCCATTAGAAAGCAGAAGCAAGCCAGTACGCCGCCTATGCTGGCTACAACCATTGCCCACATCAGTCCCGGGGCGCCGCCTCCAATACTGTCTGAAATTGCGCCGACCATCAGCGGTGACCACGCGCCGCCGAATACATACATAAATAACGAGGCCAGACCGTAGGCAAGTCCTTTATGTGCAGCAGGAACTACATTCTGGGATACAAGACTTAGCGCCGGTATGGCAACCATGTTTACTATGCCGAAAATGAGGCTCAAAAACAGGCCCGCTGCGAGATTGCAGCTGAATGCCAGGAATGACGCTGCAAGGAAGACTGAGGATAACAGGGAAGCAATCGCCGGGAGCCAGAGCCTGCTCTTGCGGTTCTTTTTATACCAGACGTCCGACAAAACTCCGCCGAGAGGGGCGCCAATTACCGCCACCAGGCTCACAACACACGTAGTATAGCCAGCGGTATCGATTCCCCATTCATACTGCCGCATCAAGAACGTGGGAAGCCAGTTGATTTGCGCCAGGCCCGTTATCAGCATCAGCCCGTATCCGGGGAAAAACCATCGCAAAGTGGGGATTTTCAGGAGCATGTAAGTTGATTTTCCCAGATGCTTGAAACCGCTGGTGATAGTCTGATCTACGGTCCTATAATCCTCCAGAAAGAACACGGCTACGGCTAATAAAACACCAATGCCCGCCAGCAGGAAAAATGGTGAGCGCCAGCCGTATGCAGCGGCCATGAAACCCGTTGTGGCAGCGCCCAGGGCAATTCCAAGCGGAATCCCGATGTTGAAAATCCCCATCGCCCATCCATGTTTTTCCTTATTGTACGCTGCTGTGATCATAGAGATGCTGCCGGTTACAATGGCAGTAACGCCCGGACCGGCAACCGCCCTCGAGAACAGAGCGGTTACAAAATTCCTTGCGAGGCCGAAAACTGTCGTAGATACGTTCCAGATTAAGCCCATAAGCCCGATGGACTTTTTTCTGCTCCACCGATCGATCAAATAGGCCGCAGGAATGGCAAAGACGCCGTAGCACAACATATATACCGTCTGTATTGTGCCCAGTTGTGCATCGCTCAGCCCCATTTCAAGCTTCATTGGCTGCAACACTACGGTGACCGCCACCCTTTCCATGTAGGTGAGCGTATAAAGAACCGAACACACTATGAGTATCCGGTGCGCTTTCCAACCTCCGGATTGATAATTCTGGGTCATGCTGGGCATAGCCTCTGCTTCACGGCGTCAGCCACTACCTGACAGCTAAACATGAAAACCAAGAACCCCCTAATTTAGTAGATATTACTTGATTCGCGGCCGTCACTGCAACGGAACGAATGCTGCCGACGATAAGGGAACTTGAGTTCAAAACCGAGAAAATTCTAATTCATGCGGACTGGGAACTGGGATAGGGTCAATATCAATATAATATATACCCTGCGATAGCCCAATTAAAAAGTTAGAAAAAAAGAGCATGTGCAGAATGCAGTTACAGTATTTGAACGTGAAATTGAGCTGATGAAAAGCAGCTTTTGAAGCTAATTATCAGTTTTGACAAAAAAGTTCAGGGTATCGACTTGACGGGATGCTCGGAAAGATACAAGGCTCTGTCACCCTGAACAATGCAGATTGCGCACGGGCAACCAAAAACAATCGGTGCTCCGTAGGTTTTCTCGCCCGACATGGTAAATGTGCCTGCCGTCGTGTCGAAAGTGCCACCTCGGATGGCCTTCATTATGGCGTCGGCATCATCCACAGTCCCTGCCTTTTGCATGGCCTGGGCAATGATCAACAGGTGCGACGGCAACCAGCCTATCCAGTCGTTGTAAGTATACGTTGTGCCCTGCCTTTTAGAGAGTGTTGTCATCACTTCCTGGCACATGTCAACATATTTTTGATTCACCTTGGTTTCCTTGAAATCCCA
>Ga0182021_10009310_pt1 | contig 11636 bp, 6 predicted proteins | sample 612E3MmetaG_FD_120493 | JGI IMG/M metagenome (GOLD analysis project Ga0182021, IMG submission 120493) | Permafrost microbial communities from Stordalen Mire, Sweden - 612E3M metaG (Illumina Assembly) | ecosystem: Environmental > Terrestrial > Soil > Wetlands > Permafrost | place: Sweden...
CGACAGCCGCTGGTCGTCTGGCCGATCTGATACGCCAGGTACCCGGTCAGTGCCAGAGCCAGAATCTCAAGCATGGCCGGCGCCAGTTGCCTTGCCCTACGGCCCCGCAGTACCACCACCACCAGCACGGCGCAGATCGCCAGAGCCGCCAGCAGGGCACTGGTGTCGTACCAGTCCGGGGCGGTCCAATCCCGTTTCACAACCACGCCCGCGAGCCGGTGCGCCGCCAAAACCACGGATTCCCGGACTCCGTACCCGAAAAAGCCCGCCAACCCCAGGCCCAACACTCCGGCGCCGAATCGCGCTGGCGGCAGCAGGTCGCCAAACCACGCCGGGTCCGGATGGGCGTGCAGAACGGCCACCACCAGCACGGCGCAGGCCACCAGGCCCAGCGGCATTTCGTAGAGCGCGTTGAACAGGTGCGGCGCCACCAGGCCCACCAGCAATCCGCCCAGCGCGCCGCCCGCGGAAATCATGACATAGAAGTGCGTGAGGTAACGCGGGTTGGGCTTCAACCGCGCCAGTTCGCCATGGCACACCATGCAGCAGGTAAACAGGCCCATCGCGAACAACGGCAACATTACGCGGATGGGAACGCTGCCGACGGAGTCCATGCTGAGCGCGTAGGCCATGGCCCCCAGGGCCACCGCCAAAAGCTGCAGATAGGGATTGCGCCGGTACCAGCCGCTGCCTTCAAAGCACAGGATGAACGTCAGCAGGTAGATGCTCAGCGGCAGCACCCACAGGAACGGAATGGCCGCCACATTTTGCGAAAGGTGGTTGGTGATGGCCAGCAGCAGCAGCGAAGCCACCGCCGGCAGCAGCAGCCACATCAGGTACGTTTGCGCCGACGGCTTTTCGACGGCTTCCGATTCCGCCGCGGTCTCTACCACCACCGCATTCCCCGACCGGAAGGCCGTCACCGCGCACAGCACCACAAACACGCCATACGCCGCCGACCACATCCAGGCCTGCTGGTGCGTGGTGAATACCGGCTCGAACAGCACCGGGTAGCTCAGCAGCGCGAACATCGAGCCGGCATTCGAGAGCGCGTATAACCGGTAGGGCATGGCGCCTCGGAACCGCCTGGAGTACCACGCCTGTAGCAGCGGCCCGGTGGTGGACAGCAGAAAATAGGGGAGCCCCACCGTCATCGCCAGCAATCCCAGAATCCGCAGCGTGGGCTCTTCTCCGCTCAATGGTTTCCACGATGCGTTGGGGTACACCGGAAGCACCAGCGCGCTCACCAGCAGCAGGCCCGCGTGAACCAGCATTTGCGTTCGCGGTTTGAGATAGCGCACCAGCGCATGGGCATAGAGATACCCCAGCAGCAGCACCATCTGAAAGAACAGCATGCACACGGTCCACACGGCCGCCGAGCCGCCGAACCACGGCAGAATGATCTTGGCGATGACCGGCTGAACCTGAAACAACAGGAAGGCGCTCACCACGATTGTCAGTGCGTAGAGAATCATGTTTCAATCCACGGCCGCGGGCCGTCCGCCTCGCCATCGACGCGGAAACAGTCCACGCCTCAAAAGGCCATTTTCGCAATTCTCTATTTGACCACACGTAGCGCCGGACCTTGGCCGCGAGTTTCGCGTCGCGGCCGCAACGGCACTAGTGGTCTGCGGCAAGCAGAGCAATGAGTATGCACTTGGCTGTGGGGCAGGGCTGCAGCCGGCTTTCAGCCGGCGACTCCGGCTGCGAAGACTCGCGAAGACGCGAAAAAGCCGCCTGAAAGGCGGCTGCGGGCAGGATTGCCCGCCCCACCAAACAGGCAAAACATCGGCCGCACGGTGCTCGGAACGCTCAGAAGTTGAGCTTGAGCGCGAACTGGATCTGCCGCATCTTGGCCACGGTCGAGGTAATGACGCCGAAATTCGACGGCGGCGCCGCACCCGAACTGCCCCCCCAGCTATTGGCGGGAGTGCCCAATTCCACATGGTTGGGAGCGTTGAACATCTCCGTGCGGAACTCCAGGTTCTGTTTTTCGGCGATTCGGAAGGACTTGATGACCGAAAAATCGATGTTCACCTGGTGCGGCGCCACCAGGTTGTTGCGCGCACAGTTTCCAAACGTGCCGGGGAGCGGGTTGGAGAATGCCGCCGGGTTCCACCAGCCGTTCTGGTTGGCATTGGGTAGAACCTGGTTCACGCCGGCCACGCAGTTCAGACGGGAGCCGGGCGGCAGGAAATTGACCCCGGCCGCATCCCATGAAGACGTCTCCGCCGCCACGCCACTTTGAATCGTGGTGATGGTGCTCAACTGCCAGCCGCCGACCACTTCGTCCACGACCGCTCCATGGTTGAGAAACTTCCGGCCTTTGCCGAATGGCAGCGTGTAAAGGATGGACGTGACGAAACGATGCTTGACGTTGAAAGCCGAGGGGCCTTTTTCGCACACATGGGGGCAGAGGGCGTTCTCCGGCGAGAAGTCGTTCCCCGGTCCGCGGATGGCGCTGCCGTCGTCCAGGGACTTGGAATACGTGTAGGCCACCAAGGTGGACAGGTCGGTTCCGAAACGCTGGCTCAGCTTGCCGCTGACGCCGTTGTAGCTCGATATGCCGTCGGCATGCAGAAACTGGATCCCCGACGCCCCAAATTCAGGATAGGGCAAGCGGCTAACCGCCGAGGCGGTTCCGGGAACCGGCTGATTCATATTAATCAGGTCGGCCAGGTGGCGGCCTAGCGAGCCGTTGTAACCGACCTCCAGGGTGGTCGCCTTGCCTAGCGTGCGCTGGACGTTTAGCAGGTACTGCATCGTGTAGGTGGTCGGAAGGCGTGGGTCCGCGCCCCAGGTCAGGCCTACGGGCAGCGTCACCGGAAGCGCCGCCGTATTGATAAAGTTCGTGTAGCCAAACGTTGGCTGCCCATACGTGGTGGGCGAGACTTGCCCGGTTCGGCCGCCCAATCCGCGATTCATATCGAAGATCGAGTTCTTGCTCTCCTGCGAGAAGAAAAAGCCAAAGCCGGTCCGTATCGACCACCTGTCCGAGGGGCTATAGGCGATCCCCAGCCGCGGCGCGAAGTCCCTGTAATCGGTGTCGATCAGCCGGTCCGCCATCCGCCCGTCTCTGACGGTTTGTAGAGGAGGGGACCCGGCGATGCCTCCATTGGCGGCCCAATAGGGCTGATACCGGAAATTGACGCCGTCGTAGAAATCCCCTTTGCCGGTGCGAACGTAGACCGGATGCTTGCTCAGATCCTGCACATTCGCCACGTTGGGAAGCGGCCCATTCATCTGGATATTCACTGCGTGGCCGGATGTGTCCAGCATGGGCTGCGCCAACTCCCACCGCAGACCCAGGCTGAGGGTCAGGTGCGGGTGCAGCCTCCAGGTGTCGTCGATGTAAGCGGCCCCTTCGTGGTTGGTAAAATTGGCCGAAACCAGCGACACGGCAATGATGGAGTTCCACGTATAGCCCATGAGGAGGTCCGCGCCCGTGTAGCCGCCGGACTGCGTGGCGGCCGTCGCGCTGGTCGGCGTGATGGTGTTGGTGAACCGGCCGTCGAAGAAGAACTGGCCGCGGGGGAATTCATTTCCAAGCTGCGGAAACTGGTCGTACCGGAACTCTCCGCCCATGCGCAGCGAGTGCTTCCCGATGACCCACGAGAAATTGTCCACCCACTGGTAGACCTTGTCGTCGATCTGGAATGGGCTGCTGGTAGAGTTGCCGAAGCCGGTCAGGTTCTGGGACAGGCTGAAGTTGGGTATGCCCCAGGAATTCGGATCCGTAACCTTTACCGGCACGCCCAACTCCGCATCCACATCCTTGACGCTCGCCAACTGCTGGGTGATATTGTTGAACAGCGAGTTATAGCCGAACCGCGCCTCGTTCACTTTGGTCGGGGAAATGGTCCGGACGTTGGACAGCACCCACTGGCTGGCACGGGTGTACAGAGTCTCCCCATCCACCGTCATGCCGACGCTGGCCAGCGTGGATTCGTCGTTCCAACTGTAGCGGCCGAACCACTGCGATTTCGCTCCCTCGTTGAAATCGATGCGCTCCGTCAGGGTGTTCTTGTCCACCGGGACCTTCGAATCGTATTCGTAATTCCGCAGAGGCAGCCCGGTCTGAGCCGGCTGATTCGGCAGTGGGTCGTACCGGCTGAGACCCAGCGCGGAACTCGGGTTGATGCGGTTGGCGGGAATCTGGTTCCCGGCGAAGGGCGTGGCGACGATGTTAGGGTAAGTGCCGGTGCGCGAGAGCGGATCCACCAAAGCCGTGGGGATTTGGGAGAAATCGCCGGTTCGCATCGGCCCCGTCAGCACCGTGGCGAACGTCGGAGAGGTCAGGCGGGAGTTGTATCCCTCGAAGTTCGACATGAAGAACAGCCGGTTCCTGCCGTTGAATACCTTCGGAATCCGCACCGGCCCTCCCAGCGTGTAGCCGTATTGATTCTGGCGGTAAGGCGCACTCACAGGAGCGGGGTTCTTGGCGCTACGGGTGGCCGAGCTGAAATCGTAGTCCCTGGCGTCCAGCTTGTTATTGCGCAGAAATTCGGATGCGGTTCCGTGGTATTCATTGGTGCCGGGCTTGGTGGAGACGTTCACCTGTCCGGCCTCCCGGCCGAACTCCGCCGCGTAGATGCCGGACTGCACCTTGAATTCCTGCAAAGCGTCGACCGACGGCTGCAGGATGTACGTGTTGAAGTCCACGTCGGTGTTGGTGACGCCATCCAGAGTGTAGTTGGACCACGTCGCGCGCGCCCCCGTCAAGGACATGGTCAGACTGGAGCGCGAACCGCCCAAGCGGGCGCTCGCCTGCGCGGCGGCGGTAAATCCGTAGGTCACGTTGGGACTCAGCGCCACCAGGCTGAAGAAGCTGCGTCCGTTCAACGGCAAATCCATGATCCGCCGCTCCTCAATGACCGTGCCGACCGTCGCATTTTCAGTGGCCAGCAATGCCGCGTTGCCGGCCACCTCGATGGTCTCGGTGGCTTGTCCCACGGCCAGCGTGAAATCGACGCGTGCCGTCTGCTGCACCTGAAGCTCAATACCCGTCTTCACCACGGTGCCGAAGCCCGCCATGGCAACCTTCACGTCGTATATCCCGGGCGACAGATCCGGAAAGCTGTAGAGTCCCGCGGTATTCGATTGCGTCGACCGCGCCACGTTGGTCGCGGTATTGGTGACCGTAACCGACGCATTCGGAACTAACGCGCCGCTTGGATCCCTGACTTCACCGGTGATTTGCCCGCCGGTTTGGGCATAGGCTATGGCAAACGCCAGACCCGGCAATCCGATTAGTAGTGGTTGCCTTCGCATGTAGATCCCCTCACCCAAGGAATTCGAGGTTTCTGCGACCTCATCACAGAAGGATTCGCGGCGCAAGGGCAATCTTCACAGGACAAGAAAATCTTGTGAGAATCGCCCGGCTCGCCCCACTATCTCTCAAACAACGATATGCGCGGTGTAGTGTTTCTTGCGGTTTGCGGGTTGGCTTTCGCCCAGCCCCCGGACCCTGCCTACGAGCCTCTCACCCGCGCGTACGAGGCGTTGCGCGGGCGCGATTACGAAACCGCAATTGCAGGCTTCCTGAAGGGGATCGAAGCCGCCCCGCGCCGCGCCTCCATCCACAAAGACCTGGCCTACACCTATCTCAAAATCGGCGAGAACGAGTTGGCCCGCGGCCAGTTCGGCGAAGCCATGGAGCTCGACCCCAACGATTCCCAGGTGGCCATGGAGTACGCCTATCTGTGCTACGAAACCAAAGAGCGGCAGCAGGCGCGGCGCATCTTCGACCGCGTCCGTAAGACAGGCGATGCCACCGCCGAGCGGGCCTTCCGCAATATCGATGGGCCGCTGGCCGCGGGCATCGAGCGCTGGAAGAAGGCCATCGAAATGGGCGCCGATAACTTCAGCGCGCATTTCGAGTTGGCCACTCTGGCCGAAGAGCGCGACGAGTTGGCGCTTGCCGCCGAGCACTACGAAAAGGCCTGGCGCCTGCTGCCCGACCGGCGTTCCGTGCTGGTGGACCTGGGCCACGTGTGGATGGCGCTCGGCCGCACCGACGACGCCACGGCCGCGCTGCTGGCCGCTTCGCGCGGGGGCGAGCCGCGTGCCGCCGAGGCGGCTCGGGAGTTGCTGCCGCGGCGCTACCCCTTTGTCGGCGAGTTCCGGCGCGCTCTGGAACTGGACGCCTCCAACGTCGAGTTACGCCGCGAGCTGGCCTACCTGCTGCTGCGCATGGATTTCGAGCCGGAGGCCGAACGGGAATTCGGCGTGCTCACCGAAATCGCGCCGGACGATCTGCTGGCTGCGACGCAACTCGGTTTCCTGCTGTACGCCCGAGGCGACCATTTTGCCGCCATGCCCCTGTTTGACCGCGTGCTGGCGGGGAAAGACGAGGACCTTGCCAACCGGGTCCGCGCCGTACTGCGGATACCGCAGGTGCTCAAGGCGCGCGGTGGTGCGCCTCCCGCGTCCATCGACGCCAAGGTGATGGCCGAGCGCAGCATCAAAGCCGGCTATATGAAGGATGCGCTGAAGTACCTGCAAATCGCCCACGAGGGCGACCCTGGCGATTTTGAGGTGATGCTGAAACTGGGCTGGAGCTACAACATTCTCCACCAGGATTTGCTGGCACTCCGCTGGTTCGACCTGGCCCGCAAGAGCCCCGACCCGCAAGTCGCCGCCGAGGCCGGGCGCTCCTGGCGCAACCTTCGCGCCGCTGCCGAGCGGTTTCGCACCACGGCCTGGCTCTACCCGGTCTTTTCCACCCGCTGGCACGACTTCTTCTCTTACGGGCAGATCAAGACCGGAGTGCGGACTGGCTTTCCGATCCAGCCGTATGTGAGCGTCCGGTTCGTGGGAGATACGCGGCTCACCATTGGGGCCGCCTCGCCACAGGCCCTTTCGGAGAGCTCGTTCATCCTGGCGGTGGGCGCGGCCACGGCGCCCTGGCACGGAATCACCGGCTGGGCCGAGGCCGGCTCCGCCATCGGCTACCTCAGCGGGCACATGCTGCCCGACTACCGCGGTGGCATCTCACTCGCGCGCGGCACCGGGCACACCCTGCGCGGCGAATCGTCCGGATGGTTCGCCGACACCGCGCTCGATGCCGTCTTCATCAGCCGTTTCGGCAACGATTTCCTGGTCTACGATCAGACCCGTTTCGGATACGCCTTTGGCCCCGAAACGCTGCGCGGCCAGCTCTCCTGGAACGCCAACCTGACCTTCGACAGCCAGCGCCAATACTGGGCCAATTTCGGCGAAACCGGGCCGGGCCTGCGCGTTTCCAGTTCCTGGCTGCCGCAATCGACGTTCGTGACGGTCAACCTGCTGCGAGGCGCCTATCTGACGAACACGGGCAATCCGCGGCGCCCCAATTTCAACGATCTCCGCGCGGGGTTCTGGTATGCGTTCACTCATTAGCCTGGCGTTCGTCCTGGCGGGGTGCCTCCTGGGCCCCGCGTATACCGCCGATCTTCCCTACTTCAGCGTCCTCTCCGACGATCCCGGCGCGTGGCCGGAAATCCTTTCTTCCGTCGGCCTCCAGCGGCAGCCCGCTGGCCTCGCGCGGATTTTTGTGGCTCGCTCCGGCGCACCGGCCTCCGTGGAATGGAGCAGCCGCGTGGAAAAGGGCGACATCCTGATTCTCGAAGGCGAATCCTCTCTGGCCGACATGTTCGGCTTCCGCCGCGGCAAGCAGAACGTGCGGGTCGGCAGCCTGACCGACATCCACCATCCCAAGCTTCCCATCGTCTGGGAAAACAGCCTCGAACTGCCGGTATTCGAACTGCCCGCGGGCGCGCAGATTTTCGCGAAGGAACGCTGGACCGGTGCGCCCATGACCGCGGGGATGCGTCGCGGTGCCGGGGCGGTCCTGTGGGTGGCGGTTCCCCCTGGCGAAAAGGGCTACGAGCGCTTTCCGTACCTGCTCCAGGCGCTCTGCGATCTGGGGATGGACCCCCCGTTTCGCTCTTCGCGGTTGTGGGCCTTCTTCGATTGGTCCTATCGGTCGCGCGTGGACCTGCCCTACTTCGCGGCACGCTGGCGCCAGGCCGGAATCGCCGCCTTGCACGTGGCGGCGTGGCACTTCTACGAGCCCGACGCCGAGCGCGACGGGTATCTCGCCAGGTTGATTGAGGCCTGTCATCGCGAAGGCATTCTGGTCTATGCGTGGCTCGAGCTGCCACACGTGAGCGAGAAGTTCTGGGAAGACCATCCCGAATGGCGCGAGAAGACCGCACTGCTTCAGGACGCGCAACTCGACTGGCGCAAGCTCATGAACTTGACCAACCGCGACTGTTTCCGCGCGGTCGCGGCCGGGGTGAAACAGTCGATTTCACGGTTCGATTGGGACGGCGTCAACCTGGCCGAACTCTACTTCGAGTCGCTCGAGGGCACGGAAAACGCCTCGCGGTTCACACCTATGAACGGCGATGTCCGCGCCCTGTTCCGACGGCAGAGCGGTTTCGACCCGATCGAACTCTTCGGCGCGCGCAAAGACGACGCCTCGCGGAGAGTGTTTCTCGATTTCCGCAGTGAGTTGGCGCGGCGCATGCAGGAAGACTGGATCGCCGAGTTGGAGGCCGTTCGACGGCAGAAGCCGTATCTCGACCTGGTGCTGACGCACGTCGACGACCGCCTGGACCCGGGAATACGCGATGCGATCGGCACGGACGCCGGCCGCGTGTTGCCATTGCTCGACACGCACGCGTTCACGTTTCTCATCGAGGACCCCGCCACGGTGTGGCACCTCGGACCGCAGCGCTACCAGAGCATCGCCGAGCGTTATCGCGCGCTTACTCCCCACGGCGACAAACTCGGTGTCGACATTAATATCGTCGATCGGTACCAGAGTGTTTACCCCACCAAGCAGCAAACGGGAACCGAACTTTTCCAGCTTGTGCACCACGCTGGTGCCAGTTTCCAGCGCGTGGCGCTGTATTTCGAGAGTTCTCTGCTGCCGCCGGACCTGAAACTCCTGCCTTCGGCCTCCGCGGCCGTTACTCGCCTTGAGAAGATGGGTCCGAAAACGATCGTGGATTCGCCATCCGGCTTCGGACTTCCCTGGAAGGGCCCTGCTATCGTCGACGGCCAGTTGTGGCCCGTCGCCGACGAGGACACCCTCTGGCTCCCCGCCGGAGCGCACAGTATCGAACCCACCGACCGGCCACGCGGGGCGCGTCTGGTCCGCCTGAATGCCGACTTGAAAGCCGCGCGTGCTGTAAGCGCCACGACCATCGAGTTTTCCTACCAGACAACCGCCCGCGCCATCGCCATCCTGGACCGCCCCCCGCTTCGCACCCGAATTGACGGCGCCGAGGAGCCACTCGAGCGAGTTGGACCCACCACCATCCTGCTGCCGCGCGGCCAGCACGTCGTGACAATCGCCACCGAGTGAGTTAGGATGTCGAATGACTAATGACGGATGTCGCGTTACAGTCCGGACCTCCTGAGATCCCGGATAAGCTGTACTTCAAGATCGGCGAAGTGAGCGAACTCCTGGGAGTGGAGCCGTACGTCTTGCGCTACTGGGAAAGCGAATTCCCCGCGCTGTCCCCCAAGAAATCCGGCACGGGCCACCGGCTTTACCGGCGCAAAGACGTGGAACTGCTGCTTCGGATCAAGCACCTGCTCTACGAGAAACGGTTCACCATTGAAGGCGCGCGGCAGTCGCTGCACGCCGCGGCGCGCGCTCCCAAGCCGCGCCGGACCGAGCGGGTGCAACAGGAGCTCTTCACCGACGATCCGTTACCCGAAATACGCAGAGAGCTGGCCGATATCCTACAGATTCTGAAGTAGTTACTCTTCGCCAACAATGGCCGCGTAAATGCGGTCCAGATCTTCGGTTGAGTAATAGTCGATCTCGATGCGGCCCTTCTGCTTGGCCTTTTCGACGATCCGCACCTTAGTTCCCAGCACGCGCTCCATCTCCTGAATAGCCGCCTTGACGTTGGGATCGGTACCGACCTCGTCCACGTGCTTGGGTTTGCGGCCCTCCATCATTCGCTGGGTCGTGCGCTCCATCTGCCGTACCGACCAGCCTTGGGCCACGGACTTCTCGGCGACTTCGCGCTGCAAATCGATGGTGGGCAACCCCAGCAGACACCGTGCGTGCCCGGCCGAAAGCCGGTGCTCGGCAACCAGTTGCTGGAGGTCGGCTGGAAGTTGTAGCAAACGCAACAGGTTAGTGACCGTGGTCCGGTCCTTGCCGGTCCGCTGTCCGATCTGCTCGGGACTCAGCAACAACTCGGTGCCCAGGCGCGCGAAGGCGTTGGCGGCCTCTATGGGATTCAAGTCCTCGCGCTGGATGTTCTCGATGAGGGTGATTTCCAGCAGACGGTCGTCGGGGATCTCCCGAATCGCAACGGGAACCTGCTCCACCCGGGCCAGTTTCGCCGCGCGCCATCGACGTTCGCCGGCCACCAACTGGTAGCGGTCGCCCACCTTGCGAACCACCAACGGCTGGATGATGCCATTGCTGCGGATGGACTGGGCCAGTTCCGCGAGCCGTTCGCTGTTGAACACGCGCCGGGGTTGCAAAGGATTCGGATCGATGGAATCGATGGGAATCGCCTGGGAGGCTTGGTCGGGCAGGGGCGCCACAGGCTGCACAGGCCCGGCCACCGGGCGAGTCGGCAGCAGCGCGCTGAGCCCTTTACCGAGCGCCCTGCGCGGGTAGTCTGTTTTGTTCATGGTCCAGGATCTCTTTCGCCAGTTTGATGTAGCTCTCCGCGCCCCGCGACCGCGGGTCGTAACCTAGAATCGGCTTGCCGAAACTAGGTGCCTCGGCCAGCCGTATGCTGCGCGGGATAACGGTCCGGAACACCTGGTCGCCGAAGAAATCCCGCAAATCCGCAGCCACTTGACGGGTAAGGTTGGTGCGGTCGTCGAACATGGTGAGAAGGATGCCTTCCACCTGGAGGGGATGTTGGAACGAATCGCGTATGCGGTCGATGGTGTCCATCAACTCCGAGACCCCCTCCAGGGCGAAGAACTCGCACTGAATCGGCACCAGGACGGAGTCGGCGGCTATGAGCGCATTCAGTGTGAGCAGATCCAAAGCAGGAGGGCAGTCGATCAGGACAAAGCGGTACTCTTCCCGAATGTCCGCAATGCGCTCACGCAGGCGGAACTCGCGATTGGGAAGTCCCACCAATTCGAGATCCGCGCCGACCAGGTTCTTATCGGCGGAAATCAGGTGCAGCCCTTCGAGATCGGTCGCCTGAATCGCATCTCTGGCGGGCACGTCCCCAAGCAGGACCTGATAGAGGCTCGGCCGGTCCGGATCCTTGGCAACACCCAAGCCGGTGGTCGCATTGCCTTGGGGGTCTGAGTCTATGACCAAAACGCGCAGGTCATTCGCGGCCAACGAGGCCGCCAGGTTGATGGCGGTGGTAGTCTTACCGACGCCACCCTTCTGGTTGGCGATAGCGAAAACTCTACTCAAGCGGCCATACTACCATGAACTGGTGTTTCAAGCGAACTAGTGGGGCAGCCAATCTTGGCTGCGGCCGGCTTTCGGCCGGCGACGGCGGCTCCGAGAACTCGCGTACCGTCGCGAAAAGGCCGCCTAAAAGCAAATCTCTCGCGTGCCGCGGGTCCATACGGGAGAGGAACTTGGCGTTGATGAGGCGTCGTGGCAGAGAAGAAAAGCCTGCCGCGTAAGCACCTGAAATCAA
>Ga0182021_10009311_pt1 | contig 11636 bp, 12 predicted proteins | sample 612E3MmetaG_FD_120493 | JGI IMG/M metagenome (GOLD analysis project Ga0182021, IMG submission 120493) | Permafrost microbial communities from Stordalen Mire, Sweden - 612E3M metaG (Illumina Assembly) | ecosystem: Environmental > Terrestrial > Soil > Wetlands > Permafrost | place: Sweden...
ACGGCGTAATGGGTGTGCCGATTAGTTTTTTGGATAAATATAATCCTGACCAGTTTGAAATTGTTGGAATGTGTGAAAATAAAGACTTGTATAAAATGAAAACGAAAGTATATACAACGTCAGAATGCAAACAAGCATATTTAGATAAGTTTGGGAAAAAAGGAACTTATGATTTGAATGCAAGTGGAGTGGTTATTGAGAACGGCTTATTAGAGAAGGTTTACCAGAGAATACTAATTAGACATAAGAAAAAAACAAAATGAAAACAACACTCAAAACCAACATCACTGTCAAAGATATTTGCGAAGGGTTTGTCTATAATGAACTTGAGGGCAAGGGTTTGTTTGGCTTGTCTGGTAAATTGACCATTCAACCGGAGTATCAGCGCAACTATATCTATGCTTCTGACGGCGGAAAGAAAGAGATGGCCGTCATTGAATCAGTCCTCAAGGGATACCCAATAGGGTTGATATATTTGAATAAAGTAAGTGACAGTACACTTGAAGTATTAGACGGGCAACAACGTATTACCAGCCTTGGACGGTTTGTAACTGAAAAATTTGCCATCAAAGATGAAAACCATATGCCACAGAATTTTAGCGGTATGGCAAAAGACAAAAAAAACAAGATTATGGAAACTAAACTTCTCATTTATGAATGCGAAGGAACGGAAAGCGAAATAAAAGAATGGTTTAAAACAATCAATATCGCCGGGGTTCCGCTTAATGATCAGGAATTACTCAATGCCGTGTATTCCGGGCCGTTTGTAACACTTGGCAAGGAAGAATTCAGTAATAGTCAGAACGCCAACATCCAAAAATGGAGTGCATATTTAAAAGGCAGTGCCAACCGACAGGAATTTTTAGAATGTGCGCTGGATTGGGTAAGCAAGGGTAATATCGGCGATTACATGAGCCGGCATCGCTTTGACACAAATATAAATGAATTAAAAAATTATTTCAACAGCGTGATTGACTGGGTTTCCAATGTATTTACTGATGTTGAAAGCGAGATGCGCGGACTTGAGTGGGGACGATTGTACGAAGAGTATCACAAGAAGCCTTATAATCCCGCGAAGGTATCAGCCGAGGTGCAAAAGCTTTACGGTGATCCATATGTCAAAAACCGAAAGGGCGTTTATGAGTACATCCTCGGAGGTTCAAGAGATACGAAATTATTGGATGTCCGAGTTTTTGATGAAGCAACAAAGAAATCTGTTTATGCATCTCAGACTAAAAAAGCTGAAACGAAAAGTGAATCAAACTGTCCGCTTTGTGCCATTGGACATGATGCCAACAAGAGCAAACTCTGGAAGCTTATTGAAATGGACGCTGACCATGTATCAGCATGGAGCAAGGGTGGCGCGACTGAATCTAAAAACTGTCAGATGTTGTGTAAGACACATAATCGAGCAAAAGGAAATCGGTGAAAGAATTCAAGAGCCACAACAATCTTCTGCAGGCGACTGCCTAAAGGCCGCGCCTAAGGAGTAGCGTTAAACCTTACAACCATTAATTCTCAATTCTAACGACTCGCTGCTACTGAACCTAGGTAGGTGTTAGAGTTAATCAGGACAAGACTTAATTGTGCACTGCCTGTCAAGTCAAGTATAGGTCAGGACAAATTATCTTCTCTTCTTGTATTGGCTGTATTGTTTCTTGATCTTCTTCTTTCTAATCCTGAGTTCCTTCAATCCTTTTCTTATTGGTTTGGTATCTATCAGGAAGGGATGCTTTTGCAATTTGCCATCATGCCCTTCCGCAAACCATCCATCGATATAAAGATTGCCTCTCTTCCCTCCATCATAAATCTTTTTGATGTTGCCGATGTTTGCAAGGGCGGATGGAATATATTCCTTGATCGTGTTTATGGGAATCCCGGTTGCTTTATGGAGGTCTTTGTAGAGGGCGTCATTTGTGATGAAATAAGAAAGGTAAATATCCCCTTTCAGCTCATTCTTGTTTGCCGCCAATTCATCGATCTTCCGGTTAAGATTTATCTCCTCCCTGCTGATCTGTCCTCCTTTTCTAAGTCGTTTTCCGAGTTGCAATTCTTTAATCTTGAGATTTGACTCTCCCGTTTTTCCATATGTCTTTATTGCTTCACGCAATCGAGTTATGCCTTTCTTGATTCTAAATTCCTCAAGCACAAGATTTGCCCTGCCATGGCTCATCCTATTGACTTCTTGTTGTATCTTTATGAGCTCGGTTCCATTTGAATGTCGATTTCTATTGTGGAGGGCATTCATGATCGGTATGAATTTCGGATGCTGCTGCATTGCCTTTTGGATGATTGTGTCTTTCAGCATCCATGCACGAGGGAAGATATTCTCCTTGTAGTGGCTGAGCTCATCCTTGAAATTGTCTTCCAGATATTTGACAATATCCTTATGTGCAGCATGCGCATCTTGTATGATCTCACTTCGGGCTTCAAAAGGTTGATCTTCGTCTTCAAGCTTTAGGTCTATGCGATCCTTTGCCCGGTCATAGAAATATGAATGGTAGGGTGATAATTTCTTTCTCATTGTGACACCGCCTCTGTGTCGCCTGATTAATTAGATCGGGGGAAGGCCGTCAGGCGTTACGGCTGTTCGGGTTGCATGCCCTATCCCACCGATCAGGGGATGAAGTTTTCCCGGCTTCATCCTTTCCTATTATATCATCAAAGATGTAACAACTCATTTAAAGGCGGGAAGCCGCCGGGAAACGACCTCCCACCAATTCCCGGTTCATCAGGGCGGAGAGAACAGCCCGGGTTGCTGATCTCTTTGTCAAAGGAGAGAGATTAAACCTTTCACCGCCCATTATATCTTTCCTCAAATAGAAAAGCCCCCGGCGAATCAATTCGCTGCGGAGGCCTTTTTCCTTCTATTCTCTGTGATCTCCCCTCTCAATTTAAACGGGATTACATTGGTACCTAACTCCAGTTTGTTAAGACATGACAGACACCGCTTTTGATTTTACTTTCTTTGAGAAGAATTCTGATGCGGTCGGTGATGTCGATCATTTCCGCTTTTGCATTGGTTCGCACAGTAAACTGTTTCATGGTTGTTGCTCCATCTCCCGGTCTTTGACAACTCTGTAAAGGAACATGAGTGCCCCGTCTTTCAGCGGGAGGAATTATGAAAGGCCGCGCGCGCCTCCCTGACAAACGCCCCGACGAGGGCGGCATCTTTTCTCCCGTCGGGTCCTTCGACACCTGTGTGCGCGTCCACGCCTGCCGGACGCACATGCGCTATGGCTTTGCGGACATTCTCCGGATTGAGGCCCCCGGCCAGCATGACCGGCCTCAGAGAAAGATCAACAAGACGGCGACTGATATCCCAGTCGTGGGTCTTGCCGGTCGCACCGCACGCGCCGGTTGCCGGATCGTATGTATCAGTTATAAATGCGTCGCAATGAGGACCGAACGCGGCAACGGATGATTCGAGCTCCGCAAGATTATTATCATCCACAATAAGACTCTTGATAACGGTAAGATCGGAGTCAAGGAATTTGAGTTTGACAATCTCCGCAATAGATATACCGCCATGAAGCTGCACCTTGCGGGCTCCGATTTCTTTGCAGAGATCAAGAATCTCCTCCGCCTTGTTCAAATAGGTAATCAATACGCCAGATGCAGGCGGCGGGAGGAGGCGGATGATTTGGGCCGCATCTTGTGCTGCTATGTCCTCCCGATGAACCGGAAGTCTCAGCGGGAATCCGATCTGCTCGACGCCTGCCTCCGCAAGCATCGTGGCTTCCGCTCTATCGGCGACACCGGCTATCTGAACAATTCCATGCATGGACATATCCGCGGGCAGGGTGCGTGATGATGCGGATTACGCACCCGGCAACGTTTGAAGCTCTCCGCAGCAAGCCGCAGGAATGTGCTCGCTGCCGAATTCAATTATTATTTCGGCGGCCCCCTTGGCCTTCTTAAGAGGGGTCGCGTCATCGACTATTTTTCCGACAAGGTTGACCGCGCTTGCGGGAACGGGGTCAGACCCGGTGCTCATCGGCGTCCGTCCGAAGAATATAGCCATCGCCCTTCCCGGCGGCCAGTAGCCGATATCACCGACTTTCACCTTTGTTGTCGCCGTTTCATCGAGAGACGCCTTTACGGGTATCTCAAAGTAATATTCGTCGCCCCATTCGTTGGGCTTTGCCTTGATGGGAAGCCTTGCTGCTATTGCTTTGGCGCACGCCGTATCGAAGAGCTCGGCCCTCACCATTACATTGCCTGTGGTTATTCTCACTTGCGTCGGCATGACGTAAAATCCCCTCCTTTTAATATCCGATTGCTGCAGCCGTCGATGTCTTTATTTTCTATAAGCTATAGGTATCCGTAAACCTATCTATAATTTCGAGGAACTCTTCCGGCAATCTGTCCCTCACGTTCGCGACGATATCTTCCGGCATCTCCCTGTAGAACGCATGGGCAATGCCTCCTGCAATACATGCCATCGTGTCACTGTCGCCGCCGAGGGATACGGCCTTTCTTACGGCGTCTTCGAAATCCTTAGACTCCAGGAATGCTGTTATAGACTCCGGTACGGAGCCCTGAGACGATACATCAAACCGGTATCCGGGTCTTATATCGTCGAGGGCGCGACTGAGATTATAGGTGAAGCGTTTCTCTATCTCGCTTTTTATAAAATCCTTATCTTCGCCCTTGCGGGCAAGAAAAACCGCGAGGGCCGCGGCCTGAGCGCCCTTTATTCCTTCGGCGTGATTGTGGGTAACAGAGGCGCTTCTTGCCGCTTCTTCGAGGACCGCTTCCATGGAATCGAAGGCAAAGCCTATAGGGCTCACTCGCATGGCGGAGCCATTGCCCCAGCTATTGTAAGGCCTGCCCTCCGGCTGGAATAGCCATTGGTAGAACGCCGACCCGTAACCTGCGCCGGGGTATCTTCGCCCGAAGGTCTTAAAGGCCGTTGCGTAATCAACTTTTTCTAAAATTGAATAGGCCGCTGCCACCGTCAGGACCGTATCGTCCGTAAAATGTGAATGCCGGCCGAAGAGAGGGAAGTCCGTATACTTTATCGGATGGGCCTCGTACACGGAACCGATAACGTCACCTGCAATTGCCCCTAACATATCCACACAGAAGAGAACCGCTACTGAAAGATAGGTAATTATTGAAAAGGGTTTAGCCGCGACCCAAGGAACTCTCGCCTACAGTCTTATTTCCATTCCCTGGTAAACGGCGAAACACTCCAGCTTTTCATTACTGCCGCCCACAATCTTCCTGCAATCCGCCACTATCTCATCTATGCCTGCATCGGACCTTTCCTGGTTGTGGTGGAACAATCCGAATTTCCCGACCTGCGCTTCCAGGGCTAACCTTAGGGCGTCCCGATAAACAGAATGTCCCCAGGTTTTCGTTTTCTTATACTCCTCATCGGTGAATTCCGCGTCATGCACAAGAAGGTCTGCGCCGGCAGAAAATGCGCGATAGGCCTGGAAGTCGACTCCACCAGGATGTTTAAAACTCAGTTCATTGTCCGTGAGGAAAACGAAACTCTTGCCGTCCTCCGTAAATCTGTATCCCACGCCTTGATTGGGATGACTTAACGGAATGGGAGCTATCGACATTGATTTTATGGCAAAAGGTGCCTCGCAGGCATCATGATAGATGATATCGGCTCTTATATCTTCAAATTTTACGGGGAAGTTGGGAGGCGCCATGATCGTGGAAATCATCTCTTTTACTGACGCCTGCGCAAACGGGCATCCGTACATGGCAATCTGTGTCTTTGTGGAATATATGGGCTGGAAAAAAGGGAACCCCATAATATGGTCCCAATGGGCATGGGTAAAAATCATCGTATACCGGAAGCGATCCTCGGAAATTAGCCTGTGGCCGAGAGTCCTGATTCCCGAACCGGCGTCAATGATGATTATGTCATCGTTTTTCGTTCTTATTTCGAGGCAGGTGGTATTGCCGCCGTACTTCAGATATTCCTTTCCCGAAACGGGTATCGAACCCCTTGCTCCATAGAATCTGACAATCATTATATATGACTCTCTCCGGATCTTATTATCTGCTTCTTTTATATCCTTAGTATATCATTTCATTATTAAGGTGTCATATCGACCGAAGGGAGATATCTTTTAGTTTTGCTCCCCATACTAAGATTTCTCCTTGCGGTCGAAATGACAATAGTACATGGAAATTTCCGAACTGTGGCCTAAAACGCCTACCGCGGATTCTTGCCCGTGACCGTGGGATTTTCAGGATAGGCTGTCCACTCAGTAAATGACCCTTCATAGATCCTGACGCTCGGATAATTCAAATACCACTTTAATAAAATGAATTCATTAGTCGCTTCGCGGCCCGTACCGCACGTGCAGATGATGGTATTCTCCGGCCGCACGCCGTTAGCCTTGAGAATGGCGGATATCTCTTCATCGGATTTTAGCAGGCTCTTGTTTGCATCCGTCATCAAAGACGCCCAGGGGACATTAACGGCGCCGGGGATGTGGCCGGGCTTGATCCAGAATGACTGGCCTTCGTAGACGTCGGTGGGCCGCGCATCGAGAACCATGACATCTTTGCGATCCTTTACTGCCTTGAATTCTCCGTATTCGATGTAGAAATCTGATTTGACGCGGACGCTGAAATCGGATGTAGATGATTTGGGAAACTCTTTCGTCAGGGGCTTGCCCTCTCCTTTCCATTTGTCGAGACCGCCATCGAGGACATAAACGCAGTCGTGACCGAAACGCGCCAGGCTGTAAGCCATCATCGTCTGCTCCAGGCCGTCGCCCCAGCCTTTGGCGGCGCCGGTTCCCGTATAGACCACCGCGGGGACACCCGGCTTCAGGCCGGCATAGCGAAGGACAGGCTGGATTGTATCAGGAGAAACATATCTGGCAGGCATCCCATCAATATATGTGCGAAGCAAACCCTCGTTCATATAAATGGCGCCGGGAATATGCTGCTCTATATAGTCATGAATATTCGGCTGCACATCAAGGATGACCATCTCCTGCTTTTTCAGACTTTCATGGAGCCAATCTGCGGAAATCCATTTTACTGTTCCACTGCCGTAAGGATAGTCCTTCTTCATAGCCCACCTCTCATAACGGTTCGAAGGAAATAGAACTTAAGAATGAAGCTGTGAAAATTGCATCGTTATTTAAAAAATAGCCGCTCGTCCATTTATTGTCAAGAATTTATATATCCGGCGAGTCGGTATAATATGCTGCAAAAAAAGGTTTTGCTTTACATTATAATAAACTGTAAATTTTATTACAGGAATGAAAATTAAAAGAGGTGGACATTATGAAGACCATCAAGATCAAAGGCATGACATGCAATCACTGCGTCATGGCCGTGACCAAGGCCTTGAAGGAGATCGACGGGATCACCAACGTCAAGGTTGACCTGCAAAAGGCTGAGGCAACATTCGATGAGGTCAAGCCGGTGGATATGGAAGTCGTAAAGGGACGCATCCGGAAGGCGGGATATGACATCGCCTGATAAGACGGCAGTTAAGACGACGATCTCCGTAGGCGGCATGACTTGCGCGGCCTGCGTGCGCCGCGTAGAGCAGGCGCTGAAATCTGTTGACGGTGTGACGGACGTGGCGGTCAACCTCGCCACTGCCAGGGCGACAATTTCGCATGGCGAAACATGGGGAGGGGTCGAGGCGGTCAGGGAAATAGTCTCCGACCAGGGCTACGATTTTCTAGGTATTCTCGACGACACTCGTCCTGACCCCATAACTGCGGCCAGGGTAAGGGAAGTCAAAGATCTCCAGATCAAATTTGCTGTAGGCGCGGTCCTCAGCGTTATCATTTTTCTCGGCTCCATGCAGCACTGGTTTCCATTTTTGGCAGCCGTGCCGAGACAGACGATGCTCGTCATCCTGTTTTTCCTCACGACCCCCGTCGTCTTCTGGGTGGGAAGCAGGTTCTATATCGGCGCCATAAAGGCGGCCCGGCAAAAGACTACGGATATGAATACGCTCGTGGCCGTGGGGGCGCTTTCGGCATACTTATACTCCGCTCTGGCCACTTTTTTCCCGCGGATTTTTTCGACCGCCGACATAGCACCGCACGTCTACTATGACGGCGCCGCCATGATCGTCACCCTGATAATCCTCGGCCGCCTCCTCGAAGCGAGGGCCAAGGGCAGAACGTCCGCGGCCATCAAGAAACTGATGGGGCTCCGGCCGAAGACCGCGCGTGTAATCAGGGATGATAAAGAAGAAGACATTCCCATTGACGAGGTCGTGAAAGGGGATCTGATCCTCGTCCGGCCGGGAGAAAAGGTGCCCACGGATGGTGTCGTAGTTTCCGGCAGCTCTTCCGTCGACGAGTCCATGCTGACCGGTGAAAGTATGCCCGTCGCTAAAGAAGCCGGCGAGCATGTGTTCGGCGCCACGCTGAACAAGACCGGGAGCTTCATCTTCAGGGCAACAAAAGTGGGAGCAGAGACTGCCCTGGCCCAGATCATTCGCCTCGTCGAAGAGGCGCAGGGCTCCAAGGCCCCCATCCAGAGACTGGCCGACAAGGTCGCATCCATCTTTGTGCCTGTTGTCTTTGCCATTGGTATAATTACGTTCATCGTCTGGTACTTTTTCGTTCCCGATCACATTTTCAGCAGGGCTTTGTTGAATTTTGCCTCCGTCCTGGTGATTGCCTGCCCCTGCGCCCTGGGTCTCGCGACGCCGACGGCAATAATGGTGGGAACCGGTCTCGGCGCTGAGCACGGCATCCTGATCAAAGGCGGGGAAAGCCTGGAAAACGCCTACAAGCTGACGACGGTGGTCTTCGACAAGACCGGTACGCTGACCAGGGGAGAACCGGAGGTGACGGATATAATGGCCGCTCCCGGCTACGAACAGAACCGCGTCCTTGAGATTGCCATGTCCATCGAGGCCGTCTCCGAACACCCCGTCGCCGCAGCCATCGTAGAGAGGGGACGCCGTGACGGCATTACCGCTCTTCCCGTGGAAAAATTTGAGGCCTTCGCAGGTCTCGGCGCGGGGGCGTTTATAAGAGGACAGTATTGCCTTCTCGGAAACCGGAGGCTCATGGAAACGAAAGAGATCAGTCTCGAAAGCCTTGCAGCAAAAGCGGGGACACTCGCCACGGAAGGGAAGACATGCGTATTCATCGCCGAGGGGAATCAGGCGATTGGTCTTATCGGCCTTGCCGACGTGCCGAGGGAATCGGCAAAAGAAACAGTGGCCACGCTGAAGAGCATGGGCTTAAAGGTCGCCCTCATCACGGGAGATAATATGAATACAGGGAAGGCCATCGGCAGCGTCCTCGGCATAGATAATATCATGGCGGACGTTTTGCCGGGAGACAAGGCTGCGGAAATAAGACGACTGCACGAACAGGGTGAGGTTGTTGCCATGGTGGGCGATGGCATCAACGATGCGCCCGCACTGGCCGCTGCGGATATAGGGATTGCCATCGGCGCCGGCACGGATGTGGCGATAGAAGCGAGCGATATTACGCTTATCAAGGATGACCTGCGCTCCGTACCCATGGCGATCAGGCTTTCCCAGGAGACAGTAAAGGTGATCAGGCAGAACCTCTTCTGGGCCTTTATCTATAACATCCTCGGCATACCCATTGCCGCGGGCGCCTTGTATCCTTTTTTCGGAATTCTCCTCAACCCCCAGTTTGCCGCCGCCGCCATGGCGCTTAGCTCCGTATCTGTAGTGAGCAACTCCCTGCGCCTGAGAAGGACAAAATTTCTCGGTCCATTGGTTCCTTCGAAATGACATGCTACTGTGAGAGCAGGCGTCATCCTCCTTTTTCAAACTTCGATTTATCGGCGCCGCAGATAGGACATGTCCAGTCTGCGGGAATATCTGCGAATTGTGTTCCCGGTTTAACGCCGGAATCGGGATCTCCTTTCTCCGGATCATAAACGTATCCACATACCGAGCAGGTATATCTATCTTCCCTTTCGACATTGTCAGGCGTCTGATAGGTCGGTGCAGTCTTCGGGGACTTGCCGCGTTTCACTTCATGATAATAGGCATAGGTCATAGGTTCCTCATCAGCATTGAGGATACCGCAATCCAGCACCTGACCTACGAAGATCGTATGGCTGCCGCAGTCCATTTCATTTACCACTTCAGCCTCAATGTAGGCTATGGTGTGATCCAACACAATGGGAACACCGGTTTTTCCGAGCCTGCTATTCAAATTTTCAAATTTGTTGATATCTCTTCCACATTTAAAGCCTAAGAGACCGATTAATTGCATAGGCGCCAATTTCGATAAGACGGATACGGCAAACTTCCCGCTCGCCTGAATATACTCATGGGTAAGATTTTGCTTATTTATACCAACTGCAATAGTCGGCGGTTCTGATGTTACTTGAAAAATGGTATTGGCGATCTGCCCATTGAAGAGATCATCTTTCCTCGAACTTACAACGTACAGGCCGTAACTGAGTTTATAGAATGCCGCTTTATCCATAGTCTTCAATCCTTCTTTTCATGTTTTTTGAATTCGGTAGCGAGCGAATGCCGAGCGATGCCGTTCCTTAAGAATCGAAGATTCTCCGCAGCTTGCTGCGGAGAGCTTCAATGTTTGAAAAGTCATCCCTTATTCTTTAATCTCCGGCGATGCGTTCGGGTCGAAGGGATTCGTTCTCATGGCGAAGGAAAAGAGATACGGATAATTCTCCCGCAGGTGTTTCATGTAGCTCAGCCATTCCGAGATCAGCAGGCTGTAGGCCCGCTGCATGTCTCCCGCTATGTGCCTCAAGTCCAGCTCTGAAAGTCTGCTTAAATCCGGCCGTGATTCGAGTTCTTCCGCCAGATGGAATACAGCCATGAGGAGGCCGGTGAAGGCGTCGTGCTCGAGGAGGTTCTGATTCTCGAGGAGCCTCAACATGAATTCCCTTTCCTTCACGAGCTTCTGTTTCAGGCTACTTAGATCGCCTCTGCGGATGCTGATTGCGTAATCATATTTCTTCAGTCGCTTGCTCATATCGAGGAACTCCCCGGCAGACCATTGATTTGTAATGATGAGGTCGCGCCTGATTCTGTCCGTGTTGGGGTCAAATTCAGAAAAGAATCTCAACAGGTCCTTGCCGACGACGCTGAAGAAAGACCCGATGACCATGTTTAATCTATCCAGAATGATTCGTCTCTCCCTGATGGCGAGCACTTCACTGATGATCACTGTGAACAGCAAGACCTCGATAAAGGCGAACGCGATATCGCCGATGAGACGATAGAAGATGTGGTAGGCATCACGGAAAAGGGCGTAGTGGATGAGATAAAAAATCGTGGAAAGGACAACCAGTGATATTCCCAGGAGGAGCTGCCATTTGATACGTTTCATAGTTCAGTCTCACAAGTTACTTCGCAATCGGTCTCTCTCCGAAGATGCTCCTGCCCACCCTCAGGATCGTCGCGCCTTCCTCAACGGCAACCTCGTAATCCCCGGACATGCCCATGGAGAGCTCCCGCATTTCAACACGATTAACATTTTCATCAATAATCCTGTCTCTCAGCTCGCGCAGTGACGCAAAATAGGGCCTCGCGTCTTCAGGGTCATCAAACCACGGGGCCATGGTCATGAGACCCTGTATGGAAAGATTATTGAGGGCTGATACGTCCTTGACGAGTTGCATGGCCTCTGTGTATGGGACGCCGCTTTTCGTCTTCTCGC
>Ga0182021_10009312_pt1 | contig 11636 bp, 13 predicted proteins | sample 612E3MmetaG_FD_120493 | JGI IMG/M metagenome (GOLD analysis project Ga0182021, IMG submission 120493) | Permafrost microbial communities from Stordalen Mire, Sweden - 612E3M metaG (Illumina Assembly) | ecosystem: Environmental > Terrestrial > Soil > Wetlands > Permafrost | place: Sweden...
ATCAGTATCCGAACCTGTAGGATTTGCATAATCCAAGAGAATCATCCCAGGGATATATTACTGCTGCTTTTGAATAAGAAGTGATTTCACAGCTATTAAAACCTGCGAACTTTAAGAAAATAAATTTAACTTCTTTTTTTGCAAAAACAGTCACCTGGTCATATCCGATATAGATCTCTTCCAGATTACATTTGTTTTTTTCTACAATGCTTTTTGCCAGGCTTTGCGCTGAATCCACATCAAAGAAAAGCAGGTTTTGTGATACTGCAAGGGCTGCTGAATCTGCAGCTTTTTTTGTTTCTGACCTGGTTGTAAAAATCCTGCAAAAATCACTTAAGACTAAAAAAACAAAGGCAAATAATACAATCAGCACCAAAGCCGGAATCATTATATTGCCTCCCTGGCTCATAAGTGATAAGTTGTGATTCCGGCTTATTCTTTGCATTCCATCCTCATTACACATGCGCTTTCAAGCAAAAGGTCTTTCTTTATGGCTTTGCTGATGAAATTAAAAATGCCCGCATTTTTATAACTGAGCTTTACAGTGAAAAAATCCCCGGTAATCCTTTCAGCACCCGATGAAGGACTTATACTGATATCAAGATTGCCGGAGTCAAGACCGGAGCAGATATCGTAAATCTGGCCATACGCCAGGTTTACTGAATTAGTTGTCGAAACAACCCTTGCAGCTTCAGAAGCAGCATGCTCGAGGACATTTTTAAGATAGGTGCAGTAACCTAACTGGAACATTGCCAATACGATTATTACAAGTACCGGCAGTATAAGTACAAACTCGACTGATGCCTGCCCGCAATCAGGTTTGCTGCACCACCTGTCGTCATTCCCCTCGACGCACTTTATATATTTTTTTAATTTTAATGTTTTTAATGCCATTTAATTCTGTTTTATAAGATATGATTTATGAAATTATTTAATCTTGCTGATCGATTAAATTTTTGCTGAAATAATTGTTAAAATTTTGCCCGAAAACTTTTTACTTTTAGCTGTTTTAGCCAATTATTCAACAGAAATTATTTAGTTTTAGCAGGACTCAATATTACTGAGCAAGACCTGCAGTGATTTTTAATATAAATAATGATTTAATAGTGATGATAATGTAATAGTCATTTCAACAAACCGGATATTTGCCGCCTGACGGTTTTTACAGCGGCCCATCTGGCCTTAGTGCAACTTTAAATTTTTTATTGAGATCCAGCTTTTTTTACTGCCGCCAGCCTCTCTTTTAGACAAGCCCGGATATCTTACTGAAAACCTTTGAAATAAGGTCAATTATCATAGGTTTCCCCACTGCAACAAGCACTGCACTGATTATGCCTGCAATTACAAGCACTAGTGCATATTCTATTGTTGACTGTCCCCGTTCATCTGACAGTCTGAGTTTTTGCCTGATTTTTAAAATTATTTTATTTATCTTAATCACCTCCTTTTTTTTATTTTAATCGACTTCAAATCACCTCCTTTTTTTAAATTTAGTTATCAGCAAATCACCTCCTTTTTAACCTTACACAAATAAATATTTAATCCACAAACTAACCAAAACTTAAAAAGCTGCCTGCAATCGAATAAATAAGCGGGCCCCCTACAAGTAAAATAAAGGCAGGAAGTATTAAAAAAACAAGCGGGAAAAGTAGGATGATGGAACTTCTCCTGGAGGCCGCCTCATGCTTTTGTGTCACTTCAAACCTGATATATCTTGACTGTAAGCTTAATAAATCACTTATTGACGAACCATACTTTTCAGCCTGTATAAGAAGGAAAAGAAAATTCCTGAAATTGCCGGGGTCAGTTACATTAACCATATTATTAAAAGAATCTATCCTACTTACTCCAAAATCTATTTCCTTTAAGAATTTTTTCAGGGCCATGCAAATGCTTCCGTTATATTTCTCGGATACTATTTTTATAGAGTTATAAATATTCTGCCCTGAAATTGTGGCAATATGCAGAAGGTCTATTATGTGAGGCAGGTCCTTGTTGAATTCTTTAATTTTGCGCTTGCTTATGTAATTTAATATAAGATCAGGCACAAAAAATCCGGCGGCAGCAGACACTGCTCCGATTAAAACCATAAATAGAATATTTCGCATAAAAAACACCGGGGGAAAAGCCGCCAAAAAAGCTGCGAGGAACTTATAGCCTATCAAAGTATTTAATCCCTTTTGGGAACCGGCCTGGAAATCGTCCCGGAAACCATCGCTATAAAATGCACTGTCTGCAAGAACCTGGTATTTTTTTAAAGCCCGGCCATTTAAAAATACTTTTAAGGCTGCCCCGGTTCTTTCTGCGGCTCTGCTAAGGATATTTATATTTTTTCCCCGTATAGGACCCTTTTTATCAATCATTTGAACCAAGCACCTTTCTTATAATAACGATACCTGTGATTTCAAGCAGACAGCCTGTTATAAGGCAAATATTGCCCACCCCGCCTGAAAAAAACCGGGATATGGAGGCATTCATGAAAATAAACATCATTGCAAGAATTGCCACAGGCAAAAAGCTGATAATATTGCCCGAATACCTGCTTTGAAGTGTCAGTATTTTTGCATTTGAAGCCAGTTTCCTGTTTTCATTTAACGTTTCTATAATTTTTTCAATAATAAAGATAAGGTCGCCGCCAATTTTATTATTAAGCTTTAATGCAGTGCTGAAAATCAGGGATTCTTTGTTTGAACATTTTATGGCAAAATTATCAACAGCCTCATCAAAGGAAATATTCATTTCAAGCTCATCAGACAGTGTTTTCAGATAGGACTTTAAAGGCTCTTTTGCCCATGTGCAATATTCCCGGATAATGCTTCTTATAGACCTACCCGCACGTAGCATAATAATGGAACTGGTAAAAAATTCCACAAGCTGGCTGTTAAGCAAGTCTGTCTTTTTATTTTTTAAAAAATAAAGAATCTCTGAAAAAACAAGGAATATACAAATGGATATAAAGATGCCAAAGATATAGTTTTTAAAGACCATGTAAAAGAATACATCAAGAAGTAAGAACAGTACTCCCGCTAAAATTCTTTTGCTTATATTGTTTATGCTGTTTAAATAATCAACTATGTTTATAATCAATTTGTTTTTTCCTTTTATCTTTTTTTGTCTAAAAAATCGCCAATGCTGCCTTCCGGGATAAAATCATAAACATTTTCCGTTCCGGTCCTTGAGAAGATATCTTTTACTTCCAGAGTTGCGCTGCTTCCAAGCCTGTTTTTTGGCGCTGAAATACTGCATATTTTAGCCAGGGTCCTGCAACCGGTCGCTTTTTTTTCAAGGTGTATTATTAAATCAACTGCCGAAGCTATTATTCGCCTTGCCGATACGGGGTTTAGATTTAGCGCTGATATCAGCAGCAATGTCTCAAGCCGTGAGACAAGGTCAAATGGTGAATTTGCATGAAGGGTTGTCATTGAGCCCTCATGGCCGGTGTTCATGGCTGAAAGCACATCAATCGCTTCGTTTCCCCTTATTTCACCGACCATAATCCTGTCAGGACGCATTCGCAGTGAATTTCTAACAAGACTCCTTAAAGTGATCTCCCCACGGCCCTCAATATTGGGGGGCCTGCCTTCAAGGCTGACAAGATTGTTTGCGCTTAAATTAAGTTCCGGGGTTTCTTCAATGGTTATTATTCTTTCATCTGCAGGAATAAAATTGGAAAGTACATTTAAAAAAGTAGTTTTCCCTGTTGAGGTCGCACCGGATATTATAATATTAAATCTTCTTTCAACGCATCCTCTTAAAAACTCCGAGATTTCCCCGGTTAACGTATTCGCCCTTACAAGGTCATCCATAGCCAAAAGATTCTTTTTAAATTTTCTTATTGTAACGACAATATTTTTTACTGAAGCGGGGGATATCACTATGTTTAACCTTGAACCGTCACTCAGCCTTGCATCAACCATGGGGCAGCTTTCATCTATCCTGAGCCCAAGTGAGCTGATTATTTTTTCAAAAACATTTCTTACATGCTGGCAGTCCTTAAATAAAACGCCTGTCTTTTTCAGTGTTCCTTCAACCTCTACAAAGACCTCGTCCCAGTTATTGATCATAATCTCTGTTATACGGTCGTCCTTCATAAGGCAGCTTATGGGCCCAAACTCAAAAGCATCTTCATATATTTTTCTTACAATGTCTGAAATTTTTTTGTCGTTTATAATAAGCCTGTCCTCTTCAGTAATTTTTTTTACTGCGGCATTTATAAATTCATATTTCCTGCCGGAAGGCATGCTCATCATTTCATTTATATCAACGGTCTGGATAATCTTTTTGGCAACATAATCAGAAACCCTGTCGCTGTAATTGCTATTGCTGCTGGTGGAAAGGTTACTTTTGCTTTTTTCATCAATCATACTCATGTTTATATTTTTATTTGAATGGTTCATTTAAACCCGTGTTTATAATTTGTTTTTTTATATTTCTTTTGAATCTATTTTTATGGCCTCAAAATAATTTTTCAAACAGGCTTTCAGCAAAATCACTTATTGCCTTGGTTATTCTTAAGTTATAATCAAACATAGGAGCCGGCCCCCTGGTCAGATATAAAAGCTCAATGTCCCTGTCATATGGTATAAAAATACTCACCGGGGCCTTAAGCATGCTTATGATCCTGGGCGGAGAAATAACGGGTCTTGAGTTAAACTTGTTTATTACTATCTCAAACCTGGCCGGCATATTTTCCAGGCATAAATTACTGAAAATCACTTCCAAGTTGCTTATGGATATTAAATCCGCCTGAGTTACAAGAATAAACATGTCTGCATATTCCAGGAAATCAATGTTTTTATCCTGCAGAAGATAAAACGGCGTATCAACGATTATCAGGTCAAATAAACCGGAGAATGAGTCAAGTAAAATATCAAGATTTTTACCAGTCATCAAAGGAGCCTTTTCAAATTTTAAAGGAGGAAGAACTATATGAAGGCTGTCCTCAAGACTTACTACAAGACGCTTTAAAACATTAAAGTCAATCTCCTTGAAATCAAATTCAATGTCGCCTATGTCTCTTAAATTGCTTTTAAGCGAAAGGTTGAAAAGAAGCCTTGAATCTTTTTTGCCGCAGTTAAGATCTGCCAGAAGGACATTTTTATTTTTACTTTTTGCATAATAGGCGGCAACAGCATTGGAAATAAAGCTGCACCCGCACCCGCCTTTACTGCCCGCAAAAAACAATATTTTTGAATCCTTTTTCGGTGCAGCAGGGCCCATGGTTTTTTCCAAAGGCAGACCGGCAGGCTCACTATTATCCGGCCAATTATCAGCAGGATCACTGTCGTCGGGGTTATATTCATGTCCTTCTTTTTTTAACTTTTCTTTCAAAAGTAAATCATTTTCATTCATTGCTGTTTCCCTTCTTTGATGACTTAAAAAAATTATGGAATTTGTATTATTCTTAAATTATTTATTTTTAATCTTTCGTTCATTATTTTTTGTTCTTAAGTTTTTTTCTGTTTACTTTTTATTCTTTATTTTTTTGCTGTCTACTTTTGTTTTATTTCTATATTTTCTTACTGTTTTTTAAAATTACCGGAGATGTTTTTAGGGCAGATAGAAAGGTTTATTGTCCCGGTCTGGAGGGCCAAAAAAACAGTTTCAACTTCCATTGGTTTTAAATATAAAGTGAGAATACAATTTCCGGATTTCAAACCTTCTGCCGTACCCGTTTGAAGAATGCTGTCAAATGCCGGTAAATCATTAATTGCGCCGGTGTTTTCCTGCTGCCCGGATAAACCTGCCAAATCTTTGCTTGAGCTTTTGCCGTCTATAAGAATTATCTCTTTGTTCCATAGAATAGTCCGGCTTATAATTGAATCTGCAGTTTTTTCAAATAAGGTCGATATCAGGTCGACAGTATCACCAACACTCAAGAGTGATTTCTCACCGTAGTAATTTACGGGAATTGACACTGCTCTTAATCCTGCCGGGATATAGGAAGAGAATGCCAGGTAGTTCGAGTCTTTTGCACTTTCCACCCCCTGGATCTTATCGCTTGATATGATCTCTCCCTTTACTATGTCCATAGCTGTTACTTTTCCGGTTATTTCGCTGACATCCGTTATGAATTTTTGATTAAAAATATTTCCTGGTATGCTTTTTTTCTCAATCATATCCTTTGTGATCTGCATGCCGGCTTTTATTTCAATCCTGGAAGTATAAATATCGATATTTCCGCCTGTTGACTGCTTTTCATTATTAGAACCAGCCAAATACCAGTAGATTAGAAATCCTGCAAATACAAGCATAAGGATTATGGCTATAATAAAGATTTTCTGCCTGATTATCAGGTTTATCCTGTTCATTTTTCCTCTGAACGCATTTGGTTTTTTATTTTTATTATTTTATATAATAGCATAATTATATATTTATGCAAATGAATTATTAAATAAAACTAAAGTTTTTTTTGGGCAATTTTTTAAAACCATTAAAACAAGAAGGAGCAATAAAATAGTTTTGAATAGCACAAAGCTAAACACGGAAAATTTTTTAAAAGTTACTCTGGGGCTTATGCTTAAAGTCTTTATCCAATTGTCAGCGGATTATCAAACAGCTTTATCAGTCTTATTCATCCAATGATAAATCAGCAAATATTATTTGAGTGCAATCCTACTTTGCATACAGGATTCTTGACATGAAAACAATTTTATCTTCGAATTTGTGGCAATTATTTTATTGATTTTTATATCACCAGGTTTAGTAAAATGTTGCCTCTTGGAGTTCCAAAAGATATTTTATACTTTCACTTTTATGGATGATTTCTCCAATTGATTTTTTGGGAATAGAATTATGTTATTTCCAGCCATTGTCGCAGATTTTACCAATATTCCTTCAAATCCAGATTCATAAGCAGCTCTGGCTAAATTATTTGGTAATATGATTTCATCTGGCCTATATACACTTCCTGCTAAAAGCTCATCTTCTGTTGTTTCAAGTATTTTTAAGTTTTCCTGGGAAGTTAAGTCAAGAATTAAAGAAAAATTTATTTCCATTTCAAATACATTAAATAAGTTTTCAATTATAATTTCATCATCAACTTTTCTTTTCAGCTCTTCAATGCAGACTTTTTTACTTTCACAAAGATATAAGGAATTAAATAGACCTTTTATATGCCATCTGCCGGACACTTTTTCATTGCCTTTTGTGGAAAGAGGGTCATTGTATTGCCTGGCAATTGCCCTGTAGCAGGTGCATTTGATTCTCTTTGGGTTAATACTCTGGAGTTTTTTCTTAAAGTCTTTATCCAATTGTCAGCGGATTATTAACTGGCTATGCCTAATTTAAAACCATTCAACAGGTCTATTATTTCTTCAAGGCCTTCTTCTGTGCTTTGCGATGAAATAATTTGCTTGACAGGTGTTCTGCCATTTAAAGACTTATTAGGCTTATTTAGCCATACTGATATTTTACTCTGTGTTCCAAAAACATCCAGCAGGATTTTGCAAAGCTCATCAATTCTGTCCAGCACAATTCGCGATTGCGTATTTGGTCTAACGGTTTTTGTTTCCCAGCGGATTATATTACGCTCACTCACACCCGATATTTGCGCAAATACTCTTTGGGTGAAACCCAATGTGCTTCTTAATTCTTTTATATCTTTTTCTTTTTCAAGTGTAGATGTAACCATTTTTAACCTTCTAAATGATTAATAATGTCATGACATTATTTTAATATTTTCTCCGGCTGATGTCAAAAATGATTTTTAGTTGAATTATTCTATATAAATTTTTATAAATATTTCCTATAGCGCTGCCTGGTTAATGAGCAGGCCGTAGTGCGGTTGAATTTCAGATTAAAAATTCTGTTTTCTTCCATTACATTAGGAGCAACAGCACACATTTACAATGAACCAAGCATTGGGTCCCCTCCTTTTGCCGGGCCCTTTACATACCGCCCAGGCCGCTGCTGTAGACAAGCTGTCCGCAGGCGGCATTTATGTCATTTCCAAAATCATACCTTTGTGTCACAGTTATATGCTCCCTTTCAAGCGCCATTTTGAATTCAATTATTTTTTTAGTTGACGGGGGCTTCATTTTTAATTTGCCGTTAAACGGTATAAGGTTTACAAAGCATAACATCCCTTTTAAAAGCCCGGCAAGCTCCAGGGCAAGATGCGGACCATCGTTTAGGCCGTCAATCATCACATATTCAAACATCACCCTCCGGCCGGTTTTTTCAGTGTATTTTTTTACAGCACTGATTACTTTTGCAATAGGGTATTTTTTGCTGAAAGGCATCAACTGCGCCCTTAAAGCATTATTCGGGGCATTTAAAGAGACTGCAAGGTTTACCTGCAGGTTTTCACCGGAAAACTTTTCAATCATGCCCGGAATTCCGCAGGTAGATATTGATATTTTCCTTGCGCCGATATTAAACATAGATTTATCATTAAACAGCCTTACAGCTCCGATAACATTATCGTAATTTAAAAATGGCTCCCCCATTCCCATAAACACAATGTTGGTAACTTTTTGCTCCATTTTTTTAAGATAATAAGAGAAAAACATGACCTGCTCTGCTATCTCATCTGTCTGGAGATTTCTCTTAAAACCCAGCTTTGCGGTCCTGCAGAAAATGCAATTCATCGGGCACCCTGCCTGGCAGGACACACAAACAGTGTTTCTTGAGCCCTTATGCATCAAAAGCACGGCCTCTATATTAAGCCCGTCATGCATCTTAAGTATTGCTTTAAAGGTGTTTTTCTCCAAAGACTGCACAAAATCAAAGTCAAATTTTATCGGCACTTCATCCTGAAGCTTTTGTCTTAGAGGCAGCGGCAGCACAGTCACCTCAGACCAGGACGAAACAAGGTCACTAAAAAGCGCTTTCTGGATTTGTTTTATCCTGTAGGGTTTTTCTGATTCAATGATACTGTTTAGTTTTTCAAGGTCCATATTCCTATCCCACCGTAATAAATTTTATATAACCGATTATTTTCAAAGAAATGAGAAATTTTCAAAATAAAATCCCCGGTAGATTTAACAAAATCTTATGCAAAAGTTCCAGATTATATAATCTTTAGAATTAAAAAATCAAAAATGACTAATGTCCATTGTTATTTCCCCTAGAATACAGTATTTTTGTTATTTAATCATTATTATTCTATTTAAATAGACTTACGATTAATATTTTAGAGAAGATTTGTATGTTAATTACAATTTTGGCAGCCGGTACAAGAGGAGATATCCAGCCGTATATCGCACTGGGGATAGAGCTTAAAAAAGCGGGCCATCATGTCCGCATCGCGACATTTGAGAACAATGAGGCCTTTATTAAAAGTTTTGGCTTGGAGTTTTATAAAGTGAAAGGCGATATTTCCGCTGTTGCATCAGGCGAAGGAGTAAAGGGTGCAAGAGAAGCTGATAATCCTTTCAAGTTATTATTAAGCTTTAATAAGCTCAAAAGTCTGGCATTTGATATGCAGAAAGATTTCTTTAATGCCTGCGCCGGTTCAGATGCAATTGTGTACCATCCGGGAGCAGCGATAGGATATTTTGCGGCCCAGCATTTTAATATTCCAAGCATCTTGGCAACTCCCTTCCCCATGACACCTACAAGGGATTATCCTGCACTGATTTTCTATAATCTACCTCGGCTGGGAAAGGGATATAATTTATTGACACATAAAATTTTTGAGAAGATCATGTGGTCCGCTTCCGGCGCAAATGTTAAAAAATTCTGGAAAGAAGAATTCGGCAAATCTCCTGGAGGATTTAAATGCCCATTTGGAATGCAGAACACCAGTCTCCTGCCTACCATTATTTCCTGCAGCAATTATGTTTTTCCAAGGCCTTCTGACTGGCCGGAGTATGTTTATAACACTGGCTACTGGTTTTTGGATGAGGAGGCTGATTGGAGGCCGTCGGTTGAGTTGATAGATTTTATAGGCAGCGGTACGCCGCCGGTTTATGTTGGCTTCGGCAGCATAGCAGATCACGCTTCAGCAGTAAAAACGACTGAACTGGTTATTGATGCCCTAAAACGTTCCGGGCAGCGCGCGATCCTGGCAACCGGCTGGGGCGGCATATCAAAAATTGACAATATTCCTGAAGATGTATTTATTCTTGAAAGCGCACCGCACTCATGGCTGTTCCCCCTGATGGCAGCGGTTATCCATCACGGAGGCGCAGGAACTACAGCCGCCGGTTTGAGAGCCGGGGTGCCGGGCGTTGTAATACCTTTCAGTAATGACCAGTTTGCATGGGGACGCCGTGTCTTTGAACTTGGCGTCGCTTCAAAGCCTATTCCAAGAAAAAATCTCACAGCAGAAAAACTAGCGGATGCAATTAGTTTCGTTTTAACAAAAGGAGTAAAAGATGCAGCAAAGGATTTGGGGGCAAAGATCCAAGGCGAAAATGGAACCTCGGCAGCCGCTAAAATTATCATTGACTGCGTTGAAGCAAAAAAGGTTTAAATAATATCTATTAATAACCATTATGATCTTAGAAGGCATGCAATACATTATTACAGGGTGATTAAATATTGAAGATTGAAAGGGACCCATCTATTTAATAATCTCTAATTTACATTAATAGATATTTTTTATAGTATTTATATCAGTCTAAAATGGTTCAAGCCATTAAATATAAATATCAAAAACAAAGGGAGCAGGAATGTCACAAATAAAGAAATGGCTGCCTGTCTTAATTGTGATTATTGCAATTGCCAGTATGGCTTCTATGGCTGGCTGTGAGAAACGTCAAGAAAGGGGTGCAGTGAAGGCCAGCGAAACTGTTGCAGCTGCAAAAGAAACTGTGGCAGCATCAAAGGTTAAAGGAGCAGTCTACGAAACTGATAAGTTTTCAATCCTGGTACCTGATGGGTGGGTAACAAAGGATTTGTCAAATGATGGAGCTGTAGCTGTAATGATTACCAAGGGTGAAGATCTTATGCAATTAGCAGTGTATCTCGATCCTTATTATACCGCTGACTATCCTGATGCCAAAGCTTACAGCAAATATTTGATAAATAACACCATGGATCAGCAAAAAGGTACAGCTATTGAAGAGGTTAAGATGTTTGATGCCAATTTTTTTAAGACAACCTTTACTGCCAATGGCATGTACCAGACTTCTTTCGCAGGGGACAAAAATGGAGAGGTTGTTAATATTATAATGGGCGGCGAAGATCACAAGAATAATGTGGAAATAAAAGCAATGCTGGAGTCAATCAAATTCAAATAATTGTAATTCTAGGATAGACGGTTATCTTGATAAGGCATTTTTACCTGGGAAACACTATATTTATTTTTGAAGTTAATCTATAAAACAGGTCCTGCAATTAGTACTCCAAAGAAGTAAAAATCAGGGTGAAAATACTTTTTTAACTTCATTTATAGTGCATTTGCCGCCATGGGACAGATAAAGATTTGTAGCATTTGAGCCTATTATTTTTCCAATGCTTTTCCTGTTCTCTTCAAGGTCATTGCAAAACATGCCGCCAGTGACCTTACCCAGTGTTTTGCCAAGAATATCCCCGATAATACAGTTTCCACTATTCAAAAAAACAGATACTGAGCCTTTGGTGTGGCCGGGGGTTGACATGATTTTGCCATTTACCCCATACTCATTAATGTCAAGCTCATTTTCTATAATAATATCCGGAGTTATTCCACCCTTTTTATTTTGTGG
>Ga0182021_10009313_pt1 | contig 11635 bp, 12 predicted proteins | sample 612E3MmetaG_FD_120493 | JGI IMG/M metagenome (GOLD analysis project Ga0182021, IMG submission 120493) | Permafrost microbial communities from Stordalen Mire, Sweden - 612E3M metaG (Illumina Assembly) | ecosystem: Environmental > Terrestrial > Soil > Wetlands > Permafrost | place: Sweden...
CCGGGACGAAGAGTACCTGCGGCTGAAGGTGCTTACGTCAACGCTGCCGCGGCTCTGAATCGACCATGAAACCCACTCAAATCACCCACACGAAAGAGCGAAGAGCCTAATAAGAGAGGTGCACAATGCTCGGTGGCGGCAGCGAGTCGGAGCCGGCGCCGAGCAGGATGGCTGCCGCACCGGCAGTGGCCACTGCGGGCCAGCGCGACCACACGCGGCGGGCCGAGCGCACCAACTCGAATGCAACCGCGACGAGCGCAGGCAGCCCGGCTGAGGCGAGCACGAACTGCTCAATCGGCGTGAACCAGCTTCCGAAGACGGTCAGGAGCAAGGCCAGCGCTGCGAGTACCGTGACGTTCCGGCCGGGCAGGGCAACCGGTGCAGGCTGGGGCCTGACCGGGGCCTTCTCCCTGATGACGAGTAAGACGGCGCATCCGGCACATAATACGAGCAAGCTGGCTTGTAGCGGACGCAGTCCAAGCAAGGTCGGGCCGGCCGCACCTTCCCGCACGAATTCGATGAGGAAACGGGTCCAGCCGTGAAGGACCAGGTAAAGCAGGAACAGGCTGCCGGGCCGTTTCAAACTGCAGCGCGCGCCGACGAGGGCCAGCACGACTATCGCCAGCAGGATGATTTCGTAGAGCTGGACCGGTTGAACCGGCAGCGAGGAATGCCCGGGCAGAACCAGGCCGCGCATCTGGTGGACCGCGGAAGCGAGCGAACCGGCCGGGTAGGTAATGCCCCAGGGCAGGCTGGTCGGTTTGCCGAAGCAGCATCCGCCAAACAGGCAGCCAAACCGCATCACGGCCATACCCACCGGCAGGGCGAGCGCGAACGCGTCGCCGGTCGTGCTCCGGAATCCGAGGAAGCGCTGGACGAGCAGCAAGCCGATGGTTCCCAGCACTATCAGGCCGACAAACGTCTTACCCGTCGTTGTAGGCAAGCAGCCCTGGCCGAGAGCCACTTTCCAGTCGGCCAGCGATATCGCGCCCAGACGGGAACCGATGATGCCAAAGGTGACACCGGCGGCGACGAGGACAAGCCACGAGGAAGTCGGCCAGGCCCGACGCCTGCCTTCGATGTAGAGCACGGCCATCGCGGCGGCAAACGCCGCGACGTAGAAGATGCTGAAAGAGCGGTCTGCAGACAGTACCGAACAGGCAGTGCTCATGCCACCTCCTTGCTCACTTTCTCAACGATGGAACGAGAACGCACTATCCGGCAGCAGAGGCCGAAAGCTGTCGGCTGTCATCACTGTCTCTACCATCTTGTCATGCCGCGCCTTGACATCGCTCCGTAATAGGTGACTGTCCCTGATTCTCCTCACTGCCCAGCGCGGCCAAGAATGCGGCCGTGCGTTGCTTGCTACTCATATCCATGTTCTTAATGATGTGGAAATGCCTATCGGAGGTCAAATTCGGCAGTGAGGGAGGGCGCGTCGCAGGTGACGACCGGATGAGTGAGCAATGTTCCGCTTTGCCGCGCTTGACTAGTTATGGGCATATGCCTATAATATCCAGACTCAAATTCATGCCTCGACCAATCAACTGCCGCAGGATCGCCGGGAAGCCCGGTGCCTGCATGTTCAGGCCGGCTGGCGTGCCTGCGTGCCGGCTGGAGTGGTTGAACCTGACTCTGGACGAGTTCGAGGCGCTGCGGCTAGCCGACCTGGACGGCCTGCACCAGGAAGAGGCGGCTGCCCGCATGAAAGTATCCCGGCAGACATTCGGACGCATCGTCGAGAATGCCCGACGCAAGGTTGCGCAGGTCCTGCGTGCAGGCATGGCGCTGAGCATCGAGGGCGGCACGGTCAGGACGACCGCGCGCCGGTGCCCGGGGTGCGGCAAGAATGGCCATCCGGGAGCAGACTGCCGGCGCAAGACCGGGGGTGGCTGTGACCGCTAGGGAGTCCGGGTTCGCGACCAGGCTCGTCCACGCGGGGATTCCGAAGGACGAGCACGGCAGCGTCGTTCCTCCAATCTACCAGACTTCGACCTTCGCGTTCGACAGCGCCGAGCAGGGGGCGAGTCGCTTCGACGGCGAGGCGGACGGGTACATCTACACCCGCATCGGAAATCCGACCGTCCGCGCATTCGAGGACTGCATGACCGCGCTCGAAGACGGGGCCGGGGCGGTTGCGACCAGCTCAGGCATGGCGGCAGTCACCACGGCTTTTCTCGCCCTGCTACGTTCGGGCGACCACGTCGTCAGTACCGCTTCAGTCTACGGCCCGTCCCGCGTGCTGCTGGAACGGCACCTGTCGCGCTACGGCGTCGCGTCGTCCTATGTCGATACGTCGGACCTGACCGCAGTCCGCGCCGCTATGCGGCCGGAGACACGGCTGGTCTACGTCGAGACTCCGTCCAACCCGATGATGCAGGTCACGGACCTGCGTGCGGTCGCCGGACTGGCGCACGGCAACCGGGCCGCGTTCGTGGTGGATAGCACATTCGCATCGCCATACCTGCAGCGTCCGCTCGAACTCGGGGCAGACGTGGTCCTCCATTCGGTGACGAAGTTCATCAACGGGCACGCCGACGTCGTCGGTGGAATTCTCGTCGCACGTGACGCCCGTATGCACGATAGTCTCCGCCAGACAATGACGCTTACCGGCTGCTGCATGGACCCGCACCAGGCGTTTCTGGTGCTGCGCGGCTTGAAGACGCTGGCCGTCCGCCTTGAGCGCGCCCAGCAGAATGCCATGACAATCGCGCGCTGGCTGGAACGGCATCCCAAAGTCGCCTGGGTACATCACCTCGGCCTCGAATCTCATCCCCAGCACGAGCTGGCGAAGAAACAGATGAGCGGGTTCGGCTCGGTCTTCAGCTTCGAGTTGAAGGGCGGCGTCGAAGCGGGCCGCCGCCTGATGGACAGTGTCCGGCTGGCGACGCTGGCGGTCTCGCTCGGCGGGGTCGAGACCCTAGTCGAGCACCCCGCGTCAATGACCCATGCCGGCATGTCCCGGGCCAGCCGCCTCGCGGCCGGAATTACCGACGGGCTGGTTCGTTACTCCACTGGCATTGAGGACGTCGAGGACCTGGTTGCCGACCTGGAGCAGGCATTGGCAGCGGTGTAGGACGGACGCGATTCCGTGAGTCACGTGTTCATCGTACCCTTTCCTGCTTGGCGGGCGGCGACTGCTCCCGACGGAGAATCATCGTGGTAATACAGCCCACGCACGTGTTCCTGACCAAGGGCGTCGGGGTCCATCGTGAGAAGTTGGCGAGTTTCGAGGCTGCACTGCGCGACGCCGGAATTGCGGCGTTCAACCTCGTCCGTGTCTCCTCGATATTCCCCCCGCGCTGCCGAATCCTGTCCCGGACCCGGGGTTTGAAGATGCTGACGCCGGGCCAAGTCACTTTCGTCGTCATGAGCGACAACGCCACCTGCGAACCACACCGACTGGTGTCAGCATCGGTCGGCATCGCCGTTCCGAAAGACACGTCCAAATACGGCTACCTGTCCGAGTACCACTCTTTTGGCGAGCGCGAAGAACGCGCGGGCGATTACGCCGAAGACCTGGCCGCCCAGATGCTGGCCACGACGCTCGGTGTCCAGTTCAACGCTGACACCAGCTACGACCAGCGCAAGGAGATCTGGAAGATCTCCAGCCAGATAGTCCGCACCCAGAGCATCACCCAGAGCGCCATCGGCCACAAGAGCGGTCTCTGGACATCCGTTGTTGCCGCTGCAGTCTTGGTCGCGTGAGCATGCTCGGAATTCTGCCGTCTCGTCACAGTCAGTTCCCCTTGGTCAGACACGTAGGCCCTGCGCCCCGCCGAAGCGTGGCGCTCTCCATCTGGGCCAAGCCTAGGTTGGGTATTCACCCTGGGGCGGCATGCTTGACTGTGGGCCGTCTGCGCCAACGATAGACCGATGTTTCCAACCGTGCTCCGAATCGGCAATCTGCACATCTACTCGTACGGCGTGATGCTCTTCATCTCTTTTGTGTGCGGCATCGCGGTAGTCGAGCAACGGGCGAAGAAGTTCGGGGTCGACTCGGAGAAGGTGACCGACCTCGCGCTCTGGGTCCTGCTCGCGGTTGTGCTGGGCTCCAGGCTCTTCTACGTGGCTTTCCATTGGCAGGAGTTCAACCACGACCTCATCAGCATCATTGCGTTCTGGCGGGGCGGGCTGGCCGGACTGATGTTCTACGGTGGGTTCCTTGGGGGTATCATCGCCGGGGTCCTGTTCGTCTGGCTCAACAAGCTGCCCGTACGGAGGCTGATGGACGCGGTCGCGCCGGCAATCGTGCTCGGCGAAGGGTTCACGCGGATCGGCTGCTTCCTGAACGGCTGCTGCTTCGGCACGCCGACGTGCAGCCCCTTCGGTTTGGTCTTCCCGGCTAACTCGCCGGCAGGCGCGACTTTCCTCGGCCAGCCGATTCACCCGACCCAACTCTACTCATCGGCCGCCGGGTTCCTGCTGTTTCTCTTCGCGCTCTGGCTGGAGAAGCGGAAGCTGAAGCCGGGCGTTCTGTCCGCGATCATGCTCATCATCTACTCGCTCTTTCGGTTCGGGATTGACTTCGTCCGGTACTACGAGAACAGTGCCAACCTCTGGGGCAACCAAGTAGTATCGCTTTGCATGACCGCGGTCGGGGTCGCGCTGCTCATCCTGTTCCTGCGCTGGCCGTTCAAGCCGGCGCGGCCCGATGCTGTCGTCCGCAAGTAGCCCCAGCTTCCTCCTCGATTCGCTCGCGGGTCTGGTATTCCCACCGATATGCCGCGCCTTGACATCGCTCAGAAATATAGGGAGTGTCCCTCACCGCCCGTCGCTCGATTAGTGGCCGCAATGCTGCAGCAGTGCACAGAGGTCGAGTACGGTGCGAACCCGGAACGCGGCCTGCTGGGTGGCAGGAGCGATGCGTTGCGGGGCCATCACTTCAAGGTGGCGGGTAAGAAGCACCGGGGTCATGCCCGCGGAACTGGCGCCGACGAGTTCGTCGCTGCCCCCGTCGCCGACGAAGAGACACTCGGCCGGCTCGACTCGGAGGCGCGTCGCGGCGAGGCGGTAGATGGCCGGGTCGGGTTTGATGAGGCCGACGTCACAGGAAAAGACGGCAGCATCAAAGCAGGGGGCGAGCGGTGAATCGGGCCAGGCCGCGATTTCGTCCCTGCCGCAGTTACTGACCAGTCCGAGCCGCCAGTTCATCGTCCGGAGTTGGGACAGACCGGCGAGGGTCTCCGGTTCGACATGCGTGAGGGCATGGCGGAACTGGGCGGGTCGGGCCGTCACGGCCAGCCGGATCTGTTCATCAGTGACCGCCGGGTTGGCGACGCGAGCCCGGGCCGGGAGCGTACGTTCCAGTACGGTCCGTCCCAGTAGATAGTCCTCTGAATTGTCGGTCCATGCTCGCCACCACGTGTCCCGGTCAACGTCGAGTATCGCCGACACACTGGGACCGGGCGGCTGCGACACTTCGAGCGAAACCAGCGTGTGGAACAGGTCGAACAGGACGGCCCGCACATGCGTGAGGTCGGACGGGGATTCCGGTGACACCCTGGTTACGTCATCCCGGACAGGACCGGGCGTCGTTCCGCATGCGGAGTACAGTGCACATTTGCTGACAGAATATGGCACGGTAGCCGGTGGTCAAGTGCCGCGATGGTCGCCGTGTTATCACGGGAGTGACGGTTTCGATTGACCGTGGGCGTGGTCAGGATATAAACAGTGCTTGTCCAAGAGCGAATTCCGCGCACTGCTGGCCGTAGCCGTGGCGGCAGTAGTCATCAGGCTGGCGGTGTCCGCGTCGTTCAAGGGGCGTAGTCATGTTGCGGCCGAGCCGGTGAAACCCGAGACTGAGGCGACCTACCTGAAGCGGGGGGGATCGGGCTGGGGGATTCGGAGCAGTACCTGCTGCTCGGGGCGGGCATAAGGCACCGGCAATACAATAGCTGGGGCGAGGACCCAAGTGGCGAAGGGGAAAGGGGAAATGACAAAGTGGGGACCGGGATACCCAACACGTTCAGGACCCCGGTGGAATTTCGGGGACACGATGACTTCCTTGACTTCGCCCGCAAGGCCATTAAGTGTGCCCGAAATACCTGTTTGGACGTTACCCGCCAACCCGTCGAACCGATACCTCGCTTGGCTGAGTCTAAACTCGTAGTATAAGTATATATGAATATAGCTGAAGCAACAGGAGTATCATGAAGAAGAACACTGGAGGCGTGGACCGGCTGATCAGAGTTGTGCTTGGTGCGGCTTTGATAATCGTAGGTGTGGTGCTGAAGTCTTGGTGGGGCGCATTGGGACTGATACCACTGGTTACAGGGATCATGGGCTTCTGCCCGTTGTATGCGTTACTGAGAACATCAACCAGCCGTCGCTCAGGTGCCTGACCGTTCGCGGACGCGGTCGAGCACGCGCTGATAGGACAGACAAGATGGGTATACGACACTTTCACATGCATCCCGAGGACGAGCGAAGGCAGTGGCAGAACTCGGAGAGCATACTGTCGCTGGCCGGGCTCAAGCCGGGGATGACATTCATCGACCTTGGCTGCGGGAACGGATTCTTTGCCGTGCCGGCCGCGCGGATTGTGGGAGAGGCCGGCCAGGTCTACGGAGTCGATGCCGATCCTGAACTGATAGAAGAGCTGCGGAAACGCGCCGAGACGGAGGGATTGAAGGGCCTCATCCTGACCACCGGACACGCCGAGGATAAGCTACCCTGTGAGCAATGCGCCGACATGGTCTTCATGGGCAATGTCCTGCACGACTTCGATGACCCGGTCCAGGCGCTACAAAACGCACACCGCATGCTCAAACCCGACGGGGTGCTGGTCAACGTGGACTGGAAGGATGAATCTTCGCCGATGGGGCCGCCGATGTCAATGCGCTTCTCGCCGGCCCGAGCATCGGGGCTGATAGAGAATGCCGGTTTCAAGGCCGGAGCTCCTCAGGACGTCGGGCTGTACCACTACCTGATTCTGGCCCACCCACGCAGCGCATAGCCGCGCGGCAGGCAAGACGCCTCAAAGTCGCGTCGACAGCAGCAGCGCCGTGCCGATGCTGCCCTCGACCATCCGGTCATACCACGCCGTGACGACGTCCAGAAAACCGGGAGGCGTCTCGCTTTGCCACGTACTTACTTCTACTTGGAGAATCCGAAGTGGTTTGCGATCCCGATATAGGCCAACGCAAGCACAAAGAACACGGCAAGACCGGCGAGGATCGCCTTGTTTGGGCCAGTCTTCGGCGCAAGATACGCGACCACTAGCATATACGGTACCCATGATATGAGTGTGCCGACGAGAACGAACTTGGCATGCTGGCCGACAGCCTGACCGCCTTTGGTCTGACCGATGAAGAAGTACGCAACCAGGGTGAACACAGGCATGAGCGTCGCGAGTTCGGAAAGCGTCCTTTGCCCGACCTGCTCAAGCACCACGATGATGGTGGTAACCACTCCGCCAGTGACGAAGTAGATAATCAGGCTAGAGATGCTCATTGTGGTGCGGCGTGCGAAGCGGCCTTCTTATCCCCATCCCGGGGAGTTACCAGGACCACGAGGCGAACGAATCCGCGCACTATTCCACCTGGGTCAGTTCATGAAGCAGCTCATCCAATGACCGCGCTTCCGTCTGCCTGACTTCGACACCCCAATCGCTGAGGGCAAAGCCCGGTCCCTTCCCGACGAGGCTCTCGCGGGCGATTACTACGTCGGGCTTGTAGACCTTCAGCAGCTCCGCGACCTTGATGCCGCGGCCCCTCTCAAGCTCGCGGTACGGGTTGGCGACGACTTCGTGCCTCACTTCGGTTCCGCTGGCGCGGTCGATGTCGATCAAAGCGAAGTAAGGAGACTTCCCGAAATCTTCGCTAAACCGTCCGGCACGGTCGGCGAGGGGCACCGCGTACCGAAGTTGAGTCTTTGCTTCAGGTTCGCAGTGCACCAGCACACGGTCGACGTTCGGCACCGCGCCCTTGATGGCCCGCTCGATTCGCTCGGTCAGGGCATGGGCCTTGTTCAGGTCGTCCGTGCGCACGGCGATAGTGGTCTCGATGAAGACATATCGGCCGGAGTTCCGTCCGACCAGACTCCGAATCTCGCCGACTAGGGGTTCGGCCATAATGAGCACCCGCGCCTGGTCCAGCACTTCCGGACTGGCCGACGCGTCCAGTAGCACGCGCATGCTGTTGACCAGCAGGTTCCACGCCGCATAGGCGATGAGCAGGGCCACCACACCGGCGGCGACCCGGTCCAGCGGCAGGCCCAGCATCCGTCCGAGCACGCCGATGAAGACTACCGTGGAACCGAACACGTCGGCCCGGAACTGGGTGCCGTCCGCGACCAGGCTCGGCGAATGATAGCGCCGACCCATAGTCAACTCGTACCGGCCAAACAACAGCGGTATGAGCACGAAACTGACCACGACGCCCGGCACCCAGATACCATACGTGCCCGCCGTGGTTCTCGCGCTGATGGCCTGCCGCAGTAGTTCAAAGGCGGTGAGAAAGAGCAGGAGCGAAATTACGGTCGAGACCAGGTTCTCAACCTTGTACAGGCCGTAGGGAAAATCGCGGCTTTTCCGGCCGGATATGACAAGCCCGAGAATCAGGGCGATTGAGGCAAAAACATCGACCAACGAATGGACGGCGTCGGCGCGCAGCGCCAGGCTGCCAGTAACGAACGCCAACGTCAACTTGCCGGCGACGAGGACTACGTTCACTATCAGCGAGTAGACTCCAACTCTGACGATCGGAGCGCCTGGGCCTGATTCGGCGCCCCTGTTGACATCCCCCTCGTGCTCCACGGAGCCCATGTCCGTGCCGCCGTCCTGAACTGCGGGAGAGACTGCTCGATGCTTGGACAGGTAGTTCACACGCCGAGCGCGGTGAAGAAGAGGCCATAGGAAGTCCGAATCTCCAAGTCCGAATGACGAATTGACGGACTGGGACCGTTCGGGAATACGGCGCGGAGATGTTCTTCTTTGTAGTCGGGAGACAGGAAGACCTTGCGGTCCCTTTCGAACCGCTCGACAAGGTCAGCCACCAGTGCAGGAGGAGATGCTCCCATGGAGGCTCTAGGATATTGCGCGCGGAAGAGAAGTCAAGCAGACGAAGTCAGAAGCCAGAAGCTAGAACACATGAACCGGAGGAGCAAGTCAAAAGCCAAAAGCCAAAAGGCAAAACCGAGGACCGACGTGGACGGCGGACGATGGAGTAAGACAAGCGCAAGGGCGGAGGAACGAAGGCGGGATGAGGTCGAGAGGCGAAGTCAGATGCGAGAAGCTAGATGCTAGAGTGCAGAAGTAAAGACGCGGACCGGATACCGCGAATAGAAAAGAAGTCAAGCCGACCCGGAAGTGTGGCAAGGAATGGAGGAAAGAGCCGGGCAGAGAACCTGCCAAGGAGCTTGGGAGAGAATCTGCTAGAGAGCCTGCCGAGGAGTCTGGGAGAGAACCGGGCAGAGAATCTGCCCTTGAGCCGGGGAAGGAACTTGCCGGAGAATCCGGCAAAGAGCGAGGGAGAGAACCTGCCAATGAGCTTGGGGGAGAATCTTCCGGAGAGCGGGGCAGAGACATGGGCAGACAATCTGCCAAGGAGCCTGGGAGAGACCCTGCCGGAGAATCTGGCAGAGAGCCTGGGAGAGAATTCGGCAGAGAGCTTGCCAGAGAGCCTGCCAAAGAGTTGGGTAGAGCCTCTACCCAGCGCAGGGGTGCATTCGGCCGCTTACTGCCTAACTATATGCTCTCTAGTCACTTGAGCTGTCTTTCGGCCCGGCTGTTCAGTATACAAAGTTGTAGAATCCGCCGGTCTGCCGAGTAGGGCGAGCGCGGGCTTCCACTGTAATGTAACTCTGTCTACATATAGTGGTCCGGCCGTTCCTGACCACAATTCTGCCGGGGAGTGGTCGGCCCACAGGCTGCCTGGGGGCTAGCTTCTGCCGATACGACTCAGGATAAGACGAAGCCTACAACTGGTCGTACTTCAAGTCGAACAACAAGCCGAACAATGAAGTGAAGGACTTGAGGAACAACTGCTGGAACAACTTCTCGAACTTCTCGCGATTCAACTCCGCGAACAGCTTGCTATTCAGTTCGAGACACATGTCGCTATTCAGGTGCAGACACATGTGTTCGTGCAAGTCGCGACACAACTGAAGACACTTTTGCCGGTACTTCCCGGCGTACTTCTCGGCGTACAATGAACGACGCGACGCGCGAATCAGTTCTGCGAGCCGTTTTCCGAGCAGTTTTGCGAGCATTGACCGAAGCGTTTGTTCGAGCCTTTGAAAGTCCTCTTGAAGAACATTTCCAGGGAACTTCCCGATGCACTTTCGGATGAGCTTTCCAGCGAGCTTTCTAGACAGGTTTCGCGAAAGGAAACCCGACTAGCGGCCGAGGTAGGGCGCGGGGTCGCGCAGGAAATCGGTGGTGAGGGTGAGCAGCGCCTTGATGCCCGTAGGCAGCACGGCTTCGTCCATGTCGAAACGGTCGGAGTGGTTCATCGCCGTGATGCCGCGCTCGGGGTTACCCCCGCCGAGGAACATGAACAGACCGGGAACTTTCTGGAGATAGCAGGCGAAGTCCTCTCCGCCGAGGTTCGGCTCCATGTCGTCGTCCACGTCTGGGAAACTCGCCTTCAGGACTTCGGCCGCTCGGCGAGTGAAGACAGGGTCGTTGAGCAGCGGCGGATAGGCAGGCTCGGCGTCGAGCACATAGCGTGGGACGTGAGGCGAGCGCGAAAAAGGGGACAGTCCCTCGGAGCAGTGTGGCTGTGCCACCGCAGGAGCGAGCATCGAATTCGCTGCGGTACAGTCCCCATTTTCGCGGCTGAAGGCCTGCATCAGGCCGTCAAGGTTGGCCTGCATCGCCGCGACGATCCGCTCCGAGTCCCGCAGGTCGTAGGCCCGGAACGTACCGATGACCCTGGCCTCGCCCGGAGTCTGGTTGTGCTGCATACCGGAATGGACCTCGCCGAACCCGAGCACGTATCTTGAGTTCGGATTCAGCCGCTGCCGGAGGTCGGTCTGAATCGTGCTGATGAACCGGGCCGCAATCTGGATGGGGTCGACATTATCCTGCGGGCACATGTGGTGCCCGGGTTTGCCCTTGATGGTCACCTTGAACGTGCGGCTGGAAGCCATGAAGGGTCCGGGCCTGAACCCGATTCTCGAGAGCGGCATGTTACCGAAGACGTGAACCGCGATGATGGCATCCACACCGTCGAGGCAGCCGTCGGCAATCATCGGGACGGCGCCGCCGGGCGGCACCTCCTCGGCCGGTTGGAAGATCAGCCGGACACCACCCGGGAGCGAGTTCCAGTTTTCCTGCAGCCAGCGCGCTGCGCCGAGCAGCATCGCCATGTGGCCGTCGTGACCGCAGGCGTGCATCACGCCGGGGTTCCGCGACCGGTAGTCACGGTTCAGCTCGGTCTCCGCCTCTTGAATCCTGAGCGCGTCCATGTCGCTTCTGAGCGCAATCCTGCTTCCCGTTCCGTTGCCGTGAATGTCGGCAATCACGCCGGTCTCACCCGCCCGCCGATGTTCGATGCCCAGCCCGCTCAGGATTTCCACGACCTTGTCCTGTGTATTGTGCTCCTCGAAGCTCGGCTCCGCGTGCTGGTGGAACCAGCGTCTGAGGTCGGTCACCCACGACACAAGATTATCATCCAGCTCAATCATCGTC
>Ga0182021_10009314_pt1 | contig 11635 bp, 6 predicted proteins | sample 612E3MmetaG_FD_120493 | JGI IMG/M metagenome (GOLD analysis project Ga0182021, IMG submission 120493) | Permafrost microbial communities from Stordalen Mire, Sweden - 612E3M metaG (Illumina Assembly) | ecosystem: Environmental > Terrestrial > Soil > Wetlands > Permafrost | place: Sweden...
AACCTGGTCGGTCGCGGGAGGCGGGCTGCCATACCAGTAGAAGAGGCCATTGTACTTGTCGAGAGCTCCGCTGCGCACCTGGAGAAGATTCCCGTCGGTGTCATATATGAAGAAGTCGTTGTGGATGGTGACCCAACCGAGAGTTCCTGCCCCGCCAGTGGAGGTGGTGCCCCCGGTGGCGGTGGTTCCGCCTGTCTTGGTGCTGCCACCGACAACGGTGGTTCCGCCGGCAACGGTGGTGCCGCCGACAACGGTGGTCCCGCCGGTCTTGGTGGTGCCGCCCACGACGATGCTGCCGCCTGTCTTGGTGGTGCCGCCGACAACGGTGGTCCCGCCAGCAACAGTGTTGCCACCTTCGCTGGTGGTGCCGCCGACAACGGTGGTTCCACCCACGATGATGCTGCCGCCGGTCTTGCTGGTGCCGCCGAGAGCGGTGGTACCGCCAGGAGCAATGGTGCCAGCGCCTCCAGCAGCAACACCTCCGGTGCTGGAGCCGCCGCCTGGTGCTCCTGCTGGCGAGCCAGCTGGATTGCCTGCGCTTTGGCCGGCCGCACCGGTCGTGCCAGCGATGCCGGTGGTGCTGCCCGAAGTGCCGGCTCCGTCCGCTTGAATGCCCGCTTGGTTCTGGGCGCCTGACGAACCTCCAGAGCAGGCGACGGCGGTGGCGGCCAGCAAGACGAGGGCAACAGAATATGTCTTCGAGATCGTGTTCATGGCTTCCCCCAAAGTGGCAGACGGCTCAAGTGGGACAGAGAGTTTCGTGTCGTGACAGGGGTTGGAAGAGTCTAAGACAGGGCGCGGCGTTCTTGAAAGACTAGAGGCCTAAGGATCGTTGAGAACCATGAAAGCAAACAATGAGTATCCGTTTGCATTGCCCCTTTGCGTGCCATTCATCCGCACATAGCGGGCGTTGGTCTTGGCAAAGGTGACGTCAGTTACAGAGTAGGACGCCCCTTTGGTCGTGCTGTAGACGTCGGTCCAGGTCGTGGAATCAGTCGATACCTGGATCTTGAATGACTTGCCATAGTCCGTGTACCACTTGAGAATGGCCCGGTCGATTTCCATGGCAGAGCCCAGGTCCACCATGATCCATTGCGGGTCGCTGGAGGAGCTCTCCCAGCGTGTCGCCGTGTAGGTCTGATAGGTGGTGGCCTTGGTCACGCCGGCCGCGACGTTTGCGCCGCTCTCCGAGGAGGCGGTAGCGGTTTTGCCGAGTGCCAGGTCGCGCGTGGTACGATCAAAGGCCCTCCAGGTGCCGGCGGCTGCGTTCAAATCCCAATCCTGGTAGTAGTCCATCTCTGGGATAAGCCCAGTGCCGAATTCAAAAGGCAGCCACAGGTAGTCGCCCTGAAAACCTGCCGTCGGTATCCAACGATCGGCGTCCAACATGTAAACAGTCCCTTGCGGACCCGTAAATGGGAAAACGAAATCGCACTGGGTTTCGTAGGTAGTGGTGGAGCCAGGCGTGGTTACCATCGCTTCAGCGGTCCAAGGTCCAGTCAGGTTGGTTGCCGTGTAGTACCGGGTTGCGGATGGCTGAATTCCATTGGTTTCGGAAACCCCGTAGTAGTAGACGCCGTTGCGTTTGAACATGTGGGGAGCTTCGCGACTGCCCTGGTTCCATAGATACATTTGCTTGTCGAGGGTCAAATAGTCCGCCGACAATCGATATATGCCGTGTGCTTTGTTGGTACCGGTCCCCCACCAGACATACGCCAAATACGCTGTCCCGTCGTCATCCTGATACATCGACATGTCTCCGATGACGAAGCCATCTACGAGTGTCTGGCTCTTGAAGGTGAATTGTCCGTCGGGAGTCGAACCGGTGGCTATGCCAAAATACGCACCGTTCCCAATGTATTTTAGGAAGATCACGTATTGTTGGGTCGTGGCGTTGTACAGGATGTCCATTCGGTTGGCATCGCCGGTCGTTGTGAGCACGATGCCCTTGTAGGTCCAATGGACCAGATCGGGCGATGAATAGCAGGTTTGGTTGTGGTCGTTCGGAGCTCCGCCATACCAGTAGTAGAGGTCACCAAACTTGCGAAGGGCTCCGCTGCGCACGTTGATCAAGTTGCCGTCTAGGTCGTACCAAAAGAAATCGTTGTGTATCGTCGCCCAGCCGGTCGTGGCTGTCCCGCCCGTGGAGGTGGTCCCGCCAGTCACCGTGGTGCCCCCGGCAATGGTGGTTCCGCCAGTGACGGTGGTGCCGCCCGTTTTCGTGGTACCGCCGGCAACGGTGGTTCCGCCTGTCGCGCCGGTTCCGCCAGTGGGGGTGGTGCCGCCAAGAACTGCGGTCCCGCCTGTCTTCGTGGTGCCGCCGGTAACCGTGGTGCCACCCTCGACGGTGGTGCCGCCGAGAACGGTAGCGCCGCCGGTGGCTGTAGTCCCGCCCTCAACGGTTGTGCCGCCGGTAGCCGCGCTCCCGCCGACAAGCGCGCTGCCGCCGGCAGCGGTGGTGCCACCGGTTCTTGTGGTGCCGCCAGCGTCCGTGGTGCCACCAGTTTTCGTAGTGCCGCCAGCAGCGGTAGTGCCAGCGCCTCCAGTCGAGACGCCGCCGCCATTCATGGATCCGCCGCCGGCAGCTCCAGCTGGCGAGCCAGCGGTGTTGCCACCGGCCGTCGTCTGCCCGGCCGCGCTGGTCGTGCCAGCGGAGTTGGTGGTGCTGCCTGACGCGCCGGCTCCGGCTGGTTGAATGCTCGCGTCGTGCTGGGCGGTTGGCGAGGCTCCTCCCGAGCAAGCAGTGGCCGCGCTGATGAGCAGCACGAAAACCATGCGATGAATCTTCGGAATGATGTTCATGGCTTCTCCCCAAAGAGGCAGACGGCTCGGCTGACAAGCGTGGTTTCTTGTCTGACCCCTGCGGCAGGGATCGCCGAACAATTACCCGGCTTGGTGTAGGTGCCGGTGAGCACGGAGGACGGCTCAGCTAACGGCGCCGACTACTCTTGTCGTGGCCCGAGGCGGCAAAGTCTGCTCGGAGCACACGGTGGTGGTTGCGCGAATCTTGCGGAGTTCGGCTACCCACCAGCGTCGATCTTGGCGTCCGCCGACTGCCGATATCCACACGTGGATTGGACAGCAGGGCCGGGTACTGGCGTCGGCCAGCAGGGCTCAGAACTGTGGCGTGATCCTGACCATCACCACGCCGTGCGGCTCGACCTTGGCCTCGAAGCGGCCGGAGAAAGCGCCGACGTCGGCCTTCTTCCAAAGGTCCCGCACACGGGCCTTGGTCTTGGGATACAGGCCGATGTCCTCCCACGCCACCGCGATGGGAGCCTCCTCGCTGCCGCGGTTGAAAAGGATGACGGCCCGCGAGCCGTCGGCGAGCGGCTTGACCCAGACCTGGCGCGCGCTGCTGTCGCTCACCTTGCGCCCTTGCATTCCGAGGGAATCCTGGTCCACTGCGATCGCTTCGCGGTTCATGAGAATGTCCCTGATTTCCGGCTTCATCGCCTGCACATCGTTGCCCGCCATCAGGGGAGCTGCAAACAGAGCCCAGAAACTGAAGTGCGCCCGGTTTTCGACCAGGGTGAGACCGCCGTTGCCCACCTCAAGCATGTCCGGGTCGTTCCAGTGGCCGGGGCCGGAGTAGGGGTACAAGTCGGCCATCAGATCGATGATGTGGACCACCCCCATGCCGCCCCAGTTCCGGCTACAGTCCCAGCAGTCCTGAATGTCACCGGTGGCGCGCCATAGCTGACCAATGCCCTGCGCCCAAATCCAAGGTTTGGTGTTTCCCCATTCGCAGATCGAAAACACGATGGGCCGGCCGCTCGCGCGCAGGGCTTGGCCCATCTTCGCGTAGGCGTCGCGCGTGTCCTGTCCGTCGGTGTTGCACCAGTCGTACTTCAAGTAGTCCACGCCCCACTCGGCGTAAGTCTTTGCGTCTTGCGCCTCGTGGCCCTTCGAGCCCGGCCGCTTGGCGCAGGTCATGGTGCCGGCGTCCGAGTAGATCCCGAACTTCAGTCCTTTGTCGTGGATGCTCTTGGCCAGGGCTTTGATCCCGGACGGGAAACGCTCGGGGTCGGCCACGATCCTCCCCGCCGCGTCTCGCTTGACCTGCCAGCAGTCATCGATCACCACGTACTGGTAGCCCGCGTCTTTCATGCCGCTCGCCACCAATGCGTCGGCCGCTCCCTGGATGAGCTTCTCGCTGACGTTGCAGGCGAACTTGTTCCAGCTATTCCAACCCATGGGCGGCGTGAGCGCGAGGCCGTCGGCGGCCAGGGCAAACGGTACCATCACGAGAAGGAGCGACACGACAAGGCCAACGCGAAGAAGTGAGCGCATGATTCGTCCCATTGTAGGAGTTGTGCAGCCGTCTGCTGGACCGTGAAGATACTTCACAGCGGGCCAAGCACGCAACGGAAGGCAACTGGAACTAGAGCACCGAACGGTTCGCCTCCCGTCGTGAAATCGCCCATTTGCGTCGCGTCCCTTCGTTACTCGTCGGTCAAATACGTCGAGTATTCTCCCTCCTCGCGCCTCGGGCCGCTCGCAACTGCGCAATTTCACTCGGTCCGGCAAACCGCTCGGCGCTCTGCTGATGCGTGGCCGGCAACTGCGCACCACGACGGTGGCGCGGGGATTGCACCGACTGTTGTTGGATACGTTGAATCACAGCCCACACGGTCGTTCAACATCGAGGTGTTGTCATGAACCCCAAATTGACTGTTTGCCTTTGTTTCTTGCTCGCGGGATTCGGCGTCGCGCGGGCCGATGAGGCTCTGCCGCAGTCGGTGCAGCCGCCCACAGCGGCACCAGCTCAGAAACCGCCTGCGCCACCCCTCCAGCCGCCGGCTCCGCCGGTTCGATCCCAGACGCAAGTTCAGCAGCCAGTCGGGGCCGGTCAAGTGGCGGCTGGCGGCCAGTGGGTCTACACGAGTCAATATGGCTGGATCTGGATGCCTTACGGAAACCAGTACACCTACGAAGGCACGGCCTATGACGCTTCTCCCTATTCCTATGTGTACTACCCCAGCTACGGATGGTTGTGGCTCGCGTCGCCTTGGGTCTGGGGCTGGGGTCCGTATCCGTATTTCGGACTCCTGGGTCCCCATCACTTTGGCTGGTACACCGGCCTCCACCGCGCCGGGTATGGCTGGGGCGGATACCGCGGCGGATACAGCGGCGGAGTCCACAGCGGATACGGTGGTGGCGGTGGCAATCGTGTCGGGAATGGTTACGGTGGTGGACTGCGCGCTGGCGGCTCTCACGCTGTCGGCGGATTCCGCAGCAGCTTTGGTGGTGGCAGCTATCGCGGCGGCGTCAGTGGCCGCTATCACGCAGCTGGCGGATTCCACGGCGGCTTTGCTGGCTCGCACGGTGGCTGGGGAGGCCATGGCGGTTTTGGCGGCGGCCACGGTGGCGGGCACCGCTGATCCTGGTACCCCAAAGGCGATGGGCTGGTCGGGTGGCGAATCTGACTCGCGGCAAGCATGGCGTCCTATCGGCTGACGCGACATACTGGGCACAACACCAAGTCTCATCGACACTCGGCCAGTGAGAGAATCGCAGAAATGCGCACGAAGACTCCACCTGCGGGCCAGAATTGAACCCGGACGAACGGATTGTACTCCAGCGGACGCTCTGCCTGCATGGCCGTTTGTTTTCAACGGCTCGATTCCCTGCCACAATTGCAAGACCTTGTGCCCTGAGACCCTGTCGATGGAGAAGCCGCCCAGCTTGATCGGGCGAGTCTTCGGCGGCTACCGGTTGGTTACACAGTTGCGCAGTGGCGGCATGGGCACGGTCTACTACGCCGAACATCCGGTGATCGGTCGCCGTGCGGCAGTCAAGATCTTGCGGCCGGAAGTGGCGCAGAACCCACAGGTCGTCGCGCGTTTTCTCACCGAGGCACGGGCGGTCAACGACATCCGCCACCCCAACGTCGTGGAAATCACCGATATCGGGGTCAGCGAGGGACTGCATTACATCGTCATGAGCTTTCTTGAAGGGGAGACTCTGGGCGAGCGTCTGGAGCGCGATCGGGTTCTCGATGAAGCGTCGGCCATCCGCATCGTGCGCCAGGTGGCCTCGGCCCTGGGTGCGGCCCACGAACGAGGGATCGTGCACCGGGATCTCAAACCCGAGAACATCTTCCTGCTCAATCACCCGGACTATCCCGACTACGTGAAGGTCCTGGATTTCGGCATCGCCAAGCTGATCGGGGATCAGGCCTCGCCCGAGTCGCACCTGACCGAGGGGGGAACCGTGGTGGGAACCCCGGCGTACATGTCACCCGAGCAGTGCCGGGCCAGGGGCGAGCTCGACCACCGCAGCGACATCTATTCGCTGGGGGTCATGCTTTACCAGATGCTGGTTGGCCAGGTACCGTTTCGCGCCCTTTCGATCACCGACGTGCTGATCGCGCATGTGCAAGAAAAGCCGGTCCCGCCCATCGAGATCAACCCCAAGCTCTCCATTCATCTCAACGCGGCGATTCTGCGCGCCCTGGAGAAGGATCCGGGGCGACGTTTCTCCAGCATGCGCGAATTGCGCGACGCCATCGAGCGCGCGCCCAACGCGATCCCACCTGGCCTAACCGAGGAAACCTTCGCGAAGCGCGAACAGCGCGAGGCTTCGTTTGTTGTCGACAAGCTCACCCAGATCATCCTACAGCGGCTGGAGCGAGATAGTCTTCTCATCCCGTCCATGCCGGCCATCGCGATCCAATGCATAGGGTTGCTCGACGATCCGAATCAGACCTTCAGCGACGTGGGCAAGCTGGTAGGGCGGGATCCCGTGCTGGCTTCGCGCGTGCTTCGGATGGCCAACAGTGCCGCCTTTCCCGGCAAAGTCGCTGTGGCCACGCTCGAGCAGGCCATTGTGCGCATGGGCACCGAGGGGCTCAAGCTCGCCTTGGTCAACTACTCCATGTACCAGGCCTTTTCGTCCAAGAACGAGCGGATTCGCTCTTCGTTTCGCGGAATCTGGGAGCACTCGCTGGCGGTCGCGCTTGTTGCCAAGGAGCTGGCCGAACGCCTGACGGGCTCACAACTGCCCGACCCTGCTGGCGTGTATTTAGCGGGGCTCTTGCACGACGTGGGCAAGCCGGTGGTCGGGGCCTTGCTACTCGAAGCCGAAAGACTCATTTCGGACAAACAATCCGAGCTTCCCTGGATCAGCCACAGCGTGTGGACCCGGGTGGTCAACGGTTCGCACCGACGGGTTGGCACCGCCTTGGCGCGAAAATGGAATCTGCCAGCGCAGATCAGCAGCGCGATCGAGGGAGCGTCGTCTTACGATCCCTCTGTTCCCGTGTCGTTCGCCAACCTGGTGTGCCTGGCCAACGCGTTCGCCAAGCAAGAGGGACTCTATGCGGGAGACGTCGACCTCGCACAAATCGACGATCTGGTGGCCAAGGGCAAACGCTTGCTGGGCCTGTCCGACGAGGTCATGGCCGACCTTCGCACCGGCCTCTACCAGCGCGTGGGAACCTTGCTGGAGCTCAAGCCACCGGCGATCAAGCCGCCGGCGTCGTGAACGGGCTGGCGAAGCTATTCCACCGAAACGTTGGTGAGGCAGTATGCGAATGGCTGGTCCGTGGACGCGCTGCTGGGCACCACAATGTCGACTCTCTTGAAGAGCGAGCCCGGCGTGGCGTATGTGCCCGAGTTGTCCCAGCATCGGGTATTGAATTGGGTTATGGGAATAGCCGCCCCGTCGCTCCACCGACCGGCGTAGCAGTAGAAGTTGTTGTTCGAGTCAGTCAGTTGAACGCGCAAAGCTGAGTTCACGGCGGTCACGCCCGATTTTTCGACGGTGATGGTGATGCTCTGGCCGATGGCAATGGCGCCGACGGAACCGGCGTCAACGCCGCCATCGCCTGCGGTGTCTTGGCTGAAGTTGAAGCCCAGCCCGGCCGTCGAGTCATAGGTCGGATCCGCCGTCACGGTGCCCGCCGTGCACAGAGCGGAGGGAGCAAATGCGGGTGAGCACGACACGGCTTCCGCAGTGAGCGGCGCCACGCCGTTCTGCAAGATTGCCGTCACTTGCAGCGAGTCCGCGGCGGTGCAGGTGGGCGCCGCGCAGGCGATGGCGCTGGAATCACTCCCCACCCAGGTCCAAGCCGCCGCGTAGCCGTGCAGCGAACCGACTGTCACGTAGTTGTCACTGACCGCCAGAGCGCCCTCCGCCGTCGGAACACCCCCGTCGCGCGACACGCTCGCAGGCTCGCCAGCGCCCGCGTCGGAGGAAGCCGCCGGGGTGACGCCATTGATCGAAACCGAGAAGCTGTTGTTGTTGTAGGGCAGTCCGCCGGTGCGAATCTCGTTGCCCGCCTGGATCGCGTAGAGGTACCAGGAATTCTGGAGGTAACCTCTGGACGCTGCGTCTCGGAAAAAGGCGTTCAAATCCAGGTTGGCGACGGATGTGACCATCGGGGCTTGGATCATGTAGGCCAGGTAGGTCCAGCTGTTGTCGCCGGTGCCTTGGGTGAACTGCCAAACCTCCCAGGTGTGCCCGTCCAGGCTGACCGACCCCAGGTCGGTTTCCCAGCCGTGGACGTTCTGGTAGTTCAGCCAAATCATCAGCTCCGTCCCGCCGGGAAAACCGGTGGGCCCGCAGGCGTTGTCCGGACAAAACCAGATGTCGTAGGCCACGTCATATTGGTCGGTGGAGACGCCTCCCACGCTGAAATCCCAACTGCTGGTCAGCGAGGAGACGGCGCTCACCGGCATGGGAAGCAAGCTTGCGGGACTGCAGGTTCCGAAGGAACAACCGTAGAGCACGTTGGGGTAGGAAGCCACGGTGTTGTCGCAGTTGGGGGCCTGGGTCACGGAGAAGGCGCCGGTCGCGTCGTTGATGGCCATGCACTGGGTTCCGGGACAGCTTCCCTTGTTCCAGTAGTCCGCCTCCACGACGTAGGATCCCACGGGCACGGTCGCGAAGTCCTGGCAGGTATTGACCGTGACTCCGGGCGGCCAATTGCCCGCCTCGACCCCATGGCCGCCGTCCACGCCGGCGCCCGGACTGCGCGCGCACGCGGCAAGTTCGGCGAGCAGAATGACCCCTCCGAGGGTGAAAGACGTCCCCGAGAATGCCGCTATCTTCATGGTTGGGTCCTCCTGAGTTGTGGGCGCATGTGCTCTTGGACGAAGAGGAGTCTCGGGCCCGCGCAAACGGGTCAGGAACTATGCCAGGGGATTCCCATTTCAGAAAGCAACAAACAACCCCAAGAGGCCTGGCGTTGACTTACCTTCGATAGAAGTGAACACCCTTCTTCCGAAGTAGAAGGGCAACCCCCAGTCGAAATACGCGCCCATGGAAGACGAGGCGGCAGCGGGACCGCCCAAATTATCAAACGCAACGTCGCTTGTGCTGGCCAACAAAGTTCTTGCGTTCGCAATGCTGAAACTTACGTCCAAGCTGACCAGGCCGCCCGCATCCCGAACCTCGGCGGACAGATTCAGCGTTGCGCTGGGACAATAGAGGAAATCGTACGGGCTAGGGCAGGTCGGAATGCCCGCAGTGGTACCGTCGAGGAAGTAGATCGCGTTGGAGCTGCTGTCCAAGAAGGAGACCGAGTCGCTGCCGTTCAATGGGTACTTGGTCAGAAACCAGCCCTGGCTGTCGAGCGGGATCACCGTCGCCCCACCCAACGTGTTGTTGTCGCGCGTCCCTATGCCAAAGACCAGCGAGGCAGACACGCTGGTCGCCCCTTGAGCGGAAATCGCGGGCAGCTCGACGATGGTGCCGTTGTTGTCGTTGCCAAAGAACGCCACTGGGTTGGAAACCTGCTTGGCGAGAGGAACGGCTGCTGGCAGACAGCCGCCCACACTTGCGGAAGAACAGGAGTAGTAAAGCCCAGGATTGGTCGATGAAACACCTGGGACGGTGGCACAGGCCGGCCCACAGTCCTGCAGAAAGGAACCCACGCCGAGAATTCCGTTGGCAGCCAGCGCGTTGGTCGTGCCAAAATCGACGCCCGCACAATTCGTCGGCACAGGATAGCCTGACGGATCTGTGACCTGGACGGTGAGATTTGTTGCCTGTTCGCCCGCAATCTTGAGATCGGCGCGTTGCAATGCACCCCACAGGAAGCCGCTGATGAACTGGGTGCACTCGGCCAGAGGAACCCCGGCGTCGTCAGTCAGCGCTGGCAGCGAAAGCGACAACGCCGGTTTCAGCAGGCGCAGGCCGGAAGCGCCAGTGTTGACCAACACGTGGTCGATGCTCTGACAGTTGCTGGTCCCAGGAACGCAGACAGTGATGGTGGCAAAGAGACCGTTGAGATACCCAATGTTGGGCAGCCCAAAGTCGACAGAGACCATTGCCACGTTGTCGGCCGCAGTCGCGATGCCCGTCGTGCCCCCCGTGCCCATCGCCCCAGCGTTGCCGCTCGTACCCCCGGCGATACGGATCGTGCCTCCTGCCCCGATGCCTCCGGTCACACCAGTTCTCCCTCCCGTGGTGCCAGGCATGCCTGCTTCGCCCGTGCCTCCGGTCGTGTTCATCGCACCCCCGGAGATCCTGCTCATGCTTCCACCACCCGTGGCACCGGCCCCGCTTCCACCTAGGCCAGCTGGAGAACTGCCACCGATTCCGCCGTTGCCGCTTCCTGCAGAGCCGCCGCCAACACTCGCGCTGCTGGCTCCGAGAGCTCCACCTCCAGTGGTACCACCGATTCTTCCAGTGGTGCTGGTCGCGCCTCCTCCACCCGCAGATCCGACCGTGCCGCTGGTCCCTCCACTGGCGCCGGTCATGCCTCCGGTGTTACCCGTGCTCCCTCCTGGGGCACCGGTCGCTCCTGCGGTGGGGCCAGTCGTACCTCCAGCACTTCCAGTCCGAAGTCCTCTGCCATTGCTGCTGCATCCGCTTGCACTTGCGGCGAAGACCAACATGGACACCACGGTCAGCTTTACGAAAACACAACACGCACGATTCAATATGGTACCTCCAGTTGCACGCAACGCAGACGCATGGATGCTCTATCAACCACGCGGAAAAGTGTAGCTGAAAAACCTCAAGGAGACACCTGCGCTTCGGCGCTTCGGCCGTGAATAGGGTGGGCTGGAGCCCCGAGTGGCGGCTTCGTGGCGTCAGTGGCGACGGAAAGTGAGTTCCAACTTGCCACCCAGCTTGCCAAGCCTCGATGCTTTCGCGAGATCAACAAGTCGGGCATCCTCGATGCTGTCCCGCCAGCTTCTTCGATCCGGACGGTCTGGCGTGAGGGCTGCAGCAAAAACTCCCGCTTGAATCGCGAAGGCCAAGACTCTACGCTTGCCTTGTGCTGAAGATGTTTTCACGGAGTCCGGCCAAGAGACGTTCGCGCACCGGCCGCGCGCCCGGGGCCAGCGCGACCGCCCTGGCGCTGGCCGGCCTTTTGGCCGGCAGTGGACAAACGACGCAGGCGAAGCAGGCGGCGCCGGCAGCCCAAGCGGCTCCGGTGGCCCAGGCGGCGTCGGCCAGCGGCGGGCTCATGGTCGTCGATGCTGGGCGCTTTGTGGGCCAGACGACGCCCGAGAACGCGCGCCGGGACGGACTGACCGTGGTCGATCTCTCGGATGACTGGCTGCCGTACATCTTGTCGGAGGCGCCCGACAAGCCGCAGCCGCTGCGCCCCTATTTGATCGACCTGGCCAACGGGCGGATGCGCCCGGGCAGCGCCTACGCGCGCCCCCGCGAGGAC
>Ga0182021_10009316_pt1 | contig 11634 bp, 7 predicted proteins | sample 612E3MmetaG_FD_120493 | JGI IMG/M metagenome (GOLD analysis project Ga0182021, IMG submission 120493) | Permafrost microbial communities from Stordalen Mire, Sweden - 612E3M metaG (Illumina Assembly) | ecosystem: Environmental > Terrestrial > Soil > Wetlands > Permafrost | place: Sweden...
AAATTGCGCAGTTGCGAGCGGCCCGAGGCGCGAGGAAGGAGAATACTCGACGTATTTGACTGACGAGCAACGAAGGGACGCGACGCAAATGCGCGATTTCACGACGGGAGGCAAACCGTTCGGCGCTCTAGCGCAGGGTGAGGATGGCCTCGGCGCGCTGGGCGGCGCCGGCGGTGTCGACGTCCTGCCAGAAGGCGTTGCCGATGTCGACGACGCGGGCGCGGCCACGGCCAGCGAGCACGAGAACCCCGTCGGAGAGCGAGCAGTCGCCGCGGCGTTGGCGCTCGGCCGCGAGAGCGTCATAGAGGGCGGGGCCGACGGCGAAAACACCGCAGTCGACGCAGTCGTAGCCGGCGATGGTCTTGCCGATGTCGACGATGCGCCCGTCCTCGGTGCGGACCTTGGTGGCGTCGTCCATGTCGTAGATCTCGTCGAGTCGGCGGTCGACGCAAAGCACGAGGTCGGCGGCGAGGAGATCGGCGCTGGCCGCGAGGCGGGCGAGGCCGGCGTCGTAGACGTGGTCCGACATCGAGAGGACGAAGGGTCCGGCGATCCGCGCGCGGGCGGCAAGGACCGAGACGCCGTTGGCGAGCAGATAGTCTGGGTTTTCGGCGAATTCGACCTGCACACCGGCGGAGGCGATCTCGGGATCGTCCGCGATCGCGGCGCGAATGCGATCGCCCATGAAGCCGATGACGACGCAGGCGCGGGTGACGCCGCCGGCGGCGAGGGTGAGGAGGGTGCGCTTGAGCAGCGGCATGCCGCCGACAGAAAGCAGGGGCTTGGGTATGTCGTTCCGGCCGATACGGCTGCCCAGCCCGGCGGCGAGTACCACGGCGTCGCGGATCATGGATGGCACCCTAACATTTCAGCGCGTGCGCTCGCTGCGCCTTTGCCCGATACCATCTTTGGCGAAGTGTGCTAAGCACGAACCGCATGTTGCGCGACGTGGCCATTGTCATTGAGGGTGAGCCGGGCGCCGATCTGCTTGGCCTGACCGTGCTTTCCCGCGCCATTCTCGTTTTTGCCCGCGGCGGCGCGGGCCGCGTCTTCCTCGTTGGCGACCCTGGTGGGGCGGCGGATGAGGGACGGCGGCGCGCCGGCGTGCCCGTCGAAACCGTCGCCGATCTCGCCACAGCACGCCAGGCAGCCTCGGTGCCGCTGCTTATCGCCAGCTCTGCCGTGGTCTACGACGCTGCCCGGGTCCGCGTGCTACTCGAGACGGCGGCCACCGGGGAGACAGTCGTCCCGCCGCTCGTCCCCGCAGCCAGCTGTGCCGAGCGCCGCCTGGCTGAGACGGCCCTGCTTTCTGCCCTGGTCAAACCGACCGACGGTTGGGTCTCGGTGCACATCAACCGCAAGCTGTCGCTCGCGGTGACCCGGCGGATCGTCGGCACCGGCGTCACGCCAAACGCCGTCACGCTGGTGGCCAATGGCATCGGTTTTCTCGGCGTGTGGCTCGTCTTCCGCTCCACCTGGGTCGGGCTTCTCGCGGGCGCGTTGCTCGTCCAGCTTCAGTCGGTGCTCGACGGCGTCGACGGCGAGATTGCTCGGCTGCGCTTCCTCTCCTCGCGGCTCGGGGAGTGGCTCGACAATGTTCTGGATGACTTCGTCAACATCGGATTCGGCGTCGCACTCGGGTTCGCCACGGCCCGCCTGCGCGGGGAGCCCCTCTACCGCTGGCTCGGCCTTGGCGCCGGGGCCGGGATGCTTTTGTACAACCTCCTCGTCTACGCCCAGCTCCACTTTGTTCACCACTCGGGCAACCCCTTCCGCTTTCGTTGGTGGTTCCAGCGACCAGGGGAGGATGTCGCCGCGTCCCTCGCGCGCGCCGGTGCCTTTGCGCGTGTGGGCGCCTTCGCCCGCGCGCTTGGGCGACGCGACGTCTTTCTCCTCATCTTCCTCGTCCTGGTGGCCGCGCGGCAGCCACACATCCCGGTGATCTGGTTTGCCGTCGTTGCCGCGGGCTACCTGCCCCTGACAGTTGCCCAAATCGTCGTGGCCGCGCACCGGGCGTTGCGGCCGTCGCGTTGACCGGAGACGCGCCCAGCCGATCGTAGAGGCATTTCGGACACCGTGCCCGAGTGCGTGATCCGCGACCGCGGACACAGGTCAATCTCTGGGGCGGCGGCAAAGTGCCAGAACGCCTGGCGCGGCCGCATCGAGAGTGGTTCTTGGATTACCCGGAGTTTCGTGGGGCTACCGCGAAGCCGGCATGCGTCATGGTCGATCACAGGGGTTCTCCTCGCCAGTCCGCGCAGGGTCAACGCTGGGTCAATTCCTTCAACGATTTCGCGGCGGTTGCATTTGCGCACGCCAGAATCCAGAATTCTTTGGCTTGTAGCCATGCTCTTGTGAGACGGAGGAGATTGGGGAGAAAACGCTAGCGCCTGGATCGCTATCTTGTGCCAGAATTGAAACTGGCATGAGCGACCGTGTATACAGATCATTTGCACTACTCTCTCAAGATCAACACGCCTTGAAGTCTTGCTGAAGGAGATGTTCACCATGACGATGCATGAAGAATCCAACAAGGGTGCCCGCAAGGCGCTGTTGGCCGGAGGGGATCTTGTCTGGACGTCTCTGTTGGCCATGTTGGGCGGAGTGCTTTTCCTAGCTGGGCCTGGGTGCTCCGGCAATTCGAGCCCTCCTGAGAACACGGGCGGTCAGGGCGGAACATTGCAGGCCTCGACCGACTCCGGTGGAACGTCTGCTGTTCAAGGCGGGACGACTACCACCGTAACGACTGCAACTGGGGGCGTGCTGCCATCTGGAGGAAGCATCGGCGCCGGCGGGACCTCGGCCATTCCAACCGGCGGCGCGTCTCCCGGCGGGGGTACACCAGGCGGTTCAACCCCGACCGCCGGTTCAACCGGTGGCAACCGGACAGGAGGAAACCCTGTCACAGGCGGTGAAGTGGCCAGTGGTGGGACAACCGGAGGCCCTTCTAGCGCTTCGGGAACTGGTGGCAGTCGTGGCAGCACAAGCATCTCGGGCGGCTCGTCAGGGGGCAACGTCGGAAGCTCATCGGCTAACGGAGGCACCTCTGACACAGGCGGCTTCGCAAGAGATGGCGGCCCACCTGGTGGCTCCGCGACCGGCGGCTCTGCAACCGGCGGCTCGCCATCCACCGGTACCCCGGTACCTGTTACAGCCTGTGCAACCAACGAGCTTTCCACGTGCAAGACAAATGCGACACCAGTCTCTGAAAGTTACAGCATTCCCTATAGTATCGAATGTCACTTTGGTGGAGATACTGGGAACTACGAGGTGACCGTCGAATTGGGGGGGACGGAGGCCAGCGACACGCTTGTTGAGGCTGAGAGACGCCGGCCCATGTTGCCGGAGATCAAGACGGCTGCTGGCCAGACCCAACGATACTCGTTTGGGGTCAATGTACGGCAGCCTGAGGGAGAGCCGGTGCAGAACGTTCCTGCCGGAATAGCCGGGCTCGATGTCTATTTCGGAGGCCCATCGCCCAAACTGACTAGCATCTGTCACAAAGTGATGGACAAGCCCGTGGTGGTCTACGTAGCGGGAGATTCCACCGTGTGCGACCAGTACACCAATGGCTACGCATCTTGGGGCCAGCACTTGCCGCAGTTCTTCGTAAGCCCGGTCTCGGTGGCAAACTATGCCGATTCGGGCGAAAGCTCAGGAAGCTTCTCCGGCAACTCGAAGCTCTGGGGCGCCATCAAGGCCAATATGAAGGCCGGTGATTGGGTGTTGCTTGAGATGGGGCACAATGACAAGACAACCACCCAGGCGAAATTTCAGGAGAACATGGGCGGGATGGCGACCGCGGCAAAGGCCGCAGGTGTCAACCCGGTATTCGTCACCCCGATCTCGCGCGCAACCGGCGGCTGCTCGGGACAGCTGGTGACTGCACAAATGGACATTCCCCAAACGCTGAAGGACCTCGGCAAGAGCATGAACATCCCGGTCATCGATCTGACGACGGCAACGTGCAATTGGTTTACGACCGTCGGAGGGGCCGGTGCCGCCAAATCAGGATACTACGCCAATGGCTCAGACGGGACTCACACCGGCCCCAAGGGCGCTCAGATCTACGCAGGCTTCGTGCGCGATGCCATCAAGGCCAACATACCAGAACTGGCGAAATACCTGAGGGAGTAGCCCAACGGAATAGTGGTACACGGATTCAGCCAGCTGTCGCCGGCCCGCTCTCCGGTACCCTCAACGCTACGGAAATTGCCCCGCGGCGGCCAGTAGATCCAGCCGCGCCTGGCGGGCGTTGTCCTCGGCGATCACCGCCGCCGTGTCGGCGTCGCGCGCGCGGCGTTCGGCATCGACCACCTCCAGGTTGGTGGTGGCGCCGGCCCGGTAGGCCAGATCCGCCAGTCCCAGTGCCTCGCGCGCCAACTTCGCCGCATTGGCCGCGGACTTCATCGCTTGGTCGGCACGACGGATCTCCTCGACCGCTACGCGAATGTCGGATCGGGTCTGGCGCAGAAGGGCCTCGTACTGACTGCGCGCCTCGGCGACCAGGGCCGCGCGTTCCTGGGACTGGCCTCGGCGCAGGCCGCCTTCTACCAGCGGGAAGCTCAGCACGACCAGCGCCTGCCAGCCGGTCTCCGGCGTGGTGAAGGACGACGGGTTCTGGTAGAAGGGGATGAACTGACCACTCAAGCTCGGCGTGTAATCGGCCCAGCTCTCGCTCTTGACCTTCTCGGCCACCCGCAGGCGAGCCTTGGCCGCGGCGACATCCTTTCGCTGGGCTATGGCTGCCTCGGGATCGGTGCTGGTGCCGGCCAGAGCCACGTCGTCGTACACATCCACGGGTTGCGCCTCGCCAATCAGCACGGCCAGCGCCTCGCGCGCACGCGCCCGCCCGGTGTAGCTGGTTGCAAGCTGCGCCTCATCCGACGCCACCTGCTGCGCGGCCCGGACATCATCGACACGATTGCCGACCCCGCCGACCAGGCGGGTGTGCGCGTAGTCGTAGTGCGCGCGATCAGTGGCCAGGGCTCGGGCATTGATTTCCACCACGCGTTTCTGGGCGACGACGGCCAGATAGGCCCGCGCCACGGCCAGCGCCACGGTCCGGCTCACATCCTGGTTGCCGGCCTCGGCCGTCTTGAGGTTGGCCTTGGCCTGGGACCACTGCACCCAGCGTGAAGGCGCAAGCAACGGAACCGTCAGGGTCAAGTTGGCAGAAAGCTGGTTCCTGTGCACCAGCGTCTTGGTCACCAGCGTGCCGTCGGGAGCCACCGACGTGGTGTTTCGATCATTGTCCAGGCCGGTGTAGGTGCCGTTGGCGGTGAGGTAGGGCAGCGAGCCGGAGCGGGTTTCCTGCAGCAGCGCATCAGCACGATCGATTTCCAGTGTGGCCACCTGCGCGTTCGGGTTGCGCAAGAGAGCGCGGTGGACCGCCTCGGTGAGGGTGATCTTCTCATGGGCAGCACCCACGTCGGGCGCGGCCTCTTGCAGTTTGGGCACAGGCGGGGGCTCGCTGGTTTCCTGCGCCCAGGAAGTCTGTGCAGCGGCCAGCAGCGTCGTACAGACAGCGAGTTGCAGCCATCCACTATGCATGCGCCGGATCCTCCGCGGCCTTGCGCCCGTTGCCAAGATCCTCGTCGTTGGGCGAAACCCGCTTGGCGAAGCGATCGAATACCGTGTACAGCGAGGGCACCAAGAACAGAGTGAAGAACGTCGATACCATCAGGCCGCCGATGACCGCGCGGGCGAGCGGCAGATTGGTTTCGCTGCCCTCGCCGATGCCGAGAGCCATGGGGATAAGGGCGGTGATGGTCGCGATGGTGGTCATCATGATAGGCCGCAGGCGGGTGCGGCCTGCCAGCACAGTGGCCTCGTGAAGCGACTTGCCCCGCCGGCGGAGCACGTTGGCGAAGTCGACCAACAGAACCCCGTTCGAGACCACGATGCCCACCATCATGATGATACCCATGAAGCTGTTGACGCTCAGCTTGGTACCGGTCAGGTACAGCATGATGAACACGCCCGACACACCGAGCGGCACGCTGAACATGATGACCAGCGGGTCGATGAGAGACTTGAACTGGCTGGCCAGCACCATATACACGAGGGCGAGGGCCATGAGTGCCGCAAACGCGAGACCGCGGAAGGCCTTCTGCTGTTCCAGGGTCTGGCCGCCCAGGGTAGCGGAAAATCCCTCGGGCGTTGGCGTGTCATTGACCACGCGCTGGACCGCCTCGCTGGCCGCGCCCAGGTCTGCGGTGGGCGCGATGTTGGCGGTTACGTGTACGATGCGCTGCAAGTACTTGCGGTCGATCATGACCGGCCCGCTCCGTCGGTCGATGCGCGCCAGCGTGTCCACGGTCACGATTCCGCCGCTGGGCGTGCGCACAAACAGATCGCCCAGGTCCGACACATGCGCGCGGTTCGCATCCGCCATGCGCACGTTGACGTAGTACTCGTTGCCACTCTTGGGATCGGTGAAGGGCACCGGGGTGACCTGCGTGTTGCCGAGCAAGCTGACCAGGATGGTCTGCGCAACGTCTTGCTCGGAGACGCCCAGCATGCCCGCCTTTTGGCGGTCCACCACCACATCCAGTTCCGGGCTGTTCTCCTCGCGTGACGACTGGACATCGGTCAGCAGGGGCCGGCCCTTTGCGTCAGTCAGTCCGCGCATCTTGTCTATCAGGCTTCTCCCGTAGCGCGAGCCGTCGTCGAGGTCGTAGCCCAGGACCTCGACATCGATGGGTGCGGTGGCGCCGATATTCTGAATACGCTTCACGATGCCGCCGATGAAGAAGTAGGCTTGCGTTCCAGGAACGCTATCGCGCAGGGCCGCGCGCACCTTTTCCGCCGCCCACACGTCGGAAACCGGACGGGCAGCTCGGGTCACCAGGTTGACCGAAAGGCTGCCCGCGTGGGTGCCGGTGTTCTGGCTGAAGATGGCGGTGCGACCCAGGGGCAGCCCGGTATCCGACAGGAGCGTGGTGTATATCCGCTGCGCCTTCTCGCCGCCGCCGAGTGGCGCCAGTTCCTTCTGCACGATCTGTTCCAGCCGCTCCGTCACTTGCTCGGTGCGCTCAACCCGGGTTCCGATGGGCGTCTTGTAGGTGATGCTGAATTGCGACTCGTCGCTGTCAGGGAAGAACTCGCTGCCGATGCCGCGTTTGATGAACATGCTGCCGGCGAAGAACAGCAGAATGCCCATCACGGTCAGCAGGCGATGGCGCAGCACCCATTGCAGCGATCGGCCGTAGGCCGCATCGACCCGGTCGAACCAGCCGGTCATTCTGGCGGCGAAGCCCTTGTGGTCGTGGCCGCCTTCCTTGAGCCAGTAGAAGCAGAGCAAAGGCGTCACGGTGCGCGACACCCAGAAGCTCATGAGCAGGGCAAAGGCAATGGTCAAGGCCAGGGGCAAGAACAGGTAGCGCCCGATGCCGACCATGAACAGCACCGGAAAGAACACCACGATGGTGGTAATGGTCGACACCAGGATTGGCATGGCCACTTCCTGCGCCGCCATCAGCACGGCGTCGCGCCGGTTCTGGCCCAGGGCAAGGTGCCGGTGGATGTTCTCCAATTCCACGATGGAGTCGTCCACCAACCGTCCCACGCCCAGGGCCAGGCCGCCCAGGGTGAAGACGTTGAGCGTCTGGTTGGCGAAATAGAGCAGCACGAAGGTCGAAACGATGGAGAGCGGAATCGCCACCCCGATGATCCCGGTGGCGCGAAAGTTCACCAGGAAGAACAGGATGACCAGGATGGCCAGCACGCCGCCCTGGGTGGCTTCGTGCTGAAGTGCCGACACGGCCGACCGGATGTAGAGAGATTGATCGAACCCGATCTCGACCTTCACGTTGGCGGGCACGCCACGCAGCTTGGTGATGGCGGCGCGGATTGCGTCCACCACGGCGATAGTGTTGGCCCCCGGCTGCTTGAGCACACGCAGAAAGACGCCCCGCTTTCCGTTCACCCGCACGATCTCGGTCTGGTCGGCGGTCAGATCCTCCACCTGGGCCACGTCCGACACCCTGACCAGACCGGGCCCCTGCCCAGCCTGCGACGGTGTGGCGCGCACCACCACGTCGCGTAGGGGTCGCACGTCAGGGACTTGGGTGTTGGTGAAGACGTTGTAGTCGCGATCACCGGCGCGCAGGCTGCCCGAGGGCAAGAGGAAATTCGACCCACGCACGGCACTGACCAGATCCATGATGCCCAGCCCGCGCGCCCGCAGGGCATCGCGGTCGGCCATGACCTCGATCTCGCGGATCTTGCCCCCACCCACCGTCGCGCTGGCCACGCCGGGAACACGTTCCAACTGCGGCTCGATGGTGTTGTACGCCAAGTCGTAGAGCTGTTTCTCGTCGAGCAGGTCGCTCGACACCACGGCTGAGACGACGGGGAGACTGGTGATGTCGAACTTGATGATGAAGGGCTGCTGGATGCCAGGGGGCAGGGTATTGAGGATCTGGGCGATGCGCTGGGACACCTCGAACTGGGCGTTGTCGAGGTTGGTCCCGTAGTTGAACCACACGCTGATCAGCGACACACCCTGTTTGGATGAGCTTTCCACCTTGTCCACGCCGGGTGAGGCACTGACCGCGCGCTCGATGGGCTGGGTAATCGACTTCTCGATGTCCTTGGGTCCGGCGCCTGTGTAGAAGGTGGCGATGCGGATGACCGGAATGGTGATGTCAGGGAAGAGGTCCACCGATAGACGGCTCAGCGACACCACGCCCAGGACGATGAGCATGAGCGAAAGCATCAGGATGAGAACCGGGTTGCGGAGAGCGAGGCGTGTGAGCCACATGGTATGTTGTTGCCGAAGGGTGGGTTGGCTAGGACTTGTCGGGAGATTCGGGGCCTTTGCACAGGCCGGGTCGCGGGTCGCGGCTCCCGAGAGCGTGGGCGTGAGCGAGTTCGTGTGGGGTGTGCGGAAGGCGGAAAGCCTGCAGCGAGGGCGTGCGCGGTCCAGAAGCCGCGGGCCTCACACGCCCTCGGAGGTCGCACACGGGGCCCGCTACACGCGAGTCGCTCACGCTACCGCTACCGCTCACGCCCACGTGGGCCAACCTCCGTGTTCTCTGTGTGAAAAAGCTCGGCGACGGCTTCTGAATCATCGGGGTTAGTTGGATTTGCCGGGCTGGCTGGCGGGTTTCGCCTGTGCTGACTTGGGCGGGGCAGCCGCCGTGGCCTTCTCGCCCGTGTAGGGATTGATGTCGCGCACGACGCGAACCGTGGTGCCGTCCGACAGCCCATCCGCGCCCGCGATTACAACTTCCTCGCCCGCCTGCAGACCCGAACGAATCTCGAGCGCATCGCCCATGTCCACATCGGCGCCGGTCTCAATGGTCCGGCGTTCGACCTTGGTGTCGTGCAGAACGAAGACGTACTTACTGCCCGCGGAGACTTGAACCGCGTCGACCGACACCACGGGTTTGCCGGGGTGTATCTCCAGGACGATCGAGCCGCGGCCGTACATGCCGGGGCGCAGCTCACCCGACGAATTGGGAAGCTGCACCTCAGCCTCCAGGGTACGCGTCAACACATCAAAGGAAGGCGCCAGGCGCACCACCTTGCCCGGGAAGGTGCGGCCTGGCAGGGCATCCAGCTCCACATGCGCGTCCTTGCCCAGGCTCACCCCAGCCGCGTCGTACTCATTGAGACTGATGAAGACGCGCAAGCGGTCCGTGCGGACCACGGTAACGAGGGCGCCCCCGCCAGGCGGACCCACCAGGGCACCCGGATCGAGCCGGCGCACGGCGACGGTCCCCTCGATGGGTGAGGTGATGCGCGTCTCGCCCAGACGGATGGCCAGGCCGGAAATCTGGGCCTGAGCCGCCGCCAGGGCAGATTCAGCCGAGGCCAGGGCCGCGGTGGACGACTGCAGTTCTTGCTGGCTGACCACGCCGGTGGGTGCCAGCTTGCTCGCCCGGTCGAAGTTGGTGCGCGCCAAAGCCGCCGACGCCTTGGTCTGGCCAAAGGCACTGCGGGCGGCCGTCAACTGGTCAGGCAGATCGCTGGGCCGCACCAGGGCGATGAGCTGACCCCTGCGCACCCGGTCGCCGCGCTCGACCAGGATGGCGTCGACGTAGCCGAGCACCTTGGAGCCCACGTCAACCTGTTCCAGGGCGCGCAGGTCGACCGGGGCGTGCACTTCGACGGGGACATCGCGCGCCGCCACCTTGGCCACCACGACCTGGGGCGCCACGCGGGCGCGCGTGGTCGGACCAGCTTCGCCCTTGGAACAAGCGAGCCAAGCCAAGGACACTGCGAGCGAAATGGCAACAGGCGCAACGAAGGCGCGAGTCTCCGAGGGACGGCCGGACTGCATAGCCCGGTAGCCATAGCGCCCAAAGCTTGCCTATGCAAGCATTGTCAACTGCTACGGCGTGACCACGCGGTCGAACAGGCCACCCGCCACCAGCAGGTAGAGCACGGCCAGGGTGTTCTGGAAGTAGGGGCTGTCGTCGTACGAGCCGCCCGCGGTCTTGGCGTCGACCCATTTCTTGCAGAAGTCGTTCATGGTCGCTTGGTCCGCCGATACCCCGGACAGGGCCAGGCCGCCCACGAAAGCACTGTTCTTCTGGCGCGCGGAATTCACCGGATCGCCCTTGACGACATTCGTGCGCAGCGAATCCAACATCGCTTTGCTGTCGGCGGTGCCGAACCACACATAGTCAGCCGCAAGCCGCCATGGCACGCGGCAAGAGTCGTAGCCGAAGTCGCAGGGATCGCCGTTCCACAGGGTCCCGTCGATCTGGACGCTCTCGGGAAACTCGCCGTTGCAGGCCGGATTGGCCTGGATGGTCTTGAGCAGCGTATAGCCGCGCGTGGCCAGGCCCTTCCAGTTCTGTTGCTTGGTGGCGTCGGTGACAAAGCGGGCGAACACCTGGAAGTAGCCCAGGGTCCAGTAGGACATGAAGGACTTGTCCTTGAGATTGACCGTGCCCGCGCCCACGTACGGGTTGCCCCCGGAGGTGCCGATGTTGTTCGCCCAGATGCCGTCCATGAGCGACAGCGCATCGTCCTTGTAGGTTCCGATTGGCCACCGCTTGCTGGCCTGGACCAGCGCCATGGCTGCGTCCAGATCGCCATCGGGCGCGTTGTTGGCGTTGCCGCCACTGGCTGAAGGCGGACAGGAATTGCCGCTGTTCCAGGCCATGAGCCCGCCCGATGTGTAGACCTTGTTGTATTCAGCGCCCAGCGCCTTGCGAAAGCGGTTGAGGCGGTCGAACGCAGTTTGGTCACCGGCCGCAACCGAGAGAAGCATCCCGTACCCCATGCCCTCGGAGCAGGTGTTGTCATCCCCGTTGCAGCCCTTGATACGCGCCATGTCGGTGCCGCAGGTGACGTAGTACTTCGCCGACCACTTGCCGTACCAGTCGGTGAATAGTTGCTGCGAACTGGTTCCGCTGATGGTGCTGCAGGCGAAGCCCTGCAGGCTGACCATCCCGGCCGCCCCACCCGCTCCGGCTTCGCCGCCGCTCCCGCCTGCGCCGGCGGTGCCGCCGCTCCCGCCTGTGCCGGCGGTGCCGCCGCTCCCGCCCGTCCCGGCTGCGCCGCTGCTGCCCCCCGCCCCGGCTATCCCGCCGCTCCCGCCCACGCTGGCGGTTCCACTGCTTCGACTTGCACCACTTGCACCGCCGCTCCCGCCCGATCCACCCCTGCCGGTGG
>Ga0182021_10009319_pt1 | contig 11632 bp, 8 predicted proteins | sample 612E3MmetaG_FD_120493 | JGI IMG/M metagenome (GOLD analysis project Ga0182021, IMG submission 120493) | Permafrost microbial communities from Stordalen Mire, Sweden - 612E3M metaG (Illumina Assembly) | ecosystem: Environmental > Terrestrial > Soil > Wetlands > Permafrost | place: Sweden...
GCATCGTTCAGGCGCGCTTCGAGGTTGCGGACATCGACGGCGATGAACTGCGCGGACAAGGCGACGTCCCGGTCGCTTCCATTCGCGAACACATAGACAAGCTCTATCGAAACGCCGGGGTCGCGGTAGGGCGTCCCGGAATCGAAGGCCGGGAAGACGATGCGCATGTCCTCCCGCACCAGGCTGATCGCGCCCGCGGGAAGAATGATGCGCAGGCCGCCGCTCAGATAGCCGTCGGCCCGGCGCGGGGCCCGCAGATTGGCCCGGGCCGGAAGACCGCACAGCACCAACCCGGCGAACAGTATCCAGCCGCCCGCGCGTTTGGCTTTCATGGACGGAAAGTTAACACCATCGCCGGGACCCGTCAACCGCCTCCTCCGGGCTTGCTTTTTCCCCAAGACCCGGTTTATGGTTTGCCCGTCAGCGACATCAAGGAGAGTCTCCCGATGCGATTCCGATACCGTTCGATCTTCATCATTTTGGCGGCTGCCTCCATTCCCGCCTTGTTCGCCCTTGCCGGCGGGCAGACCCCATCCGCAGGCGCGGCGAAAAAGCCGTTTCTCCGCCGCGACGCCTTCTTCGGCCTTCACTTCGACCTCCACCCGAGTGATGCCGATCCGGCCCTCGGCGCTGACGTAACCGAAACCATGGTCGGCGGACTGCTCGATCAGATCAAGCCCGATTACGTCCAATACGACTGCAAGGGCCACGTCGGCTGGGCCGGGTATCCGACCAAGGTCGGCTGGGCCGCGCCGGGAATTAAAAACGACAGCCTGGCCGTCTGGCGCAAAGCCACCCGGGCCCGGGGCGTCGGGCTCTTTATCCATTACTCGGGCGTCTGGGATGCGTTGGCCATCAGCCATCATCCCGAGTGGGCCCGTATAGACGCCCAAGGCAAGATCGACGCCCAGGCCACCAGCGTTTTCGGCGGCTACAAGGACGGCCTGCTCATTCCCCAGCTCAAGGAAGCCGCGGCCGCCTATGATCTGGACGGTTTCTGGGTGGACGGCGAGTGCTGGGGCGTCCGGCTCGATTATTCGCCGGCCGCGCTGGCCGCTTGGACCAGGGAAACTGGCTACGCCGACGCTCCTGAAAGCCGCGGCGATCCGAATTGGCTGGAATGGAAAGCCTTCAACCGCCGCGGCTTCGAAAAATATCTGTCGTCCTGGGTGGACGCCCTGCACGCCTTCAAGCCCGGCCTGCAGATCACCAGCAACTGGATGTATTCGTCCTTTGCTCCCAAGCCGATCGAGGCCAAGCTCGATTATCTTTCGGGCGACTATTCCCCGTCGTTGTCCGTCGATCGCGCGCGCGTCGAGGCCCGCTATCTGGCCTCGACCGGTATGCCCTGGGACCTGATGGCTTGGGGTTTCGACAAGAACCGCGACCTGGGCTGGTCGATCAAGCCGGCCGTACAGCTGATGCAGGAAGCCGCCGTCGTTCTCATGCAGGGGGGCGGGTTCCAGGTCTATCACACGCCGACCCGGACGGGTTATATTGCCCCGGCCATCGTCGACCAGCTGGAAAAAGTCGCCGGCTTCTGCCGCGCCCGCCAGGCGGCCAGCTTCAAAAGCAAGACCATTCCCCAGGTCGCCCTGCTTCTTTCGTCCGAATCGCACTGGGACATCTCGGACAACATCTTCGCCCCATCGGGCGGCGAATTCGATCCCTTGGAAGGCGCGCTCCACGCCCTGCTCGAGCTGGGCTATTCGGTCGACATTCTGGCCGAACACCAGCTCCAGCCCCGGCTGGCCGAATTTCCGCTGGTCGTCGTCCCCGACTCGCCCAAGCTGACTACGGAGTTCAGAGATGCGCTTCTGCGCTACGCCGAGGGCGGCGGAAGCCTTCTTCTTCTAGGCGAGAAGTGCGCCCGACTCTTCGCCCCCGCTTTGGGTGCGACTTTCGAGGGCCGGCCGAAAACGGTCGCCGCCGAGCTGATGACGCCGTCCGGCCCGGTCTGCGTCGACGGCCGCTGGCAGGACGTCGGGATGACAAACGCTCGGGCCGCCGGTTTGCGCCACCCGACGCGCGATGCACGCAAAGACGGAGTGCCCGCGGCGTCGCTGGCCCCCTATGGCAAGGGCCGGATCGCCGCTATCTACGGCCCGCTGGCCGACATCTACTTCCACAGCCATCATCCGGCGGTCCGCGTATTCCTCGGCGGCCTCGTCCACGAATTGTTCCCCTCTCCGGCCGTGCGGACCCAAGGTCCTCCCATGCTGGACGTTTCGCTCCGCACAACCGCCCAGGGACAAATAAGCGTCCACCTGCTCAATCGCTCCAATCTGCCTCTTTCCGACCGCTACAATTTCACCGATTATATTTCGCCGGTCGGCCCGATCATGGTCGAACTGAAGGCGGCCCGGCGGCCCGGCCGGGTCGTTCTCGCTCCCGCGAATACACCATTGAAGTGGGACTGGAAGGACGGCCTGTTAAGGGCAACGGTCCCCCGTGTCGAGATCCACGAGATCGTCGTGGTGGATTGAAAGGAGGCTGATCATGAAACGACGCGAGTTTCTCAAGACCGGCGCGGCGGCGGCCATGGGGAGCGCAACCGCAGGGTCGTTTGCGGCCAATGCCCTGCCGGTATCCGGACGGCAGACGACTCCAGATATCCTCCCCTCCGTGCGCCTCGGGACCCTCGATGTTTCGCGCCTGATCCTGGGTTCCAACCCGTTCTGGGGATATTCCCATAAATCCGCCCAGCTCGACCAGGAGATGCGGACCTTCCACACCGACGAACGCATCGTCCGGATCCTGGATGAAGCGTTCGTATGCGGCGTCACGGCCGTGGCCAGCCCGCCCGATGAGCGCTGGCGCAAGCTCTGGATCCGCTACTCCGGGAACGGCGGCCGGCTCAAGATCTGGATCTCCCAGTGCCATGGGAACCCTGACCAGATGCTGTCCGAGATCGATCGCTCCGTCCAGGCCGGGGCCAAGGCGATCTTCATCCAGGGCGCCAGGGTCGAGGACCAGTTCGGGCCCGGGAATTTCGACATCCTGCGGGCTTGGGTTGACCACATCAAGGCAGCCGGACTTCCGGCGGGAGTCGCGGCCCACTGGCCCGAGGTCCATCCCGAGCTTCAGCGGCGCGGCTTTCCGGTGGATTTCTATTTCCAGTGCATGTACAACGCTTCCAAGACCAGCGACTACAGCGCCGTCGAACGGAAGCTGGCCGAGGCGACCGTCGCTCTGCTCAAGAAACCGGTCATCGCCTATAAAATCCTGGGCGCGGGACGGCTCCCGGCTTCCGAAGGTTTCGAGGCCGCCTTCAACCACATCCAGAGGAAGGACGGCGTCTGCGTCGGCATTTTCGCCCAAAATGCCATCGACCAGATCCGCCAGAACGCCACCTACACGAAGATGCTGACGACGTAGCTGGAGAACCTCCGCTCGGCCTGAAAGCCGCAACGAAGCCGCCGCGGGGGATAAATCCGCCCTTGTCATTGAGTCCTCGGGATTTCACGAAAGCGATAACCCTGCGGGATCGTCACTATGTGCTAGGATAGAAGAATTCTCTTCTGGGCTTTCTTTTCAGCAAAGGTGCGCGGGACGAAAACCGCCTCTCCGGTGATGGGATCGACGCCGGTGTGGTACATGCAGGTCGAACGGGTCATCGGAGTGGGGGTGAAGATCTGCACGCCCTCGACCGGCTTCTCACCACCCCGCTCCAGCCGTTTCACTTCGCGGGCCAACGCACGGGCTTCATCGTCCCCGCAGCCGGGATGGGCGACCATATAATAGTATTTCAGATGCTGGCGGCGGCCGCGGTTGGCGGCGTGGAAAATGCGGCGGAATTCGTCAATCTTCGCCCCATCCTTGTTCATGAGCCGTAGGACCTTGGGCGAAGCGTGTTCCGGCGCGATCTTGAGCAGGCCCGAGAGGTGATGCTCGCTCAATTCGCGGATATAGTCTTCGCTTTCCAGGGCCAGGTCGTAACGGACGCCGCTGCGGACGAAAACCTTCTTGACGCCGGGCACCGCCCGAGCCCGGCGCATCAAGTCGATGAGCCGGCGGTGAGAGCGGTCGATCGAGGCGCACGCGAGGCAATTGCCCGCGCCGCAGGGGGCCGGGCAGTCCATGCCGTACATGTTGGCCGTCGGCCCGCCCAGATCATCGATATAGCCCTTGAAATCGGGGTGACGGGTCAGCCGCTCGATCTCGGCCAGGATCGAGGCCTCGCTGCGCGAGACAACGCGGTCTCCCTGATGAAGGGACAGGGCGCAAAAGGAACAGGCCCCGAAGCATCCGCGATGGGTGACGACGGAGAATTGGGCCATGCGGAATTCCGGAAAGTGCGGCGGGATGACGCGGCTGAAGGGCAGGCCGTAGATCCGGCCCAAGTCGGCGGGCGTGTACTCCGGCATGGGAAACTGCAGGACGAACCGGCCGGCGTGGGCCTGGGCCAACGACGCCCGGTTGGAGAAAACAGCCTGGGCCCGGCCGAAGGCGCCCGGGTCGGACTTCACGGCTTCGAACGCAGGGATCTCCTCAAATCCCGCCGGTTGCTCCTTGCGCACGATGCATGTGCCGGGGATTCCGGACAGGTCGGTATTCTTCTCCATTCGACGGGCGATCTCGACGACCTGGATTTCCCCCGGACCGTAAACCAGGATGTCGGCCCGCGTATCGAGGAGCAGGGAGCGGCGGACCTCGTCGTCCCAGTAGTCGTAATGGGCGAAACGCCGGAGCGAGGCTTCGATCCCGCCGATCACAAGGGGGACGCCGGGAAAGGCCGCCCGAATCCGGTTGGAGTAAACGAGGACGGCCCGGTCGGGCATGCCGGAGGCGTAGGGCGCATGTTCGTCCTTCTCCCGCCGCCGCTTGAGCGGCGTGTAATTGACGAGCATGCTGTCGATCGAACCGGACGTGACGCCGAAGAAAAGGCGGGGGCGGCCCAGCCGACGGAAATCCGTTTCGTCCCCCCAGCCGGGGCGTTCGATGATGCCGACCGAACATCCGGCGGCCTGGAGAACGCGGGCGATGACACCCGCGGCGGACAAGGGGTGATCGACATAGGGTTCTCCGCTGACCAGAACGACGTCGAACCCCGTTCCTTCGCGCGCGATCATGAGTCCGCTCTCAATATTCCAGCCGCCTGAAAAGAAAAGCACCATAGATCGAATCGGCCACCAGGAGGCCGCCGGCGATATAGAAGGGAATCTGCAATCCGAAGCGGAAGCCCAGCGGGGCCAGGGTCATCGCCCCCAGCATCTTGGCCAGGATCTCGACGGCCAGCAGGAGCGCGGCGCCGCCGCCGATGCTGCGCCTCTCGAACAGCCGAGAGATATAGACGGCGATCAAGGCCCCGGCCGCACCATCGCCGATCTCGTGAAGAATCCGGAACCCCAGCGAGAGGAAGACGTTTCCGGTCACGGTCAGGATCATGCCCGCGCCGGACAGGGCCATGGCCGCCAGGACGAGGCGCTTGTTGGCCCGCGCATCGAACTTCCGCCGCCCGATGAGCAGGGCCGAAACCGGAAGGAAAAACAGCTCGGCCGACATGAACAGCGAGGCCTGGAGATTGTTCAGGCCGAAGCGGGTCTGCAGAAAGGGGGCGTAAACCGTCCCCTCCACGGCCCAGTGCAGGCCGAGGAAAAAGAGGAAGAGAACGAAGAACAGCGTCTTGGGGCGGAAGAAGTCCCGGCCGTAATCGCGGAAACCGACCAGATGGAAGCGCTGTCCGTCGAAACGGCGGACGACGCCGATGATCGCCAGCATGATCGCGGCGAAGGCCAGGAAAAGCGTCCGGAAATCGGCGACCTGGGTCAGGAGGCCGCCGGCGGCGATGCCCAGCACGGGGCCGAATCCCATCCAGAAGACGTAGGATCCGTATTTGCGGTTCTGATCGATATCCGTCTCGTCCTTGTAATAGAGGCTTTGGAGGGAAACGTCCAGAGCGTTGTTGGCCGTGCCGAGGAGGAAGAAGGCGGCCAGGACGACGGGAAAATTCGTCGTCCAGGCCAGGACGACGAAGATCAGGCCGACCGCGAGGAGGGCGGCCCGGACGATGCCGGCCATGGAGAACCGGTCGTTGATCCAGCCGGTGGGAAAAGCAGCCAGGAGCGGCGCCACTGAAAGGGCCGCGATGATGGCCCCGATCCGGACCCCGCCGTATCCGGCCTTGACGAAATGCATGGGCAGAAGGAAAAGGATGGAGGTGACGGTGAAATTACGGACGAAGTTGAGGACGTGGACGCGGCGGAGCAGGGTCATGCGGGGATTATAAAGGGCCGCGTCACCAAAATGCTAATTTTTCAGGTGATGCTTCGAGTGGTCGCAATCGTTCGGAAAACAAAAAAGATCAACCCGCCGACCTCAAATAGGCATGCCGGTCAAACGTTCAGTGCGATCCGTCAAAAAAGACTCCAATTTTTTATTAAAATCAGAACCTTTATTGCAGTTGGTGAAAAACACATATCCGAATTTTTGTTCTTTATTGAACATGAAAGCGGAATAATAATTTAAGTTGTAGCCATCATGCATATATTCATTTCCAAACCTCGTGGGTTTCATTTCTATGCCAAGTCCGTATGAGCGGCCATCGGTCTCGGGAGAAATCCGGACCTGGGCTTTCAACATTTCATCATAAGTCGTTTTCTTCAATCCTTTTTCCTGGATCATCGCCACAATGAATTTGGCGTAACTGATTGCTTCGGTCTGGAGGCTATAGGCGGCGCCAAAATCGGGTTTGTTTGCATTCATGCCCCATCCTTCAGAAACTTTACCATCCACATGTCCTGTTGCCTGATGTTTTGCCACATAATCATTCCATATATAAAAAGCGTAGGACATCCCCAAAGGAGTAGAAACTTCGTCCTTAAATAGATCCTGAAGGTCATTTTTTTGAATATTCTTCAGATGAGCCACAACATTGGCCAAATATTCAAAACCCTCTCCGGAATAAAGATATTGAGTTCCAGGAGTGAATTTAATATCCAATTTTTTATCCTCATTCAAAATCCTCCAGTTAGGAAAGCCCGATGTGTGACTGAGAACCATCCGGGCCGTTATTAATTTATAGCGATCGTCATAGGCGATATCGGGATATGGCAAATAAGTATAAAGAGGCCGATCCAAATTCAATATTCCCCGCTCCACCATTTTCATGACCAGATAGGCAAATGGCGTTTTAGACATGGAACCGGCATCAAAGAGCGTTTCTTGAGACACTTTTTCCTTTGTATCCACATTAGTGACACCCAATGTTCGATGGTAGATTATTTTGGCTTCATTGATTATGGCGATAGACAATCCAGGCAGCCCTATTGAATCCATTTGATTCTTTAAATACTCATCCATTTCTGCCGGAGTGATCTCATTACCGTTTAAGGTTTTAATATTGATGATCTCTTCTTTTTTAAAAGAAGATGCTGCGGTCAAAGCAATCCCAACGAAAAAAAGCAACAGAGGGCGAATCAAAAGAGAATTTCTTTTCATCGCTATGCCCCGTTTGGTTCTCTTCCGTGGAGAAGGAAAAATAAAAGGCCGCGGGGGAGCACTTTCCATGTTTCGCGCGAGATTTCAAAAACGCCGGAGAGATCGATGAAAAGTGGAAAGTGCTCCCCTGCGACCCCAGGAGATCGTTACTTTTTCTTCAGGGAGATGGAGCCGCTGAAGCTTTTCAGCCGGACCGAGGCCCCGCCGTTATTGACGACGCCCCGCAGCTCCTTGGCCGAGAGGCGGCCCGATACGGTCACGTCGAAATCGGACTGGATGCCGCCGCTGAACGTCTCCGCCTCCAGCTCGAAGCCCGAATTGGCGGGGATGATCATTTCCAGCCGGCCGCTCAACGCTTCCAGCGTGTATTTCCCATCCCTGGCCAGGTCGCCTTCGTAAGTGATGTTGCCGCTGAGGACCTTGGCCCGGATGCTCCTGGCCCCGACGATTTCGCGCATGCGGATGGCGCCGCTCGTGGTCTCGGCCTCGACCGAACCCTTGATCCGCTCGGCCGTGATGCCGCCCGAGATGGTCCGCAGGTTGACCGCGCCCGTGATATCGGAAACGATCACCGTGCCGCTGGTCACGGTCGAATCCACGTCGCCCGTGATCTTGGACAGTGTGACATTGCCGCTGACGACGTTGGATTCCAGGGCCCCGCCCAGGCCTTCGACCGACAGGCCGCCGCTCACCGACTTGGCCTTGATGGAGGCCTTCTCGGGGACCCAGATCTTGTAGTAGACGGACACGCTCAGCGATTCGCCTTGGCCCCGTTGATCGGGATATTTGGTCTCGATGCGCAGGATGCCGCCCGTCTTCTCCACGACGATTTCGACCTTGTCGGCGTTCTCTTTGGCCTTGTCCAGGGTCTTGGCCTCGGAGACCTTGTTGGCCTCGATCTTGACCCTGGCTTCGGCCCAACTGCGGATTTCGATGGAACCCGAAAGGTTGCTGATGACGACCTTGCCGTCTCTGGCCAGGTCCTCGATCTTCTCGAATTTCTGCTCGAATTTCTCCTTGGCCGACAATCCCAGCGGATACACGGCCACGGCCAGCAGCACGCCGATGACGACGGCCCGGCGGATGTTTTTCGCTTTGTTCATGGAATTCCTCCTTCAGTGCTCTCGTTTATAATCCCGGCCCGACCGGTGAGCCGGTCTGGCCATTCTTTCCCATCTCGAGGAAACCGTTCAGGACTTCGACTTTTTTCTGGTATGCGCCCAAAAGAAAAACCCGGGCGTCGAGGTTTTTGGGGTCCCGGCGCAAGGCGTTGCGGCAGGAATCGATGGCCGTGTCGACAGCCTGAAGATCCCGCCTGAAGAGGGCAGCCGTCCGGACGTCGAGACTGCCGCGGCCGGGGACCAGGGCCTCGGTAATGGCCTGGATGGCGAGCCGGTAGTGATTCTCGGCTTCCTGCAGCTTGGCCACGGTCCGGTCCTGGTCGGCGGCGAAGGCCGTCGGAAGTTCAGCCTTCCAGGGGCGGAGCCCGACGACGAGGCCGAGACCGACGCCGATCAATACGAAGCCGGCCGCCCAGGCCCATTTGAACCGGGAGTGGGCATACGCCGGAGCCGTCCGCGCCCGCCGGGCGGCGGCGATTCCGGCCCGGATGGCCGGCCAGAGGTCATCGGCCGGATCCTCCTGCGGAAGGGCTTTGGCTTCGGCCGCGATCTTCTGGAAATCGCCGGCCAGTTCGCGGCACTCGGAGCAGGACTTAAGATGGTCCTCCAGCCGGGCCCGGTCCTGGGGCCGGATCGAGCCTTCCAGCCTATCGCCGATCATCCTATGGAATTTCACGCATTTCATGGTCATTCTCCCGGCCCGATGCGGCGGGCCTTGAGGTATTCCCGGACCTTGAGCCGGGCCTTGAAGAGTTGGGACTTGGACGTTCCCACGGAAAGCCGCAGCATCGAGGCGATCTCCTCGTGCTTGAAGCCCTGCACATCGTGGAGAAGGAATATTTCCTTCAACCGGCGCGAAAGCCCGGCGATGGCATCCTGCAAGGGCTTGCGCAGATCGGATCCGGTCCGTTCCGGATCCACGAAGCCGATCATCTCCCCCATATCGGTCAGGGAAACCGTCCGGCCGCTCTTGGACTTTTTTTCGCGCAGATGACTGTAGCAGGAATTGAGGGCGATCCGGAAGGCCCAGCCGGGAAACATCTCCGGACTCCGGACGTCCTGGATATGGGTAAAGATCTTGATAAAAATGTCCTGGAGCAAATCCTCGGCGGTGGCCCGGTCCCCGCCATAGCGATAAGCCAGATTGAAGAAAGCGCCCTTGAATTTCAGGTAGATGGTTTCCATGGCCGTCGTATCGCCGTCCTGGCTGCGCTTAAGTAGAAGGGCGAGCGCGGTGTCCGGGACGGCAAGGCCGGGAGAGGAAGCATCGGAGGCCGGGGCCATGGGTTGATTATCCACCATTTGGCGGCCCATTTCCAAGATCAGCTCCGGGGACGACACTTTGGTTTTCTCTCTTCATCTTCCAAGATGCGGGAAAAGGCAAAAAGGTTGCCTCCCACGAGGGACATTTTGGATATAATGGAATCACGCGGAGGAACAAACCTATGCGCCGAATCCCAGCCTTGAGATATGCGGCCCTGCCCCTGGCTTTGACAGTCATTCTTTTATCCAATTGCCGCAAGGCAGAAACCGATCCCAACTCACTCTCCGTGACCGGCCTCATCGAGGCCGTTCAGACCGACCTCCGAGCCCAGGTCCAGGGCGAAGTCAAAGAGGTTCTGGTTCAGGAAGGCCAACCTGTGCGGAAGGGCGATCTCCTCTGCCGCCTGGACGACGAACGGATCCGCATCCAGCTCGACCAGGTCAAGGCCGGTCTGGCCGGAGCCCAATCAAAACTCGATCTGGCCAGGATGGGCAGCAAGAAGGAAATGATTGCCATGGCCAAAACCCAGGTCGAGATCGCCGCCAAGCAATTGGAGATCGCGGCCAAGGACCAGGGGCGCCTGGCCCGCCTCCTGTCCGAGGGCGGTGTATCTGAAAGCCAGAAGGAAAAAGCCGACCTGGCCCTCAAAGCCGCCCAGGAGCAGAGTAAGAGCGCCCGGGAGAACTACGACATGGCGGTCCGGGGCCGGGAAAAAGAGGAAATCGACATGGTCCGGGCCGAGATCCGGAATCTGGAGGCCCAACAGGACTTTCTCCTCCGGGCCCTTCGGGATACCGAGGTTCGCTCCCCCATCGATGCGTTAATCCAAACGCGCCAGGTTGAGAAAGGCGAGCTGGCCCTTCCCGGGGCCATCCTCTTCAGCCTTATCGACTTCAGCCGCACCTACGTCAAAGCCTATGTGCCCGAACGCTATCTGGGGCGGGTTCAGATAGGCGGGGCGGTCGGCGTCGTTTGCGACGCCCTGCCGGGCAAGACTTTCAAAGGCAAGGTCGATTTCGTCTCCCAGGAAGCCGAGTTCGCCCCCAAGAACATCCAGACCAAGGAGGAGCGCCTGAAACTCGTCTATATGGTCAAATCATACCTGGACAACGCAGCCGGCGAGCTCAAGCCCGGACTGCCCGTGGACGTGACCATCGCCCTGGCGACGGCAGGGCGCTGAACCCGGCCCGCGAAACCGGCCGATGATCATTCTCCAGGCCCGCGATTTGGCCAAATCGTTCGGCTCCACGGCCGCTGTAAACGGCCTGGACCTGGAAGTCGAGGAAGGAACGATCGTCGGCCTGATCGGGCCGGACGGCGCGGGCAAATCGACCCTGCTCCGTCTATTCATCGGCCTTCTTCAGCCCACCCGCGGATCGGTTATGATCGCCGGGCTCGACGTCGCCTCTCACGGCGAAAAGATCAAGGACTTCATCGGCTACATGCCCCAGCACTTCAGCTTGTATGGCGACCTGACGGTAGCCGAAAACCTGAAATTTTTCGCCGACCTCTACGGAGTCGGCAAGGCCGCCTTTACCCGCCGCCGGGGAGAGCTCCTTCATTTCAGCGCGCTGGGGCCTTTTGAAAACCGCCTGGCCCGCCAGCTTTCGGGCGGCATGCAGAAAAAGCTGGCCCTGGCCTGCAATCTGTTCCATACCCCAAAGATCCTTTTCCTGGACGAGCCGACCACGGGCGTGGACCCGGTCTCGCGGCGCGAGCTCTGGGAGCTTCTGGGGCAGATCAACAGCGAGGGCGTGACCATCCTCATGACGACGCCGTACATGGATGAAGCCGCCCGCTGCCGCAA
>Ga0182021_10009320_pt1 | contig 11631 bp, 10 predicted proteins | sample 612E3MmetaG_FD_120493 | JGI IMG/M metagenome (GOLD analysis project Ga0182021, IMG submission 120493) | Permafrost microbial communities from Stordalen Mire, Sweden - 612E3M metaG (Illumina Assembly) | ecosystem: Environmental > Terrestrial > Soil > Wetlands > Permafrost | place: Sweden...
AAAAATAAAAATCTGCCAAAATTCTATCGAGCAATTGAAAAATATGAAAGATGAATATGGAAAAGATGTCGACTGGATGCAGGGAGGATATTTATATCCTGTTTATGATATCCAAACTGAAAATAATTTAAAAACATTATTAAAAACACAAAAGAAATTTGATTTAAATATAGACTGGGTTGATGCAAATAAAGTAAATGAACTCGTACCCGGAATCAATAATACAAATTTACTCGGCGGAACTTTCTCACCCGAAGATGGTTCAGCTTCTCCACTAAAAGTCACAGGTGCTTATCTGAGTTTATCAAGAAAATTCGGAGCTCAATTTTTCTTTAACGAAGAAGTAATTAAAATCAATATTGAAAACAATAATATAATTTCCGTTGAAACTCCGAAAGATATTTATTCTGCCGAATATATAATAAATGCGGCAGGAGCAGATGCTAAGGAAATCGGTGAATTAATGAAAATTAATATTCCTGTACAATCTGATTGTCACGAAGCAGGAATAACAGAACCGGTAGAACATTTTTTCAAACCTATGGTAGTAGATATCAGATCCGATGAACAATCTGCAAATTATTATTTTTATCAGAACAAAGAAGGTCAGGTTGTTTTTTGTATAACTCCAAAGCCTTCGATTATCGGGAAAGATACCGATAATACTTCTACTTTTTTACCTCTTGTAATTCACAGAATGCTCGAACTCTACCCGAGATTAAGAAATCTCAGGGTCAGGAGAACATGGCGGGGATTATATCCCAATACTCCTGATGCTTTTCCAATTGTCGGATGGGCAAAAGAAATTGATAATTTATTTTTAACTGTTGGTATGTGCGGACAGGGATTCATGATTGGTCCCGGTCTGGGTTACATAGTTGCAGATATTATTGCGGATAATGTAGATAAATATAATTTTATTACCGAACAGTTAACCTTATATAGAAATTTCTCCGGCGAAGAAATGCTGAAATAGTTTTAGGTAATAATATTTTTTATAATTTTAATTTTAACTTTATGAAAAAGAAATATCTGTTTTTTATTTTTTATTTACTGATTTTTGTTTCAGTTTCGCAAGCCCAAAAAAGTAATCACCCGATAGATAAATATCTGGATTCGTGCATGGAAAAAGATTATTCAACCGCCGGGTTGGTTAAATGTACGGAAGAAGCTATGAAAATGTGGGATGCCGAACTTAATAATTATTATAAACTCCTAATCGGTGTACTCGATGAGAATTCCAAAAATTCTCTTAAATATGCAGAAACAATGTGGATAAAATATAAAGATTCTGAATTCAAGAACATTTACAATGTATATTCAAAATTGGAAGGCACAATGTACATTCCAATGTATGTTTATGCAAAAATGGAAATAATAAAAGAACGGGCATTGAAACTAAAAGATTATTATAATTTGTTAACTAATAAAGAACAAGAATAGAAATTAAATGAACGAAATTAATAACGGGGATATGCAAAAAATTGCAAAAAAATATTCCCGTATTCATCAGATTTTAGAAATTTGTGAAACTATTTTGTTTTATATAATCCTTTTAATTTTAATTTTTTCAGGTCTATCTATCCGAATACAGAATTATTCTTTTTCGTTTACCGCTAATCCATATCTTGCTCTTCTTATATTTACAGGAATTATCGGGATAGCAGAAGGTATTATTAATTTTCCAATGGATTTTTATACGGATTATATTCTGGAACATAAATATAATTTATCAAATCAAACAATAATAATTTATTTTAAAGAAAAAATTAAAGGTCTTGCAGTAGGTCTGGCACTGGGAATTCCCCTGCTCCTTGCATTTTATTATGTACTTAGAAATTTCGGAAATAGCTGGTGGCTCGTGCTCGGTATTTTTATATTCTTCTTTTCTGTTATAATAGGACGACTCGCACCCACTCTTATTATGCCCATCTTCTATAAATTCAAACCGATTGAAAATGATTCTTTGAGACAGAGAATAGCGGATTTATGCGAAAAAACAGGCTTAAAGGTTAAAGGAATATTTGTATTTGATATGAGCAAAAATACAAAGAAAGCTAATGCGGCTTTTACAGGACTCGGAAAATCAAAAAGAATAATTCTCGGGGATACCTTAATAGAAAAATTTTCTGAAGATGAAATTGAAGTTGTTTTTGCTCATGAAATTGGACATTATAAAAAGAAACATATTTATAAGCTGATGACGTTCTCGACTATTATGACATTTGCGGGTCTATACATTACATCCTTATTGTACAGCAATAGTTTAGCATATTTTCATTTCAATTCCACTTATGAGCTTGCCGCTTTACCTTTGATGACTTTATTCCTAAGCTTGTTTGGATTAATCACAACTCCTATTTCAAATATTCTTTCGCGGAAATATGAATGGCAGGCAGATACTTTCGCTCTCGAAACATCATTAAATAAAGATGCATTTATTTCTTCTATGGAAAAACTTGCCGAACAAAATCTTGCTGATAAAACTCCGAATAAAATTATTGAATTTCTTTTCCATTCGCATCCGTCACTTTCAAAGAGAATCGAATTCGCTAAATCCTTTTACACAAATCAGTAATTATTTAAAATTATCTCAATCCCCTTTTGATAATCTTCTTCAGGAGTTATCAAACTTAATACAACATATCCGTCTTCTGTAAAATCAAAAAAATAGCCCGGATGGATATAAACATTAAACTCCTTCAACAATTTCAAACATCTTTCTTCATCATTCATTTTTGAACTGAACTTCAATATCACATACCACCCGCCTTCAGGTTTATACAATAATATTTTTTCTGAATTGACGACTTTCTTCGCTATCAATTCTAAATTTTTATTTATTCTTTTAATAATTTGTTTCTGAATGTAAAGTCTGTTTTTTATCAAATATTCCGCGGCAAGTTGAACCGGTGTTCCTACGGATAGATAAGTATCGGTGATTATTTCCAGCCTTTCGGAAACTTTTGAAAATAATTTTTTATCAGTATTTATCTGAATCCAGCTAAGTTTAAGTTGCGGGAGTGCACAGATTTTTGATATTCCGCTTAATACAAATGTTAATGTCTTGGTGTTTCCCGCAAGCGAAGTAACATCAACATTCTTATCAATTTTATAATCTAAAAATACTTCATCCGAAATAATTGCAATTTCTTTTCCCGAACAAATTTCATTTAATTTTTCTATCTCTTGCTTTTTTACATACGAACCTGTCGGATTATTCGGATTAATAATAATTATTGCTTTTGTTTTTTCAGTAATTCTTTCTTTTATTTTGTTAATATTTATTTCCCAGTTTCCATCATAGATTAAGGGATATTCGACAGCATTAATATTCTCGAGATTTGCTATGAAATCTATTAACGGGTAGCTTGGCTGCGGAATTAAAATTTCATCTCCCGGATTCGTTAATAATTTAAATAAAAATGAATAAGCTTCGCTCGTTCCTGAAGTCAAAAATATAGAATCAGGTTTAATAACATACCCCGCATTTTTATAATAATTACTTACGGCCGACCTCGCTGTTAATAATCCTCTGGGATTTGGATTATACTGAATGGATTCTGCCCCGGATATCGCCGATAAAATCTCGGAACTATTAAAATCAAAACCTGCCAATGTTGGATTTGAGATAGTCAGGTCTAAAATTTTTTCACTGTTGGAATTTTTTTCCTTTAAAAGATTATTCAGCAGATTATCCGATAATTCATAATTAAATCTTGATGAAAACATAAATAAAAAATATTAATATTTTGAAATTCTGAAAACACAGAAATAAAAAAAGCAGGTCAAAAACAATCCGACCTGCTTATTAATTATTGAATGATATTTTTATTTCAACATATTTTTCATATTTCCCAAATCCATAAATTCAACATCTTTTGGAGGAGTGAAAAAATCATCAGCTAATTTTACATCAGGCTCAAATGCTGTTGCTATATAAGTATCATTATTTTTATCAACAATTTTCAATGCAAAGTACTCTTTATAAATTGAGAGTTTACTCCCCTCTTTTGTTTGATAAACATCGCATTTATAGCCTAAAACTTCATCTGTTCCTAATTTTTGATAATCTTTTAGTTTCTCTTTAATATTAACCAAATCTTTTGTCGGATCATCACCTTTTTCCATTTCTTTGCTAATATCCATCTTCATTCCCATTTTTTTACCTTCCATATCAGTCACGATATAAGCGATTTTATCCACAAAAAACATATCCGAATTAACTTTCTTTCCTTTTTCATCCATATTCAAATCCATCTTTACATTTTTTCCTTTTATCCACATTTCCATTGTACCGTTCACTTTATCCCCTTTAGCTTCATATTTAACATGATAGGCCGAATTTTCGGAGAATGTTATATCTTTTTTATCTTCACTCTTTTTTTCTGTTTTGTCTTTTGTGTCATTGCCTGCGGATTCTTTTTTACCGCAACCCGACATCAATAACGTAACAGAAAAAACTAATAGAAATAATAATAATTTTTTCATATTTTAAAAGGTTAAGTTAATAAATATAAAGTAAAATAATAAAATAATTATGACCCTTCAAGGAGAAATAATTTGTTCAGGAAATAATTTTCTTATTTATACTTCTTTTATAGCTTCTGCAACTTTATCGATTTTCAACATTCCATAATCAAATGTATGAATCTCCCCGTTATCAAGTGTTAATATCACTTTATTACTTAAAAAACTTTTTTTAACTTCAACATTTTTTATTCTATCTTTAGGTAATACAACATAAGCCTCGCTTCCAAATTTTACAAAAAGAGCTTCCTCCATTAAGCCGGTAAGAGAATAATCAAATTTTGCATCATATAATAATCTCTTATTGGTAACGACCAGTTTGCCATTGTATTTACCACCTTTTGGCGGGACATAAAGAACAGTCCAGTTTCCGATTTCCTTTTCCCCTACATCTAAATTAATTTTCATAATAATTATTATTTTTTAATTTTAAAATATTTATATAACAGTTTTAACATAAACTTAAATTTATATTTTAATTATTTCAAGTATAATTTATTCATACAAATCTCTTAATATTTACGTTACTTCAGTAAAAAATAATTATAATTTCCGGATTCAAAAAAATATAAATAATTAGTAATTTTAAAATAATTTCTTTTGTTATAAATCGTGAACAATTTTAAATTATATTATTAATAATATGAAAACTATATCACTTATTACATTATTTATTTTTACATTTATACCCTTTACAATATATTCTCAATGGTCATCTAATCCTTCAGTGAATTCAACTGTTTGTGATACGGTCGGTGAACAAGCGTTGGTCAAAATCGCAACAACACAGGATGGAGGATGTTATGTTAGCTGGTTTGACGCAAGAAACGGAATTTATGCTGTTTATTTACAAAAACTCAACTCACAGGGAATAAAACTCTTTCCTAATTCAGGTTTATTGATTAGTAATAATCCTCAGGGTTCTTCTCTCGTAGATTATGATTTGGCGGTTGATGACAGTAACTGCGCAGTTATTGCATTCACTGACACAAGAAATAGTTCGTCAATAAATCCGTTTGCTTACAGAATAAGCCCGACGGGACAGTTTCTTTGGGGAACAAATGGAATTAATTTAACGGATTCAATAAATGCATATCAGGCGAACCCAAAAATAATTTTGACTTCTGATGAGAATTATGTTATAACCTGGCAATATGAAAATAAAATAGCCATGCAAAAAATAAATAAAGCCGGAATCAAACAATGGGGAAATGCACCTTTAATGTTAATCGGGAATCCTGCTATATCCGAAAAATTTAATTACCCGACCGGAGTAAAATCAGACAACGGAAATTATATTTTGTACTGGATTGGTTACACAGGTTCATTTTTAAGCCCGTCAAATTATAAAATATATTCTCAAAAGTATTCTCCGTCCGGAACACCTTTGTGGAGTGCAACACAGGATACTATTTACAACTTAGGAAATGGAAACGGTGTATATCAACCTGCAATTTTCACAGACGGAAATAACGGTGCAATCTATGTTTGGCAGGATTTCAGAACCGGAAATTCGAATTGCTATGTTCAAAGAAAAAATTCAGCAGGACAAATCCAATTTCCTGTAAATGGTTCTGACGTTGCAGTCTCTCCATATGTAATGTTAAGGTTCGCACCTGCTGCTGCTTACATGCCTTCCACTCAGGAAACATACGTTTTCTGGCAGCAAAAGAATACATTGCAAAGTTTGATTGGCGTTTACGGACAAAAATTTTCTTCAACGGGAACAAGGCTTTGGAATGACACAGGCGTTGCATTCAAACCATTAGACCAAAATAGTTTTTCGAGCCTGCAAGCTATCGTTAAAGATACAAATATAATTGCTTATTATGATGAATCTTTATTTGGTTCTGCAAATTGCCTGATAAAAGCGTTCAGGATTAATCGTAATGGAGCATTCGGCTGGGGCGGCTCTATCATTACACCATCCACAATATTAAGCGAAAAAATCAGGTTAAATGCCACGATGAATAATAATAATATGTCAATGCTTGCCTGGGAAGACAGAAGAAATGATGGCGGAGGCATCTATGCTCAGAATATAAACTACGATGGTTCATTTGGTGCTCCTGTCGGAGTTATAAATCCGAATGAAAATATTCCGGAAAAATTTGTGTTGTATCAGAATTATCCAAATCCTTTTAATCCCGTCACAATTATCAGGTACTCTATTCCGGAAAACGAACATGTTAATATTAAAATTTATGATATACTTGGAAGAGAATTATTAACACTTATTAATGACAGACAGAATGCCGGAACTTATGAGGTTAAATTCGATGGGTTGACATTATCGAGTGGAATTTATTTTTACAAACTCGCTACGGATAAATTTTCTGAAATAAAATCAATGGTCTTGTTGAAATAAAAAAAAGCTTCTGTTATCTAACAAATGCTTTTTTATAATTTGTATATTAATTCATTAATTTTTTTTAAATTTCAAATGTACTGTAGTTCCTTCATTTGATTTACTTTCAATTTCAATTATAGCTTTATGTGAATCCATTATTTTCTTTACTATAGCAAGCCCGAGTCCGAAGCCGCCTGTTCTGCGTGACCTTGAAATATCGGCTCTGTAAAATGGTTCGAAAATATTCTTTAAATCATTATCTGAAATTCCAATTCCCTTATCCCTAATTATTATTTCTATAATTTTATTATCAGATTTTATTTCTACAAATATCTTTTCGTTTTGAACGGAATATTTTAAAGCATTATCTATAAGGTTTCTGATTACAATCTTTATTTTTTCGTTATCGACACTGGCATTATAATTATTCGTATTATTTCCAATATGCGAAAACGTAATTTTATCTTCACTATATTCGGATAAAACCGAACCGAGCAATTCTAAAAGGTTAGAATCGGTAATTTGCAATTCTGAATAATTACTGTTTTCCCTGTAATTCAGAAGTATACTTTTTACCATTTTTTCTATCTCGATAACATCTTCATTGATTTTCTCTTTAGGTGCATTCAGTTCCAATCCGAATTTAATGCGAGTCAATGGAGTTCTTAATTCGTGAGATACATCTATTAATAACTGTTCCTTTGATTTAATGGAATTTTCTATATTGAAAGACATCTGGCTCAAAGACCTTGCAAGCTCTCCGAATTCGTCTCTTCTTCTTATTGGTAAATCAATTGCATAATTTCCTTCTCCGATTTGTTGAACTGCTTTCGTTAAATCTTTCAGCGGACTAAATAACCATCTGAGTAAAAAGTACAAAGGTAAAAATATTAAACTTAAAATAAATAATAATCCGAATACTGCTTTTTCCGGATTGAATGTGTCCTGTGGTGGAGGAATACCGGTAATAATAAATATTCCGTAAGGTTTCTTATAGACACCATATATTTTATCTTTGTAATGTACCGGCAATGACTCTTCATTCCGAGCCATTTCTTTGTAATCTTCCGATTTTGAAATCTCATCAAATTTTGGAACTTCATCAGAAGAAGCCCAGTCAAGTTTATCGGATTTTATACTTATATTCATATGTAATTCTTCCATCAGACTCCGTGCCTTTACTGTATCAGGCGGGTTACCTATATCACGGATTAAATATTCGTCTAACTTTGTATGTACAAACCTCCGCGGTTTAAACTCCGTACTGAATTTGAAAAAAAGTGCAACGGCAATATTTATTAATATTCCGTATGAAATAATTATTACGATGAGTTTTATGAATATTGACCTGCTAATCCGCATTTTGTTTCCTATTCTTCCTCCGCATAAAACATATATCCCACAGAATGGACTGTTTTAATATAATCTTCCTTTTGAGGTGAATAATTTTTAAGTTTATTTCTTAAACGTGATACCATAACATCAACCGAACGGTTATAGGATTCCCATGATATTCCTCTTGTATCCTGCATAATTTCGTCTCTCGATAATGTTTTACCGTTATTTTTTGCAAAAAGTGTCAGTAACTCAAATTCAGTTGAAGTGAGTTCGAGGTCTTTTTTATTTATTAAAGCTGACCTCTTATTAAAATCAATTAATAAAGATTTAAATTTTATCTGCTGTAAATTTTTTAATTTCCCTTCCGAACGCCTGAGTATTGAAGTAATCCTTGCCAGCAATTCACGCGGTTCGAAAGGCTTGGGTAAATAATCATCAGCACCAAGTTCAAGCCCTATTATTTTATCGGTAACTTCTCCCCTTGCAGTCAGCATAATAATCGGAATGTTAGAATCCTTTCTGATAACTTTGCATACTTCGAATCCATCCATCTCAGGAAGCATAATATCCAGAATTAAAAGGTCATAATTGTTTTTCTTTAATTTGACTATTCCATCTGAAGGAAATTCAGAAGTGTCACATTTAAAATTATATTTTGTAAGAAATGTACTGATTAAATCATTTAACTTTGTGTCGTCATCAATTATTAAAATTGATTTATTCATAAGATATTTTTATTATAGCTTAATTTAATATAGAATTACCGACTATAAAATGTAAAAAATAATTCAAAATTTTTCATATATTAACATAATCTTGTTTTAAATTTTTTCAATGGAATTAAAATATTCCCGACCCGAATTTAAAATTCAGCAGGGGCCGGGAATGAGGGAGTCATCATGAAAAAATTTTATATTCAAAGATTACTGACTGTCAGGCTTTTGTTTGTGCATTTTATCTCCGAATTCTTTCATCTTTTCAACTACTTTGGTCCTTTGTTCTGTGGTTAAGACATCATGAAATTTTACAAGCTCATCCATAAAGAAAGATTTCATATCTTCGCGGTCTGCCTCTTGCTTTTTAGAAATGCTTTCAAGAGTCTGCTTATCCAGTTTATCTTGTTTAAAAGCATTTGCAAAATCATTCATCTCATCAGGCTTATCTTTTTTCTTGCTGTCCATCTTCGTCTTTATTTCCTCTTTTATTATATCTACTTTAGACTTTTGTTCATCCGTTAAATTCAATTCAGCAACGATTTTATCAATAATGAATGGCCATGGCCCGTTTTTTCTGAAATCTTTTGCTTTTTGTGTGAAACCAATTCCGGCTATTCCGATAACAATTAATATAATTAATAAAGAACTTAAAAAAATCTTGTTTTTAAATTTACTCTTAATTGCTTTCTTATCAGTCGCTTTGGTCTCAACGTTTTCATTTAAGTTTACCATATGTTTGTTTCCTGTTTTTTAATTTAATATATGCTCTAAAATACAAATGTTTATTTTATAAGTTATCTTTAAACGGTAACAAAATGTAACAATATGTAACAAAAATTGAAATAATGATTTGATGTTATTATTAAATATTTTGAACAAATTTCAATCGTTTCCCGCCATCCTATTAATTTTGGATTATTAATTATTATTTTAAAAAATTAATTGCTATTTTCAATATTAACATTCAACAATATTATATTAATTCAATTTATTGAATTAATTTATTTTTATATTTTACATAATATTTACTATTGTGAATTTAACAAGTTCCATAAATAATCAGAAAATGCAATTATATTACATTTAAATAATCAAAGAATTAAATCTTAAATATAAAATCAGGTATTCTTTAGCGCTATTATCAATAGTGATAATTGGTGTAATGGTCTGGCAAATAATTTATGTCATACAAATTCCCGATATGGATACCGATGCATATGCACATCATATCATTGCCCGTCAAATTCTTATATCTCCGAAAGATTTGAACCTGCACTGGGTCTGGCTTCCACTGTTTCATTATATATCAGCGGGCGCTATTTTATTAGGAGCAAATTTAACGGTTATACGATTTGCAAATATTTTTTTATGGTCTTTAATACCCGTCATTCTATTTTTCTACCTGAATAAAAACCCAAAAGAAAATACATTATTCAAAGCTCTGCTTGCGTCATTGATTTGTGCTATCTCCCCTATCGGAATTTTTATGGGAACAACTGCACAACCCGAACCATTATTTGTATTATCTGTTATTATATTTTGTTTCCTTTTTGAGAAAGAAAAATATTTTATTGCATCCGTATTTCTGGCTATTGCCTGCATGCTCAGATATGAAGCATGGGCAATAGTAATTTTTTTTACAATATATAAATTAATATTGTTACTTCGAAATAAGAAATTAAAAGTCCCTTTTAACTATGAACAACTTAAAATTTTAATTTTACCGGCAATTCTTATATCTGCATGGATATTGTTAAGATGGAAAAATGATGGAAAATTTTTAAGCTTCTTATTCGATACAAAAGTTTTTGCAAATGATGCACTTAAAGAGGAAAATTCGTTTAGTGGTGGAATTATTAAATTTATAAAGGACTTGTTTTTTTATCCTGTATGGATTCCAATTTTGTTTATGGGAATTAATTACGTGTTCGTACCATTTGGAATCTTAAAAACCTGGAGAGAGAATAAAATTCTTGTAATATCAGGTTTCAGTGTATTAATTTTTATTACATTAAGCTGGATTTTAAAATCCAATCTTGGTTTGAACAGACATTTCGTATCATTAATTCCGCTTTATGCAGTATTTACTGCAAATGGAGTTTTATTCCTTGCTCCATTTTTTCAAAATCAAATTTTTAATCGTATATCCGGAATTCGCAGTTCATTATTTCTGACTTCAACGAAAATTTTACTAATTATTCTTTTTATAACAAGCTCGTTTTATTTATCAATGTGGTTGAGCATCTGGAGAGATTCGTTCAGGAATGTTTTTCCTGATAGAGAAGAAGCTGCAGTATTTTTAAAAAGTTTAAACTCGAATAAAACGATTTATTGCAATGATGCTATAGTGGAAGTATTCAGTAATCTTGATTATAAAAGATTTAATCGTACCTGGATGGATACCGCTCCGAATCTGGGTGAACTGCTCAAAGATGAAGCAAATAAAGAAGGTGAGGTTTATGTTGTTACTACCGATGATAAAATGAAAAATTTAAACGGAACCGGAAAAATAGTTTTTAAATCCGGAGTTAATCCGAAAACAAAATTCAGAGTTTTAATAATAAAAGTTGCAGGTGAAAGAAATCGGGACAGCAATTGAGTAAAAATCGACTTGAAAAAAGTTTTTAATAAATATATCTTGTTGCTACATTTAAGCGGGAATAGCTCAGTTGGTAGAGCGCAACCTTGCCAAGGTTG
>Ga0182021_10009321_pt1 | contig 11631 bp, 7 predicted proteins | sample 612E3MmetaG_FD_120493 | JGI IMG/M metagenome (GOLD analysis project Ga0182021, IMG submission 120493) | Permafrost microbial communities from Stordalen Mire, Sweden - 612E3M metaG (Illumina Assembly) | ecosystem: Environmental > Terrestrial > Soil > Wetlands > Permafrost | place: Sweden...
AGGAATTTCTCAGCAGCCTGTACTTTTCCAAGAGGGCCACGCAGGGCCAGGATTTCCCTTTCTTCGCTATTTGCAACACCCACAAACACCTTCCTTGTTACGGGTTCAAGATCAAATTCTTCGACGATATCGTAAATAATAGACACAATAGTGCCGGGGGGAATTAAAAGGTCATACAGCTCTTCGATTTTCTGATCGCTGCCCCCTTCTGCCTCTTCTTTTTCACGCTGCTTTTTGGCAATTAATTCATCCAGGTTAAGTGTTTTGTGCATCCTTGGGTCACCTTCATCTCAGTTTTCTTATTTGTTGTTTCTGTCGGCCTCTGTTAGCTTCTAATCTTGGCAGGGCAAGAATAAATACAAGTTAAATTAACAGATAATCTTTTGTTCATTCGATGTTGAAGCAATAAATTAGATAGATCAAATTAAACAACCAGATACGTTAAGTAGTTAATCAGATCTCTTTTTTGTATGAACTCATGATAGATATAGTTTATATTTATGATCGTTCAGGAGGGAGTGCTCTTATAGAAGTCGAGACTCCCGTTTTTCCGTGGAATTCCAATCTTTAGCTGTATAATCTTATTAGAAATATTCATTTAAATCAAAGAACTCAATGTATGTATTGTAAAGAAGGGTAAAGCTATATTTATAAATAATTTAAGAATCTTCTTAAATGTATATTAAAATTAATAGCCAGTGTTAAATATGAGCAGGACTGAACTATAAGAGGTCATGTTCTGAAGCAGAAGTCACATCTGAAGCAGAAGTCACATCTGAAGCAGAAGTCACATCTGAAACAGAAGTCACATCTGAAACAGAAGTCACGTCTAAAATAAAAGTTAAATTCTTAACTGCAAGTCATATCTTAAATGGAGATCTTTCTCTCGTCTTACCGATTGAACCGGATCCAGAGGAGAGGCCCAAGCAAACTGATTACTAAGTAAACTTTATCTGAGATGGAAATATCATATGAGGGGATAAGTAATGCAACAGTATAAATTAAAACGCGGTTTTAAGCCTGACATTGAAAGGGTCTACTCGGTAATGCAGGAGTGTTTTCCCTCGGAAATTTCCAGAAACGGAAAATTCCTTGAGACAGCCTACGGAGCTATGTCAAGCATAAAGGTCTGGATTGAAAATAAAATGCTCTGCGTGGAAACAGTTTCCGACAAAGCTGTAACCGGTGACGATGTTCTCATGCAGACCAATAAGATCTTCCGAGATTTTCTCCTCAAGGCTACCGGATTTACTGCAAAAGAGCGCGTAAAGAATGCCAAAAAAGAAGTTGGAGAGGAGTAAAATTCCTGACGCTTCACTTTTATTTTATGTTTAATAAGCTGACAGCCTGCACCTCGAGGTGTCTTCTTGAACACGGATTTTCTGGAAAAACTAAAAAGCTTTGAAATTCCCACCTGCCTCAGGGTCTGCTGTGGGACCGACGGCTCAGTGACCTTTCTTCTGGAGATAATGACCCGAAAGCCTGTAATTGTAACAACCGAATTGCAGTATACAATTAAAGCAGACAGGGAAATAGCTGCCCTTCTGGAGATAGAAGAAGGCAGTGAGGTAAACGACAGGGTAGTCAAGCTTTCTGCAGGAGGTACAGTCTTTGTCCATGCAAGATCCCTCTCACCCCTTGAACGCATGCCCGAGACCATGAAAGAGCAGCTAATGCGTGCCGATATCCCAATAGGCCGGATCCTGCGCACCCACAACCTCGAGACAAGGCGCGACATGGGTGAACTCGAAATTCTTGAGGGGGAGCCAACCTTCGACGGCGTCCCTGTCCTTTCTCGTGCCTACAAAATAGTCCATAACAATTATACTCTCATGTGGATCAATGAGCGATTCCCAATAGATAAACGATGGAGATTATAAAGAAAAAAGAAGTATCAGATCCAAGTCGGCGATAGTGAGAGCACATTTTCAACCTTTTTTGCGTGTCAGTCGAAACCTTTATATCTCTGCTGCGATATTTTGGAGATGCTCTTTGAGCAACAGTGCCTTGGTGGCTTAGGGGTATAGCGCGTCCTTGGTAAGGACGAGGTCGCGGGTTCAAATCCCGCCCGAGGCTTTTTTTATTTTTAGCTTGTTATTTATATATAAGTTCAAAGCCCATTTTCACTGGATAGTGATCGGATGACAGTGGGCATATATAAACTAAATATTTCTTCACGTTTGGAATCTGTATAATATTTTTCGACTACTGAACGAAATAAAGAACTAATATTGAACTTTTTTGATTACTGTTTTTCTGAAGGATTGGGTGAACATAGGATTCTCAAATACATTGGTCGTCCATTAATATCCGATTGATGTTTTCAGGATCTCAAACACGGCTTTCGCTTGCATTTCTATGCTCACACCGTCGATTATCTTATGTAGAACCAAAATGGCTGGAAAGGGAGAACGTAAAGATTTATTCCGATTATTTTGGAATAATATCAATCAACAAATGATCGACGACTCGACAAAAACACTAACAGTGAACAGGATCGAACTCATAGGTTCCTCACGGGTTCTCATGGGTAAACTAACATTTTAAGATAAAAATTATCCAAGGAGTTTTTAATTTTTTTATAGAAACAAACTTGTAATGGTTTGAGCAAATGCAGATCTATTACAAGGGTATAATCGCTTATACGTGAATGATAAAGACTGTGCAAACCCTATTGAGTTTTAAAGATTGTGTCTACAATGCTCTTTTTGTACGAAATTCGATATTAATTAATACTATTTTTCCAAGTCAGATATAACTTCGGATATTATATAAAATCGAGACTGTTATGTATATAGAAAACCATTAATATTTAGAATCTTTGGTTTCCATCCAATGACTTTCTTTAAGGTCAATTTGGAAAGTTAGATTCTTTTAAAGATTTATAAATAACTGGGGGGAATCAGTATTAAGAGAAGAAGCAGAACTGATATTGCCGTAGAGATCTTGAGAGTATCAATGAATGGAGTTAAGAAAACCCATATTGTATATGAAGTAAATCTAAACTTTAATATTGCCCATGAATATCTGGAAATGTTGAAAGATAAAGAACTTATCAAGCATGAAAATGGACTTTTCACTACCACTAACAAAGGAAAGGTTTTCCACGAAATGGCTAAAGAAATCAAGCTTTAAACTTATCGTCATTTCTCTTTTTAAATTTCAATTGCAACTTTCACTTCTTTCTGTGTTTATGAAATTTGCAATAACGCCAGTTTTAGAGACTTTTAATATCTTCTGGGATCGTCAAAATTTACCACTCATTCCATTGGCAAATGATTATAATCAATGAAAAGCCTCGAAAACTATAAATCCTCTTTATTTTTTAATTTCTATCAAAATTAAGGAATAAAGTTACTCATTTTAGAAAAACTATTATTCATCCAACTTTTATCTCAATGATAATCTTAAATAAAAATAAGTAGCGCAAAGTATAATACACATTTTCAAAAATAAATAAAGTAGATAATTGTTTATTGGATGGCGGGTATATAAGCAAACGTTTATATAAACCGCCTTTTATAAAATTCCCACTAAAATTAATTCGAGTTTGATAAGATAGAACATTAAATAAAACAAACATTAAAAAGACTCATTTGACTTTGCACTTGGCTATCAGAGACGAATATGAGAAGCGACAATAGAATTTCTGGCATTGATATTATCGGAGATGTGCCCTGGGGGACGCATTTCTGCCAGTTTTACCAGACAAAAGAAGATTTAATGGATATAATCATTCCCTATTTCAAAGCAGGATTGGAGTATAACGAGTTTTGCTGGTGGATCATATCAGAACCTTTAGATGAGGAAGAAGTAAAAGAAGCCTTGAAGTTGGCTATACCCGATATTAATGATTATTTAGAAAACGGCCAAATCGAGATCATTTCACATGCTGGTTGGTATGTAGAAGAAAGCATTTTAGATCCGCATACGGTATCGAATCAAATGATTGAAAAATCCAATAAAGCCCTTGCTAATGGTTACGACGGTTTGAGGTATAGTGGAAATGATTTTTGTGGTCACAATAAAATATTTGATTCTTCTATTGGCAAATACCCAGTAATAGCTCTTTGTACCTACACTATTGACAATTGCAATGTAACTTCGATCTTCGAAATTGTCGCGAATCACCAATTTGCTTTAATTAAAAGAGAAGATAAATGGGAACAAATAGAAAGCTCCTGCCAGAAAAATATTCGAGAATGCAAGCAATATGATCAGGCACTGCAAGAAAACAAAGAAAGGTACAAAGCAATATTCGATAATAGTCTTGATGGCATTTTTTTTACAATTCCAGATGGAACTATTCTTGCAGCCAATCAAGCCGCGTGCCAGATGTATGGAATGACAGAGGAAGAAATTATTCGGGCTGGACGAAGCGGAATGGTAGATGAATCTGATCCAAGGCTCAAGTCTGTCCTAGAGGAAAGAGCTAGAACTGGTAAGTTCAAAGGGGAGTTAAATCACAAACGGAAAGGTGGCACAATATTCCCATCCGAGATATCGAGTGTATTATTCAAAGATTGGAATGGTCTTACAAAAGGGGTAATGATCATCAGGGATATTACTGAGCGAAAACAACAGGAAGAACAAACCCGCCTGCATGCTGAAGAATTGGAAACAATAATGGAAGTAGTACCTACGCCCATATTGATTGGTCATGACCCGCAAGGTCACAATATTACGGGCAATCGGATGGCAAATGCATTTTATGAGGCAGAAGTCGGAGAGAATATATCTGCGAGCATACGTAAGGAGCGAAACTTCCTCCACAAAGGTCGCGAATTAACTGCGAGCGAATTACCTGTACAGCAAGCTGCCTTAAAAGATATAGACTTGCACAATGTGGAATTGGATGTGCTTTTACCAAGCGGGAAATGGCGGGTAATTACGGTATCAGCGAGCCCACTGCATAATGCAGAGGGTCATGTACGCGGTAGTGTCGGCGCATTTATCGATATTACTGAGTTAAAAGAAACAGAAGATAAATTGAAAGATATACTCAACAATTTAGAAGAAGCAGTTAAAGAACGTACAGCAGAGCTTGAAAAGGCTTATATCTCGTTAAAAGAAAGCGAAGAACGCCTCGCTGATGCTCAAAGAATAGTTCATGTTGGAAGTTATGACTGGAACATTGCAACTAATGAGGAATACTGGTCTGATGAACTATACCATATTTTTAGGCTTGATCCCCAATTTAAGCTAAACCACAATGAATTTTTAAATCATATACATCCAGAAGATCGCGAGTACGTGAGTCATGCCATTAACGAAGCATTAAACGGTAAACAGTATTACATTGATTATAGAATAATCTTACCTAACGGAGAAGAGCGTGTTATCTATTCTCAAGGTGGAGTTATTTTTGATGAGAGAAATACACCTATTCGAATGAGAGGAATAGTTCAGGATATTACTGAGAGTAAGAAAGCTGAAAAAGCTCTGGCAAGAATCGAAATTGCTCAAAAACAAGAAATTCATCATAGAATTAAGAATAACCTGCAAGTGATCTCATCACTACTCGACCTTCAAGCTGAGAAATTCAAAGGCAAAAAGAATATTAAAGATTCGGAAGTCTTGGAAGCCTTCAAAGAAAGTCAGGATAGAGTCATATCTATGGCTCTGATACACGAAGAACTTCACAAAGGTGAAGAGACCGATACACTTCATTTTTCTCAATATATTGTGCAACTTGTTGATAATCTATTTCTAACCTACAGGCTTGGAAATGAGAATATCAGCTTGAATATGAATATAGACGAAGACATTTTCTTCGATATAGACACTGCAGTTCCACTTGGTATGATTATTAACGAACTTGTATCCAATTCTTTCAAATATGCTTTTGTCGATAGAGATAAAGGAGAAATTCGAATCAAACTCCGTAGAGATGAAAACGGAGAAAACGAAGTAAAAGACTGTATGAGTACCAATTTCACTTTGATTGTTTCAGATGATGGCATTGGCATTCCCAATGACCTTGAAATTGAAGACATTGATAGTCTAGGACTTCAGCTTGTAACTACTCTTGTAGATCAGTTAGATGGCGAACTTGAACTCAAGAGAGACAATGGGACTGAGTTTATTATAAGATTCACAGTAACAGAAAAAGATAATCAGGCAACGGCGCCATAGCAATTAGTTAATTAATGAGCCTATCCCAAAACATTATCTAATCCGTTATTACCCTCGAAATTACAGCTCCCATTTCGGCATTATATTGGTTTTGATCTGACATTCCGCAGATATTTGCCAAAATTCCACTACTTTTCACGCTATCGTTTTTTCTGAAAAGTACTTTGACTATTCGAGCATATTTTTTAGAAGTATCTCACACTTGTCGATCAAGCGTCTTTAATGAAAGCTTTAACCTTTATTTTGTAAGTTTCATTCGGGATAATAGTTTCAAATTTTTGAGCAAACCTCCAATAAAAGTTTATTAGAGCCAATTGATTGTCTATTTATTGTATCTTTTTTACTATAAGCGATAATATAATATAGACCTTAAACAATTGCTCTGCAATTCAAAAACTTGATCAGTGAAATGTACATGCCGATTGAAATTTACGAGATAATACTATAATAAAGGAGTAAAATAATGCTAGATTTTATAATTCTCATGTGGGCTATATTTATAATTGCCATCCATATAAAATGTACCAAAGTTAAAATAACCTGATGTTTGAAAGGGCTCAAATAAAAAACAAACACAAAACATATAACCTAGATTCGGTAGATCGACATTATAATCATATATATTTACTGATAGCGTTTTTTAGATATTATGTAAATTTGTAATATGCATGAAATCGGTTAACAATTGGATCAAATCTTATGTCCTATATAAGTAACGAATCGTTTTTGGAATGATATTTAGTATGGAAGATAATGTGTTTTCCCACAAAAACGCCATCAATAAAAATACTTGGAAAAAATTAAGTTACCTGCCAAATCTAGGATATAAACAGCAATAAAGTAATTAAATACGTATCAACATTACAAAAAACAACAAAGAAAATAACAGACGATGCAATATTCGTAATAGCATCAGCAGTACTTATTTAATTTATCAGTTACTTTTTTATATTTATCGATGAAAACCGAATGAAAATAATAACAATAACTACGTAACCGCCTTAATGAGTTTAATACCGTCGATAATATTTTTAGCAGTAATATTTATCTTTTACAGGATCAAATGAACCTGGGAAGCCAAAAAAACGTCCTTTATAAAAGGCTAAATGTTTTAAGACTTTCCTGATTTTAGTATTTAGCTGTTTCTTTTAAGGGTTCTGTGTAGTTGACGGGGTTTGACCTCCTGACAGACGTCACCGAATGCTGAAAATTTATCCCAGACCCCGTAGACTAACACAGTACCTGGTCGTCCATTAATATCCGATTGATGTTTTCATGATATAATCTAAAACACGGCTTTCGCTTGTATTTCTATGATCACACCGCCGATTGTCTCATGTAGAGCCAAAATGGCGGGGAAGGGAGATCGGAAAGCTTTATTCCAATTATTTTGGAATAATATCAATCGACAAATGATTAACGACCTAAAATTAGTAAACTGCCGTATTAAAATGTCATACAACGTCCATTTGTGAAGCTAAGTTTAACTACCATAGATAAGTTTATTAACTTTACACTATACATACTCTATATATGGTGTCATTTCACGACAAAACAAAAATAGAATATGAAAAAATAAGTATTCCAAAAGAAATGATAAATGAAATCAAGCGAATCATAGAGACTGATAAGAAGCTTGGTTTTGTCTCACTTCAGGAATTCGTAAAGGAAGCTGTGAGAAGAAATATTGTGTTTTATAGCAACATGAGATTGAATGAGAATCTCGGTGGTCAGGATAAAATTGTTTCTACAGAGTATAAACAAAACGTCGAAGAATGAAATTACATAAATAAATTTAGTTATGCAAGTGTGGCTGCCGTGTATTTGAAAAAAACGCTGTAAACTTTCGACTGCTATTTTTGAAAGTAATGACTAAATGTCTGATTAAAATATTTAATATGTTTTACCTTTAAACTTGCGCTTTGAGTGATGTGATTTATTTACTTTTGTGTGTTTCTATATGTTTGTAATATATTGTGAATTGTGATTAGCAACCTGTATTAGATCGGCAATTTCACTAAAATACTTGAAAATAAATTTAAATATTTACCTGACTAAACATTAATACAAAAGTTCATGAGACAAACCGAATCCAGAACTTTTTTTCTGAAACTGCCTCACTAAATGGAGGAATAAGTAGTTTGTTTTTCCAGTGTGTCTATATTTTTTAGACAGATACTGTAACAAAAATCAGTATAAACTAGCGAGTAAAAGAAAAGGTACTGTGTAGTCTACTATGTATTGGATAAATATTCGATAAGCCTCAAGATCATTCAGGAAGTCAGACCCTATCAACTACACAGAACCAGATTTTTAATAAAGTATTTATCAAATAAAGTTCATTTTATATTTATACCGATAAAAGATTCAATGGAACTGATGTGAATTCTTAGAAGTCTAGAGCATAAAGATTCTCCCTACAGTAAGTAAATAACTCCTGACACGACTCAATATTGTTCTCCTGAATAGATATTATATTAAGAGGAAAATCATGAAAGCGGATTATAATACGGAAAACCTTGAGAAAATTTCAGAAATATTCTTTTCAATAGCTAATCAGACAGGACAATTAATATTTGACGGTGATGCAAAGACAGGCAAAATTGGGTGGTATGGAGCTATTGAAGAGTTTACCGGTTATACTCCAGAGGAATTCAGTAAAGTCGATCTGGAGGGCTGTAAATACTTAATCCATCCCGAAGATTTTGACCGGGTGTGGGGCACCCTGATGAAATCTTTACAAACGGGGGAAAAATTCGAGCAAAGATTTATGTTTAAGAGAAAAAACGATTATAGTTATGTGGAACTCAGCTCTATTTTTTTAAAAGATGCAAACGACTATGTGTACAGGGGCATTGGAGTATTTAAAGATATAACTGAAAGGAAACACTACCAGGAAAAACTCAGGGTAAGCGAAGAAAGTCTCATCAGATATTTGCAAAATTTTAGGGGAATTGGATTCCAGCTGGACAGTAACTATAACTTTGTACTTTTACACGGAGCTGTAGAAGAAATTACTGGCTACAAGGATAAAGATTTTTTTTCTGGAAAAATTCATTTAGCTCAGCTTGTGGACCCTGAAGATTTAAGCGATTTTCTTGAAAATCGAAGGAAACTGAGTTTTACTACAAACTCACTAGTTGAACAAGAATACAGGATTCGAAACCGGAACATGGATAGAATCTGGGTTTTTGAATCTATTCAGGTTGTACATAATAGGGATGAATCAAATTGGCTTTATCAGGGCTTTATTCAGGATATTAATGAGAGAAAAATTGCAACGGAGGCTCTTGATAAAACAGAAAAACTCCGCAAAAAAGAGATCCATCACAGAATAAAGAATAACTTACAAGTTATCTCAAGTCTTCTAAATTTAGAATGTGATAATTTACTTTCTAGCGGTGTTCTTGATCGTGAAAGAATTATCGAAGCATTTCGAGAAAGCAACAATCGAGTCTTAGCAATGTCAATTATCCATGAGGAATTATACAACTCAAGAAACATGGAGACAATTAATTTCGCCTCTTATCTTAAAAAGTTAACAGACGACCTTTTCATGTCATATAAAGTGGGAAATTCGGATATTAAATTGCGACTTAACATGGAAGATTTCTTTCTTGAGATGGATTGTGCAATCCCCTTAGGTATCATTGTCAATGAGCTGGTTTCAAATTCCTTAAAATATGCATTTTCAGACGGGAGAAACGGGGAAATTCACATTGAACTTCATATAATTTATGATTATAATGAAACATTAAGCAATACTATTGTTGAATCTAACATAAAAAATAACCTTAGTCTTCGTAAACATTTAGAATTAATTGTCAAAGATGACGGAATTGGTTTTCCACAATCAATTGACTTCAAAAACACCAGTTCTTTGGGCTTACAACTTGTAAACACGCTTGTGGATCAAATCGGTGGTGAAATAGAAATTAAAAAAAGACCTGGAACTAAATTTAAAATTTTTATTCCTAATTATCATATGCGAATACGCAAGATTAACTAACTGGAAAATCCGATTCTGTAACCAGATACCCAGTTATCACATCGCTTAATCTTATCTACGCAAAATAATATTTAACAACTGTCAAAATTAACCTTGATGTTTTTTATTCATAATAAATCTAAAATTCGATATTATCTTTCGTTTGTAGAGAATCATCTTTCATGGCAATCCTGAGTTCCCATATTTTAAGCGCATATGCATAGCTTCACAAAATTATAGTGTCAGATAATTATGGTTTACAAATCCGGACCTTGATTTCATGTGCTTAACCCTAAGCACATACTTCGGCATCAATAGAAGCGTATGTGCTTAAAAAAGCGGAATCCGGGGTAATATCAATCTGGTTTTTCTCAAGCAAGTTATTTCATATTTTTAACTTAGCTCTATCAATTTCTAAATACCCTCTCTGTGAACCGTAACCGGCAATAGATGAAACTGTCAGTGAATTTACTTCAATTTTCTGAAGCTCTTTTTTAACAGGAAAAAGTTTTTCGGGCCTGAGCATAGCCATCACATATTCCATTTTTTTCTCCAATTGGTTCCCATTTCCGCCTTTGTGTTATAATCTATTTTTCTTCTTCCCAAATACACTATAAATTTTTATTTATATTTAAACACTGCGTTTTTTATGAAGACGAGTTAATCTACCGATAGATTTATAAATTTACACCACATATAAATTATATATACACCATATATGGTGTATAAACAAGACAAATTAAAAAACCATAAAGAAATATTGGAAATATATTCATTTGAATTCGGTTAAGGAAAAAACATTAAAAGTGTTATTTTTTATGCTACAATATAACATGAAAGCTTGAAAATCGCTATATTTGGTATTCGAAGTTGTGCATAAATTCGTTAACAGAATACAATTGAAAGATATTACACAAGATTAAAAATTCGTCACTCGATAAGATGTATCAGTATCTGGTTAGGGGGTCAGTTACTGAAACTCACAAACTGAAGTGTAATTCATTGTCTTCAGTTAAGATATGTTCTTGCCTTATGATCTCGATTTCAATGACAAACAGCTCAAAATCTTGAGCGATTAAAATGGAATCGATCTCAATGCAACTACACATCATTGATATCTTTGATATTGTTGTGAAAAGATGGCATTTCAAGGCTCCTTAAATATAGCCTATCTGAAAAGTCAAAAGGTATGTTGAAAAGTTACGATATTTCGAAGGTATCGAACATACTTCCAGCTTTGCGTCTATTGTAAGAGTTCCAGAATGGATCAAAACAATCTCAGTTAGGCTTTAATCGGTGACAAAAAGTGAATTATCAAATTAGACAAACATATCAATGTATCATTTAGCAATTTAAACAATAATTGTAGGAATAGGTCAAGTATTAAAAAAACAGTGGTAATTATGGAAATACGCAATTATGAAACACTATGGGAAGATTATTATTCGAAATACAGAATTGTTGCAAGTTCACTCAGAAAGCCAATACTTTTCAATTGGTTATATAAT
>Ga0182021_10009322_pt1 | contig 11630 bp, 10 predicted proteins | sample 612E3MmetaG_FD_120493 | JGI IMG/M metagenome (GOLD analysis project Ga0182021, IMG submission 120493) | Permafrost microbial communities from Stordalen Mire, Sweden - 612E3M metaG (Illumina Assembly) | ecosystem: Environmental > Terrestrial > Soil > Wetlands > Permafrost | place: Sweden...
ACCGGAGCCGGCTCCGGCGCCACCTTCCAGATCGGTGCCAACCAGGGCGACACCCTGGGCGTCACGTTCGCCGACGCTCGCACGAGCGCCTACACGGGCTTCGACGCGGCCATCACCGCGTTCACCACCGCTGCCAACAGCGGCAACGGCATCGCAGCAGCGGCCGGTGCCCTGATCACGGCGACTGACACCGCCATCGGCGCCGTCAGCACCATCCGCGCCAGCTTCGGCGCGGTCGAGAACCGCCTCAACCACACCGTCGCGTCGATCAGCGTCGCGTCGGAGAACCTCAACGCCAGCCAGTCCCGAATCAAGGACCTCGACGTTGCGGCCGAGATGGTGAACTTCACCAAGACCCAGATCCTGCAGCAGGCCGGCACGAGCATCCTTGCCCAGGCCAACTCTGCTCCGCAGAACATCCTCACCCTCCTCCGCTAGCAGGTTCCTGGTTCGACTTCGGTCGAGCCACCGACCGAGAGTTCTGAAGGGGCCGGCGGGCTTCCGCCGGCCCCTTCTTCTCACCCTCCGGCGGGTGATCTCCCAGTTCCGACCTTACCTTCAAGGTGAGAATGGACGCCAGGCAACAGGCCGCAACGATCATGGCTCTCGAAGCCGCCACGGACGCCATGATGAGCGCATTGCGGCGGCGGCCGGACCCTGACCTGGAAGCGGCCACAACCGCCCTCAAGGCGCGCGAGAACGCCATCCGGCTGCTCGCCGGATCGGATCCCAATACCCGTCCGCCCGATATGATCGGCCGGATTCGACGCGTCCTCGAGTGCGACCGCGAGGCTGCCGACCAGCTGCGCGCCGAGATGGACTCGCTCCGCGTCAGGCTGGCCAGCACTCGCCAGATGATGGACGAGTACCGCACCGCGAACCGGCCTGACAACCGCGGGGCTGGCAGCCGCACGGCCGACGCCCGCGTCTCCGAGCGGGTCCGATGACGGCCGCGAGCCGCGCCCCGATCGAGTCGCCCGGCCTGATGGCCCGTTCGCCCCAAGTTCGGGGAGAACCCCCGTGGTGGATCGGCGCCACCGGGCTCAAGCTTCCGACACGAATGGCCGATACCCCGACTGGACACTCCCGCGCGAGGAGTGGGCCGCATAACTTCCCTGGGAGATCAGGATGCCATCGATCCAATTCGGCGGCGTAGTCTCGGGCCTCAACACTCAGAGCATCGTCGACGCTCTCGTGGCGGCCGAGAAGCAGCCCCTGACTGCCTTGCAGACCCAGGAAGCCAACCTCACGGCCCAGAAGTCGTCCTACACGACCGTCGGGACGGCGATGGACGACCTGATCGCAAAGATCAAGGCCTTCACGGTCACCAGCGCCGGCGCGAGCAGAAGCGCCACATCCACCAACAGTTCGATCCTGACCGCCACGGCATCGACCAGCGCAGCCGTAGCGACATACCAGGTCTCGGTCGACCGGCTGGCCACGGCCACCAGGGCGGGATCCACGGCCGCCATCGGCGCCGCCGTGACCGGCTCCGTGAATACCTCGTTGACACTCGCCAAGGCCAACCTGGCTGCGCCGATCACGGCCGGCAACATGGCCCTCACCGTCGACGGGACCACGGTCCAGGTGGCGGTCGGCGATCCGACCACGGCTACACTCCAGGACGTGATGGACAGCCTGTCGAGCGCGCTCCAGGCGCAGCTCCAGGCCACGGATCCGGGCAGCACGGTCTCGGCCACGATCGTCGGCGGCAAGCTCCAGCTGGCCATCGGCGGCAACACCGCGGCCCACGACATCAGCTTCGGCGACGTCGGCGACACGAGTAACCTGGCCACGGCCATGGGTCTCAAGACGCAGGGAGTGACCGCAACTCAGAACGCCACGATCACGTCCGCGGCCTACCTGGACCCGACGATCACGTCGCTGAACCTGCCGGGCAATATTACGGCCGGCCAGATCAGCGCCATCGTGGACGGCACGATCGTCCACTACACCGTCGGCGACCCGACCACGACGACGCTCGACCAGATGATGGCCGGCTTCGGGAAGGCGATCTCGGATCAGCTCGCCGCCGGCGGCGCCAACAAGGGCGCCGATGCCGCGGCCACGATGACCGTCGGCGCCGTCGGCAATCGCCTCCAGCTCGCAATGTCCGGAGCGACGCTGACGCACTCGCTCTCGTTTGGCTCGGCGAGCGACACCAGTAATGCCCTCGGCATGCTGGGGATCGCCAACTCGTCCGTCACGAACGCCTCCGATCCGACGCTGACCGGGACGACCAACCTGGGCGTCACCCGAATGCTCGGCCCCCTTGATGGCGCAGGCCTCACCGGGCTGACTTCGACTACGACCGGCGTGCTGACCATCAACGGCACCGACATCGCATACGACACGACCATCGATTCGCTGGCGACGATCACCAGCCGCATCAACAACTCGAACGCTGGCGTCATCGCCTCGGTCGATCGCACCAACGACGAGGTGTTGCTGACCAGGAAGGACACCGGCGCCCTGGCGATGGACATCACCGACACGTCGGGAACGCTCGGGGCGGCGCTCAAACTGGCGCCGGGCACCACCAATGCCCAGACGATCGGCTCGACCTCCCAGGTCACCGTCGACGGCCGTTCGGTCGTCAGCACCAGCAACACGGTCACGTCCGCAATCGACGGTGTGACCATGAACCTGGCCTCGCAGAGCACTGTTGGCCAGACCGAGACCATCACCGTCGGCGTCGACTCGACGGCGGTCACTACCGCCCTCACGAACCTGATCTCGAGCTTCAACCACCTCGGCGACGTCCTCGACAGCGCCACGGCCACCACACCGGGCACGAGTGGCGGAAATGCCGGGGCGGCCAGCCCGCTCGCCGGCGACCCGACGGCGATGACGATGTTCCTGAGCCTGCGCGACACGTTCTTCCAGACGATCGGCAGCGGCACACTCAACTCGATGGGCTCTCTCGGCCTGAACACCGGTGCCGTTGGCGCGGCCGTCGGTACGACCAACCGGCTGATGCTCGACCAGAACAAGCTCGCGGCGGCGCTGAACAGCGACCCTAACGCGGTTGCCAACCTGCTCGACAAGAGCACAGGACCCCTCGGTTCGCTACTGACCCAGCTCCAGGGGTACGAGGACCCGTCGAACAAGAACGCCTACATCCAGGCGCACGTCGCGGGCCTGACCAGCGAAGTCACGGACACCCAGCATCGCGAAGCCGACCAGCAAACGATCATCGACAACTACACGACGATGATCGAGGCCCAGTACACGGCCATGGAGACGACGCTGGCCATGCTGCAGTCGCAGTCACAGCAGATCGCCGCTCAGCTCGGTTACACGACCAGTTCGACCGGCAGTGGCCTCGGCAACTCGTCCTCGTCGTCCTCGTCGTCCTCGTCGTCCACGGGCGGCTGATCCGGCACCTGGTCGGGCGGTTTCGCGACTTCAACCAGCCAATCTCATGTCGTGGTCGTTCGCGTCCCTCTGCGCCTTCGGGCTGCGTGGCGCACGAGGCCGGCCGGCAGCCAGGTGGTGCCGGGTGGCGACGAACGGTCAAGACAAAACCACTTGGCGCCGATAACTAAGGTGGAACGGCCGTACGGCTGGTCTTCCAACCGAGAGTCACGAGGCCACGCTCCATGCTCGATCCAACTGCAGCCTACCGAACCGCCCAGGTGGTCAGCGCCAGCCGCGCCGGCCAGATCGTCCTTCTCTACCAGGGGGCGATCCGCTTTGGTGCGCAGCACCTGGCGTTCCTCGAGCGGCACGACATCGAGCAGGCTCACCGCGCGTCGATCCGCTGCCAGGAGATCGTGACGGCGTTGCGCGGCTCGCTGGACCTCACGGCCGGTCCGATCGCCACGCAGCTCGACGCTCTCTACGACTTCGTGCTTCGGCGCCTTTCGGCCGGAAACCTGGCCAAGGAACCCAAGCCGACCGAGGAAGCCCTGCACGTCCTGCGCGGTCTTCTCGAGGCCTGGCAGGAACTCGCCACGCGCCCGGCCTCGGGCCTGGTCGACTCTCCCGAGGAGATCGTGACCAGTCGCCGGCCGGTCGCCCCGCCGGTCGCAGCGGGGGCCTACGCCGCCGCTGGGGCATACGCAGCCGGAGGAGCACGACGATGATGCCGGCGTCACGGCAGACCACGATGGAGCGCGCCGTCGCCGCGGAGACACTCGGCGCGGCCCTGGGCCCGCACTCGGTGCGGGGCATCCAGCACCGCCTCGAACGGATACTCATCGACGACCGCGAGCTGCTGATCTCGCTCCAATGTCAGCTCGAGCAGATCCGGCGCGAACTGCGACTCCTCAACGACGAGCGCATCGTTCGCGCCCTCGACGGCGCCGAGCGTCCGGTAAGCAACTGACGTTCGCGACGTCGGCGTGACGGCTTCGGTTACTCGCCCGTCCGCCGGAGCCCGCTCGCGATCATCGGGGGTGCCTCAGTCGGGGCCATCAGCCGACCACTAGGAGATCAGGACCTCCCCGAATCGGGGCCTCCTATGGCTCCTTCTCGGGCCGTTCCGTCGATCCGATGATCCGCCAAATGGGCGAAACATTGCGTGTGCTTGTCTATGGCTCGATCGACGCCGGCGCGTGCGACTGGGTTCGTCTCGGCGTGTACCGCGATCTCCTCGCCGGGCGCGGTATCGACCTCCGGACCTGGGGCGACTTCAACGACTACGCCGTCCAGGTGCCGCCCCAATACGCCGACCGCCTGGACGACGCCGTTCGCGACGGCGTGGCCACGGTCGACCTTTCGCCGATCGAATGGGCCGATGTGCTGGTCTTCCGGCGCTGGTATGGGACGGTCCATGCCTGCGACGACTGCGACTTCGCCGCGCCCGATGGCGCGACACTTGCCGCCCACTCCCGCACGGCGGCACATTCGCCCGTTGCCCGCGATCGGGTGATCCGGTCGCTTCTGGCCTCGATCGAGCGGGATCCCGCGGTCCTTCGGGGCCGGGCGCTCGTGTACGAACTCGACGACGACCTCCTGTCGCCGCAGCCGTGGCTCGGGTTCTACCGCCGCATCCAGGGCGACCTGGACATCATCGAGCGGTTCGCCCGCAGGGCAGACGTGGTGACTGTAACGACGCCGACGCTCGCGGGCCGCATGCGCCGCTACAACTCGGCAGTACGGGTGATCCGCAACGCCGTGATCCCGGAGTGGTATCAGGAGCCTCCGAACGAAACCTTGCTCGGCGCCGTCGGAGACCGGACCGCCGAACCCAGGCCGCTCTCGTTCCTCTACTACGGCGTCAGCGCCCGGGTACGCGACTACGCCATCTGTCGGGACGCGGTCGACGAAACCGCCCGGGCCACCGGAGCTCCGCGCACCTGGCTCGGGTCGGACGATCCGGCGGTTCGGGCCATCGTCGACGAAGCCCTGCCCTATGACAAGGATGTCCGTGGCTTCATCCGCCGCCTCGTGGCTGCGCGGCCCGCAATCGGCCTCGCTCCCGTCGGTCAAGACGACTTCAGCCGCAGCCACTCAGAGCTCCACTGGCTCGAATACTCGCTGGCCGGTGCCGCCACGATTGCCTCGCGAACGATGGGTGGCGGCCCATACGACGTCATCAGGGACGGCGTCGACGGGCTGCTCGCCCGCAACCGGGCGGAATGGCGCTCCGGGGTACGCCGGCTGGCGGCCTCGGCTTCGCTCAGGGAGGAACTGGCCGGCCGAGCTCGCGAGCGCGTCCTGGCCGAATACGACGCCCGCAATCGCGCCACCGAATGGGCCGATGCCTTCCGCTGGGCCGCCGAGCATGCGGGCCGCGGCGCGATCCGTACCGTCGTGCCCGGTCTGGCCGGACCAGCAGCCGCGGAGCGTGAGCTTGCTGTCGAGTCCGAGGCCCGGTCGAACCTCGCCCATCGCCGGTTGACTCGGGCCCGCGCGGTCGAGGAGAAGGACGACCTGGCCCGGCTGCGCGGCGATCGCGACGTCTGCTGGCCCGACGCGTCGGCCGATCACCCGCTCGTGACGATCCGCATCCCCACATACAACCGTGGTCCGCTCGTGGTCGAGCGGGCCATACGATCGGCCCGGGCCCAGACCTACGACAACATCGAGATCCTCGTCGTCGGCGATGGGGCCACGCCCGAGACGGTCGAGGCCGTCAAGTCGGTCGTCGACCCGAGGCTCCGGTTCGAAGACATCCCAAGGGTGGCTTATCCGTCCGACCCGGAGCGGCGCTGGCAGGTGGCCGGCACGGCCGCCGTGAACCGCGCTCTCGACCTGGCGCGTGGAGCGTGGATCGCTCCACTGGACGACGACGATGAATTCACCCCGGACCACGTGGCCGTGCTCCTCGCGGTCGCGATAGAGCACCGGCTGGAGCTCGTTTACGGGCAATCGCTCATGGAGCGCGGCGACGGATCATGGGATGTCGTCGGTTCGTGGCCACCGCGCCAGGGCGGCCTCTGCCACGGCTCGGTCCTGTACGCCGCCGAGCTCAAGTACTTCCACTACGACCCCGAAGCCTGGCGCCTGGTGGAGCCGGGAGACTGGAACCTGTGGCGCCGCATGTTCGAAGCGGGCGTCCGGATGGGCAACGTCGAGTACGTCGTCTACCGCCACTACCTGGAAGCGCGGCACCGGCTCACGGCCGCCTGACCCCGGAGGCATTCTCATGGCCTACGAACTCAACCTGCCCACTGCCGCATCCGTGCCGCAGGAGACCGTCGCGAGCTACGTAACGGCTACGTATGCTGCCGCACGCCAGTTTCTCGACAACCCTCCGCTGCGGCTTCATCTCGGTTGCGGCACTGTGCGGCTACCAGGCTGGGTGAACATCGACGTGGACGACGGCCCGGACCTGCAGCTGGACCTGCGCTTCGGTCTCCCGTTTCCGGATGCTTGCGTCGATCTCATACATACCGAGCACATGCTCGAGCACATGTGCCTGTCCGACGGCAAGCTACTCATGGCCGAGGCCTATCGGGTTCTTCGACCAGGCGGCACGATGAGGGTCGGCGTGCCAGACCTCCAACGGATAGTGCAGCGCTACGCCGCCCCGGACTGGCGCGACCAGGCATGGATCAAGGACCGAAACTTCGACTGGATCGACACGCCTGTCGCGCTCATCAACACTTCCTTCCGAGGCTGGGAGCATCTCTACCTCTACGACGAGACCGAACTCCGCCTGCGGCTTTGGCAGGCCGGCTTCGCCGATGTCCGGCGCGTCGCGAGCGGCGAATCGTCCCATCCTGACCTCAAGGGCCTCGAGACCAGGCCCGAGACGGACCTGATCGTCGAGGTCGTGAAATGACCACCCGGAAGGCTCCAGCAGCCGGCTACCTGATCCCGATCACCCGGCCCCGGTTGCCCCCGCTGGCCGATTACACGCGCCTGCTGGAGCGGATCTGGGCGAGCCGGATGCTGTCCAACTTCGGACCACTGGCCGAGGAACTCGAAGAGCAGAGCCGGTCCTACCTCGGCTCGGAGTATCTCCTGTCCGCGTCCAGCGGCGACGTCGCATTGATTCTGGCAATCCGGGCGCTGGACCTGGCTCCGGGCAGCCGCGTCATCGTCCCGTCGTTCACGTTCAACTCCACGGTCAATGCCATCCTCTGGAACGGACTCCGTCCAGTCCTGACCGACATCGAATCTGAGACGCTGAACCTCGATCCGGCGCGGGTGCGCGAGCGCCTTGACGGCGCCGGCGCCATCGTGGCCACACACGTCTTCGGCAACCCGGCCGACGTGGACACTCTTGGTGCGCTGGCCGCGGAGGCCGGCGTTCCGCTCCTGTTCGACGCCGCGCACGGCTATGGATCGCTCCACGACGGCAGGCACGTCGGCACCTTTGGGGCGATGGAGATCTTCAGCCTGTCCGGCACGAAGCCGGTCACCTCGGGCGAGGGCGGAATGGTCGTCACCAACGATCCGGAACTGGCCGAGAGGATCCGGTACCTGCGCGCCTACGGTTTCCAGAGCGACTACGTTTCCCGGTACGTGGGGCTGAACGGAAAGCTCTCCGAGATGCACGCCGCGCTCGGCCTCCTGACGATGGTGCGCATCGAGGAAGCACTGGCCACCAGGCAACGGCACGTCGCCGGCTACCGGCAGACGTTGGGTTCGCTGCCGGGGCTCTCATTCCAGCGAGTGGCGCCCGGGGATCGGAGTACGTTCAAGGACCTGGCGGTGCTGTTTGCCGACTCGACGACGCGGAATCGAGTAGAGCTGGCACTCACAGCTGCCGGTATCCAGACAAAGCGCTACTTCCACCCGTGTCACACCATGCCTGCCTATCGTTCGTTCGCCGACAACTTGCTGCCGGTCACCGAATCCGTGTATGCCCGTATCCTCTGCCTGCCGCTCTTCGAAGAGCTGACCGATGACGAGCGCGGGCTCGTGTGCTCGATCGTCGAGAAGGCGATGGGGCGGCCTGCGGCGACGCGTTCGAGGCGACGCGACGGGGTCGACGTCCAGCACCTGCCCGTCCATGCCGCCTGACGCCCTCTCGTGACCGGGCGCCTGATCGGCGGCTTGTTCGGCCTGGCCGAGGCTCGCCTCAACCCGGCGGGCGCAGCCTCCGGCCGGCCGAGACCGGCATTCCTCGGCGGATCGGCCGTTCTGACCGTGAGCGCGAGGTCGGCCATCGCACTGGTCCTCGAAACGCACCGTCCGCACAAGGTCTGGCTGCCGTCGTTCCTCTGTGCCGCCCTGCTCGATGTCGTGGCAAGTCGCGCTCGGGTCCACTGGTATCCGATCGGGGCCGACTTGCGACCGGCCGACCTGACCTGGCTCGAGCACGTGGGGACCGGTGACGTGGTCGTGGCGATCGACTACTTCGGGTTTCCTGCGCCGGAGGCGTTCATCACCGCAGCCCGTGGTCGGGGCGCCTTTGTCCTCGAGGACGCCAGCCAGGCGTTGCTCACAGCCGGGGCAGGGGCGCGCGCCGACGCCGTCGTGTTCAGCCCCCGCAAGTTCGTGGGCGTCGTGGACGGCGGAGTCCTGTGCCTGGCGGCCGGAACGGCGCCGCTCCCGCAGCCAACAGCCGCGCCTCCGGATTCGTGGTGGCGCCTCGCCCTCGAAGCGGCGACGCGGCGTGCCGCCTACGACCGCGGGTCGGCCGACCGCAGCTGGTTCGAGTCATTCCGCCGGGCGGAAAGTGGAGTCCCGGATGGTCACTATGCGATGAGTGAGCTGTCCGCCGACCTGTTGACCGCGATCGACTTCGCCGAGGTCGCCGAGCGCCGTCGGTCCAACTACGGGCGTCTGCTGTCGCAGCTGCACGATCGGGCCGTGCTGCCCGCTCTCGCCGACGGCGTGGTACCGCTGGGTTTCCCGGTGCGCCTGCGCCGGAGGGACCGGGTCCGGCAGGCTCTGTTCGCCAATGAGATCTTCGCGCCGACCCATTGGCCGATCGAGGGGTTGGTTCCGGAAGTCTTCACCGGGAGCCTTGCCCTGGCCGCCGAAATCCTGACGCTGCCCTGCGATCAGCGCTACGAGGCAGGCGACATGGACCAGATCGCGGAGGTCGTCACGGCCGCAGAGCGAACACCGTGACCATGCTCGACCCGAGCCCGGCCCTTGGCTATGCCGATGGCGCCTACGCGGCCGCCTTCGGCGAGTTCGGCCGGCCGACCTCCCTTCCAGGCAGCGGCGGCTGGCTTCTGGAGCGCCCCGTCCCGGGAACGGCGGACCGCGACGCGATGGGGCCGTATCCGCTCTTTGCCTGTCAAGATTGGACGGCTCTCGGGAAGGACCTCGACGCATTGCGCGACCGCCTGGTGTCGGTGACGCTCGTGGCCGATCCGTTCGGCCAGTACCACGAGTCGCTGCTCCGCGAAACATTCGACAGGGTCAGGCCGTTCAAGAACCACTTCGTCGCCGAACTGGCAAGGCCGATCGACGGTATCGTGTCCGCGCATCATCGCTACTACGCCCGCCGGGCACTCAAAAGGGTCCAGGTCGACGTATCCCGGAGTCCGCAGGAATTCGCCGGGGAGTGGACTCGGCTCTACTCTGGTCTCATCGAGCGTCACGAGATCGGCGGCCTGCGGCGCTTCAGCGCCGCCTCGTTTGCCCGCCAGCTGCAGGTCGCCGGCGTCGTCCTCTTCCGAGCACTCCAGGATGGGACCGCGGTGGGGGCTCAGATCTGGTACGAGGCAGGGACAAGTGTCTGCGAATCGGGCGTCTACGGCAGATCCGGCACAGAACGCGTCGCCTACAGCCACCTGGCGGCCTCGAGCGAGGCCGGCTACGACGTCCGCGTCTCGTACGCCCTGTATTGGGCCGCCGTCGAGTATTTCCGCGGCCGCGTGGATTGGCTCGATCTCGGGGCCGGCGCCGGGGTAGGGGAGCGGCAGGACGGACTCACCGCTTTCAAGAGCGGTTGGGCCACGGGAAGTCGGCCGGTCTATCTTTGCGGCAGCGTGCTGCGTCCCGAGCGGTATGGGTACCTCGTCGGCGCCGTCTCTGGGCCGGACGGCGCGCGTGGCGGCCGGAGCATCGGGGACGGCGGATACTTCCCGGCCTACCGGGCCGGTGAGTTCCCTGGGAGGGACGCAGCATGACCCACGCGGTGGGGCTCGGGGCGGATCAGCCCAGACGACGCGTCCTGTTCGTGGGCAACCGCAGCGGCGTCTTCGAAGCCGCACTCGAGCTTCCCGAGCTTGCCGTGGAGTGGACCTGGGCGGTCGCCGGAAGCGCACTGGCCGCACGCCTGGCCGAGCTGGGGCGTCCCTTCGAGGCCTTCGAACCCGGCGAGGCGCCACGCCTAGTCGACGCGCTGGACCGCACACCGTTCGACCTCCTGGTCTCGAATGGCTGTCCGATTGTCCTGCCGGTCGATCGCCTGGCCAGGCTGGGCCGGCTCTTCGTAAACGTCCATCCATCGCCACTGCCGGAGATGCGGGGTAGGCACCCGGTCAATGGGGCCGTCCTGCGCGGTCGGAGCCAGATCGGGGCGACGATGCACTTCATGTCAGGCGGCGTGGATACTGGGCGGACCATCGCCCAGGAGCGCGTCGACATCACGGACGACCTGGACCTCGGGCTCCTGTACCACATCGCCTTCCGGCTCGAGGTCGCGGTCTTCACCGAGGGCATGCGGGCCCTCGTAGACTCGGGTTTCAGCCTCGCCGGAACCGAGCAAGCCCCGGTCGGTTCGCACTACTCCCGGCGCGCCGGCGACATGAGTCTGGATCTCGCGACGATGGACGATATGGAGATCCTGACGCGCGTCCGGGCCTTCGGCGTCAGGACCCAGGGCGCCGTCTGCCGGCTGGGCGGCCGCACGATCCGCGTCTTCGACGCGCGGCTCGTTCGGAACCCCTACCTGCTCGCGGAATTCGACGCGGTGCCGCCGGGCGAGCTTGCCCTGGACTACGACGAGAAGCTGCTGGTCCGAACCAGGCAGGGGCTCGTGGCGCTGACATCGTTCGCGGTCATGGACGAGTGCGCCGAACACTGACTCGGAGCAGAACCAGGGGCGGGTGAAGCCGTCGTCATCGGCCGTCACGGGCCGCGCTGGGAGCGGGTCAGGCGCCGCGGGCCAGGATTGCCGGCAGGCGCGCTTCCTCGTGGTCCCTGTTGCCGAGCTGTTCGCGGACCAGGTCGAGGAAGTGGTGGAGGCGGAACGGCTTCTGGACCAGGCCGTTGGCACCGGCGTTGCGCGCCGCCCGCTCGTCGGGAGACTGGCCGGTGAGGATCAGGAT
>Ga0182021_10009323_pt1 | contig 11629 bp, 9 predicted proteins | sample 612E3MmetaG_FD_120493 | JGI IMG/M metagenome (GOLD analysis project Ga0182021, IMG submission 120493) | Permafrost microbial communities from Stordalen Mire, Sweden - 612E3M metaG (Illumina Assembly) | ecosystem: Environmental > Terrestrial > Soil > Wetlands > Permafrost | place: Sweden...
AGAGGTGGACGTCGCCAAACTGGGCATCGAGCTGGCGCGCCAGGAAGTGGAACAATCGCGCGACCGCTTTCAGGCGGGCGTGACCAACAACGTGGAAGTGGTTCAGGCGCAGGACGGGTTGGCGCGCGCCGGCGACAACCAGATCGCGGCCTTGTACCGCTACAACCAGGCGCGGGCGGACCTGGCGCACAGCTTCGGGCAGATGGAGGCGGTCTACGCCAAATAGTCCCGCCCTTCCGTTCCGGCCGGTCATCAACCCGTGGATCGTCGCCATGACGGTGATGCTGGCCACCTTCATGGAGGTGCTGGATACCAGCGTGGCCAACGTGGCGCTGCCGCACATCGCCGGCAGCCTGTCGGCCACCCCGGAAGAGGCTACCTGGGTGCTGACCTCCTACCTGGTGGCCAACGCCATCATTCTCCCCATGGGCGCATGGTTTTCCATGATGTTCGGGCGCAAGCGCTTCTACATGATCTGCGTCGGCGTGTTCACGGTCAGCAGCGTGCTCTGCGGCATGGCGTCCAGCCTGGGGATGCTGATTCTGTTCCGCGTGCTCCAGGGGCTCGGCGGGGGCGCCCTGCAACCTGTCTCGCAGGCCATCCTGGTGGAGAGTTTTCCGCGCGAGAAGCAGGGCATGGCGATGGCGGTTTACGGCATGGGCGTGGTGGTGGCGCCGGTCATCGGCCCCACCCTCGGCGGCTGGATCACCGACAACTACAATTGGGGCTGGATCTTCTTCATCAATCTTCCGGTGGGCATCCTCTCGCTGCTATTGACCGCCTCGCTGGTTCACGACCCGCCCTACCTGGTGCGCAAGAGTCTGGGCAAAGGCTTTCAGGTGGACTACATGGGCTTCGGCCTGCTCGCCCTGGGCCTGGGCTCGCTCGAAATCGTGCTCGACAAGGGGCAGCGCGAGGACTGGCTGTCCTCGAACTTCATCGTGACGTTCGCCATCCTGACGGTGGTGTGTCTCATCGGCGTGGTGGTCTGGGAACTGCGCCAGAAGCAGCCGGTGATCGATTTTCACGTGCTCAAGGAGCGCAATTTCGCCGTGGCCACGCTCTGCATGCTGGTGATGGGCTTCGTGCTCTACGGCAGCACCGCGCTGTTGCCGCTCTTCCTCCAGACCATGCTCGGGTATACGGCCATGCTCAGCGGGATGGTGCTTTCGCCCGGCGGGATTGTGATCTGCATGGCCATGCCCGCGGTGGGGTATTTGGTGCGCAAGTACCAGGCACGCTGGCTGGTGATCTTTGGCGTGGCGGTATCGGCGGCGGGGTTGATGGCCATGTCCCGATTCACCCTGCAACTGGACTACGCGACCGCCGTTCAGAGCCGCATCGTGCAGAGTTTCGGGCTGGCCTTTTTGTTTGTGCCCATCAGCACGGTGGCCTTCACGCGGATTCCCCGCGAGCGCATGAACTACGCCACCGGCCTCTTCAATCTGGCGAGGAATATCGGCGGCAGTTCGGGGATCGCCGCCACCACGACCATGCTGGCGCGGCGCGCCCAGTTCCACCAGTCGGTGCTGGTGTCGCACCTGACGCCCTACGATCCAGCGTATCGGGATGCCTTGGGGAAGGCGACGATGGCGCTTCAGGCAGGGGGGGCGTCCGCCTCCGATGCGGCGGCTCGGGCGCAGGGGTTGATCTACGGGACACTGTTGAAGCAATCCGGCATGCTGGCCTTTGCCGACGCGTTCTGGGTGATGGGCTGTCTGTTCCTGGTGATCATCCCGCTGATGTTCCTGATCCGCAAGACCCCGCCGGCACGCGGACCGATGATGGTGGAATGAGCCAAAGCAAATTGGCCACCGATGAACGCCGATGAACGCGGATAAGCATGTTTGCGTTATCCCAGAGCACCGTGGCGGAAAACCCGGGGGACGAAAACCCGGGGACAGACGGAACGTTTTCCGGTTTTCTACCGCTCGACGGACTCAGAGGAAAATCCGGGAAAACCTTGTGAAAACCTGGAAGACCTGGGTACAAAACCCGGGGACAGACGGAACGTTCACCGGTTTTCTACCGCTCGATAGAGCCAGGAAAACTGGAAAACGTTCCGTCTGTCCCCGGGTTTCCGGGGTTTCCGGGGTTTCCGGGGTTCGGTTTCGTCCCCGGGTTACCCGGGTTTCAGTGCCGAAATAGCGGCACATCAGGCCGACACCGTCAGCGGTTGGTTGGCGGAAATCGAGCCGGCTGAGCGGGTTGGAGAGCCGGATGGATCTGGCACCCGGCTTGCCACATCCAAGTGAGAGAAGGTAATAATTAGAGATGCCTGACGTGATGGACGAATTGTCAAAATCGCCGAGGCCGTTTTCGGACGAGCCACCGAATGAGGAGCCCCGGCGCTCGCCGGTCAAATTCATCCTGCTGGGCATGCTGCTCGTGGCCGTATCGGCCGGCGCCTGGGCGTACTACCACTTCCGCGACCGGGTGTCGAGCGACGACGCGCAAGTGGACGCGCACATCACCGCCATCGCTCCCAAGATTCCCGGCAACGTGCTCGCGGTGCTGGTGCTGGACAACCAGCCGGTGAAGACCGGAGATGTGCTGGTGCGCATCGATCCGCGCGATTACCAGGCCAGGGTGGATATCGCCCGCGCCGCCCTGTTGCAGGCCGAGAGCCAGTTGCAGACCGCGCAGACGGTGGTGCCGCTGACCGACGACACCACCCAATCCGGCGCCTCGGGGGCGGCCGCGCAACTGGCCGATGCCATGGCGGAGCTGGACCGCGCCCGGCTGTCGTATGAGCAGGCCGCCAGCTCGGATATCGCCGTCGTCGAGGCCAATGTGCGAACCAAGCAGGCCAACAATGAGCGCGCCCAGGCCGACCTCGCGCGTATGAAACCGCTGCTCGACAAGGCCGAAATCTCGCGCCTGCAATTCGACGCTTACCAGGCCGCCGCGCGTGTCGCCGAAAGCGAACTGCGCGCCGCCGAGCAGCAGAGGGCCTCCGTGCAGCAGAACGCGGGCATCCGCAAGGCGGCCGTCGGCGCCGCGCAATCGCACGTCAGCCTGGCCCAGGCCCAGGTGGAGGCGGCACTGGCCAACCGCAAGCAGGTGGACGTGCGCCGCGCCGAAAGCGGCACTGCCTCGGCCGGCGTCGCCTCCGCCCGCGCCAACCTCGCGGCGGCCGAGCTGCAACTCAGCTACACCACTGTGGTGGCCCCGGCGGATGGCGTGGTCACCCACAAATCGGTGGAGCCCGGACAGATCGTGCAGCCCGGCCAGGGCCTAATGACCATCATTCCGTTGCAGGACGTGTGGGTCACGGCCAACTTCAAGGAGACGCAATTGGCCACCGTCCATCCCGGGCAGCGCGCCGAAATCCAAGTGGACATGTACGGACGCTCGGTCGAAGGCCACGTGGATTCCATCGCGGGCGCCACTGGCAGCCGGTTGAGTTTACTCCCTCCGGAAAACGCTACTGGTAATTTCGTCAAGGTGGTGCAGCGCATTCCGGTGAAAATCCTGATCGACCAGACCAACGGACTGGTGCTGCGCCCGGGCATGAACGTTGACGCCACTATCTTTACGAGGTAGCGTGGGACCGACCCGTACGATTTCGTACAACGGCATACCAGATGCGCCGGGGACTGCCATGAAAGCCTGCGCGCTGGCGCTGTTGGCAACCTCCACCCTCCTGGCCTCCGACCACCGCCCACTGGCGCTCGCCCTTTCGGCGCAATCGGATTTCGACCGTGTGGCGAGCGCGTCCCGGCCGCGCATCCCGGATGCCGAAGCCTGCATGCAGTCCCAGGCGGCCGCCCTGGCGGTGAGCCCGCCGGAAGAACGTTCGCTGCTGTACTACCGCAACGGCCACTGCGCCTTCGCGGGCGCGGCGATCACCGGGGACCCTCGCCAGTTTCTGGCCGCTGTTGAGAATTTCGAAAAGGCCATCGAAGCCTGGCCGGCGCGCAGCCGCAAGAGCGCCAGGGGCGTGCCACCCGAGCCCGTCTTCGGTGCCCTGCGTGTGCTCGCCTCCATCGCACGGCTGTCCGGCGCGCCCGATGTGAAAGTGGCCGCCGATGCGCGCCGGGAAATCGCCGCGGCACTGGAATCGCCGTCCTGTGCTTCCAACCTGATGTCCGCCGCGTTCTGCGCCGAGGTGCTGGCTGGTGGAGCCCAATGGCTGGGTTGGATGGCCCTGCGCGACAACCAACTGGACGTCGCGGCGCGTCGTTTCTCTCAAGCGCCCGGCTCCGGCTGGAGCGAGTGGGTGCAGGGCCGGCGCGAGTTCGACAACGCCAGGTACGGCTCCGCGGCGGCGCAATATGCCAGGGCCATCGATCAGTGGAAGCGTATCTGGCAGGGCGAAGGGCCCACGCTTTCGCAAGCGCTCGGGCCGCGGCCCCAGTATGCGTCCGCGCTGGCCGATTGGGGCGGTGCGCGCCTGCTGGCGGGCGATCTTCCCGGCGCCATCTCCTCGCTCGATGCCTCCATTCAGGCGGATTCCGCCAGCCCCCACGCGCTGTTCCTGCGTGCCCGCGCCAAAGAACTCGCCGGCCAACAGGACGCCGCGCTGGCGGACTACAACATGGCCAGCCGTACCGCCTTTGCCGCGGCCGTGGATCTGGCCAGCGGCGAGGCGCACCTCTACCGTGGCATGGTCTTCTATCGCCGCCAGGATTTCGCCCACGCCGAGGAGGAGTTCTCCAGCGCGCTGAATTTCGAGATGACGGCCGCGTTGCGCCCCGACGCCCGTGCATGGCGCCATCTGGCGGGCGTCGCGGGCGGGTCGTGCGGCGCGGCGCGCGACTCGCTCAGTCACGCGCTGGCCGCGGTCTCGCCGTTCTTCCCCAGGGACGAGGCCCGTTCCCGCGCCTCCGCGTGCGACGCCGCGGCCATCCGGTAGGTACTGGTTATCTTACCGAGGTATCCATCCGACGCGCTGGCCAAGGAAGCAGTCCGGGCTTCGCTCGGATGCACAAGGCGGAGCCTTATTACTATTTATCTTCGGCGCGGTTTGCTGCCGGTTGCTGAAAAAACACATTTGGCCACAGATGAACACGGATAAGACCAAGATTGCTTATCCGTGTTTATCCGTGTTCATCTGTGGCCAGAGTTCTTGTTGCTTGCGGCTCAACTGCTCTGTGCCACCGGGCTACCGCAGGTTGAACTTCTTCATCTTGTAGCGCAGCGTATCGCGCGTGATGCGCAGCAGGCGCGCGGCCTGCGTCTGGTTGCCTTCGGTCTTCTCCAGGGCGCGCACCAGGAGGCTGCGTTCGTTGTCTTCCAGCGAGAGTCCGTCGGTCGGAATCTCGCTGCCTAGCGGCATTCCTACCAGTTGCCCGTTGGCGTCGGGCCGTGTAATCGAGATCGGCAGACTCGCCGCCGTGATCGATGGGCCTTCTTCCAGAATCATGGCCCGCTCGATGGCGTTACGCAATTCGCGAACGTTGCCCGGCCAATCGTGCGCCGTCAGCAGCTTGGCCGCGGCATCGGTGACACTCTCGATATTGCGTTTGAACTTGCGATTATAGTGCTCGATGAAGAAGATGGTCATCGGCAGGATGTCTTCCGTGCGCTCGCGCAAGGGCGGAATCAGAATCTGGATTACGTTCAGCCGGAAATATAGATCCTGGCGGAAGGCGCCTTCCTTGACGGCCTCGCGCAGATTCTTGTTGGTGGCCGCAATCACCCGCAGATCCAGGTGAATATCCTTCAGCCCGCCCAGGCGGCGAAACGTTTGCTCCTCCAGCACGCGCAGCAGTTTGGCCTGCAACATGAGCGGAATCTCGCCGATCTCATCCAGAAACAGCGTGCCTTTATCGGCCAACTCGAAGATGCCGCGCTTCTGCGAGCGCGCGTCCGTGAAAGCGCCCTTTTCGTACCCGAATAGCTCGCTTTCCAGCAGCGTTTCGGGAATGGCGGCGCAGTTGATGGCGATGAACGGCTCCGCCTGGCGGACGCTCTGGTAGTGCAGTGTCTTGGCGATCAGGTCCTTGCCGGTGCCGTTCTCGCCTTCCAGCAGGATGGTGGTGGCCTCGCTGGCCGATACACGGCGCACGAAATTCATCATTTCGCGCATGCTGGGCGATTCGGCGATCACCTCGCGTTTCTGCGGCGACGCCTCCTCGGTAATGTCCTTGATGGTGGCCACCACTCCAGTGAGCTGCCCGGCGTCGTCGAACATCTGGTTGGTGCGCATGACCACCAGGCGCTCCATGCCGTTGTCGGTGTGCAGGCGGACCGTGCAGTTGGGCGCCGCCGGCGGCTGGTTCAGGCCCACCAGCACCCCGCAACCGGGCTCGCACACCGAGCACTGGAAGACCTGCTGGCAGTGCTTGCCCAGCATCTCCTCGCTGGACATGCCAAAGAGCTTCTCCGCCGCCCGGTTTACCCCGGTGATGCGGAATTCGGGATCGTATAGAACCAGCGCGTCCGATAGTTGGTCGAAGACCGATTCCAGAACGCTGGTTCTTTGCCAGCCTGGGGTGAGCTTAGACATGGAACAAACTTGTTCCAATTATAGCAAGCCGCCTGCGTGAATTGGCGCAACCAGAATCGATTTCGGGGGGAATGCCCCCCCCAGTCGCCGGAGAATTCAGCCCAACCTGTCTGAATTTATGGATTTAGCTGGATGGTGCTGGAATTGCTAACTTCCACACTGGAGGCATCATGTCCCATTGGAAAGTCACCTTGCCGGCTGCCATATTGCTTGGCGGTTTCCTGCTTTGCTCCACCACCTCGTATGGCAAGCCGGAATACATGAAGTCCACGAAGAAAGCCTGCAACTACTGCCACGTCGATTCCAAGGCGAAACCCAAGGAATTAACCGCCGCCGGCAAGTATTTTGCCGAACACAAGAACCTGGACGGTTACAAGGAACAGAAGTAGGTTTTCGGAAGGCGCCAGCGTGGAGTCGTCCATGATGCAAACGGTGCAGCTCGCGATCGCCGACGGAATGTACGCCGCCGCCCTTCGTGAAGCCTTGTCCCGCAGTTGCGCATGGCATGTCGAATCGGTCGGCCGGCCCGACCCTTCCCAGCATTGCGTAATGGTGCTGGACCAATCCGCGCTCGAACATCTACCCCTGCCCTTCTCCAACCCGGAGCGGATTGTACTGATCACCCGCAAGGACGCCCAACTGATGGCCGAAGCCTGGGAGGCCGGAATCGTATCGGTGGTCAGCGAGCAAGACCCCATCAGCACGGTGCTGTTGGCCATCATGGCCGCCGGGCTGCGTGTTGAAAAACCCCACTGCCTCTCATCCCCGAGCGGAATTTCCCCCACCGCCGGGAATGCACATGCGCCACTACCCCCAGACCACCGGAATCCCGCGCCCAAACGCTGCAAAACTCAATAGTTTAACCGGATTTCGGCTTGGCCTCCGGCGTGCATTCGCTTTCAGTCCGGAAAGGAGATTTGAAAGATGGACCGCTCATTCGAGGAATTAGCCCGCATTCCTCACAGGCGTCTGTCTGGTATGCTGTGGCGCAGGCACTCCTGCCTGCCGCGTCCCCACTCCTGGGGACGCTCTTGGTTCGACACCGTGTCGCACCCGGCATAGGCACATTAACAGCGGGCCCGGCCGCCCACCCCGGCCCGCAAATTCGGCTGCGAAGCGCGAATCTGGAGGTCATTTATGAATCTTCTACCGCTGTTAGTAGTTTGGACCGTACTTGCCCTGTGTGTGCTGGCGCTGTTCCTCTGGCGGCAGGCGGTCGCCAGAGGTGAGGACGACAGCTTGCACGTCATGCACGGTGAGCTCGCCGAGCAGACGTCCCTCGCACAGAAACTCGAGAAAATCGACAAATGGGGCAAAATCATGACGATGATCACCGTCGTTCTCGGCCTTCTGATTGCTGCCGCCTATGTCTATGCGCAGTTCTCCGGAAGGTCTTCCCTGGGAGCTTAGCCGCATGAGGAACCGGGCATTTCACTCCTTGGGCCGAGGGCTCGGTTCCGTGTTCTTGGGCCTGCTTGCCAGCGCCGCCGGCGCGGATCTGTACGCCGGCGGCGCCGCCCCACCTGCCTGCGCCTCCTGCCACGAGCAGGGGCAGAAACTGGCCAAGAGCGCGCACGCCGCGCTCACCTGCGATACCTGCCACCAGTCGCACGAAAAAGTTCCGCACCCCGCCAACATTGCCAAACCCGTCTGCGGCACGTGCCATGCCGATCAGGCGGGCGACTACGCACAGGGCGTCCACGGCCAGGCCCGCAAGGGCGGCAACGAGGGCGCGCCCGATTGCTCCTTGTGCCACGGCGGGGCGCACGACCTGCTGCCGCCGAAATCCCAGGCCTTCCGCGCCGCCGTGCCGGATACCTGCGGCATGTGCCATACCGAAGTAGTGGAGCAATTCCGCTCCAGCGTGCACGGTACTGCCCTCGCCCGCGGCATCACCCAGGCGCCCTTGTGCACCGATTGCCACGGCGAGCACAAGATCCTCAAGCACACCAACGCCGCCAGTTCGGTGAATGCCAGCAACATCCGCGACACCTGCGGAAGCTGCCACGGAGATGTCCGCCTGACGCGCAAGTTCGGCATGCCCAGCGACCGGCTGGTCAGCTTCGACTCCTCCTTCCACGGCCTGGCCGCCAAGAGCGGCTCGCAGACCGTCGCCAATTGCGCCAGTTGCCATGGCGTGCACAACATCCTGCCCTCGAGCGATCCCAAGAGCATGGTGAACCCGAAGAACCTGCCCAAGACCTGCGGCAAATGCCACCAGGGCGCCGGCACCCGCTTCGCCATCAGCCAGGTCCACGTCGCCGAGGGCGCTACCGAACCCGAAGCCCTCAAGTGGGTGCGCCAGTTTTATTTGCTGATCATCCCCGTCACCATCGGCCTCATGCTGCTGCATCAAGGAGGCGACTGGATCCGCAAAGCCATCCGCCTGCGCTTCCAGCAGGCGCGCCCCATACACATTTTGCGCGCCGCCGATTACGCGGGTCGCGACACGGACTACGAGATCCGCATGCTGCCCTTCGAGCGCATTCAGCACGCCGTGCTGGCCCTCTCTTTCCTGACCCTCGTCTGGACCGGCTTCGCTTTGAAGTATCCCGATCAGTGGTGGGCGCGCCCGCTGCTCCTGCTGGAAGGGGCGCACTCCATGCGCAGCCTGATCCATCGCGTGGCCGCCGCCGTGTTCATCGGGATTTCAGTGACCCACCTGGTCTCCCTGATTTCGAGCCGCAAGCTGCGCGATCATTGGAAGGAAATGCTGCCCAACACCAACGATCCCCGCGAGGCGCTTTCGGGCTTCGCCTACAACCTTGGGCTTGGCGACCACCCGCCGGTGCGATCGCCGCACAGCTACATCGAAAAGGCCGAGTACTGGGCCGTAGTGTGGGGCGCCATCGTGATGATCTCTAGCGGCACCCTGCTCTGGGCCAACAACCTCTCCATGAGACTGCTGCCCAAGGCCTGGTTGGATATTTCCACGTCCGTGCACTTCTATGAGGCCCTGCTGGCCACGCTCGCCATCGTGGTATGGCACTTCTACTCGGTCATTTTCGATCCCGACGTCTATCCAATCAACACCGCATTCCTGACCGGTAAGACGGTCAAGCAACCGGCCGCCGTAACCGGGCATCGGAGACCGCCGGCTCCGGCGGCGGAGACTGACACACACGCATGACGCCGAATATTCTTTCCAAAGGGGGACGCGGTTGGTTGTCTCCCCTGATTCACCTCTCGAATAACTGGATCAGCCTGGTGGGAGTGGTGCTGGTCACCACCACCACCATCCTTTGGCTGTTCCTGCTGCCCGTAACTCTCAAGGGAGACACCGAGAATCCCTATTTGGGGATGCTGGCCTTTCTGACCATTCCCGGCCCGTTCTTCGGCGGCCTGATTCTGATTCCGCTGGGCATGTGGCTGAAGCGAAAACGCGAAGGCCACACGGGCATCTACCCGCCCGAATTCCCCACCCCTACCTGGAAGAATCCGGAACTGCGCAAGCTGGTGTATTTCATCGGCGCGACCACCGTGGCCAACGTAGTGATCGGCAGCCAGTTGGCCTATAGCGCGGTCAACTACATGGATTCGGTGAGCTTCTGCGGCAAAACCTGCCACACCGTGATGGAGCCGGAATTCACCGCCTATCAGGGCTCCCCGCACTCCCGGGTGGAGTGCGTCAAGTGCCACATCGGCCCGGGAGCGGGATGGTTCGTCAAGAGCAAGCTTTCCGGCACGCGGCAGTTGCTGGCTGTCACCTTCAAAACCTATCCACGCCCCATCCCGACCCCGGTGCACAATCTGCGCCCCGCGCGCGAAACCTGCGAAGCCTGTCACTGGCCCCAGAAGTATGGAGAGGACCGGGTGCGGGTGATCGACAAGTTCGCCGACGACGAAACCAACAGCCTCACCAAGACCGTGCTGCTGATGAAGATCGGCGGCGGCAATCACGGCATCGGCATCCACGGCACCCACCTGGGACCGGGCGTCACCATCCGTTACGCGGCCGCCGACGAGGCGCGCCAGAACATCCCGTGGGTGGAATACAACGGCCCCGGGCGAAAGACCCTCTATGTCACGGCCGGCGCCAAACCCGACGGCGGCGGCGCGCCTCGCGAGATGGATTGCATCGATTGCCACAACCGTCCCTCGCACAGCTACGACCTGCCGGATCGCGGGATGGACAAGGCCATGGCGGCGGGGCTGATCTCGAACACGCTGCCCTTCGCCAAGAAGAAGGGTGTCGAGATTCTGAAAGGCAACTACCCGACCCGCGACGAGGCCGTGCGGAAAATTCCGGCCGCCTTCCTCAAGTACTACCAGGACAACTATCCCGCCATCTACGCCCAGCGTCAGGCGGAGATCGCGGCCTCCGCCAAAGAAGTGCTGGCCGTCTGGGAGCGCAACATCTTTCCCGAAATGCGAGTCACCTGGGGCGCCTACCCGATCAACATCGGGCACACCGACTACCCCGGCTGCTTCCGCTGCCACGACGGGGGGCATAACTCTACCGGCGGCAAGAGTATCTCGCAGGACTGCAACGCCTGCCACAACCTGCTGGCCATGGATGAAGCGGCGCCGAAGATTCTCACCGATCTGGGAGTGGTGGAGAGCAAGACGAAGTGAGCCAAGACAGGCCGGGAGGCAAACGCGCTCTACGCTTAGTAGGCCGCACTTCACTAGTATGGTGCTTCCTGGCATCATACTTGTTAGGTCAGGATTTCTCGGTTCGAGAGATCAAGTTCCCAGCCGGTGTTACCGGCTGCACAACACGGTATTTTTCCGCGGCGCCTGACGGGCGCCTGTGGGTGGTCTGCAACGGCACCGTTGTTATGGGACAGCACTCCCTCGACAGCACACAGCTAGTTCCCGCCGGCTCCTTGCCGGCGAATACTAAGCTTCAGACGAAGTACCTTGTGGGTTCGGTGGCAATCATGCCGACCTTCTCGCCCCAGAACGGCGAGACCTTCACAATCGCTCCGGCGGTGGTCACAAGCAGTTCCTCGTACAGGGACTACGAGTACCAGATCACCCTCGGCCAACCCGCCAAGCAGATCTGCCTTGACTACACGGTCAACGGCCAGCCGGCTCCGGCAACAATCTCTGGCCCCAGTTATTCTGGTGGCAACGAGTATTACATTGCCACCGAGAACGCTGGGAATAGGACAACCGCCAAGTCAACGATGTACTTGAGGGGAAGCGTTTCCTCGAAGGGCGTCTGCGATC
>Ga0182021_10009324_pt1 | contig 11629 bp, 7 predicted proteins | sample 612E3MmetaG_FD_120493 | JGI IMG/M metagenome (GOLD analysis project Ga0182021, IMG submission 120493) | Permafrost microbial communities from Stordalen Mire, Sweden - 612E3M metaG (Illumina Assembly) | ecosystem: Environmental > Terrestrial > Soil > Wetlands > Permafrost | place: Sweden...
GAGTTCACGGACAACTACGGCCCCGGCCGTAGCGGGATCCTCTACGCCGTACAGCAGATCGAGGGCGCCCTGCTCGATGCGGGCCACGAAGTGATCCTCGTCGCGCCGAAGTCGAGCGGACCGAACCCGTACGCGCACCACCCCCGGCGGATCGAGGTCAGGCTGCCGAGCGTACGAGTTCCGAGCGTGCCCGCCCGTGTCGCGTCCGGGATGCATTCGGAGGAGCTCGTGGACGGGGTCGGCGACCTCAAGCCAGACGTCATCCACGTCCACGGCATGGGCATCGTCGGCCTCATGGGTGTAGCGCTCGCGCGCCGTACGGGCATCCCGCTCATCGTGACGTGGCACACCGACTGGGACGCGTACGCCGAGCACTACCAGCTGCTCACGCCTGTGCTGTCCGCCGCCTACCACGTGTGGCGCGTACGGGCGGGGACCGGTGCGCTCGACTCGGGCGAGGCCCGCCAGAGCGCCAAGGCGTTCCGCCACGCCGGCCGGCAGTGGATGGCCGCGGACCTGCTCGGACCCTGCACCGCGATGCTCACAGCCGCCACCGTCGTCACCAGCCCGTCGCCCAAGACGGCGAAACGGATCCTCGCAGCAGCGCCGGAGTGCGACGTACGGACGATCCCGAACGGCGTCGACGCGTTGCCCCTCAACGGGCCGGTGATCCCTCGCAGCCCGGGCATACGGTTCGCATACATCGGCCGGATCGCGCCCGAGAAGGGGATCGGGCTGCTGCTCGACGCGTACAAGATCGTCCGCAAGACCGCGCCGGACACCGAGCTCATGATCGTCGGCGACTGGAAGAAGGTGCCCACGCTGAGGGCGAGGCTGCTGCGTGCGAAGCGGCATCCCGAGATCACGCTGGTCGGCGAGATCGACCGAAGCAACCTCGGCCCGTACTACGCCGCCACCGACGTCTTCGTCTTTCCCTCGCTCACCGACACCCAGGCGCTCGTGCTGCACGAGGCCGCCCACGCCGGGCTGCCGCTCATCGTGTGCGACCGGGAGCTCGGTCTCGTCGTGCGGGACAAGGTCAACGGCGAGTTCTGCGACCCCACGCCCGATGCGATGGCCGGCGCGATGCTGCGGATGATGGACCGCGTCCGCGACCCCGCGGCCAGGGCTAAGGCCGCGGCCGTCAGCCGCGAACTCGCTGACCGGTACACGGTGGCCGGCCAGGACCAGGCGATCCTCGACCTGTACGCGGAGGTCGCGGGTCGCGGCCGCTGCGCCCCCACCGCCGACATCCCGGGCCCCGGTCTCTTCTCCCGCGCCTGGTCCCGCGTCGCCGCGATGGCCCGCTGACCGAGCCGCACAGTACGGGGGCAAAGGTCGAGGAGAGCATTTCTGCGCTCGCGGAGACCTTTCCTGCGGCTCGCGGAGAGCACTTCTGTGCTGACGGAGACCACTTCAGCGCTGGCGGAGACCATTCCTGCGCCGAGGGAGGGCAATTGTGCCCTGCCGGAGAGCCTTGGGCCTCCGGCACCGGCCCAGATGGTCTCCCGAACTTGCATTTCTGCTCTCCCACAGCGCAGGAAGGCTCTCACTCAGCGCGCACGTGTTCTCCCCCGGCGCACGAATGGTCTCGCCGAGGCGTTACGCGAAGCGGGAGTCCAGGTCGTACGTGACCTTGCCGCGCAGGAGCGTGGCGACGACGCGGGTGGAGAACTCCAGACCTTCGTACGGGGTGTTCTCGGCGATGCTCGCGAGGTCGCGGCCCTGCGTGCGCCAGGTGCGGTGCGGGTCGACGAGGCAGATGTTCGCCGAAGCGCCCACCTCGAGAGGCTGGCCGTGGCCGGGGATGCCGACGATACGTGCGGGCGCGACCGACATGCGGTCGGCGACGTCGGCCCACGTGAACCGGCCCGTGGTCACGAAGACCTCAGCGACGACCGACAGCGCGGTCTCGAGGCCGAGCATCCCCATGGACGCCTCGCACCAGTCGGCCTGCTTCGTCTCCGGGGCATGTGGCGCGTGGTCCGTACCGATGACGTCGATCGTCCCGTCGGCCAGTGCGTCGCGGATCGCCTCGACGTCGGCGGCCGAGCGAAGGGGCGGGTTGACCTTGTACGCGGGGTCGCCCGTATGGGCGTTCGAATGGTCGAGCATGAGGTGGTGCGGCGTCGCCTCGGCGGTGATCGGGTAGCCCTGCGCCTTCGCCCAGCGGACGACCGCGACCGTGGCCGCTGTCGAGATGTGGCAGGCGTGGACTCGGCAGCCGAGCTCGGCGCCCATGAGGGCGTCGCGCGCGACGATCACCGACTCGGCCATCGCCGGCCAGCCCGTCAGCCCCAGGGCCTCGGCGACGCCGGCGTCGACCTGGGCGCCGACGGTGAGCAGGGGGTCCTGAGCGTGCTGGGCCAGCACCCCACCGAGCTCGGCGATCTCGGTGAGCGCGTCGCGCATGACGTCCGAGCGGGCGACGCACCTGCCGTCGTCGGAGAACATCCGTACGCCGACAGCGCCCATGCCCGCGATGTCCGCGACCTGCTCACCCAGCTCGCCGAGCGTCACGGCTCCGATCGGTACGACGTCGACGAGCCCGACCTCCTCGCCGCGCCGCCGTTCGTACGCGCAGATCTCCGGCGTGTCCGCGACCGGCACGGTGTTCGGCATCGCGCACACGGCCCCGTACCCGCCGCGCGCCGCAGCCAGTGACCCGGTCTCGATGGTCTCGGCGGTGCCAGGGCCAGGGTCGCGGAGGTGCGTGTGCGGGTCGACGAGCGCGGGAAGGGCGACGAGCCCTGTGCAGTCGACGTGCGTCTCGGTGCCGTCCGGCTCGACGATCAGCCCGTCACGGATGGCGACGTCGCGAACGCCAAGGCCCAGCACATCCAGCCCGACCAACAGTGTCATCGGCGCGCTCCTCTCGTCGCGAGGACGCTACCGCACAGGCGTGGGTCAGCCCTGGCCGTAGGGTGGCTGCTGACCGTACGGGGGAGCCTGCTGGCCGTACGGCGGAGCTGCCTGACCGTACGGATCTGCGGCCGACCCTGGCGCGTGCGGATCTGCGGCCGACGCTGGCCACGACGGCTGCTGACCGTACGCAGGCGGGTCGCCGTACAGAGGCTGACCATACGGAGAGGGTGCCTGCTGCCCGTACTGCACCTGCTGGCCGGCGGGCGGGTAGCCGTAGCCCTGGGGAGCGCCGTAGCCCTGCGGACCATAGCCCTGCTGCTGTCCGTAGCCCGGCACGTTCATCGCGAACGCGTGGTTGACGGGCCCGAGCTCGAGGCGGCGGAGCTGGTCGCCGTACATGACGGTCACGAAGGCGTGACGCAGTGGCACCATCACCAGCTGGATGAGGAGACTCACGGCCGCCACAGCGGTGACCATCAGGATGAACGTGCCGCTGCGCAGCATGGCGATGACGGTGCTCTCGGAGGCGGACGACGACGCGCTGTTCGACATGGCGGGGGAGAAGGCGTTCCCGGCGACCGAGACCGCCTGCTGAACGGCACCGGCGATCAGGGAGAACACGAACAGGTAGCCGAACGTGCGCCAGAACGCACCCTTCGTCAGGTTCCAGGCACGCTTCAGGGCGGTGATGCCGGACAGCCGTTCGATGGCGCAGACCTGGGCGACGTACGCGACCTTGACCCCGATGATGAAGGACCCCACCGCAACGACGAACAAGAAGATGAACGTCAGCGCCATCCCGCCCAGCAGCGCGAAGCCTGCGTCGGTTGAGTTGTAGGTCGAAGAGTCGTCCAGAGCGGCGGCGAAGAAGGTGGCCAGCGAGAAGATCGCCGGCAGCAGGACCAGGGTCACACCGACGAGATACGCGAGCATCGCAAGGAGGTAGAGACCGACGATGCGGCCGAGGTATCCCTTGCTGATCGTCCGGAGCTCCGTCACCGTCGGGAACCGCCCCTGGATCGCCTCGTTGGCACAGGTGATCATCAGCCCGTCGAAGTAGAGCGACACGATGCCGGCGACGACGATGGCGACGAAGAAGCCGCCGAACACGATGAGCATGGCGGCCACGACCGTCGACGCGTTCGGAGCGGTGTTGGTGGCGAGGCTGGGGAGCATGACGATGAAGGTCAGCACGATCGGCACCGCGATGGCGACGAGCATCACCAGCTGCTGCAGCCCGGCAAGACCGAGGAACGCCCCGAACCTTCGCCGGGCCACCGAGAACGTGGTGGTGAAGATGTCGCCGAGACTCATCGGGCTGGGGGGAACCTGAACCGGGGTTGTGCTCATGGGACCAGCGTACGGAGTGGGGCGGCACGAACGGGGCGCCCCCTACCCCGATCCGACCCTGGTGGGTACCTCAGCCGGGGCCGACCGTCCGACCGTCCGACCGTCCGACCAGGAGCGCGGACACAGGTCGTCCCCCAGGGCCGGCGGCTCTGGGGGACGACGATGCGACGTCGGCTGGGACAGCCTGGGGCTTACGAGCGACGCGGCGCCCGTGACCCCGCCCCGGCTCCGGCGAGCTCATGCAGCAGCTCCTCGTCGTCGGCGGTGGTGGCACCGGAGAACTGCGACTGGTACAGGTCGTAGTACGGGCCCTTGGCCGCCAGCAGGCTGGCGTGGTTGCCCTGCTCCACGATCTGGCCGTGCTCCATGACGAGGATCACGTCCGCGTCGCGGATGGTCGACAGGCGGTGAGCGATGACGAAGGACGTACGACCCTTGCGCAGCGCGCCCATCGCCTTCTGCACCAGCACCTCGGTGCGGGTGTCGACCGAGCTGGTCGCCTCGTCGAGGATCAGCAGCGCCGGATCGGCGAGGAAGGCCCGCGCGATCGTGATCAGCTGCTTCTCGCCGACGGACACGTTGCTGCCCTCTTCGTCGATGACTGTGTTGTACCCGTCGGGCAGGACGTGGACGAACCGGTCCACGTACGTGGCGCGAGCTGCGGCCATGACCTCTTCCTCGGAAGCCGTCGGGCGGCCGTACGCGATGTTGTCGCGGATCGTGCCGTGGAACAGCCACGTGTCCTGGAGGACCATGCCGAGGTTGCTGCGGAGGTCAGCCCTGGGGATCGAGCTGATGTCGACGCCGTCGAGCGTGATCCGCCCTCCGTTGAGCTCGTAGAACCGCATGACGAGGTTCACCAGCGTGGTCTTGCCGGCACCGGTCGGGCCGACGATCGCGACGGTCTGGCCGGGCTCGACCTCGAGGTTGAGGTTCTCGATGAGCGGCTTGTCGGGAAGGTACGAGAAGTCGAGGTTCTCGAACGCGACCTTGCCCTGTACCGGCTCGGGCAGCGTCCCGGTCGACTCCGCGCTCATCTCGTCGGCGTCCAGCACCTCGAAGACGCGCTCGGCGGATGCGACACCCGACTGCAGCAGGTTCGCCATCGAGGCGATCTGCGTCACCGGCTGGGTGAACTGGCGCGAGTACTGGATGAAGGCCTGCACGTCGCCCAGGCTGAGCTGGCCGGCTGCGACCCGGAGGCCGCCGACGACCGCGACGAGCACGTACGACAGGTTCCCGACGAAGAACATCACCGGCATGATGATCCCGCTGATGAACTGTGCGCCGAACGCCGCCTTGTACAGCTCCGCGTTCTTGTCGTGGAACGTCTTGTTCATGACCTGCTGGCGCCCGAACACCTTGACGAGCGCGTGACCGGTGAAGGCCTCCTCGATCTGGCCGTTGAGCTCACCGGTGTGCTTCCACATCGCGGCGAACCGCTTCTGCGACTGCTTGCCGATGACCGCGACGAGCCCGACGGAGACGGGGATCGACACGAGGGCGATGACGGTCAGGATCGGCGAGACCGTGAGCATCATGATGAGCACGCCGATGACGGTCAGGAGGCTGGTCAGCAGCTGTGACATCGTCTGCTGCAGGCTCTGCGACACGTTGTCGATGTCGTTGGTCACGCGGCTGAGGAGCTCGCCGCGGGGCTGCTTGTCGAAGTATGACAGGGGCAGACGCTCGAGCTTCGTCGCGACCTCGCGCCGCATCTCGTACACGGTCTTCTGCACGACGCCGTTGAGGACCCAGCCGCTGCCCCACGAGAGGACCGCGCCGATCGCGTACAGGCCGACCGCCAGGAAGAGCCACATGGACAGGTCGCCGAAGACGATCCCCTGGCCGGGCGTGACGTTCATCCGGGCCAGCATGTCGGCGAGGTTCGCCTGTCCGCTGGCTCGCAGCTGCGCGATGATCGTGGCGACGGGGACGCCTACTGGCAAGTTCTTGCCGACGACGCCGGCGAAGATGACGTCGGTCGCCTTGCCCAGGACCTTCGGTCCGAGGACGGTGAACGTGACGCCGATGGCCGCCATGACGATGACGATCGAGACCGCCACCTTCTGCGGGCCGAGGTAGCCCACCAGGCGCCGCAGCGAGGGGCCGAAGCTGATCGCCTTCTCGGCGGGACCACCGCCCATGGCGCCCATCGGGCCGTGGGCGCGGCGCTGGGGGCCGAACTTCGGTCTCTCGTTGGCGACGACCGGCTTGTTCTCGTCGGTCGCGGCCGTGGTGTCTTCTGTATCGGTGCTCATGCGGCTTCCTCCACGCTCAGCTGGGAGTCGACGATCTCGGCATAGGTCTCACAGGTCTTCAACAGCTCGTCGTGGCTGCCACGGCCGACGATCCGGCCGGCGTCGAGGACGATGATGTCGTCGGCGTCCCGGATGGTCGACACTCGCTGCGCGACGATGAGGACCGCCGAGTCCCTGGTCTCCGCGACGAGCGCCGCACGGAGTCGCGCGTCGGTGGTCACGTCGAGTGCGGAGAACGAGTCGTCGAAGATGTAGATGTCGGGTCGTTTCACGATCGCTCTCGCGATGGACAGACGTTGCCGCTGGCCTCCGGACACGTTCGTACCGCCCTGGGAGATCGGCGCATCGAGCTCGCCGTTCATCTCGCGGACGAAGTCGGCCGCCTGGGCCACCTCGAGCGCGTGCCAGAGCTCGGCGTCGGTGGCTTCGGGCTTGCCGAAGCGCAGGTTGCTCGCGACGGTGCCGGTGAACAGGTACGGCTTCTGCGGGACGAGCCCGATCCGGTTCCACAGGATCTCGGGGTCGAGCCTACGTACGTCCACGCCGTCGACCTCGACCGTGCCGCCCGTCGCGTCGTACAGACGGGGGACCAGGTTCACCAGCGTCGACTTGCCGGAGCCGGTGGCTCCGATGACGGCCGTCATCGTGCCCGGGCGGATGTCGAACGTGAGGTCCTTGAGGACCGCGTCCTCGGCGCCGGGGTAGGTGAAGGAGACGCCGTTGAGCTGGACGTTGCCGGCCTCGCCGATCTCCATGATGGGGTTCTCAGGCGGTACGACGGTGGAGTCGGTCTCGATGACCTCCATGATGCGCTCGGCACAGACGGCCGCTCGCGGCACCATGATGACCATCATCGTGGCCATCATGACGCTCATCAGGATCTGCATGAGGTACGTGAGGAACGCCGTCATCTGACCGACCTGGAGGTTGCCCGCGTCGATCTGCTTGGAGCCGACCCACAGCACGGCGACGGTCGACACGTTGAGGATCATCATGACGATCGGGAACATCGTGGCCATCGCCCGGCCGACGGTGAGGGCGGTCTTGGTGAGGTCGCGGTTGGCGACGGCGAACCGGTCGCGCTCGTACGGCTCACGGACGAAGGCACGGACGACGCGGATGCCGGAGATCTGCTCGCGCAGCACCCGGTTGAGCGTGTCGATCCTCTTCTGCATGGACGCGAAGACCGGGCCCATGAACGTCACGAGGATGCCGATCACCACGCCGAGGACGACCACCGCAACGAGGATGATCCACGACATCGTCAGGTCTGTACGGAGGGCCATGATGACGCCGCCGATCATCGTGATCGGTGCGCCGAGGATCATGATGCAGGTCATCAGCACGAGCTGCTGGACCTGCTGGACGTCGTTCGTCGTACGCGTGATCAGCGACGGAGCGCCGAACTGGTTGACCTCACGCGAGGAGAACGAGAGCACGTTGTCGAAGACCGCGGCGCGGGTGTCGCGGCCGAAGGACATCGCGAGCTGCGCACCGAAGAACGCGGCCCCGATCTGCGCGACGACCTGTACGAGCGCGACGGCCAGCATGTAGCCGCCATGTACCCAGATGTAGTGGGTGTCGCCCTTCGCGACGCCGTTGTCGATGATCCCCGCGTTCAGGGTGGGCAGCTCGAGGCTGGCCGCAGTGGCGAACGCTTGGAGCAAGATGACGATGAAGAGCTGGGTCAAGTACGGCTTGAGCCCTCTGTTCAGCAGTCGGTTCATTGCGTGATTGAACATGCAGGCTCCTTCACGAGCGCGTGTACGAGGAGGTCGGTGAACACTTGTGGGTCGGTCGGATGGGAGACCATGGGGAGGTTGCCGGCGAAGACGGTCATGCGGATGAATGCGGCCGCCGTCCCCGGATCGACGCGTAGCTCCTCGCTGTGAGCGGAGAGCACGTGCGCCATGGCCTCGCCGATGGCCGCCTGGTCGTCGAAGAACTTGTTCTTGTCGCGGGGGCCGTGGTTGCCACGCCGATCCATGTCGGTCTGCGCTGAGTGGAGCGCCATCATGACCGAGCGGATGCGTGTGGTGGACTCCCGGATCACAGCCGCCAGGGCCCGTACGGTGTCGGCGGCAGCGTCGGTGGGAACGACGGCCTCGATCTCGTCGATGACGAACTTCGGGTCGAGCAGCTGCTCCACGACCGCGGCCAGGATGTCGTCCTTGGACTCGAAGACGCGGAACAGCGTCCCCTCGGCGATACCGCAGGCATCGGCGATCTGACGCGTGGTGGCCGCGGGCCCGTGCTCGAGCACGAGGTCCGTGGTCGCCGAGATGATCGCCTGGCGGCGATCCTCGGGAGACATCGGTCTAGCTCTCATCACCCGGACAGTATGAATGAGTGAGTGCTCACTCAGCAAGTCGGATCGACGCATTCCCACATCTTGCGCCCATGGTCCGACCTAGCCAACGGCATTTCGCACCATGACGGGGCCCAGCGGGCGCAGGCCCCGTGTAGGGAGACAACCGTGTCCCTTATCGCCGGACTGTCTGCCGCTTGGTGCGGGCCGGTCCTAGCGTGCGCACCATCACACCGTCCCAGGAGGCAACGATGCCCATCACCGGTCTGCGGAGAATCGTCCGCACCACCCTCATCGCGGCGGCTGCCGGAGCGCTCGCGCTCGCCGTGCTGCCCGCACCTGAAGCTCAGGCCGTCACCGTGAAGTACAAGATCGCCGTCCTCGGTGACTCGTGGGCATCGGGCGAAGGGAACTCCCCGTACTCGGACGTCCACTGCGACCGGTCCAAGAACGCCTGGGCCTACCAGGTGAAGATGCCGGACGGCAACACGGTCAAGGAGGACAAGGCCGCAGGCACAGCCACCGTCGACTTCCTGGCCTGCCAGGGCGCGGTCACCGCCAACCTCATCGACACACCGCAGACGGTCGACAACGTCACGTACCCTGTCCAGATCAAGACCATGGACACCGATGTCACGCACGTGTTCCTCAGCATCTCGGGGAACGACCTGAACTTCCCGGGTCTGCTCGTCGGGTGCCTGAACAACCTGCCCAGCACCTGCATGGCGAACATCAACTCGACGAGGACCAACCTGTTCCCGCGGGCGCTCAAGGGACTCAAGACGGCCATCGAGAAGATCTACGCCCGCGCGCCCCAGGCTCAGATCATCCTCACCGGCTACGCCGCTCTGGTCGGCGACAAGTCGGGTTGGGGTGTCACGAACGTCGGCTACCTCAACGAGCTCGCGATCGAGTACGAGGACGCTGAGTTCGGTGTCGTCCAGGACATGCGGAAGCTCGGCATCGACGTCGACTTCGTCGGGCTCTTCGATGCCTTCTGGGACCATTCCTACGGTGGACCGAAGTCGGATTGGATCTTCCCTCCGCAGCTCCTGTCCTCGCCGCTGCGCCTCGCCCGGTATTCGCTGCACCCGAACGGGGCGGGAGAGATCGAGATCGCGAAGCTGGTCTCGCAGTACGTGGAGAAGCCCTACACCGGCTCGTGCTCGGGCAACGTGATCGCCGGGGCGAGCAACAACTGCGTCCGTGAGATCCAGGCCCATCTGAACTCCTGGGCCAGGAAGACCGGCACGAAGGGAGTGGACCTCACCGTGAACGGCACGTTCGGTCCGCCCACCCTCGCTGCGGTGGAGCTCTTCCAGACCAAGAAGAAGCTCACCGTGGACGGCGACGTCGGCCCGCTCACGAAGAAGGCGTTGTTCGTCTACTGAAGCGACCCGCCCGACAGCGAACCCCCCGCCTCATCCAGGGCGGGGGGTTCGGTCGTCAGTGATCGGCTCTAATACGGGCGTCAGATGGACGGGTCTGCGGCCGACTGTGGGGGTGCGGCGGAGGGAGCGGACCAGGGCGCGGCCGAGGTGCTGGACACCGGGGCGCTCGAGGAGGGGGCCGAGGCAACCTGGGCGGGAACGGGAACCAGAGTGACGGCGGTGCCGTACGCACTGAGCTCGTACAGCCCGTCAGCAGCGGGTCCGCTGTCGAACCGTACGGACACGACCGCGTCGCCGCCGGCTGCGCGGGCCATGTCGGCGAGCGCGACGAGCGCGTCCTGGCGGGCGCGGGCCAGCAGGCTCACGGTGTCGGGGCCGACCTTGGGCTGTGTGGTACGAGTCGTGGTGCCGACGACGATGCCCACGACACCCGTGACCTCGCGCCCGGCAACGGAGTCGGACGTCGACAACGGGAGGCCGATCGAGACGTACTCGGGCTTCTTCGGGGCCGGCTCCGGCACGGGCGACGCCGGGACGCCGGGTACGGGCGCCCAGCCGCCAGGGGACGCCTGCTGCGCAGGAGGCTGTCCGTACGGAGGCTGACCGTACTGGGGAGGCGGCCCGTACTGTCCTGGCTGCGGCTGACCCTGCTGAGGCTGCCCCTGCTGGGGCTGACCCGGGCGGCCGGGCGGGGCGTACGCGGGGCCGGGCTGTCCGGGTTGACCGGGTTGACCGTAGGGCTGCCCGGGCTGGCCCGGCTGACCGTACTGGGGCTGACCCGGCTGGCCGTACCCAGGCTGGCCGGGCTGCTGCCCGTAGCCGGGCGGCGGTCCGTACGCCGGCTGGCCCGGCTGGCCGTACTGCGGTTGACCGAACTGGCGCGGATCCTGCGAGCCGTATGTCATGGCGTCAGTGTAGGGATGCCCGGGTCTGCCGCAGCCGGTTCGATGAACGTCCTGTCATGGCCCTCTCGCGCATCGGGAACGCGGCGCGCGGCGCGTAAACCCGTCACCGGCCCCCGCGTGAGACTCGATAGCATGACGCGGTGACCGACGAGCCGATCAGCGAGCGCGATGTCTTCGAGCAGATGCAGGTGCGCCTCGACAAGCGTGCGGCGATCCTGGCTCAGGGCCGCGAGACGTACCCCGTCCACGTGGACCGTACCCACTCGCTGAAGCAGGTCCGCGAGAGCTGGGGACACCTCGAGGCCGGCGAGGAGACGCAGGACGTCGTCGGCATCGGCGGCCGCGTGGTCTTCCTCCGTACGTCCGGCAAGCTGTGCTTCGCCACGCTCGCCGACGGCTTCACGGCCGACGACCCGGGCGAGCGGTTGCAGGTGATGGTGTCGCTGGCCGAGGTCGGACAGGAGTCCCTCGATCTGTGGAAGACCGACGTCGACCTGGGCGACTTCGTCTTCGTCAAGGGCCGCGTCATCGCGTCGCGTCGCGGCGAGC
>Ga0182021_10009325_pt1 | contig 11629 bp, 8 predicted proteins | sample 612E3MmetaG_FD_120493 | JGI IMG/M metagenome (GOLD analysis project Ga0182021, IMG submission 120493) | Permafrost microbial communities from Stordalen Mire, Sweden - 612E3M metaG (Illumina Assembly) | ecosystem: Environmental > Terrestrial > Soil > Wetlands > Permafrost | place: Sweden...
GAGAACACAAAACTCTCCAAGTCGATACCTCATTAGCCGTACCATTTATCTTCGTTACCTTACTGTTTCCTTTAACCTTAATACCCTCGCTTCTGAATAGCAGCATTGTCCGAATCCTTTTTGGGCTTGGCTTCGTAAGTGCTTATTTTGCATATTCAGTCTTAATGTATCGGCGAAAGGGCCTTGAACAAATCGAAAACGCCCAAATACCGTATATTTGCAAAATTATTCCGTCGTCTAAGAGGATTGGAGCTTTTATTCAGTTACTAGTTTCAGTGGTAGTTTTGTATTTTGGGGCTCGTGAAATGGTTGGTGTGGTAAATCAGCTTGCGCTTGGGCTGGGACTTAGCGTAATGGGGCTAGCCATTATTGTGGTGCCTGCTGCTACGGCGGTGCCAGAGACTGCGAGTGCTTTAATTTGGGGTTTTAGAGGCAAGGACACGCTAAGCCTTGCATCACTCGTAGGCGAGAAGGTACTATACACAACACTTTTTCCAGGAATAGGATTGCTTCTTACGACATGGGTCCTAGATATTCACGCTTATCTTAGTGTTTTAGCAACAACGACGATATCTATTCTAATGTTAATTTTTATTCTCAGAAAGAGAATTCCGTGGTATGCTTTGACTTTTGGTTTTTTCTTCTTTGTAGCTTATGCTGTGATAGTGTTTTGGTTAAGGATTTAGATAGTGTTTAGACTTGTAAGCAAAAGCTTGATCGGTTAAAAGTCACCCGTTACTAAATAAGCATTAATCCTAAAATGAAAAAACTTCTGGAAAGAGAATTCGACGAGCATTTTGCAGAGCAAAGTTTGTTTGGGTTTTATTATCATCACTCAAAGAAGCAATTATACGAGAATACCTTAAAGAAGATGTTACCTTTGCTCGGCATGGTCTGTTGGGTCTAATTAGTGTTGTAGTCATGCAATCATAAACTCTTAAGTGCAGTTAGCAGACGTGTAATTTGGAGACAAAGAAATGATAAGAAAACTAAGCCAAAAATCTATCATGATTGCAATAATTTTGGTAACTGCTCTGCTAACCTCAACATTATTCTTGCAAACAATTCCTGCAGCTAAAGCATGCGAAACTAACGGTGGATTCAACACTCCTGGAAACGTATTAATCACTGATCAATTCAACAACAGAGTAATCGAAGTTAATCCATTTACAAACAAAATAGTGTGGAGCTTTGGAACAGGGGATCCAGCTAATGGTGTCCCAGGACCTCACTCGATAATTGGTGTCAATTGGGCAGAAAGACTCGATGACGGACTAACAGTCATGGCAGGCACAGGCACTCCAGCTGGTGCAAGCCCACAACTACCCGCAGGAGCCGTAGACAACCGAGTTATCGTCGTTAACGAAGCTGGAAAGATAGTCTGGCAATATGGTCAAGCAGGAGTAACAGGTTCAGGTCCAAACGAACTCAACGTTCCTGTAGCCGTCATTCAACTACCAAATCGAGACTTCCTCATAACTGACCAAGGAAACAACAGAATCATCGAGGTTAACCAGGCGAAACAAGTTGTCTGGTTCTATGGTCCAGCATCAGGACCCGGAGCCCTAAACAGCCCCAACAGCGCTGAACTACTCCAAAACGGCCACATCCTAATCGCCGACCTAGCAAACAACAGAGTCATCGAAATAACCAAACAAGGAAATATAGTCTGGCAATACAGCAAAGGAATCAATCTTGCAGCTTTTGCAAGCAGACTACCCAACGGAAACACCTTGATTACGGATTCAGGCAACTCAAGAATAATAGAAGTCACACCAGACAAACACGTTGTCTTCCAATACTTCACAAACAAGGCATTAAACAGCAACTCAGCCCCACTTCCAACAAATGCCGTTAGACTCCAAAACGGTAATACAATAATTGCTGACCAATTCAATGACCGCGTGTTCATTATCAACGACGATAAACATATAATTTGGCAATATGGAATAACCAACGTTCCAGGTAACACAAAAGGTTTACTGAACGCTCCATACACAGCATTTGTCATCGGCGACTACACAGGTCAAACTCCGCCGCCAAAAACATAAGACTAAAACTATCAACAAAATATTCGCCAATTCGTTAGACTTTATTTTTGGAAAGTCAATTTCTATTCTTTTTTTTCTTTTGAAAGGTTCCTTGGAACTCGACAATTTTTTTAAAGTCCAAGTCAAGATCGTTCGACGTTTTTTAGGATATTTTCATACACTTGGCGAGATACTCTTTTAAAGTTTGAAGAAAAGAATTTTTGGAAGAAATTATTACATAAATACTTCTTTGTTGTTGTCGGTAAGCAGTCACATATTATTATTAGCTCTTGACAAAGCAGTTTCCATGTGGTAATATAGCAATGTCAGTACTAGATAATGAAGAAAACCTAAAACTATGCTTATGTCCAGGCTGTCCAACCTACATAAGCTCAAATCTTTCACGGTCCCTTTTTTGCGGAAGGGGAAAAGCGAAAGAAAAAGTCAAAATTGTTTCTTGTAGCTGTCCCACATGTCCCATTTACACCAAATACGGACTAAAAGAGATGTATTATTGCATCAAAGGAAAAGCCGCCGACGTTTGACATAAGACATAGATCACACATGAAATTCTTTAAAAAAAGAGACGGACGAGGCGAATCACTTTCTGGAAGTCCGCGGAGACTCACACTGTTCAAGTATTATATGGTAGAAAGTTCGTGTGAGGATAGTTCAAACTTTCTGTTTTAGCCATCTCAGATGCCATTCAAGTTAAAGACAAGAGCGATCCACTAACCACTGGTGTTTTTCCCAGATTTTTCACAACAAGATTGCCTATCTTTGGAAGCCTTGCTTGACGCATAAAGCTTTAATCATGCAAAACCCGAAAGTACTATAACGCTGGGAAGAGTTTTAAGCGTGTGCTAAACGACACCCGGGATTTTTAGGGGTTGTAAAAAAAATGAATAAGAAATCAGAACCCAAAATAAATTTGACGCCGCCTGGTCCTAATTCAACCAAATTAATGAAGCTGCGAGAAAAGTACGTTCCAAATGCGGTTGCCTTCACAGTTCCGATATTTGTTTCAAGCAGTCAAGGGGCTACAATAACCGACGTTGATGGTAACACATACATAGATTTTGCTGCGGGGATTTCATGCCTAAACATTGGTCATAGAAATCCCGAAGTGATAGAGGAAATCAAAACACAACTTGAAAAGTACTTGCACTTGAGCTATCACGTAACTCCTTACGAACCATACATAAGATTGGCTCAAAAGCTCGCAACCATTGCTCCAGGAGATTTTGAAAAGAAAGTGGTACTTGTCAACAGCGGAGCCGAGGCTGTGGAAAATGCAGTAAAGGTCGCCCGGAAATATAGTGGTAAACATTCAATAATCACTTTTGAACATGCCTTTCACGGACGAACGAGACTTGGGATGAGCCTAACTGGGTCAATTCACCCATACAAATACGGTTTCGGCGCGCAAGACCCCGGCATATACAGATTTCCTTATGCTTACTGCTATCGCTGTCCATTTGGACTTGAACAAAAGAACTGCGGAACAAGATGCATCGAATACATTGAAGACAATCTTTCAATTCATTTGTCACCTGACGAAGTTGCAGGCATGCTAGTTGAACCCGTTCAAGGAGAAGGAGGCTTCATAGTACCTCCAACAGAATTTATGACTGGCCTTAACAAAATATGCAAAGAAAAATCCATTCTCCTAATCGCTGATGAAGTTCAGAGTGGAATGGGCAGAACAGGCGAAATGTTTGCCACCGATCACTTCGGAATAGTGCCCGACATTATTGCTTTGGCCAAGTCACTTGGCGGAGGACTTCCCCTTGGGGCAACAGTTGCAAGGGCAGACATAATGGACTCAGTACAGGTTGGTGGATTGGGCGGAACGTTCGGAGGCAATCCCCTCAGTTGCGTTGCAGGTCTCAAAACCATCACGATTATCCAAAGCCTTCTTGTGAACACAAAAAAACTAAGCTCGATTCTGAAACATCGACTCAACGAAATCTTTGAAAAGAGCGAGATCGTGGGCGATGTTAGAGGATTAGGTCTAATGTTTGGGGTAGAACTTGTCAAAGATCGAAAAACGAAAGAGCCAGCTGCAAAAGAAAGAAACGCCGTACTTCAAGAATGCTTCAGAAAAGGCCTAATAATTATGGGAGCAGGCGCCTACAAAAACGTAATAAGATTTCTGCCACCACTAAACATAGATGAGCCTTCATTGAACAAAGGCCTAGACACGTTTGAGGACGCTTTATTAATGATCTCAAAGCAAGCGAAGTAAGCAAACTGTGTCGCGTTTAATTTCACTTTGTTTGCAGTTTGCCGATTTCGAATGACCCAGTTCAAACCGAGCCTCTAAGTCGGCCTTTTCTTAGTTTTTAACAATGCTTTTGATGTTTGTGAATTCCAATAACCCATATCTGGAAAGCTCTCTTCCGACACCACTCTTTTTGACTCCACCGAAAGGCAAGCGGGGATCAGAAGACACTATCCTATTGATGAATACGCTCCCAGATTGTATTCTTCTTGCTAGTCCCTCTGCCTCGCCTCTGCTCCAAATGCTTGCGCATAGTCCAAAGTTAGTTCGGTTAGCTTCCATAACAGCTTCATCTTTGTTTTGAACTTCTATTATCGGGGCAATAGGGCCGAATATTTCTTCATTTAGAACAAGCATCGAATGGTTGACGTTTGCCAAAACGGTAGGTTGGAAGAAAAATCCGTTACCTGGAACTCTGTTTCCTCCTGTGAGTATTTTTGCTCCTTTTGAAACGGCGTCCTCGACGAATTCCTGCATTCGCTTTATCTGACTTTCTCTAACCAAAGGTCCAACATCAGTATTTGGATCAAGCGGATCCCCTATCTTCAGATTCTCGGTTATTTTCACGAACCTGCTTGTGAATTCGTCGAGTACACTTGATTCTACAATGAACCTCTTTGCCGCAATGCAGCTCTGACCACCGTTCATCATTCTACTCGTCACTGCACATTGAGCCGCAAGTTCTATGTCAGCATCATCCAAGACAATAAAAGGATCGCTGCCCCCAAGTTCCAAAACAAATTTCTTAAGGTTTTTTCCTGCTAATTCTGCAATTCTCATTCCAGTCTCAACGCTGCCTGTGAAGGAAACTGCATCGATGTCTGAAAGGATGATTTTTTCAGCTATTGCAGAATCGGCAAGGATGGATTTGAAAGTATATTCAGGCATACCTGCTTCTTTGAAGGTACGTTCCAACTCCATGCTACACCTTGGGACATAGCTGGAATGTTTGAGGATAATCACGTTTCCAGCTGCAAGTGCTGGAGCTGCGCAACGAATAACTTGCCAGAATGAAAATTCCAAGGCATTATGGTAAAGATGGTTCCGAGGGGCTCGAACGCTACGTAGCTTTTGGACGCCTCTGTTTTTATTATCTGGTCTTCAAGCATTTCTTTGGCGTTACTGGCAAAGTAGTTAAGTGCCCAGGCACATTTTTCGACTTCTGCCAATGACTCCTTAATCGGTTTACCCATCTCTAAGGTAATTACCTTTGCAAAATCATGTTTTCTCTCAGTTAGTTTTTCGGCTACTTTAACTAAATATCCAGTTCGCTCTGAAACGTCTTTTTTTTGCCACAATTGAAAAGCAGAGCGTGCTCCTGCAATAGTCTCGCTGGCCTCTTCCTCGGTTGCAAAGTCAAACTCTTCAATAGTCTCTCCGGTAGCAGGGTTAACTGATTTGAACTTCCTTTGCTCAATCATCGACGTGCCCCAGAAATAATAGAGCATTGAAATAGTTAAGAATAACGTGGTCGCGATTGAATTAGCGTTTGTTTGATCCTTAGATTTTCAAGTCAACTTTCAACTAGCAATATTTTTTTCAACGGTGTCTCGATTTAGGGTTATTTTTCACCATAAACTGTATAATATGATGGTTTCCTCACCGATCCAGTAGTGTCGATGTAGACGTGTTTGAGATGCATGAACTCCTCAAGTGAGTAAGTCGAAAGATCACTTCCAAAGCCGCTGTGTTTGATTCCTCCATGTGGCATTTCAGACACCAGAGGCAGATGGTCATTTATCCATACTTCTCCGAATCTAAGTCTCTTTGAAATGTTCAAAGCCTTTGTCAAGTCTTTGGTCCAAATCGAGCTAGCTAGCCCGTAATTTACTCCGTTTGCATTGTCAATAACTTCGTCTACATTGTTGAAAGTCAGTACCGAGAGGACTGGCCCAAATATTTCTTCTTGACATATCCGCATATCTTGTTCAACATCATCGAATATGGTGGGTTCAAAAAAATAACCTTTAGAAAAAGCTCTATTCCCACCCAATAATTTCTTGGCCCCTTCTTCAACGCCTGTTTTTACTAATGTTTCCACGCGTTCCATTTGTGCTTTTGAAACTAATGGCCCCATGTCCGTTTTGGGGTCAAGCTGATTTCCAATTTTCACTTTCTTGCTCTTTGCAACCAGCTTATCGGTGAATGCTTTATGTATTTTCTCATGAACGTAAATTCTAGTTGCCGCTGTGCAATCTTGTCCTGCGTTGACGAACCCACCTACGACCGCGCCTTCAGACGCAGCCTCAATATCTGCGTCAGGTAGAACAATAAACGGTGCTTTGCCCCCAAGTTCAAGTTGAATTTTCTTGACCGTCTTGGACGCTAGACTGGCGATTCTCTTTCCGGTTTCGGTGTCTCCAGTTAGCGAGACCATATCGACTTTCGAATTTTCAACCATTTCCTCGCCAACGATATTTCCGGGACCTGTAACTAAGTTGACTACTCCTGGCGGGATGCCTGCCTTGCTCATTAGAGCAACAAGTTTTATTGTTGTTAAAGGTGTGTTACTTGCAGGTTTGATCACAACTGTGTTTCCAGCTGCTAGAGCAGGGGCAAGTTTCCAGATTCCAATCATCAGCGGATAGTTCCAAGGAGTGATACAAGACACTACACCCAAAGGTTCTCTTCGGAGAATACTTGTGCCTGTATCGATGTATTCTCCTGCTGAAGTACACTCAAGTGTTCTGATGGCACCTGCGAAAAATCTCAAATTATCAATCGCGAAAGGGAGGTCCGAATCTCTTGCCAGCTTTATCGCTTTTCCCTGGTTCCGCGATTCTAAAACAGCGAATTCATCCGAATCCGCCTCCAGCAAATCAGCAATTTTCAGCAATATTCTGGCTCTTTCCGACGGTGTCTTATTTGACCAAATGCCACTATCGAATGCATCTCGAGCAGCATCAACCGCTCTCTTTGCATCTTCTTTATTTCCGAGCGGAACTTGAGCAATAACCTCTTCGGTTCCAGGGTTAAAAACATCAAAGTACTCGCCGCCGTCAGCAGTACTTTCGTGACCGGAGATGAACATTGAATATGTCTCCATCCTAACCACCGATTAAAGATGCTTTAACGAGAATATACCTCTTATCCTAACTTTTCCATAAGTTTATTGGAAGCGTCGATTCCACTCCAGACTGCACTTTCTAAACAAGGAATCCCCTGCATGTCATCTTTAGCAAAGAATATCCGCCCGAAAGGTTTTTTGCAATCGTTCTTGGACCTGTTATGAATCCTGGGTATCCCAAAACATAGTGGTGGCCATACCTAAACAACCTTATTTCCTCAATGCTCTTTTCTACATCTGGAAAATACTTCTTCAATCCTTCCAAAATCAAACCGACCCATTTCTCAGCCGGTTGATATAGCAACTTTCTTCTATTGTGTTCTCCTATTGGGCAGTAGAGCGTGTAGACTTCCGGTTCGCCTGAACCAACCTTCTTCTTTCCATCTGTCACCATCCAATCTGCGATTATCATATCCGTAAATATCGTATTTTCAAAATATGTCGCAAAAGCTTTATCATAAAAAACGTCGTTCGACAAAACATTGGCAACGATAAACGAGTCGTATCGAACTTTTTTGAAAGCTTTTTTCTGGTCTTTCGGAAGGTCTTTGATAACAAATGGGGCATAGTGCTTCTGGCAAGCCCATACTACAGCCTTTGATTGAACTGTAATTGTTGAACCTTGCCTATCAACATAAGTTACAAAGCAAGAATTATCATGTTGTTCAATTGAAACGACCGTGGCATTTAGTTCTATGCTGTCACCAAGGCGATCCGCCATAGCTTCAGAAACACATGCGTTACCCCCTGGGCATGCAAATCTGTCTTGTAACTCGCGACTCAAATAATATAAGCCTGCAAAAGCTGAAATTTCACTCGCAGATGCGCCGAAAGTGGAACTACTGTACCTCTCCAAAAACCGCAGAAAATACTCACCCGAGTTCTCAAAGACTTTTCTAAAACTTTTCTTATCAAATTCAGCCCATCCTGAAGAATTTGCTTCGGGGGGGATAACGGGGTTACCGTATTTTTTTTGAAGGTCTCCAATTAGGTTCCAAGCGGTCTCGAAAACCTGCTCGTCTTTGCTTGATGACGAGCCTGTTCGGTGAAAAGGGTCAATGGTGAGATGATTTTCAGCGATGAAAGCGTCAGTAGGGTCAGCAACTTTCCTCCAAGGGACGCTTAATTCCTTAAAGAGCGGTTCAAGAAAATTGATTTTCTTGCCTTCATAGTTTATCTCGTAGCTTGGACCAGTGTCGGCTGTCGCTCGGGAATAATAAATTCCCCTCCAATTACCTCTCGATGCTGCACCGCCAATTCTGTTTTCCTTTTCGATAACTTTGAGGCTAAACTTATCCTTCAACTTGTACGCGGCGGTTAGCCCGCTCACGCCAGATCCAATTACTACTACGTCGAAAGCATTTGTTGTTGGCACTCTTTGAAATTTGGCTCTATCTATCACAGAATGGCAAACTTCCATATTTTCTCCTTCGAAGCCTGAAAACCGCAATTATCTTCAACCTCAGAATTCACTTAATTAGCTTACAGATAAAGCTTAATTTAAGCATTCAAGCAAGAGCCGACATGCGAGATTCTATCGAGAAAACTCGACCATCAATGCGTTCGTAAATGAAGCTACCAAATCATTAATGTAGTCTTTGAGAATACTAGAACGATCATTAAGCATGGGCTAATTGCCATAGGTGATTGTTTTTGAAGATTGCTGTGATAGGCGGATATGGTGGAATGGCTCAGGTTACTGTTCGGGATTTGATTGAGAGCCCACAGGTTGAAAAGGTTGCCATCTGCGGAAGAAGTATGAAAAAGGCCCAAGCCTTTGCAGACGAATTAAAAGATGGGCGCGCAATTCCAGTCGAAGTAGACTTAACCGACAGGGAGGCGTTGAGAGACGTCATTAAGGACTACGATGTAGTGATAAACGCTTCATGGTTTGAATACAATTTAAAAGTGATGAAGGCGGCGATTAGTGCTGGAAGATCCTACATTGATTTAGGAGGGCTGTATCATATGACGCTTGAGCAGCTGAAGCTTAATGAGGAAGCTGAGAAAGCGGGAGTAACTTGTCTTTTGGGTATGGGAAGCACGCCTGGAACAATGAATGTTATGGCGGCTTATGCAGCGAAAAAATTGGGTGCAATTGAGAAGGTTAGACTGAGAAGTGGATATTCGATTGTTAGTGGGAAAACGGAAAATGTGCAAATGCCTTATTCTTTTCGGACGGTACTTGATGAATTTACAAGACCCGCTCCGATTCTAAGAGATGGCGCAATTGTAATGGTGCCTCCGTTGTCAGTGAGAGAGAAATTCACTTTGCCTATGCCAGTTGGCGAGGTGGAAGGATACTTGACTATTCACTCTGAACTTGCTACGTTGCCAAAAAATCTCAATAAAGATATCAAAGAAATGGATTTCGCTGTCGCTTATGAACCTGAATTTACAAATATCTTATCCGTTATTGCGAAATTGGGGCTTGCCGAAAAGAAAGAGATACCTATTGGCGACAAAGTCATCTCGCCATTCGACATGATCTCAACACTTCTTGATTCCTTCCCTAAAGAAACGGTGTTGGACGTTGACATCCAACGGGTTGAGATCGAGGGAAAGAAGGAAGATGAAACAGTCCAGATTCAATGCGATGCTATCACTTTTCCTCATAAAAGATGGAACATTGGCGGGGGAACAGTCGACACTGGAGTGCCAATTTCCATAGCAGCCCAATGGATTACCAATGGAAAGATAGGAGTAAAAGGAGTTGTGCCACCTGAGCTTTGCATCGATCCATTGCCTTATTTCAAAGAGTTGAATCAGCGGGATCGTGGCATCAAGGTCTATGAGAACTATGAATCCTGCAAATCGGTGTTCTAGCTAAAACAATACTTTAGTTAATATCCTGGAAAGTCTTCTTTCCGAATGTGTTCTTCGTTAACTTTCATATCCTTGAGTAAGTTGTTCATAGCCTCGACCATAGACGGAGGACCACATGTGTAAAAGCGTGTTTCCAAGTAATCAGGTATTTCTTTTTTAACCATGTCAGCATCGATCCTGCCTGTGTACCCATTCCAGTCAGCTGAATGTTCATCTGTTGTGAATATGACTTTGAGGTTTCTGTTCTGTTTCTGCATACTCTCGAGTTCTTCTCTAAAAATGATGTCTTTCTCACTGTGATTACTATAGAGAAGGGTTATTTTGCTGTCCCGATTCGAATCGGTGCAGTATTTGCACATGCTTCTCAAAGGCGTAATGCCAATGCCTCCAGTAAGCATACCAACCCTTTTGAATTCGCCAGAAAACGTAAAGTCACCGTGCGGAGCATCAATTTTTGCCCAGTCGCCTACTCTAAGTTTTTCCAAAACATTGGAAAATGGGTGTCCGGTCAACTTCTTAGTAAACTCTATAAACTCTTTCTCGGTCGGGCTACTGGATATGGTGAAATGTTTCTGAATCTCTCGTCCATCATTCCTGATTGTAACAAACATAAATTGCCCAGGTTTAAAGTCCATCGAGACTGGTCTAGGAAACCTAAAGCTTTTCACATTATAATTACGCGACAAAACATTCTTTACCTGGGTCTCAAACTCCAAAAAAAGCCTCCCAATAATCCATGAAAAAGACAAAACTAAGGCACTCCTTAATAAGTTTCCGTTATGCCTCTAGCTTACGTGCTTCGTGGTCGAGTGCAGTCGATCTTTAAGAAATAGCACAACGATTGGTAACATTAGAACAAGCAAAAAATAGAACAGTTTGGCACTCTCTTTGTTCATTTGATTTTCTAAAATGAAACGTTTTTAGCTGCCCTTCACATCAAACTCGCGTGAAACGATCGACACACATTGTTCATGGGCAAAACACTTCTAGAAAAAGTTGATAAGAAATGAAAATCATAAATTCACTTTAGGAGAAAACAGAGACTGATATTTTCCAATAATATTCTCAATTACATATGGCTCATTTGGCTATTTGGCATCCCGATTTATTACACATTGGCTTATGAGATAGTAAGATACAGAAAAGTAATGGTCAAGAAAACATTTGTTCCTATCAATCCAAAAAGAGTGATATTCCAGATAACTACAATCGGCAATATGGAAATTGTCCAAGAGTCAATTCACAATATTAATCGGATCTGTAAAGAAGTTGGATATAGCAATTACAACATATGCGTAATTTCGGAAGTGAATGAAACTTTTAACGGTGCTGTCACAGTAACTGTTCCTCAAAATTATTCAACCTGCAATCATGCCAAATACAAAGCTAGAGCCCTACATTATGCAGTAGAACAAAGAGAGA
>Ga0182021_10009326_pt1 | contig 11628 bp, 10 predicted proteins | sample 612E3MmetaG_FD_120493 | JGI IMG/M metagenome (GOLD analysis project Ga0182021, IMG submission 120493) | Permafrost microbial communities from Stordalen Mire, Sweden - 612E3M metaG (Illumina Assembly) | ecosystem: Environmental > Terrestrial > Soil > Wetlands > Permafrost | place: Sweden...
GGTGCAACCATGCTTCCCATCAAAATGGAATGTGAAGAATACACGAACGGTAATAGTAGAATGCAGTCGTTGAGTTGTTCTGCATCGAAGGATAAAAACGGAAAAATACATCTCAGCATAGTGAATTTAGATCCGGTGAAAGAAAAGAATTTAAAATGCGAAGTTCGCGGCATCTCAGGTAATAAAGTTTCTGGCGAAATTATTACAGCCGATAAAATGAATGCTTACAACGATTTTGGGAAGCCGGAAGAAGTAACGATCAAGTCTTTTTCTGGAGCTCAACTGCAACAGGGGATAGTCAGCATCCATCTGCCCGCAAAATCTGTTGTAATGCTCGAATTGGAATGAACTGATTCAAACTGTCAGTTTTCAGGTATTGTAAGACAATAATAGTCAGATGAACAGGAGGGAGAGGCTAAAATTAAAATACTCAAATTTAATTGGGCATTATGGGCACTTTTGCTTTTCCCGCCGAACAATGGCGGTTCCGCTTTTTGAATCTCGCTTCAAAAACAGACAGTTGAGTCATGCTGAACTCGGTTCAGCATCTATTGTATGATACTTTATAGATTCCGAACCAAGTTCGGAAACGACACACGACTTAGCTTCGCCATCCTGGTTCGCTAATTCGTGTCTTTTTGGAAGCGGGGCCGATCCAGTCAATTTGACGATTGACGGGACAGGCGAGTCACATTCTTGTATCTGGTACAGAAATGAAAAACCCCCATAGAGGGCTTTAATGTATTCTTCCCGCCATACAATGGCGGAATTCTGAAAACGAAAAACGACTTAGCCTCGCCTTGATGAGCTTGCTAAGTCGTGTCGTTTTCGAAGCAGGGACCGACGAGGATTCCCGATACAACTAGGTTGCATCGGGACGACCTCCTACATGCTGAATAAGTTGGTTGATATAAACGCGACTTTTCATTCGCTTGATTTCATATTCACGATGAATAGCATCGGATTTTGTAAGATGTTCTTCAAGGTAAACTAATTTTCAAGGAATCCCGAATTTGGTAGACTTCGTCCACCACTCATTGTGATACTGAAGTCGGAGGGATGGATTATGAGTAGAACCAATGTAGAATGCATCGGTTGTTTGATTCTGGATGATATACGTATAATGCGGCATATCGTAACGGGAAAAGCCCATCGTAAGATGGGCTTTTGTGCGGGGCCGACGAGGATCGAACTCGCGACCTCCTGCGTGACAGGCAGGCGCTCTAACCAAGCTGAGCTACGACCCCGAAAAGATTGATTAGATAAGTTAATGGATAATGTCTCGCGAAGCAAGATTATTTTATTACAATGGAAATAAATTGAAATAATATTGTTTAAATAGCCCCAATTATTAAATCTGCTTTGCTTTATATCTGTGTTTTTAAAAATGATATACCGCGTTCAAGTAATTGAACATGACGGAAATTCCTTTGATATTTCCATGTCTCATAAAGCACATGATAAAGCCCGTTCTATATCATAAATAGAGGGAATATGATGGTGACGGAACATGTTGAAAACATTGAAGAAAATGATTTTTATGTTGACATTTGATTGAAAAACAACATATATTTCGTCAAGAATAATTCATCAATGGCAGATTGAATATCAGTACTCCTTGTTCAGTTTGTTGTTTACTAAACAATTCACAATTAATTAATCATTAACAAAAGGGACTCCTATGGGAAAAGCAATGACGAAAAGCCAGATTGCAGCTCATCTTGCAAGCAAGTTTGAGTTGAAGAAGAAAGATGCTGTGGGGATATTAGAAGAGATTGCAGCTTTGGCATATCGGGAAGCGAAAAATTCTTTTACTTTACCAGGTATTGGTAAATTGGTTCTGGTTGATCGTAAAGCCCGTATCGGACGCAATCCAGCAACTGGAGCGCAAATAAATATTCCTGCAAAAACAGTGGTAAAATTCCGTGTTGCGAAGGCTGCTAAAGAAGCTGTCCTTGCTCAACATTAACGTCAGGCTTATGTGTAAAAATAAAGGCGCCGGGATCAGAACTCTCGACGCCTTTTTTCTATTCCTACACAATGACCGTTTTCGTTGGTAATTCCTATGTTCCTGTCAGCTATAGAAATTTAATAATTCTAAATGTTTAATGTAACGAAATTGTTTTTCGGACAAGGCAAATGCGATGAATGACATATATCCAATAACTGGCAAAACACTCTATTTGAATATTATTTGGCATCAGCATCAGCCCCTCTATCTTGATCCAGAATCAGATCAACTCCAGGGACCGTGGGTGCGTACACACGGAACCAAGGACTACTATGATATGGCTGCGATCCTAGAGAAGTATCCCAATATTCATTTTACAGTCAATTTAACTTCATCGCTGCTTTCACAATTGCAGACATATTATGTCGAACGTTTGGCGCCATTTGTGGATGTAAAGAAGAACCAGGTGAACACAAAGAAATATTTTGCGAAATACGGAGGCAAAACAGACCCATGGATCGATTTGGCGCTTAAACCGACAGCGCAATTCAATGATCAGGATTATCGATACATGTTTACCAATGTTTGGAATGCCTTCGGAGTGAGCGAGATAATCATTTCAAGGTTTCCTGAATATAAATCCTTAAAAGAAAAGTACTCTCAAGTTGGTAAAGATGGATTGTCTGAACAAGAGATTCGTGATATCAAGTTCTGGTTTTTCCTTGCATCGTTCGATCCCGATTTTCTTGATAAGCCGCAGAAGCTTGCAACAGGTGTATCGATCAATCTCACAGACCTTATTCAGAAAAATATGGATGGTACATATACTCTGAAAGCAACAATTACTGAAGAAATCTGTAACCGCATCGTTGCAGAAACATATAAAGTTTTGGCGGCTATTATTCCTATTCATAAGAAGTTAATGTATCATCCACAGACGCATACAGGACAGATTGAAATACTGACAACGCCTTACTATCATCCCATTTTACCCTTGATTTATGATTCAGATCTTGCCAAGCTATGTCAACCAAATGATGCTATGCCCTCGAGATTCCACTTCCCGAAAGATGCTGAGGTGCAAGTTGCGAAGGCTGTCGCCAAATTTAAAAAGACCTTCGGGACGAAACCGACAGGTATGTGGCCTGGTGAAGGTTCAATAGCTCACGATGTTATTTCAGTCTTTGCTCACCAAGGAATCAAGTGGATAGCAACGGACCAGAAAATACTTGAACGTTCAAAGACAGGGGCGAATCCGTGTTTCTATCCATATGCTGTTTTCCCTGAGCACGATTCTCTTGTAAAAGATGCCGTTGTCATTGTTTTCAGAGAGACCGAGCTATCAGATAAAATCGGATTCGTTTATAAAAACTATCTAGGTGAAGATGCTGCGGACGACTTTATTCGCGGAGTCTTGCGGTATGTAGCAGAAACTGGTGAGCAGGATCGATTGCTGACCGTCATTCTTGATGGAGAGAACGCTTGGGAATGGTACCGCTACGACAATGATGGAAAGATTTTCCAAAATGCACTTTATCGAAAACTCTCTCAATTATTTGAAACGCAACAAGTTATAACAACAACTGTTACCGAATATATCAATGGCAATCCGCGAAGAAATATCCCAACCCACCCGGTTGAGACATTCCCAAAGATCGAATGGCTCTATCCTGGTTCGTGGATTAATGCGAACTATGATACATGGATAGGTGAAGATGAAGAAAACAGAGCTTGGGAATATTTGCTCATTGCTCGAAAAGATTTAGAAGTCTCGGGCATTGTTCAACCTGACCCAAAGAAACCCGCACCAAAGGAAAATACAAAAGCCTGGCATGCATATAGAGCGTGGGAATCGATGTACGCTGCAGAAGGATCAGATTGGTTCTGGTGGTATGGTACGGATCAAAACGCTCCCGCTGGAGACAAACCATTTGATCGGGCTTACATAACTCATCTTCAGAATATTTACAAGTTTGCAAATCTCGCCGGTGGAAAAATGCCAAAGCGGGAGTTCGAACCAATCACATTTGATTCTTCTCGAAAAACAATTCGGCAAACACAAGGCACAATGGCACAAAGTCAACAGGATTTAACCACTGTGGTTTTTCATTGCGATGCGAGCGGCATGTATATTCGCAAGACTCTTTACATTGTAGGTAATCATGAAGAATTAGGGAATTGGATCCCGAATAAAGTGCGATTATACAATGATGGCACACATGGAGATGTAGTTGCCGATGATAATATTTGGTCTGTTGAAATCCAATTGCCTGTTGGTGCTGAGATAGAATATAAATATACAAACAGCGGCGCCATGGGAAATTGGAATCCCGGCGAGGAATTTCCATCAATCAATCGTAAGATTAAAGTTGAACGATCAGAAACAGGTAAAATGTTTGTGCAAGATAGATTTGGAGCTCTTTAACGAAGCCGTAAAGAACAACAAAGGTCTCTGTGAGTAAAAGCTTATTCATTACAACGGTTATTATTGTATGCGTGTACTGTTCAATTTTTCATTTTGGATGCACGAAAAAGAACTATACCGACTTGAAAGCACGCCAAAGTACAGACTGGACAAAGAACGCAGTTATTTATAAGATCAATCTTCGCTCTTTTTCAAAAGTTGGAACATTGAAAGCGCTTGAAACACAAATTCCAGAATTGAAAGAGCTCGGTATTACTGTTATCTCACTGATGCCGATTCATCCTATTGGAGAGTTGAGTAGGAAAGGCGTCTTGGGAAGTCTGGATGCAGTAAAAGATTTTTATGCAGTTAATCCAGAATTCGGCACACTGGAGGATTTTAAATCGCTGGTCAGCGCCACTCATCAACAAGGGCTGAAATTCATTATGAACCTCGTTATCAATCAAGCCGCATGGGATAATCAGCTTATAATAGAGCATCCGGATTGGTTTGTTCATAACGAAGAGGGTGCGATCATTGCGCCCAATGCCGAGTGTGGCGATGCCGCACAAATTGACTACAACCAGCACGAGGTGCGTAAGTATATGATTGCGATGATGAGATTCTGGATTCAGGAAATTGGTATCGATGGCTTCCAGTGCAGATCGGCGGAATTGGTACCGACTGATTTTTGGGAGATTGCTCGAAACGAATTGGATAAGATCAAACCGGTCCTGATGATTTCAGATAGCAGACTTCCAGAACATCACCTCAAAGCATTTGATATAACTTGTTCGTGGAATATGGAGAACACAATTACGAACATTATCGATGGTACCATTTCCGCGTCGATCATCAATGATTCGTTAAACGCGGAATTCAACGAATTCCCGAAGGGATCGCTGCATCTGCGTTTCATAACAGGGCACACTCTTACGGAAAATGATCCAAATATAAAAATATCTAGTCCGCAGACCAAAAATGTAATTGCAATGCTGGCACTCACTCTTCCTGGTGTGCCGCTTATTGACAGTGATGACGAAGCCGGAGACAATAAAAAAATAAAATTATCCGACAAATTAAATGAAGACTTCATTAAACTCCACCGTCATCATCCTGCATTGCAGTATGGCGAGTATCGAATCGTACAGAATTCTGATAGTTCTCATATTCTTTCATTTATGCGTTTTTCAGGGAAAGATTCTGTCCTTGCTATAGTTAATTTTGCTTATGGGAAAAAAGAAGCGGAAATTCTCATGCCTGCAGGCGCATCTTTATTGTGGAAAAACCAATTCTCAGGTGTTACCTGTAAACTCGAAAACTCACGAATAAAGTTATCCATGGTGCCCTTGGATTTTCTAATGCTAGTACCATCTTCTGAAAAGGAAATGCAATGAAATCATTTACTGAGTATCTTTGGTTCAATACGAAGAAACACCGGGAATATGTCAACATAACTTCGGACGTTGAGGAAATTCTTACAAAGAGCGGAATCAAAGAAGGAATGATTCTCGTATCGGCGATGCATATCACGGCGGGTGTTTATGTTAACGATGCGGAATCAGGATTGATACAAGATATTGATGACTGGTTAGAAAAACTGGCACCATTTAATCAAGATTACCGCCACCATCGTACGGGGGAATCGAACGGTGATTCCCATTTGAAAAGTCTTCTTCTGCATCATGAAGTTATTATTCCTGTGACAGGAAGCAAATTAGATTTTGGACCATGGCAGCAAGTCTATTATGCTGAGTTTGATGGTCAAAGGCGAAAACGAGTCATTGTTAAAGTGATGGGTGAATGATCCGAAATAAAGTGTTACAATAAGTCGGACATCGTAAGCTTAAATATTATGCAGATCAAAACAAAACATATTATTGAATATATCGTTTTCCGAAGTTTCAGTTTCATTATTAGATTATTGCCATTACGTCTTATTCAAAAATCCGGGATAATTCTTGGACGATTAGCCTACCCGCTGCTGAAATCGCGTAGAGAAGTAGCACTTCGAAATCTTCACAATGCCTTTCCGGAGATGGTCAATCAAAAGCGAGAACAAATTGCACTTCATTCATTTCAAAATATTAGTACAACGTTTATTGAATTACCATGGCTGCAGAATATGACAAAAGAAACAATCAAGCAGAAGGTATGCATTGATAATCTCGAATTAATAGAACAGCTCCTGGCGAAAAAGAAGGGTATTGTTTTCTTATCGGCACATTTCGGCAACTGGGAACTTGCGGTTCAGGCGATTGTAGCTTATACAGGCATTCCAGTGAGTGCCATTGCGAAACCCCAATCAAATGCACGTGTTGACCACATCATCAATCAATGGCGGGAATTATTTGGAGTTAAGGTTGTGCCCATGGGAGTGAGTGTTCGTGAAATTCTACGTACTCTTCAGCAAGGGGGAATTATTGCTCTTGTTGCCGATCAAACAGCTCCGAAGGAAAGTGTTTCAGTAGAATTTTTCGGGCGGCAAGTGCCAACATTTCAGGGACCGTCTGTTTTTTGCCTGAAGACAGGCGCGCCAATTGTCTTAGGCTGTACCGTACGGCAAAAAAACGGAAATTATAAGATGCATTTAGTTCATGTGCCTAGTGATGATTTGGTCGGTTTCTCGGATGAAAATGTTCTTGAATTAACTCAAAGACAAGTACGTAAGACTGAGGAAATTATACGGCAGTACCCGGAACAATGGATGTGGATGCATAAGCGGTGGAAGCATGTTCCCGATCGTGTAGAGAGAGTATAGTGGCAGATTCGTTTAACAAAATCTTGGTTATTCAAACCGCATTCATTGGCGATGCAATCCTCACACTGCCTCTTCTTCAATCCCTTAAACTATATTATCCAGAATCTTTCATTGATGTCATTGTCATTCCCCGCACTGCAGAAATATTCGCTCATCATCCTGCCATTACAAAAATCATTCAATATGATAAAAGAGGAAATGATAAAGGCTTGATAGGTTTGTGGCGGCTCCGGAATAAACTCATCGAACAAAAATATGATTTGGTCATAGTCCCACATCGATCTTTACGAAGCGCCTTCTTAACGTGGTTGTTGAAACCGACGCTGAGCATTGGATTCGATACAAGTGCAGGACATTGGTTGTTCAAGAAAACTGTTCGATATAATTCTTCAGCTCACGAAATTGAACGAAACCTTTCACTCTTGGGTCCTTTGAAACTTCCTGACGTCGGGACAGGACTTCCGCGTCTCTATCCTTCAAAACAGGATGTGCAAATAATCGATTCAATTTTCGCTGAGAATGGATTGAATCGATATAAAAATATTTTGGCTGTTGCTCCCGGCACGATTTGGAATACAAAACGCTGGCCGTCAGACAGATTCGCTTCAGTATGCAGACACATTGCTTCAGAAAACATTGCACTCGTCCTTATTGGAGGAAGGGAAGATTCGGCGTTGTGCGCAGAGGTACGTGAGGCGAGCCAAGCAAAAAACGTTTTCAGTGTAGCAGGAACGTTGTCACTGCTTCAATCCGCTGAATTGATTCGGCGCTGCACAGTACTCATTTCAAACGACAGCGCACCGATGCATATTGCCGTTGCAGTAGGAACTCCCGTTATTGCCATCTTCGGCGCGACAATTCCTGAATATGGTTTTGCTCCTCGCGGGCCTCATGATATTGTTCTAGAAATGAAAGGACTTCCATGTCGTCCGTGTTCGATTCACGGCGGCACTACGTGTCCTATAAAAACATTTTATTGTATGTTGTCTATTACACCTGAAATTGTCGTGAATACAGTGAGACCGTTCCTGCATTAGAAAGAGGGATATGGATGTCCTCTTTCTGATAACTAACTAAATCTCTATAATCATGAACTGAGGGCGCACAGGGAAGTGTAAACATATAATATTGCTTTTGTATTGCAAATGTAATACATTAGTGAAGGAAAAGAAAGGAAAATGATATGGCAAGAACAGCAATGGTGCAGGCACGAATTGAGCCGGAACTGAAAAGCAAAGTAGAAACCATTCTCAATGCGCTTGGAATAAACACAACCGATGCAATCAATATTTTCTTTAAGCAGGTACAGCATGCAAACGGAATACCGTTTGATGTGAAGATACCGAATGAAGAGACACGCAAAGCGATTGCAGAAGCGCGACAAGGGAAGGGTAAGAAGTTCAACTCCACGAAGGCTCTCTTAACAGAGCTTGCAAAGTGATGTTGACACTCCGAAGGATTTCGCAATTTAAAAAAGATTACAAGAGGTGTGTGAAACGCGGATATGATATTGAGCAATTGCACACCGCTATTGAAGTGCTGGCAAATGGCAAGAAGTTAGACGCAAAGTATAGAGACCATTCTTTGCTCGGAGATTATAGGGATTGCCGAGAGTGTCACATTGAACCGGATTGGCTTCTCATTTACAAATTGACCGAGAGCGAATTTATTCTCATTCGCACAGGTACACACTCTGATTTGTTTGAGTGAACGAATGGAATCTGCTCTTGTAGGAATTCTCCAACACAACCAATAGGATTTACTTTCTATTTGAATCTCTTTGAAAACATATTTGAGAAAACATACTAAATGAATTTATTTGGTATTGAAATTGATATTGATAAAATGAATGAAGTGAAGCGGTGGGGTGAAGAACGTCTGGTGCAACTCATAGATGAACTTCCGAAGGAGAAACGAACCAAAGAAAAATTAGACGAGTTAATGGAGTTTGTATCCAAGGAAGTCGAGATAAAATTAGAACCTTTATTTCCTAAAATAGAATCAACAGAGAGGACGTTGTCTGAAGAGCAAGTGCTTGATAGACGCGCGACACTCCTATATCACAAAGCAAGTGAAATTGCATTTAAAGCTGAGAAGGAAGATGACATTCTAATAACATCTACACTTTACCAACTTTCCATTATGATTTCTTTGGAGGCTGATAAGAGAATGCCTGATTTCAGAAAGAAAGAAAAAGGCTATCCATGGGTGTTTAATAGTTATACTATTGCACTCAAAAAAGCCAAATGTTATTCTGTCGGTTTGTGGGCTTGCAATGAATTCTTTTCAAAGGACATTTCTTTCAGAAATCCGATGAATTCGAAATCTGCGATTGATGCAATTACGAAAAGAAGTTTATTCTTCAAAAATAATCTTTCTAAGTCGAACGACACTATAAAATCCGAATGGTTTAGTGACGCCGTAAATGAAGCTAAGTCGCTAGCTCAAAAGGCTGATGGTATTACCAAAGAACAATTTATTGCAGAAGATGAATCAGCAAGGTCACCGGATGTGAAATATTCTTGGTATTTTAATACAAAAACAGGGGAACATTGTGCGGAGTGTTTGAAATACTCCAAGATGGAAGCAATGACTATGTCAGAATGGGAGAAAATTGGTGTCCCTGAAGAATTTTACACTACAGATTGTGATGGCGATATAGCTTGTGGCTTGCAACGGATAGAGGATTATAAGATCAAGTTATGAGCCATCAGCTAAAACGGATTTTACTTCTCTTCATCGAGAAGATTAACAGCCCTGAGCGTTAAGAAAGGCTTTTGGCGAAGCCTCTACCGAACACTTGGGGCTTTATGTCTTTAGGCCTGGGCTTATCGTATAGACTTAGGCACAGATGGAAGCATTCTTTTTGTGAGGTGAAAGATAATGATTACTCCATATACCGATGAGCAATTACTTAAACTTCAGGATTTATTTCTTAGCCAAATACTCGAGCTGAAAACGACATATGCAAAGTTGCCATTCAATTTACTTTCATTAAAATTCCATCCCCAATTCTTTCGACAGCACGAACAAAAGCATTTAGACAAAGGCTTGCGAGCAGACTTTTATGAAATTGAAGCAACAATTAATATACTTCGATTTAATAAGTTACTAACCGATAAATACAAGAAACAAGAGATCAAAGATAAAGTCGTAATAATTGAAGCATTGATTAACGATTTCATTTCAAAGAATAAACATCTAGTGCCTTTCAAGTTAGAGGTAAGGACTTATATTTTGCATTGTTTAGCGGAGATGTATCTTGCTGAAAACCTGTGGAAGAAGAAATCATTTGAGCAAAAACGAATAATAGAAAAAGGTAAAAAGGAGGCTGAAAGAGAAGCAAGAATAATATGGGACAAATTTCTTAAGAGGCTTAATAAAGAAAAAGGATACATTGAACGACTTTCCTTATTAAGAAACCTTATTTTACAAGACAATGAACGGCATATACAATACATTAAAGACCTCACGACATTGCAGGATGAACGAGGGAAAGATATGTCGGGTTTTGTGCGAAATCATTTCGGTGAGATGCTAAAAAAGTCGAATGGAAATGTTTCTGCATTTCTGGATTTAGTAAAAAAATCAAAGCCGCTTATTTTAAAAGGATTACATCAACGCACGAAGGAAACAGTAAAAGAGACTTTAATTTTAGGTAAGAGTTCTTTTGATTTAGAAAGAAAGCTTAACCATTTGCGTCATAAAAAACATCATATCCACCATAATGACATCCTCATAACAAATGATGAACTTGATACACATAAGCTGTTTAGAAATGCAGAACGAAACTTAGTGCATGTATTGAAAGCAAACACCAAAAATATAGGCTCTGAGTACAAGGTTATTCAGTTTGTGCAGGCACTCGAAAACACTTTGGACTTACAATCACCTTCAGGGATTGACACACACCAACGAATAAGAACGCGTTATAATCAAACAAAAAAGGAATTAGGTATTTTAACACCTTAACATTTTGACATATTGCTATACCTATTCAGAAATGTGTAAAATTCACACGTTATGAATAGGTATGTATATATTGAAAATCATTTTTGAAAGTAAAAAGCCGATAGTGGATTGCAAGTTCACTCTATCGGCTTTTTTATTGCCTTTAAGCAATAAAAAAAAGTCTTGTCACGTTGAAAGAGGCTTTCATGGGAAGACGCGTATATCTTTTGACTACTATAATGAAAAAACTTAAAATCAATATAGATGTCAAAATAAATCTATCTCCAATTATTTATGTGCTTTTAGCGATTGTATTGCGTTATTGCTGAAATAAAATTAACGGAAACTAGAAAACCTTATATCTTGCAAGCAGTTAGTTAGATCAAAAATCTATCTATACATCATTTGAATCTCTTTGAAAACTTCTCTACATTAAGAATGTGAACCAGCGTTCTTGCGCCCGTAGCTCAGCTGGATAGAGCGACAGCCTCCGGAGCTGTAGGCCAGGCGTTCGAATCGCCTCGGGCGCACAGACAATTAACTGATTAACTGATTTAGGAA
>Ga0182021_10009327_pt1 | contig 11627 bp, 11 predicted proteins | sample 612E3MmetaG_FD_120493 | JGI IMG/M metagenome (GOLD analysis project Ga0182021, IMG submission 120493) | Permafrost microbial communities from Stordalen Mire, Sweden - 612E3M metaG (Illumina Assembly) | ecosystem: Environmental > Terrestrial > Soil > Wetlands > Permafrost | place: Sweden...
GACTGGTTTCTCGCGCAAGAGGGGACCGTAAGGGGGTACACGCGGGCAATCTATACTGGATTTCCGACCGTAGAAATGGCGAGGATCATTGCGGAATATGTGATCCCACGGCAAGACCTGAATGGTCTCTATCATGTATCGTCGGAACACATCTCTAAGTACGACTTGCTGTGTCTTGTTGCTACTCAGTACGAAAAAAAGATAACGATCGAACGCTATGAAGATTTTCACTGTGACCGGTCCCTGGATTCATCGAGATTCCGGACTGCTGTCAGTTATACGCCGCCGGCGTGGCCCGAACTCGTAGCTGCAATGCATAATAGCCATAGGGCATTCATAAAGGAGATAGCATGAATATTAAGCCGTTTGAAGGGAAAAGCGTACTTATCACCGGCGGCACAGGATCACTCGGCAAGACGCTGACCAAGAAACTTCTTGCAGGGGAATATGGTTTTCCCTCTAAGATCGTTATCTTTTCACGCGATGAGGCAAAACAACATTATATGCGTGTTTCGTATTCGCAGGTTAAGAACCCCACTGATGAGGTAATATATGACAACTTCCGTCGCCTTCTACAGTTTCGTATAGGGGATGTACGTAATTACGGGTCAATATGCAGCGCCCTTCGTAACATGGATATTGTCGTAAATGCCGCGGCTCTGAAACAGGTTCCCTCCTGCGAGTACTTTCCCGTAGAAGCCGGACTCACCAACGTAACAGGAGCTGCTAATATTGTCCGCGGCATCGAAGAAAACGATTTGCCTGTAGAAACGGTCGTGGGCGTATCCACCGATAAAGCATGCCTGCCGGTAAATGCTATGGGCATGACCAAGGCCATACAGGAACGTGTCTTTATTGCCGGAAACATCACCTGTCCGAAGACCCGTTTTATTTGTGTGCGTTATGGCAATGTGCTGGCTTCACGGGGTTCTGTGATACCACATTTTCATGAGCAGATCAAGACAGGAGGTCCGGTTACAATCACCACTAATGACATGACGCGTTTTTTGCTGCCACTCTCCCATGCGGTGACGACTATTGCGAATGCCGTTGCTTTTGCCAAACCCGGAGAGACCTATATTCCCAAGATACCTGCAGCACTCATTACTGATGTAGCCAAGGCACTTATTGGTGATAGAATCATAGAAATTTCAATTATCGGCATCCGCCCAGGTGAAAAGATCCATGAATTGATGATCTCACTCGAAGAAGGAGTTCGTGCGTATGAGCGAGGTGACTTTTATGCTATTGCTCCGATGCTGCCGGAACTGCAGCAGAAAGAAAATCAAAAACCGCGTAACCGGTCCTATGCCTCAAACGACGATGTTATGGATTTCTTGAGCACCTTATCTCTGCTCAAGAAACACAAACTTCTCATTGGCGATGACCGGAACGACGCTGATGAGGAGTTGTTGTCATGAAAATAATGACCATTCTCGGCACCCGTCCCGAGATTATCCGTTTGAGCAGAGTCATACCGCTTCTTGACCGGTTCTGTGAGCATGTTTTGGTGCATACAGGCCAGAATTACGACCGCACGCTCTATGATATTTTTATGCAGGAACTGAGCGTGAGAAACCCCGATTATGTTCTACAATGCAAGGGTCTAACTCCCATGGAGCAGATCGGAGCGATATTAACCGAAAGTGAGAAGGTTATTACGAAGGAGAGGCCGGACAGGTTGTTAATTCTTGGCGATACGAACAGCGGTTTGTCCTCCATTGTTGCGAAGCGCCTGGGGATCCCTGTCTATCACATGGAAGCGGGTAATCGGTGCTATGACGATCGCGTGCCGGAGGAAGTGAATCGTCGCATTATCGACCATTCAAGCGATGTCCTGCTTCCGTATACTGAGCGTAGCCGGGCAAATCTCTTGCGTGAGGGTATTGCCGGAGAACGGGTTTATGTGACCGGCAACCCTATCAAAGAAGTGCTTGATTATTATTCCCCCCAGATAGAAGCCAGCCGCGTTCTCTCATTGCATGAACTTGAAGCTAAAAAATATATACTGGTGACCATGCACCGCGCGGAAAACGTGGACGTTGAAGAGCGTTTAACACGTTTCATTGAGGCTTTTCAAATATTGCATAAAGAGTATGGCGTGCCCATTGTCTGCAGTCTCCACCCGAGAACCAGGTCTCAATTGCAAAAACAGGGAAAGGTTTGGGAGAGCGGCGGTGTTCGAGTGTTCGAACCATTCGGATTGTTAGATTTTGTCAATCTGGAGAAAAACGCCCTTTGTGTTTTAACCGATTCCGGCACGGTTCAGGAAGAATGCTGTATTTTCAAGGTACCGAACGTTACTCTGCGAGATGTGACAGAGCGACCAGAGACCCTTGAAGCCGGAAGCAATGTGCTGAGCGGGAACGATCCCGGGCTCATTCTTGCCTGTGTGAGAACGGTCACCGAGCAGCCTTGCAACTGGATCCCTCCGAAAGAATACCTGATACCGGATGTCAGCGGCGCGGTGGTAAAAATTATGCTCAGTTACCAGATAAAAGAACGCAGGAACCAATGATCAGCATAATCAAAAGGGTGCTGTACTCAGTGATAAAGAATAGCCAAATAGATTATGTAAAGAAGGGATACTATAAAAAGAACATTCACGGAGATAAGAACGTAATACTTTGTACCGGGGCATATCTCGAGAATGTTGTCTGTAACATATCCGGAAATGAAAACTCAATTTGCATCCAGCCAGGTGCAAGGATTACAAATACAGCGTTGCATTTTCAAGGTTCTCATCATCAACTTATCATAGGTAAAAATGTAACCATTGACGGAGCGGCTTTGGTATTTGAAGATAGCGATTGCAAAATTACTATCGGAGAAAACACTACTATTTATAATAGTACCCACATTGCAGCTGTTGAGCGTGGTTCTGAAATCAGAATAGGCAGTGATTGTCTATTCTCAGGCTATGTTGATATTAGAACTACTGATTCACATTCCATTATAGATTTGCAAACACGGAAAAGAATAAATTTTGCAAAAAATGTAACGATCGGCAACCACGTATGGCTTGGGGGACACGCAACTGTCTTAAAGGGCTCAACGATCGGAAATAATTGTGTTATCGGCATGAAATCATTAGTAACAAAAGATATACCGAATAATTGTGTAGCAGCGGGTTCCCCCGCAGTAGTTATTAAAGAAAACGTTACTTGGAAGTTTGAGCGATGATTGAAAGTAATGTAGAGAACGATAGGTCGCTTTTCCCATTAGTGTCCATCGTTATTCCGGTCTATAACGGTGCAAATTATATGCGCGAAGCTATTGATTCGGCTCTGGCGCAGACATATAAAAATATTGAAGTTATAGTTGTAAATGATGGTTCCAATGACGAAGGGGCGACAGAGACTATCGCTATGTCGTACGGGAACAGAATACGATATTTATGTAAAGAGAATGGCGGAGTAGCATCTGCCTTGAATTGCGGTATTCGGGAGATGAATGGGGAATGGTTTGCTTGGTTAAGCCATGATGATCTTTTTTCACCTGACAGAGTTGAAGAAGACATCCATGTAATCAGAGAGCAACTGGATGTAAAGGTGGTTTTTTGCAGCATTTCGATCATCAATGGTAAGGGAGAATTCATAAAAAACGTATTATATCCAATTTATCATGTTTCAAATCCTCGTGATGTCATGCAACTTTGCGGTGTCCATATGTGCGCCATGACCATAAACAAATCGTGCTTTGAAAAAGTGGGGATGTTTAATGAATCGAATATAACGGCTCATGATACCGAAATAAGTTTACTGTTATCGAAATATTTTATTTACCATTTTAATAATAAATCTGTAACGTATGCCAGGGAACATGCTGAAAGAGGTACACATCGATTAAAAACTCAGCATAAGAAGGATCGTTTGTTATTAGCTGATTCTATACAAAACAATTATAATATTAATGATTTTTATCCTGATTTCCATGTATACCGCGGTATGCAGTTATTCAATGCATGGACATGGATGGGGGGACTTTATTGCAGTTTAGGAGCTTTTAAATATGCAGATAATTGTTACAAAAAAGCTTACACCGTGTATAAATATCAACTTAACATTGTTAGCATAAGAAATATTATTTATATCTGCGTCAGAAGATTAAAATGTATTCGCTATATCACGCTGGACAAAATGATCAGGCTTACATACACTCTGCTCGGCAGATTTCAAGAAGAGGCAAAAACTTGAGTGATTTTGCGTTGTCTACGCCAGTGGCATTGATTATCTTCAATCGTCCCTCCACTACCGAAGTGGTTTTTGAGGCAATTCGCAAGGCGAAGCCATCTAAGCTTCTGGTAATAGCCGATGGCCCACGCTTGGATCGGCCGGGTGACGTTGAGAAGTGTGCTAACGCAAGAGCTATTATTGAACGAGTAGACTGGCCATGCGAGGTGTTTAAGAATTATTCGGATACTAACTTAGGCTGCAAAATTCGCCCTAAAACGGGAATAGACTGGGTGTTCGAACTAGTAGAAGAGGCAATTATTCTCGAAGATGACTGCCTGCCACATACAACATTTTATCGTTTCTGCCAGGAGTTATTAATTCAGTATCATCAGGATCAACGAGTTTCCTTTATATCTGGCAATAACTTTCGGCCTGACTACCAGATTAATGATGACAGTTACTGTTTCTCAAGATATTCGGGCACCTGGGGATGGGCAACTTGGCGAAACCGCTGGCGTGACAGCTACGATGTTGACATGCAAAACTGGCCGGTCGTGCGTGATAGTGGATGGCTGGAAGATATCCTTGGAAGTACAAGGGAAACTCGGTATTGGACACGCACGTTTGAAGCGGTATATAAAGAGGAAATAAGCACTGCGTGGGATTATCAGTGGCTCTTTGCATGCTGGTTGCAAAACCGTCTTGGTATCATTCCAAGAGTAAATTTAGTTTCGAACACGGGGTTTGGACCCGATGCCACACATACTACACAGAGCGGCAGCCATCTTGCCAATATGCCAACAGAAGAAATGATTTTCCCGCTTAAGCATCCTGCTTACAAGATTAGGAATCTTGCGGCAGACAAGATGCTCTTCAATCACGTTTATAATTTTAAACCGCCGTGGCCGCAACGTATCGTCAATAAACTCGGCAGGATTATTGGTAGCTTTATAAATTTAACCCCGTAATCCTTGGCATTTTTTCAGCATTTGTCTTGCGTAACAGCGTAGAAGATCATTATCCTTCCAATACTCCTCATTTTTTGTGTATATGAATCATTGCTTAGTTGGCAATTCGTAAACGGGGAAGGCATTTTGGCTGCGAAGGTGGATTTATGGTTGCTCATCAGGCATTAACTCAGGAAATCTTGATTTGGGGTGTCTCGTTACCTACAGATGCATTGGGGCAGGCTGATATCACTTATATGGGGAAGATCGCAAGTATAGAACGTCCTTCCGTGGAGTGGTTGTGGCAGGAGATGGATCGTGTTTGGGATGTTATGGGCCTCGATAATCGCGCAGCATTGCAGGAGCAGACGATAGGTGATTTTTATTCACACCCCGTTTGGGTAATGAATGGTGTGTTTTCGGCAGTCGATCCTGTTTCCGTTCAACATCGCGACTCGATTGCTGCATTTATTGGCCGACTTGGCGTTGAACGTGTCGCAGATTATGGCGGTGGTTTCGGTGAGCTGGCGTTGAGGTTACGCGCGGTTGCACCGCAAAATCAGATAGATATTGTGGAGCCTTATCCATCAAAGCTCGGGATGTTGAGAGTGGTTGGTAAAGCCGGAATCCAATTTGTTCATGAATTTAATGGTCAATATGATTGTGTCATTGCTCAGGATGTTCTTGAACATGTGGAACAGCCTTTAGACCTGATTGAACAGATGGTGCACGCGACTAAGCCAGGCGGGTATCTGATTTTTGCCAATTGTTTTTACCCGGTTATTAAGTGCCATTTGCCTTCAACTTTTTATCTGCGACACACGTTTTCTTGGGTGGTTAGAGGTATGGGGCTCAAGTTTGAGGGGCGAGTGGAGGGAGTAACCCATGGACTCGTTTTTAAAAGGGATGGTAATAGTAACAAAAAGATGTTCATGCTTTTGAGCGCTATTGCAAAACTTGTTGGTCCCTTTCTTAATGCAATCATTACACTTTTTAGTGCAATCCGCCACAAGATGAGGTTCCAGAAACGGTGAATCCGCTGTTACTCAACACGTTCGACAATCAAGGTGGTGCAGCAATAGCTACCTTTCGTCTGTACCGTTCCTTACGTGGAATAGGAATCAATGCACATTTGCTGGTACAGGGCAAGAAAACGGGCGACCACAGTGTTATAGGTCCGATTACAAAGTGCCAAAAAACCCTTGCGTTCCTCCGTCCATATTTGGATGATGTCTGGACATGGTTGTATCTGAAGCGTAAGAAAGTGATTTTCTCGCCAGCCTGGCTTCCCGAGAGGTTGGTTTCCAAGGTGATGAAGTTAAATCCAGATATAATACATTTGTTTTGGGTAAATGGTGGTTTTATTCGGATCGAAACATTACGGAAATTTAAATGTCCGATTATCTGGACGCTGCATGACATGTGGCCATTTACCGGCGGATGTCACTATGACGAGGAATGTGGAAAATTTCAGCAGTCTTGCGGCAATTGTCCGATATTGCAATCGGAACAGGAGCGAGATTTATCGCGACTCATATGGAGGCGCAAGCAAACAGCCTGGAAAGATGTTCCTATTGTCGTAGTAGCAACAAGTCACTGGATCGCTGAAATGGCCCGTTCAAGCTCCTTATTCAGAGATCATCGGATTGAGGTCATCCCAAATGGGATAGATACAGAGATGTATAAGCCAATTAATAAAAAAATGGCGCGTTCAGCTTACAACCTGCCTCAAGATAAGCACCTCATATTGTTTTCCGCGTTCAGTGCAACATCCGACAAACGCAAAGGTAATCAGTTTCTTGTGCAAGCCGTAAAGAAAATGTCGCGGGCTGGCTGGAGATCAAAGGCCGACCTGGTGATTATCGGCGCGTCCAGACCTGAAAATCCGCCGGATATGGGAATGCCGGTGCATTACATGGGACGCTTGCACGATGAAATAAGCCAGGTACTGCTTTATTCCGCAGCCGATGTCCTGGTTGCCCCGTCCATACAGGAGAATCTATCCAATACTGTTATGGAAGCTCTTGCATGCGGCACACCGGTTGTTGCATTTCATATTGGAGGCATGCCCGACATGATTGATCATAAAATCAACGGCTATTTGTCGTCTCCCTTCGAGCCGAATGATCTTGCCGAAGGAATAATGTGGGTGCTGGAGGATGCGAAGCGCCACAACATGCTTTCGCAGCTTGCACGCCAAACCGTAATGGAGAGATTTGCTTCAAGAAAGGTTGTCGAACAATACATAGAACTGTACCAAGATGTTATTAAAAGATCTTTGATTCCCGGGAAACTATAGAAATTATGATCATAGGCTCAGGTTTATTGGCGCAGGCATTTTCCCCTGAATATTTGCATCGCGAGGATGTGTGCATTTATGCTGCAGGAGTTTCCAACTCGGGTTGTGCCGATGACCACGAATTTGCACGTGAACGACAACGCCTTATGGTGGCATTGAAACAAACAATGTGCGTAGATGCTTTTGTGTATTTCGGGACTTGCAGCGTTGACGACCCTGAGGCACGAAAAACACCTTATGTTCAACACAAACTAGCTATGGAGCAATTAGTCTCTGAACATCCGCGGAGTCTGATCCTGCGTTTGCCAAACATCGCAGGAAGGACGCCGAATCCGCATACAGTCCTAAATTATTTGTATGCGCGAATTTCGCGCAGCGAGTCTTTCAAACTGTGGAGCAATGCTAAACGCAACATCGTTGACGTAGACGATGCAGTAGCTATTGCACAACTGGTTATAGCGCATAGTTTAGCCCGAAATGTCACGATTAACATTGCAAATGCGTTTAATTATCCGATAACAGACATTGTCAGTACAATGGAGCGCGTTGTTGGTAAGCCTGCAATATATGATGTTGTGGAGCGAGGTTCAGAATATCTTATAGATATCCGAGTCATATCCCCCATGTTGGAGAGGGCCGGCGTAATATTTAGCAATGACTACCTCGAAAAAGTAATCGATAGATATTACGGAAAATATACTTTTTTTTGTACAATTAATCACAAAAGCGAATTTAGACGTAAGTGACGGATGCAGGTAAACTGACATATGAAGACAATGCTGGGATGCCCGAAGGTGTTTTGATGTGTAGCCTTTGCGATCTAACACTCGCTGCCTGTTAAAAAGTTAAACCGATGGAAGATAACCCTTTCCTTGGTAACGCTTAATACTCATTATTGACATATCGATTAATTATGCCTTTAATTACTATAATAGTTGCTGTCTATAACTGCAAAAAAACTCTTCAACAATGTATAAACAGTGTTGCGGAGCAAACTTATCCGAACAGGGAGTTAATTATTATTGATGGTGGATCCAAGGACGGGACAGTTGAAATATTGACTGAAAACACCGATAAAATTAACTATTGGATTTCAGAGCCTGATCGAGGCATATACAACGCCTGGAATAAGGGGTTGGACAAGGCAAATGGCGAGTGGATATGTTTTTTGGGGGCAGACGATTATTTTTGGGATACGCGAGCGTTAGAGAAATTGAGTGTTCCGCTGCAGAATATACCACTCGAGGTGCGTCTGGCTTATACCCAAATTATGCTTCTTAGTGCTGATGGAGAAGTCCTTTTTCCTGTCGGCGAACAATGGGAGAAAATAAGAGGACGATTCAGACAAGGTTTGTGTTTGCCGCACCAAGGGGTGCTGCACCGGCGCAGTTTGTTCGAACAGAATGGAAAATTCAATGAGTCATTCCGCATCGGCGGTGATTACGAACTAATGTTACGTGAGCTAAAGACGGCCGATGCAGTGTTTATTCCGGACATAATTACAAGCGCAATGCGTCAAGGCGGACTTAGTAGCAACCCCTCAAGCTCTATCGAGGCGATGCAAGATATAAGACGCGCACAGAAAATGCACGGTCAATATTTCCCGGGTTTATTTTGGTTGAGAGCGATGATTAGAGTTCATATGCGTTTGCTATTATGGAAGTCGGTTGGTGAGAGAAGGACCAAAAAACTCCTTGATCTGGGCAGGCGCTTCAAGGGGTTGCCACCGTATTGGACAAAGATATAATCGTTCAATGCCAACCTCATCCATGAGTCATTAATCGAAAGGAGACACAGATGGCTCACCCAACTTTGCAATACCTTACCCGAGAATATCTTGAGCGCAACCCAACTTGGGATTTGGAATACACCCCTTTGAAGGCGAGTATTGTTGCTGGCGTGCTTGCTAACAACGGAATACATCCTGCTTCTATTTGTGAAGTTGGCTGCGGATCGGGTGGCTGTTTGGCGGAACTGCGTACTATCTATCCAGAAGTGGCGTTGAGTGGTTATGATATAGCTCCGACTGCGGCCTCATTCTGGACTCAGTACGACGGATTAAATATTCATTTCGAGGTAGGTGACGTGCTGCAAAAGACGTCTCTTAAATGCGAAGTATTACTAATGCTTGATGTAATCGAACACTTGCCTGATCCCCACAGCTTTCTTTCCGCGTTGCATGGAAAGGCAAATTATTACTTGTTCCATATTCCGCTTGACTTATCAGCGGCGAGTGTCATTAGAGAAACCCCTTTGCTCTATGTGCGAAACAAGGTAGGTCACATCCATTACTTTACGAAGCAATTGGCATTGTCTTTGCTCAAGGAAAGTGGTTACAAGATTATTGATGTAAGTTATACTCAGGCAGCATTTACAGCACCTGTGCGATCATGGAATACATTAATAGCAAGGCCATTAAGGCGCATGATGTTTTCCTTGCTTGGTAAGGATCGTGGTGTTCGTTTGCTGGGTGGCGAAACTCTGATGGTTTTAGCGCAGTGTCAAGGGTTGCGGGTGTGATGTCCATAACTGACAGTTCCAGCATGCAACGAATGTTCATCAGAGAGTTCTTGCTGTGTTAGATTCCGAAATCACTGCCCACTGCAGGCCTGAATATTGGATAGCTGCATAATTATCACAAACAGACATACTGGAATACCCTCAAAATAAGAAATGACGTGCCACCTTTTGAGTTTCTTTTACAGCAATGGGTTGCTGGTGTTTAATCAAAGACTTTAACGTGAATATTCAAGGAGCGTTGCGTGCAAACCCAACTCCATTTAGTAGCAAATGCAGCAGTGACATCTGGTGGTGAGGGATTGGCAGCGTTGCGTTATGCTGAATCAATTGCTCAGGCAGGGTGCGCGGTTACTTTTTTGTCCAAAAATATTTCCGATAGTCATGTCAAGATATCTCTGGAAAGGGGGAGCTTCGATCTGCAGATTCTGCCGACACAGCGTAATTTTCTGCATGAATTATTTGATCAATATTGCTTTATGCAGAGGCTTTGCGAGCAAATAAATTTTGACGAGATTCACCTTCATGGCATGTGGACTCCCTTATTGGCTCTTGCTGCTCTTATCGCGCGCAAAAAAAAAATTAACCTTGTTGTCTCACCTCATGGCTGCCTTGAGCCTTGGGCGCTTGCATATAAACACTGCAAGAAATGGCTCGCGTTGAAGTCGTACCAAGGTGCTATTTTACGCTCTGCTTCCTTGTTTGTCGCGACAGCAACCCAAGAGTTAGAAAGCATTCGCCAATTGGGTTTGCGTCAATCTATTGCAATAATTCCGAATGGTGTCGATGTTGGACCACTACCTCAGCGTGATGTCCATAAAACGATTAAGACTATTCTTTTTCTATCCAGAATTAATCCAAAAAAAGGACTGCTAGATTTGGTTGAATCTTGGGCGATCGTCCGTCGACCGGGATGGCGGATTGTTATTGCGGGAGGGGATGAGGAAGGCTACCGTGCAAAAGTAGAGACCTTGATCCGAGCAAAGAATCTACAATCGGATTTTGAGTTTGTCGGCTTTGTTGATGGCCTTCACAAACAGGCTTGCTTCGACGCAGCAGATATCTTTATTTTGCCAACCTATTCAGAGAATTTTGGTATTGTCGTTGCAGAGGCATTGGCCAACGAGCTTCCAGTAATCAGTACTACGGGGGCACCGTGGCAGGATTTGGTGGAACATCGTTGCGGCTGGTGGGTAGAGCCTGGTGTACAAGGAGTGTCTAGTGCGCTGATTAAGGCGCTTGAATGCAATCCGGAAGAGTTGACGGAGATGGGGCGACGTGGGCGTCAACTCGTAATTCATAAGTATTCTTGGGAGATGATCGGTTCTACTGCATTGGAATTAAGCGAATGGCTAGCGGATTCATCGAAGAAGAAACCAAGAACAGTTCATGAGAGCTCATTGTGATGACAGATAAATGAAAATATTGATCGTCAGCCAATATTTTTGGCCGGAAAACTTTCAAATTAACCATCTTGTATTGGGATTAAAAGAAAAAGGTCACAGGATTACAGTACTGACAGGTATTCCGAATTATCCAGGTGGTCGGTTTTACCCGGGATATGGGATTTTCAAGCGAACTCATGAGGATTACCAAGGAATAGAAATTGTTCGAGTACCGTTGGTTCCTCGAGGCAAGGGAGGGGGGATCCGTTTGGCATTGAACTTTTTATCTTTTGCTTTTTTTGCA
>Ga0182021_10009328_pt1 | contig 11626 bp, 9 predicted proteins | sample 612E3MmetaG_FD_120493 | JGI IMG/M metagenome (GOLD analysis project Ga0182021, IMG submission 120493) | Permafrost microbial communities from Stordalen Mire, Sweden - 612E3M metaG (Illumina Assembly) | ecosystem: Environmental > Terrestrial > Soil > Wetlands > Permafrost | place: Sweden...
AATAATGTTAAATTTTTATATTATAAGAACCGTATCTTTATCCATATTTGATAATACCTTATATCTTCTTACCTTAATAAACATTTAAATATGCAGAATAATGTCAAAAAAATCAGTATCCCGACAAGATGAGACGAGCATACCTGATTGTTGTTTGCATTTCACGTTCATATTATTTGTGTGTAAACTAAAATCACAATAGCAATAGTGAATAGTTTAGATACTAAACATAAACAATAAGGAAATCTTAAATAAATGAAACTATATGTGGCCAATAATATTACTTTTCGGGCCCTTCAGCTTGAATCTTATCTTAACCGGGTTATGGTCGGAGTTTTCGAAGTTGAGATTTATACATTTTACTGATAATGCCTCAATATTCGGGGAAAGCAGGAAACAATCTATCACAGTGGTGGTTGTGGTCGCAGGATCATAAGATGCAATTACTGTTCTGTTTGAAGGAGTGCTGTTATCATAAACCCATTTCCATTCAGATGGCAGGTAATCTGATGGCATCCCCATCTGGAGTGTATTAATCTTATTGCTGAAAAATTCAGGCTTAAAATCAGGAGGTGTCTCATTCCAGTCTCCTCCGGCAATTATATAATTTCCACTATTGTATTCCCTGATAAGAAAATCTTTTAAATATGCCATCTGTGTTTTACGGATCTCGCCAGGATCGAATGCCTCATTATGTGTATTGATAACGACCAGCTCTCTGCCATTCTTGAGCGGATACCTGTTAACAAGGAAACATCTGTCGAGCATGAATAACTGCTTCGGAAATCCATATTCTCCCGGAAATGAATAGCGTATTGAAGATGAAGGAGGTCTCTTACTGAATGTGACCAGGCCTGATAAGACTTTACCCATTGGATCAGCAGGCGGAACAGGAACAAAAAAGACATCATAATTCTTTGCAAAAAACGGGGAAAAGGTTTTTAAAACTCCGGACAAAGAATCGTACTCATTCAGATGATAACTTCTTTTACTGTTTTTGTCTATTTCCTGGATAAATACAAAATCCACCGAATCGTTTTGTCTCAGGAATTTTTCAACGGCATTGAGGTTGTTAATACATCTTGGTTTTGGTGTCCTTACCTTTTTGCCGCCATCATAGAAAAAATCCATATCCTTATCCAGGCCACAATAGCCAATATTCCATGTAAGAATAGAAAGCTCCGCTGTATCATTCAGATTTATTGTTTTTTCACCAGTGAATACAATCTCCTTTACCTTTGGTTTATAATCTGTTATGACCGCATAAACTATCAGCCCGACAAGAATAAGAACCACCAGTGCCAGTACAATCAGTACCGCTTTCAGTATTTTTTTTATTGCCTTCATAGTAATCTGAGGATTAATTCATTAACATTATTTAAAGCTGATAGATACAAATATATCATTTAATCTTATCACTTCAGATGGGTCCCACTATAAAGCCCTCTATGAATGATCAAAATAATAGTTATCCTTATTCATGGAAATGAGTAATTCTCTCAATCCAGAACTTATTAAAACTGATCCTGGGATCCTGCAAAAGAAAGACAGTTGTTCCGAATTCCCTGGCATCGGGATTCGAAATACTCCCAACCTTTATGATCTTCGAAAAGAGTTTATCGACATCTTTGCCCGGTTTATCATTAATATAGATAACAGTAGTCGGATCTGGATCAAATTTCATTGTTATCCAGTACCTGAAACTCTCACTGAAACAGATAGCTTCAGGTAGTCCGTATTTTTTGCCGATAACTGTTATGGCCCCGGCTTGTCCGTAATTCTCACAATAAATAAAACATGCCTTTTTATCTGAAACCATCTGATATGCTTTATTTGCAATAGCAGTAAGTTCTTCCCAACCCAGCATATCGGCATAATCCTGTGGCAGAGAGTGTATGGATCTATCTTCCCATTGTCTGCCAATATTTATATTATATTTTGTTTCCAGCCTCTTAAAATAGCTTATCATTCCTTCGCTTTTAAAGACAGGAATTCCAAAAGGGATAGCCGGAAGCGCCAGAATTACAATTAAATCAATCAGTGTTATTCTTGACCATGTTTTTCTCAGGATTTTCTCCGCAGAAACAGCACCTGCTGCAATCAGAAAAGGGAATAAACCCTGTGTATAGTAGCTCTTACCTCTGAGAAGCATCAGGGTTATAATAACCAGAACTGCAATTATCCCCAGGAACCTGAATTTTACTGCATTTTTGCTTAAAAAAAGATAAAGAAGCCCGGCGATTGTAAGAATTGAAGCTATGCCCGGCGAATATAACTGGGCCAATAAAAATTCAATCCTGTCGACATTTACCAGCTGTGTCCGTTCAAGCTCCGAAAGATGTCCGGTCACCGGTAACCCATGAATAATCTGCCAGATAATGTTTGGCAGAAAAATTAAGGCACCTATGATTATCCCCGTCCAGAATCTGCGATTCCTGAATATTGTTTTCAATTGTGTGAACGGAATAACCACCAGGAATAAGAAAAACAGTAATCCGATAAGGTATTTATTCATTAATGCTATGCCGGCGAAAACCCCGAACAAAACCAGAATTTTATCAGATGATGTGTTTATATATTTTATAACCAGATAAATTGAAAGCGTCCAGAAAAAGAGATCTAGATGAACCGGTTGAAAGAGAAAGAAAGTCCTGAGACCGAAAATAGAAACTATCATTCCGGTTGAAGCAAGAATTGATGAATATCTCGAACCGCCAAGTTCTTTGGCAATTTCAGCTATCACTATTATTATTAAACCACTTAGTATTGCCGGAAAAAGTCTGACAGCGAAGAGCGAATAGCCAAATAAGCTTTTCATCAGCCAGGCTATCCATCCGATCAAAGGAGGTACAGTGGCATAACCGAAAGCCGGATGCTGTCCCAATGAGAAATAAAGCAATTCGTCCCTGTGATATTCCAGATTATTTATGAATAACAGATGAATAGCGACATTAAGTAAGGCAAGACCCCAGATTACAGGGTCAATTTTGATTTTTAATGAATTTTCGCTCATCAGAAATAAATCTGAAGTAAAATATTTATTTTTTTTCTTTAAGAAGATCGCGGATTTCTGTCAACAGGATTTCTTCCTTTGTGGGTTCCAGCAGTGCTGCCGGTTTCTCTTCTTCTTTCTTCTTAAGTCTGTTCATTACCTTAACAACAAGGAAGATACAGAATGCGACTATCAAAAAATCAATGATTGTCTGAATGAACATTCCATACCTTAAGGTCACCTCGTTGATGGCCTGTTTGACGACCTGGCCATTTTCAATGACGGCGGGTGCGGCTTTTTGAAGAACAAGTTTAAAATCCTTAACATCAACCCTGCCTATTGCCATTCCAATGGGTGGCATCAGAACATCACTTACTATTGATGAGATAATCCTGCCGAAAGCGCTACCAATAATAATCCCGACAGCCATGTCGACGATGCTGCCTCTCATGGCAAATTCCTTGAATTCCTTTACAACACTCATAATTATAATATTTAGTTATTCTTTGATTAAATATCCTGTTGTTTATCTATCAGATCCCTTATTACCACTGAAGCGCAGGCAATGCCGAAAGCAGCCGGCATATAAGAGACTGTTCCTACAACAGAAGCCTTATTTTGTTCTCCTTCAACAGCTCTGACCATTGTTTTTTTTACTACTTCAGGAGAATAGACAGCTTTAAATCCATCTCTGATACCAAGACGGTGAAGTCGTTTCCTGAGGATGCGGGCCAGAGTACAATCAGTTGTGGCTGAGATGTCTGAAATGATTATTCTTGTCGGATCAAGCTTCCCTCCTGCGCCCATTGAGCTGACAATGGGATAATGTTTTGTCATGCTGTGAAAAATAAGAAAGACTTTCGGAGCAAGTGTATCAATTGCATCAACGACATAATCAAATTGTTGTCCGAGAATCTCAACCATTCTTTCATCTTTTATATATTCCCGGATGACAGTAAGATCAAGATCCGGATTAATGTCGGTTAACCGGCGTCCCATAACTTCTGCCTTCAACATTCCCTCGGTACTGGTCAGGGCAGGAAGTTGTCTGTTCCTATTAGAGACATGGATTGTATCGCCATCAACAATAGTCATCTTGCCAACACCTGCCCTGCAGATCATCTCAGCGGCGTATGCCCCCACCCCGCCCAGACCCACCACAAGAACATTTGCAGACTGAAGCTTTTTTAATCCTTCAGGTCCAAGACACAATTCAGTACGTGACAGCCATTCCCTCATTTCTACTTCAAGGTATTTATTCTAATTACTTCTCTGTGGTTCTCTGTGTGTTCTCCGTGGAACTCAGTGTAACAAAAACTTACACAAAGCGGCATTGAGGAAGCACTGAGAGTCACAGAGTTCTATGTTTTAAAGAGCACTTTATAATTTAAAAATATCTGCTTCTTAAGTTGCTCCCCGGTAATGTTCAGGTCAGAAGCAACTTTTTCATAAATAGTTTTTATATCGGTACCGCTTCCATCGGTTTCAAGAAAAATTTTCTCTACCGGAAGACTCTTTATTAAAGGAGTTGATTCGGGTTTTACAATAAAATCAAACCAGAATGAAAGATACATTCCTTTTGATAATAGCTGCATTGCCAGTTCCCTCCTGCCTCTGAATCCATGAACCAGCCATGGGGTTGCAGGTCGGAGTTTTTTATGTTCCGATAACAGTTCATCCCATGCTCTGACACAATGAATAACGACCGGTTTTGATACTTTATCTGCGATCCTGACCTGTTCCGCAAAAGCTTTTCGTTGAATTGAAAATTCAGGACCTTTAAGCCTGTCGAATCCAGCTTCTCCGACAGCAATTATATTCTGATGATCTGCATATTGTCTTACGATACCAATCTGCTCCTGAAAGTTTTCAGCGGTCAGGAACCAAGGGTGTATCCCAATTGTATAAGCCAAACCATTTTCAATATCCGGAAATCTGTTTTCATGGGTCATCAGACTTTCTACCTGAAAATGACCTGGGCTTCCTTGAGCCCCATGATTATGGATATCAATATAATCGTCTGATTTCGGAAGGTTCATTCCTTTTTCCTGCCTATAATTTCGATACCTTTATCTATTCGTCTTAATGTTTCCTCTTTGCCAATCCATGCAATGATATCAAATATATGAGGGCCTCGTAAGGCGCCTACTATTACAAGTCTTAAAGCGTTCATAACGTCTCCGGGATTATATCCCCTTTTTTCCATCCATTCTTTAACTGCAGTTTCGGCAGATGCAGAATTAAAATCTTCTATTAAATCGAGAACTGCCTTAAGTTCGGTGAGTACCGGGGAAGAATCTTCTTTCCATCTTTTATTGATGACCTCCTGGTCGAATGACGTTGGAGCTGTGAAAAAGAAATCGGTCTGATCCCATATCTCTTTAACAAAGCTTACTCTTTCTCTTACCATTGAGACAAGCGTTTCAAGTTCATTAATATCAATATGATGACCATGAGCCCTGAGCTCTTCCCGGAATTCCAGTGCAAGCTGATTGTTCGTCCTGTTCTGCAAATAAGTATGATTGAACCATTTGGCTTTTTCAGGATCGAACCGTGAGCCTGATTTATGGACTCTTTCTATTGAGAAAGTATCAATAAGCTCCTCCATTGAGAAAATCTCCTTTTCGTTTCCGGGGTTCCAGCCCAAAAGAGCGAGCATGTTTATAAATGCCTCAGGGTAATAGCCATCTTCACGAAATCCTCTTGCAGTTTCACCATAAGGCCAGAACAAAGGGAATACCGGAAAGCCCATCTTATCTCCATCGCGTTTGCTGAGTTTGCCTTTGCCATCAGGCTTCAGGAGCAATGGAAGATGTGCAAATTCCGGGGCATTCCATCCAAATGATCTGTAAAGCATTATATGAAGAGGAAGAGATGGCAGCCATTCTTCTCCCCTTATAACATGAGTGATCTCCATGAGGTGATCATCAACAATATTTGCAAGGTGGTATGTTGGCATACCATCGGATTTAAAGAGCACCTTATCATCAAGGGTGGAAGAGTTTACAATTATATGTCCCCTGATCAAATCATCAAAGTGAATATCTTCATTTAACGGCATCCTGTAACGGATAACATATTGCTCTCCCTCTTCAAGTTTTGACTTCCATTCCAGTTCACTTAAGGAAAGGGAATTGCTTAAACTAGTCCTTACTGCTGCATTATATATAAAGGTATCTCCTTTTGACTCAAATTCATGTCGTATTTGTTCCAGTGCCTCCGGCGTATCGAATGCATAATAGGCATCTCCCTTATCAACCAGCATATCAGCATACTGTCTATACAGGCTTTTCCTGTCGCTTTGCCTGTAAGGACCATAATTTCCTCCCTCCCGGATACCTTCATCTGCCTTTATCCCGCACCAGGAAAGAGCGTCCATAATATACTCTTCGGCGCCATCAACTAATCTGGCCTGATCGGTATCTTCTATCCTTAGAATAAATGTTCCCTTATGCTTTTTCGCAAAGAGATAATTATATAGGGCTGTTCTAACACCACCTATGTGCAGAGGCCCAGTGGGACTTGGAGCAAAACGTACTCTAACCATTCTTTTAAACACTTTGTCACATAAATTTGTGTAAAGATAGACAAACCCGATTACATATAATACAATTACAAAAATCAGGTTTTGTACCATAGATTTGTGTTAATTTAGCAGCAGAAATAACATAAGGAATCAGGATTGATTACACGCCAAACCAAAATTGTATAAAAATCACTAAATACCGTCTTTATGAAAAAGATGAAAGCTCTCGTCAAAGCAAGACCAGAAAAAGGATTATGGATGCAGGAGGTTCCGATTCCGGAACCAGGTCTTAATGATGTAATTATAAAAGTCAAAAAATCAGCTATTTGCGGGACAGATCTTCACATTTACGAATGGGATGCCTGGTCACAGAAGACAATTAAAACGCCTATGATTATTGGACACGAGTACATGGGTTATATTGAAAAAATGGGAGCAGGTGTGACAAATCTTAAAATTGGTGAACGGGTTACAGGTGAAGGTCATCTGGCATGCGGACATTGTCGCAATTGCCGCAGGGGAAAAGAACACGTCTGCGAAAACACTATAGGAATTGGAGTCAACATTGATGGATCATTTGCGGAATATGTAAAAGTTCCTGCAAAAAATGTTGTTCCACTTGACCACCGGATCTCTGATGAATGGGCTGCGATTATGGACCCTTTTGGAAACGCAACACATACAGCCCTGTCGTTTCCTCTTCTCGGGGAAGATGTTCTGATAACAGGTTCAGGGCTGATCGGAAGCATGGCGGTCGGTATTGCTAAATTTGCCGGAGCCAGATTTATAGTTGCCAGCGATCTGAGTGACTATAGATTAGAGATTGCAAGAAAAATGGGGGCAACAATGACTATTAATCCTTCAAAAGGCGAAAAAATATCTGATGCAGTTAAGAAACTGGGTATAAGAGGATTTGATGTCGGTATGGAAATGTCGGGATCACCAAAAGCTTTCATTGAAATGATCAGCAACATGTATAACGGTTCGAGTATTTCTCTTCTGGGTATCTTACCTTCAAATTTTGAGGTGCCATGGAGTGATATAATATTCAGAGCTATTACCCTGAAAGGAATTTATGGTCGCGAAATGTGGGAGACGTGGTACAAAATGGAGATGATGATAATCGGGGGAATAGATTTGAGTCCTGTAATAACGCACAGGTTCAATATAGATGATTTTCAGAAAGGGTTTGATGCCATGGAGGAAGGGAATTGCGGAAAGGTGATTCTGTCTTGGGATTAAGTTGACAATTCTTTGTGAATCAAGATTTTTAATAATTACCAATCATGTATACAAACTACAAGCAGTATCTAACCTCAGCTTTAAATGAAATCAGGGAGGCCGGGTTATATAAAAGTGAGCGAATAATTGTATCACCACAGGGTGCTGAAATAGAACTCAATACAGGACAGAAAGTATTAAATTTCTGTGCAAATAATTACCTGGGTCTATCAAATAATCCTGAGCTGATTAAAGCAGCTAAAAAATCGCTTGATGATCACGGTTATGGTATGTCATCTGTGAGGTTCATCTGCGGAACCACCGACCTTCATAAAACACTAGAAAAGAAAATTGCGGATTTTTTTGGCACTGAAGATACAATTCTCTATGCTGCCTGCTTTGATGCCAATGGGGGAGTGTTTGAACCTCTCCTTTCAACGGAGGATGCAATAATATCCGATGCTTTAAATCATGCTTCGATTATTGATGGAGTGAGGCTTTGTAAAGCACAGAGATATAGGTATGAAAATGCCGATATGAAGGATCTTGAAACGCAATTACAATCTGCACAGGGACAAAGATTCAGGCTTATTGTGACCGATGGCGTTTTTTCAATGGACGGTAATGTAACACCTCTTGATAAAATCGTGTTACTGGCAGAAAAATATGATGCCATGATTATGGTCGATGAATCACATTCTGCAGGAGTTGTCGGAAAAACTGGGCGGGGTGTCACGGAATTATTTAATCTGAAGGGGAAAGTTGAAATTATTACAGGTACACTGGGTAAAGCATTTGGAGGAGCCATTGGTGGATTTACAACCGGTAAAAAAGAGATAATTGAGATGCTGAGACAGAGGTCTAGACCGTACCTGTTTTCCAATTCCATTCCTCCATTGGTGGCCGCAGCCGGAATAAGAATGATCGAAATGATGACTGAAACAAATGAGCTGCAGGATAAACTTCACAGGAATGCAGAATATTTCATTGAAAAGATGACCCGGATCGGGTTTGATATAAAGCCCACCAAATCGGCAATATGCGCAGTAATGCTTTATGATGCAAGGCTTTCACAGGAGTTTGCTGCAAAACTCCTGAAAGAGGGCATATACGTAATCGGGTTTTATTTCCCCGTGGTACCAAAAGATCAGGCACGAATACGTGTCCAGCTTTCTGCAGCTCATCAAACAGAACATCTGGACAAAGCAATAAAGGCTTTCGAAAAGGTCGGTAAAGAACTGGGAGTCATTAAATAAAAAAGGTGCCAATAACAGCACCTTTTGAGATATTTGAATTGCCTGTGAACCAGGCCTCTGGTGTTATCCGCATTTTGAAGATCCGCAGTCCTTACAGATCAGACAACCCTCCTCATAAACCAGATTATCCGAACCGCATTCACCGCATTTCCCTTTTGCCTTTGTGCCATTTGGAATGTATTTCTTAAGTGCTCTTTCCACACCATTCTTCCAGTTGTTAATTGACTCACTATCAAGCTTCAGTGACTGTATCAGGTTAACAACGTCTGCTATTGGCATCTCGTGTCTGAGAACTCCGGAAATGAGTTTGGCATAATTCCAGAATTCGGGTTTAAACATATGGGACAGTCCTCCCATGGTGTTTTTATAACCATATTTATCAGTATACTGGAAGTCATACCTTGTATTTCCCTCTTCATCCTTATTTTTTATAATTTTCCCTTTGACAATAGTTTTGGGGATCGGGAAAATTTCTTCGTCGGCCAGCCCTGTAAAAATCTCATAAGGTTTACCATCTTTCAACCCTACGAAGGCTATCCATTTTTCTTCATTATTGTTAAACTTAATTATATCACAATCCAGCACTTTTGGACGTTTTGGTCTTTCGGCACGTATCTCTGATTTGCCTGATGCAATGAGAACGCCGTTTCTGGAACCGTCGCGGTAAACAGTTGCACCTTTGCAGCCCACTTTCCAGGCTGTAAGATAAAGCTCACTCACAAGTTCTTCTTTTGCATCAGCCGGAAGGTTAATTGTAACGCTTATTGAATGATCTACCCACTTCTGTATGGCACCCTGCATCCTTACTTTTGCGATCCAGTCAACATCGTTTGCCGTTGCTTTATTATAGGGCGATTTTGCAATAATATCTTCGATTTCCTTATCGTTCATTCTGGTCACCTCATCAGGGTCATAATTATTCAGTTTCAGCCAATCCACGAATTTGTGATGGAAAACATTATATTCTTCCCATGAATCCCCGACTTCATCTTTAAATGTTATTGTAACATCAAGATCGTTCGGATTAACCTTCCTTCTCCTTTTGTAGAATACTGAGAAGATGGGTTCAATTCCTCATGTTGTCTGGGACATAAGGCTTGTTGTTCCTGTCGGGGCTATTGTAAGAAGTGCGATGTTCCTGCGTCCAAATTTCACCATGTTATTGTACATAACCGGGTCTGCCTCTTTCATTCTTAAAATGAATGGGTTATTGGCCTCTCGCTCTGCGTCGTAAATCTTAAACGGTCCTCTTTCCTTAGCAAGATAGGTCGAAGCCTTGTATGCTTCAAGTGCTAATGTTTTATGAATGTTTACAGAAAAATCCGTTGCTTCATCGCTTCCATAACGAAGCCCAAGAGCAGCCAGCATATCGCCTTCTGCCGTTATACCTATTCCGGTTCTTCTTCCCTCTTCTGATTTCAGCCTGATGTTTTGCCATAGGTTCTTTTCAACCATTTTGAGTTCTTCTGATTCAGGATCAGCGATTATTTTTGAAAGAATTGAATCAATCTTTTCCAGCTCGAGATCAATTATATCGTCCATCATTCTTTGAGCCAGTCCGACATGTTCTTTGAAAAGCTCCATATCAAATTCGGCTTTATCGGTGAATGGCTGGTTTACATAACTGAAAAGATTTATTGCAAGCAACCGGCAGCTATCATAGGGGCATAGCGGAATCTCGCCACAGGGATTTGTAGAGACAGTCTTGTAGCCTAGATCGGCATAGCAATCAGGAACGCTTTCCCTGATAATGGTATCCCAGAACAGAACACCGGGTTCGGCTGATTTCCATGCGTTATGGATGATTTTGTTCCATAATTGTTCCGCGTCGATATCTTTGACAAATTTAGGGCTGTTTGATCCAATAGGATATTGCTGTCTGAAGATCTTCTTCTCTTCCACAGCCTGCATGAATTCATCAGTCAGCTTTACCGAAACATTAGCTCCTGTAACTTTCCCGCTTTCAAGTTTTGCATCAATAAATTTTCCGGAATCGGGATGTTTCACTGATATTGATAGCATTAACGCTCCCCTTCTGCCATCCTGTGCTACTTCACGTGTTGAATTGGAGTATCGTTCCATAAAAGGCACTACTCCGGTAGAAGTAAGTGCACTATTTAAAACAGGCGTACCTTTTGGCCGTATATGAGACAGATCGTGGCCGACACCACCCCGGCGCTTCATCAACTGAACCTGCTCCTGATCGATCTTCATAATCCCTCCGTACGAATCGGATGTTCCGTCATTTCCAATTACAAAACAGTTTGAAAGCGAGGCGATCTGATAATCATTTCCGATACCGGTCATTGGACCACCTTGTGGAATAATGTATTTAAAGTCTTTAAGTATGTTATAAAGAAGTTCTTCCTGTAATGGGTTTTTATATTTGAGTTCTATTCTGTGAAGTTCCTTTGCAATTCTGCGATGCATATCATCAGGAGTTTTCTCATAAAGATTCCCGAATGAATCTTTAAGAGCATATTTATTTGCCCATACGCGAGCGGCCAATTCATCGCCGTTAAAATAAAGACAGCTGGCATCAACAGCTTCATCATGAGAATATGTTGCTCTCCCACTGTTGTTTTTTTCTTTTTTTCCGGCTCCTTTCACCTCTGTCTTTTTTTCAGATTG
>Ga0182021_10009329_pt1 | contig 11625 bp, 14 predicted proteins | sample 612E3MmetaG_FD_120493 | JGI IMG/M metagenome (GOLD analysis project Ga0182021, IMG submission 120493) | Permafrost microbial communities from Stordalen Mire, Sweden - 612E3M metaG (Illumina Assembly) | ecosystem: Environmental > Terrestrial > Soil > Wetlands > Permafrost | place: Sweden...
GGTAAAGGTTGTGGAACTGCTTGTGAATCAGTTAATGGCTAACGTTGAGAACAAGCAAGACGTTCTTGATCAGGTAGTTGGAATATTGACCTATGACTTGAAGGAATATGGTATCAGCTTCAAGAACAAACTGAACATATCGAAGACGCCATTGCCGCCATCGGCTGCACCAAGTGTGGGAGGATATCAATGACCGAACCAACATATCTCACGTCAGCAGAAAAAGAAGATGCTGTGCGTAGCTTGATGGGTTATATCAAACGGTTGTATGGAGAGGATTTGCCAGATGATTTTAATGTACAGATACGGGTTCGGTCAAGATTTGTAAAGAGATTAGACATCCATCCGATTGTGAAAGAGCGCGCGATTGTAGATCCGAATGTGTTTGTGAAAAAGTGAAGGTGCGGAATCTTCATCTCAGTTATGGTCAACAAATTGACATATCACAACCAACAAGTTTTATTATATCAACATCATTTCACAAACCAGAAAAAGAGGTATAGAATGCTATGATAACAAAACGAATGGAACATGGGGGGCGGTGATGGACGAAGCAATTAATACCGAGGTATCGTTGGCTGGGATCGAACGTTTACGATCTCAGGCATTGGTAGAGGCGAAAACGGAGCTTCGTCAGTATTGCAGTAACCACAACCTTGACGAGAAATCTACAAACGCTTTGGTCAATGATATTGGTGTAGACAACATTAAGATGATTGTTCCACATTATCATCGAAAGCAAATGGTGGAAAGGCGAGCATTGTCTAAAACAGCAGATGAAAATGCAACAAAAGAGGTAGTGCAATGAGAGAGCAATATTTTGTCAATCGGATAAAGGAAAAATACATCAAGAATGCAGTTAAGGAATTTATTGCACGACCTTGCTGCAAGACTTGGGACAATGTCCATGCGATTCATCTTTGGAATCGCCAAACTGTGTGGCAAATGGTCTGCAGAGTAGATCCATCGTTTCCGTCAGTTGGTCCAGGTTATATCCATAATGAAGAGGCGAAAACGTTTACTCAAGTGAGTACATGGTTAAGTATACCAGAGCCATCGATTCTTCTTCGAGCATTGATGTTGGCGTTTCAAGAGTCCAGCAAAACGCCTTCGAGAATAGCGATAAGCCGCTGATAAATAAATATCAGAAAAGAAAATTGTTTCTTAAAGCATTTCCAAATCATACGAAGGGCTTGATTTTCCGCTCAATCCGTTATTGATTTTACTATTTTATGATAGGATATCTTACCAACGAGTTCATTCGCATGTGTTTCTTTGCATTTGTGGAAGTTCCTTATTTACAATTTTTTTAGTTTCACTACGCCGTTTGAACGCATCTTCAATCCGTTGTTGCAACTTTACTCGATCATCTGTCCAATCGTAAAGTTTTGCATATTTGGTATCTAAATTTGCAGCCAGACGTTTAGGTAAATTATCGGAATTGTATTCTTTATCAGGTCCATAATCTTGATGATCGGGCAACAGAATTCCTATTAAACCGGCATAGTTGTCACCAACTTTTAAATCTAAAGCTCCAGAAATCTCCCAATCAACATGCTTACGGCATTTGGTTTTATTTCCGATAAGCACTATAAGAACTGTTGTATCTTTCAAATATTCTTTCTGGATAAGTTGCTTAACATATTCATTGCTATTATCACTGTCTATATCTCCTGCCCCAACAGATTTATTTATAATTAAATCATCAGTTAATATCTCAAATTCTTTTCGCTTAAGTTCATCGTCCTTATGATAATAACTTATAAATGTCTTCCTTTTAGGTAGAAGCAGTGGAATGTTTCCTAAATCGTCTTTTGTCTGATTTGTACCAATTGAAATACAATCATTGTAATAATTGCGATTATAAACAACATGGTAAAGTATATTCCAACCACCTTGAGAGTGCCTAGTTATTGTCGCAAAAGTTTTTCTATTGTTAAAATGCTGAGTTAGACTGTATCTTGTCATTTCAATTTCATCATTATCAACTGAATCACCATTGTCCCTCCTTGCAATTACCTTTTCAATTCTATCACCCGTTTGAGTATATAGAACTTTAGATATTAAATAGTCTGCCCATTTTTCCATGATTACCTATTGATTTAGTATATATGCAGATTCAGCATCGTGGCATGACTTTATTCTTATTGTATTGTTAATTCTGTTTCTTTTCTTTAGTGGATGCCGTTGCCTGCCAGAGAGTATGTTCCCTCGATATCAAATTCTCAACTCGGTCAACAAAGAATTGTTGCTTATCTGCCGCATTTGCATAATCGCCTAGTGCAGCATCGTAGAGACGTCTCTCCTTGCGTAATGTTTCGCAAACACTTCGATAATTGAACCAGTTCTCCTGAAGATTCAGAAACTTAGTCAAGCTCGCGAGTATGGCGACCACAGAAGCCGTGATAGTCGTTGGCCATTTCAATCCTGATAAAGCGAGTAATGGAGTAATGGCGGAAAGTATGATGAGAGATATTTGAAAAGTGTAATACCAAAACTTGTTACGAATGGATTTATCATCGTACCACTTGAGTTCCTTATTATACCTTGTGGATAGGTATTCGGAAAATGTCTTCATATCCATGGATTGTACCCTAGTTTATTGAATACTTTATTATTTTCTTTTCTTTGCTGCTCTATGAATCGCATCTGTGATTGCTTCATGATTCCATGGAACCAGTTTTATTCTTAATTCACTAATTGCATGTGGAAGGTTTGTCGGCTTTGTATCTCCTTTATACATTGCAACAACACCCTTGCCTAGCCTGATGCTTTCTCTTATTTCCCAATCAACCCATTTGCTATCGCTAGTGTCGTTCGAAACGTAAACGAGTGTAACCGAACATTGTTTAATCTTCTCTCTGATCCCTTGCCTAATATAGTCGGCATTCTTGCTGTCATACGCTTCCTTTACCGAGTAATCGTTAAATTCAAGATTGGAATCTTCGTTTTTTGCTTGTCCTCGGAGAAGGTTTACCTCCTTTGCGTCTTCCATTGCAAAACTGATAAAGACGTTGTGTTTTTCAGGTTCTGCGGCTTGTCTCATACTGCTTCTTGCAGCATTTTCCAGAGCTTCTTCCTCGCGATATGTTAAACCACGACCACCACCACCACTACCTCCCATGGTTACCTCCTATGTTAATTCCTGAATTGATGAACTCAAGACAAGAGATACATTTACCGCAAGGTTGTTTCCTTCCTGAATGGCATGAATAAGTTCCCGAAATCTTCTTATGCTTTGCCATTGCTACAACATCCTTTTTTGTGAACTTCATAAGCGGAGTGATAATTTTGATCTTGCGATTAAATGTTGTTGCAAAAAGTTGTTCCGTTTTTTCTAGGAACGCTTTGGTCTGATCTGGGAATAAATGATGTTTGTCATTCAAGAGACCAATTGCTATTGCACTGCAGTTATTGATGTAAGCGAATGATCCGGCAACTAAGAGGAATAGGAGGTTTCTCCCAGGCAAATAGGCATCCTCGTTTAGTCGAAGTTTGATATTCGTCAATCCTGATGGAATAGTCTTTCCGAACCCACTAATATCCATCCGAACTGGTTCAGGTAGCCTCAATTTATTCAGAACTTGCCTACATGTTAACCATTCTTGCTTACAGGCTCTTTGACCATAGTCAATAAAGAGTGGAAATTGTTCTAATTGTTCTTCCTTTGCAAACACTGCCATTAAAGTCGAATCGAGACCTCCAGAAACTAATGTCACCATGCTCATATAGCAAACTCCTTTTGATATACTCGCATGACTATCCATATAGCCGTGTCAAGACATGACATTTCTATATCTTTATCCTCCGCATAATTGCGAAGTTTCGATTCTGTCTTTTCATAGGAGGTAAGGCTAGCGATGTAAGCTGGAACGGTTTTCGCAATTTTTAAATAGTCCATAAATCGTAGGACGTGTGAATCAAGTATTGCTAATTCATTTGCAAAGCCAATATTCCGTAGAAATAAACTAGCTTGCTTCGGACCAATTCCCGATGCAATCTCAATCAGTACTTTTCTAGCTGAATATTCATCTTTGCTTTCTTTGAGGATAGATTTGATTGTCTGACTTTTGCCATAGATTGTTTTGGCTGTATCGCTCAATTGACATGACCGAATAGAAGGGAAAATATACGAACGCTTCGAACCATCAACTCTCAATGGGAAGTATATTGGCCTTCGTAATTCTCGCGAGATACTGTTTTGAACGGCCACAAAACATCGTTCTTTTTGTAACATTCTAAGTAGTCCTGCTTTGTCTAAATGACGAACTGCACTTCGCGCAAGCTCGAAAGGAACTCTACTACCTAAAATGCAAGAGGCCAATTCTCGCCACAAGACATATTCCCGGAAATCCTCCCATACAAAAGAACGCTGAATATCCATCACCTTAAGAGCGATTTCTGAAACTGCTCGCTCGATGATCATGGATGTTTTTGCCTTGTTCATATTAGTGCTCCTCTAACGCTGCTGATAATGTAGAAAGAAATTCTGGCAAAAAATACGTTTGTAATAGTCGTTCAATTTTATTATCTGTTATGTGAGATCGAATAGTGTCCATCCAACGACTATAAAACATCAGATTGTGAGCTAACGTGGCTTGAGCATACGGTATATCTATATTTGCACAGAATACTGACTGAATACCAAAAAACTCTCTCTGCTGGAGATGATAGAGTAAGCCTGTTTTATGATCTACCGTAGTCTGGCACCATTCAAGTCCGTCGAATGAATTTGCTCCAAAAGCAGAAAAGAGAAGCAACGAAAGGGGATTACCCGTTCCTAAAAGATGCAAAGGTATATCTTCTCCCGTTTCATCTAAAGTGCGCCGAATTTTAGTCAGCGTTCCTATTCGTTCTATCATACCTTCACCAAGCTCACGCTCAGGAACGGCTATCATAACGGGTTTGAGGTGGTGAACAATTTGTTTCGCAATTTGTGGCAAATGATGTAAGTTCCCGTGTAAGATTGGAATAATGGATGCTTTGGGAACTAGCTTTAAAGTTCTTGCAACCCGTCTTTCGACATCTAAAATATTCTTTGATAGTGTAATTGGAGGAGTTTGATTGTCAAATGAAAATGCTAGATGGAAATTCAATTTACTTAGTGCAGTCAAATAGTTGTTCCATTTCCATCCTTTGTCTGAACGCCAGTAGCTTTCGTAATTGCCGCTATCCATAAGAATAATGGCTCCATTGTCCATCGCTCTTGCAGTGATTTCAGCCATCTTTTTCTTGTTGCTAGAATTATTCAGGTCATAAGCAGAAACCAATAACTGCGGATGTTTCGTAACAGTAAGAACTTTCAAATATTCCAGAGGTGATAGGCTTGTCTTTACACTTGAGACTGAAGGAAAATATTCTGGAAGAGCCTTTGTCCTGCCGCCAATAACAATTCGAGAATGGCCAGTGCTAAAATATTTTTCTATTCCCATTTTAAGTTCTTTTATTGATTTATTAAAACTTGTTATGGAGTACGCTAACCTCAGCGAACCACTTTTGAATCACTTGTTTAATCTCATTTTTCTTATGTGCGTCTAATTTATCAGGAAAAGTATGTACAAATGCATCGGTGATTCCGTGATCAAATACGCCTCCGGTAATCCCGCTTTCTTTAAAAATTAGTAATGGCAACTTTAATCCAAATAATATCCCAGCTTCAATTTGATTCCAAGGAGTCGGTAATAAGATTTCATTCTTTATGTTTTTCTCACTTGTTGTTCCATATTTAATTTTCCCTTTTGTTACTCTCATTTGCTCAAAACCAAGAATAATTCCTCCGCTACATCTCGTTGCAATTATTGCGACTTCTTTAAGAGGATAGTCTTTGGGATAATCACTTCTCCCTAAAGCTCTAGGTTCCATATTAAGATCGTCCAACAAGTCTAAAAGAAATTTTCTAATATCCTTTTGCTTTTTGGTCAATGTAGTTGGACAAGAAATGAATACAGGTATTTTGCTCATATGAGTGTCGTTTTACAAATTCACCTTAATCTCTGTTTGTAGAGATTTACTTGAAGAAGAATTAATTATTCAAGATTGTCGATAATCTTTATCTTTAAGTATCGCAGCAATTCTCTCGGAATATTTTGAGAGGTTAGACTGTAATTCACTGATTTTATTGTCAAACTGTGATCTTAGCTTTTTTGTATCCACTCGTCCATCTTACCCAACAGCATTCTCGTAATCGCTTACGATCTCTGTTGCGCTACTATCCCAAGCACCAAAATGGGCTTTGTCATAATCATCATAAAAATAGGGATAATGTAGATTATCATCTTTACTTATAATAAGACATGGCGATTCATATACCAATACCTGTGTATAATTAAATCGTTAACCGCGGAGTTCCCATAATGCAGTGCCAAAAAGCCTCTAGCGACTACATACTGGATTTATTGTACTCAGTTTCTAAATTAATCGCAAGCGATGTCTATATTAATTGAAATTCGTAATAAGTTGACAAATTCAACGGAGATTTGTATGTTATGGATGCCGTCTCCCCGACGGCAATAGTTAGCCTCCCTTAGCCCTGGCGTCTGGTAGTGCGTCAGGGCTATTATTAAATCTTTGCCAGCCACTTGCTTCTTTTTATCTGCACCTTTATATTATGTGCAGTTAATTAGAACCATCCGATTGAATCAAGTACTCAAATATCTCAAGGCCCACAAGGGTTACGCACGAATGAAAGAAATGAAAGCGAGCGGAATCCATACAAGGGAAATCCAAAAAGTAGTTGATGCAGGCAGTATCGTGAAAGTAAAACCTGGACTGTATCGACTTACAGAGATTCAAATGAACGAATCAAACGGGCTTGTTGAAGTATGCCTTGCAATGCCGAAGGCAATAATTTGCCTCTCGTCTGCTCTTGCATATCACGAGCTTACAACATTTGTTCCAACAGCAATCACATACGCAATTCCACGGTCAAACAAACCGAACAAGCTTTCTCATCTGCCAACAGATTCATTCTATTTTTCTGAAGCACAGTATAAAGCTGGAATTGAACATCACGAAACGAAAGCTGGTCTTATTCGACTCTATAGTGTAGAAAAAACTATCTGTGATTGTTTCCGGTTCAGGAACAAACTCGGTGAAGATATCGTAATGGAAGGTCTTAAAACATATCTCCGCCAACGCAATCGTGATCTCAATAAACTGATGAAGTTCGCAGAGATATGTCGGGTAAAAGGAATCATCTCTCAATATGTGAAGGTAATTATGGGATGAAAAAACCAACTACCAACGTTTTCGCATCAGTTCTAGCGCGCCTTAAAAATATCTCTGAAAAAGAAAACCTCGATTTCAATTTTCTGCTGTTGCGGTACATTCAGGAACGCTTTCTTGCACGCCTTGCAACATCAAAATATGTAAAGAAGTTTGTATTAAAAGGCGGGTTTCTTCTGCTTGCTTATAACATTGAGAAAGCAAGGCCGACAAAGGATATTGATTTCCTTGGTGTCAATGTTTCAAGCGGGCGTAAAGAACTTGAGAAAATTATCAGGGAGATATCATCTATCAAATTGGATGATGGAGTTGATTTCCTTTATGACTCTATTAAAAGCGAAGAGATAAAAGAAGAGGCAGAATATTCTGGTATTCGCATCCGATTGACGGCAAAGGTCGGTACAGCAAGAAATACTATTCAGATCGATTTTGGATTTGGAGATATTGCCATTCCTCAGCCGCTCCTAATGGACTATCCGACATTGCTTAACAACAAAAGTGCAAAAGTGCTCGCGTATTCAAAAGAAACCATAGTAGCGGAGAAGTTCGAGGCAATAGTCAAACTGACCACGTTCAATTCTCGAATGAAAGATTTCTTTGACATCGTATTTTTGGCAAATGAATTTGATTTTGATGGTTCAATTCTGCAATCTGCAATCAGCAATACATTTAAGCAGAGAAAGACAGATTTGAATTCTGCCCTGGAAATGTTGGATTCTGATTTTGGCGATCAACCAAACTTCAAAACTTCTTGGGAAGCATTCAAAAAGCGAATTAAACTTAAATCCGAGGATAGCTTCAAAAATGTTTTTGCAGAGATTCGACAATTTCTTGAGACGATAGTGAAGGCGGAGCTTGAAAACAAAACAGTAGACAAGACCTGGAATCGAAAAACAAGAAAGTGGGAGTAATCTCTACTATTGGTGGTTAATATCACAAATGTAAGAAGGAAAACCTATGGGGTGGGTTTCGTATTTAGAAGACATTAAGAAGAGAGCAGAAGACCTGGATGTCATCATCGAACAGATTCACAGAGGTGACATTGCTTACACGGACGAAAATAGGGTACGCATTAAAACCATATCCCGCTCAATATGGACCCTTGTAGGAAATCTTGAAAAAACATTAAGGTCACTTGGTCCGGCTGATAGTGAGATAATTGATGAGAATGCAAGCTTGAAAGAAGAACGGACAAAACTAATAACACACAAGGAACATTTGGAATCAGAATTAAAGAAAGCCTACGAACAGGTTGCCAAATTCAAAGAGGATTGTGAAGATGAAAAACTGAAGCACCGTTTTACAATTGATAAATTCCTTCACGAAGGATTAGGCGAAGTCAGGCATTACTTACACACTAGAGGATATCGTTAGTGAATAATTGATAATGACAGAATACCATGCAAAATATTTTGCTTATGAATTGACTCGCAGAATAGCATCCGATTCAATCGAGAAACTTACCCGTTCGTTATCCGATGCTCAGGTCGATCTCAATCCGCATCAAGTGGAAGCAGCCTTGTTCGCTTTCCGCTCTCCACTCTCAAAAGGTGCTATCCTCGCAGATGAAGTCGGACTTGGCAAAACAATAGAAGCCGGTATCGTTCTATCTCAAAAATGGGCGGAACGCAAGCGAAGGATTCTCATAATTGTTCCTGCCAACCTCCGAAAGCAGTGGAGTCAGGAATTGGTTGATAAGTTCTTTCTATTATCTACCATTCTCGAGACGAAATCGTTCAACGAGGAAATAAAAGCAGGGAATCTGAATCCTTTCCTCCAAAACAAGATTGTTATTTGCTCATATCATTTTGCAAGAACCAAAGAGCCATACATCCGACTTGTCGATTGGGATCTTGTTGTGGTGGATGAAGCACATAGGTTGCGGAATGTTTACAAACCCACCAACAAAATTGCTAATTCAATAAAGCAAAGCATTCAAAAAGCCCCAAAGATCTTGCTAACCGCAACTCCGTTGCAAAATTCATTGCAAGAGCTTTTTGGTTTGATAAGTATCATCGACGACTATGTCTTTGGTGACCTTAAAAGTTTTAAGGAACAGTATGTCCGAATAACAAACGAAGACGATTTTAAGTCGTTAAAGGAACGCCTGAAACCTGTCTGTCAGCGGACGCTACGCAAGCAGGTGCTCGAATATATCAAGTTTACAAACAGAATCCCTATTACTCAGGAATTTTATCCGACGCAGGAAGAGCAACGTCTATACGACTTGGTCAGCGATTATTTGCAGCGCCCTAATCTTTATGCATTGCCCCCAAGCCAGCGTAAGTTGATGACGCTCATTTTAAGAAAGTTGCTCGCTTCTTCTACCTATGCGATTTCAGGAACGCTTGATGCGTTAGCAACAAAATTAGAAGAGACGATAAAGAGCCAGAATCACGACACTCAATTAAATCTTGAAGATACACTCGAAAACAACTTTGAGGAAATTGTAGATTACGAGGATGAGTTTGAAGAAGAAGTCGATGAAGTTGTAAAAAAACAATACTCCCCTGAAGATATCCGATTGATGAAGGAAGAGGTCCAAGCCCTTAAAGAATTCCATTCCTTGGCATATTCCATTAAAAAGAATTCAAAAGGGGAAGTTCTCAGGACGGCGCTTGCAAAGGGTTTTGCAGAAGCCGAAGGAAAAGGTGGAAAGAAGAAAGCAATCATATTCACCGAATCCAGGAGAACGCAGGAATATTTACGGGAAATTCTTGAAGCGAATGAATATTCCGGTAAAGTCGTTCTATTCAATGGCACGAATACCGATCCAAAATCCAAAGAGATTTATCAAAGGTGGCTTGAGAAACATGCAGGAACTGACTGCATCACGGGTTCCAAAACTGCCGATCTCCGCGCAGCTATCGTTGACTACTTCCGAGATGAGGCTGTGATAATGATAGCAACAGAAGCAGCCGCTGAAGGTATTAACCTACAATTCTGTTCACTTGTTGTGAACTATGACCTCCCTTGGAATCCACAACGTATCGAACAACGTATTGGTCGGTGTCATCGATATGGACAGAAACACGATGTCGTGGTAGTGAACTTTCTCAATAAGAGCAACGCCGCAGATCAACGCGTTTATGAGATTCTTGCTGATAAGTTCAAACTATTTAGCGGTGTCTTCGGTGCAAGTGACGAGGTATTAGGTACCATAGAATCCGGTGTTGACTTCGAGAAACGCATTGCAGAAATATATCTACAGTGTCGCACGGAAGAAGAGATTCAGGCATCCTTTGATGCTCTTCAAAATGAGCTTGAGGCCGAAATTGATGAACAGATGCAGCTTGCGCGTCGTAACCTGCTCGAAAATTTTGATGAGGAGGTTCACGAAAAGCTAAAACTCAATCTTCAGGAAAGCAAAGAATATCTCAACCGATACGAGAATTTGCTCTGGAGAATCACCAAATTCTTCTTGCAGCCTTACGCGAAATTCGATGGTTCTGAAAATTCCTTTATGCTCACTTGTAATCCGTTTCCTGATGAACACATCCACCCGGGACCGTATCGGATCGGGAAAAACATCGAGGATGCCAATACGTACCGTGTCGGTCATCCATTGGCACAGAGAATTATTGATAGGTGCAAGAATCGAGATTTACCTGTAAAGGAATTAGTGTTCGATTATTCTCATTGTGGCATAAAAGTGAGTATTCTCGAATCGCTCATTGGTAAATCCGGATGGATGATCGTGAAGAATCTGACAGTTTCTGCTTTCGATTCGGAAGACCATATCATTCTTGCTGGATATTCTGATGATGGAGTTTTGCTTGACATAGAGCAATGTCGTAGAATATTTTCATTGGACGCTACTTTACAGGATGTCGAAGATTCCGTTTCGTTAGCAATAAAAGAATCTATTTCTCAATCAATCGAATCTCAAAATAAAGTCATTCTGAAATCCATATCAGAGCGAAACTCCGGGTTCTTTGAAACCGAAATGGAGAAGCTGGAACACTGGGCAGACGATGTAAAAACGAGCTTAGAGATAGAGCTAAAGAATCTCGACAAAGAGATCAAGTTCAGAAAAACGGAATCCAAAAAGATTCTTAATCTTGACGAAAAGGTTGCTACCCAACGTGAAATCAAGGAGATGGAGAAAAAAAGAAACGTTCTGAGGCAAGATCTGTTTCGCGCACAGGACGAAGTCGATGTGAAGAAAGAAGATTTAATTGGAAAGATTGAGATACAATTGAAACAACAAATATTGATGAACGATCTGTTTACCGTTAGATGGCAAATGCGCTAAAGTAATTATTGTGGAGGCGTTATGGCAGAACCAACTATTATATGTCCGAAATGTAAAAACCAGATTAAGCTTACAGAATCCCTCGCAGCTCCTCTTCTTGAAGCTATACGCAAGGATTACGAACAGCAATTGGTTGAAAAAGATGA
>Ga0182021_10009330_pt1 | contig 11625 bp, 9 predicted proteins | sample 612E3MmetaG_FD_120493 | JGI IMG/M metagenome (GOLD analysis project Ga0182021, IMG submission 120493) | Permafrost microbial communities from Stordalen Mire, Sweden - 612E3M metaG (Illumina Assembly) | ecosystem: Environmental > Terrestrial > Soil > Wetlands > Permafrost | place: Sweden...
GACTGGTTTTGTGTCGGATAATATACTGACATTCGCTTGTCAGCAGTGCGCATCACCGATTTGACAATTGTGATAAACACTGTTAAAATATCGTGAAATTCACGGGAATTAAAAAAGGAGGGCTAAGGTGAAGAACAAAATTGTTTTGCTAGTGTTAAGTTTCTTGATCCCGGCAGCATTGATACTCGCATCTTGCAGTAAATCAACCACAACACCGAATGCGACAACAACTACTACGACATCTAACCCGGTAATTACAACGACAACTACAACGAATTCAACGGCAACATCTACAACATCAACTACAGCCACGGCTACAGTCACGACAACAGCAACCGGAAATTGGTGGGACAACCTTGGCAAGCCGCAGTACGGGGGCACGATTACGATTGCGTCCAACAGCAACGTTGTGAATTTTGATACATATAACGGCACAACGAATAACTCGCTGAATATGGCATGGGATGAACAGACGTTCACTGACGATTGGACGTTAAACCCGTCAGTATATAACTACCAGATCAGTTTCCGTCCTCCGGACTACGCGGCGGGCGACCTGGCAGCAAGCTGGGAATTTTCTGCTACGGACATCAATACTTTTATTATTCATGTCAGACAAAATGTCTATTTCCAGAACATTGCGCCGGTAAACGGCCGTCAGCTTACCGCTGCCGATGTAGCCTATACCTACGACCGGAATTTTGGGTTGGGTAATGGCTTTACCACGGTGAGCGCGTCCTGGGCCAGCGCTCCGCAAATCGCCATCAAAGCGGTCACCCAAATTGATAAATATACAGTTTCATTCACGTGGGCGGGCACAAACCCCGAATCAATTGCGGAGAATATGCAGCAAGCCAGTATCGTCAACTGTATAATACCGTCAGAGTTGGTGACGACATACGGCAACACCAATAACTGGCATAATCAAGTGGGCAGCGGACCATTTATTTTAGCCGACTGGGTGGACTCCAGTTCAATGGTGCTGACCGCTAATCATTCTTATTGGGGAGTTGACGAGCGTTTCCCGCAAAATAAAGTCCCTTACGTTAATGAAATCAATGTACTGATCATTCCTAACACCTCTACGGCACTGGCAGCAATGCGGACCGGCAAGATCGACTTCGATAATTCCGGTTTAACACCAACAGTAGTTACAGCACTGCAAAAAACGAATCCGGAAATAAATATAATAAAGGTTAATGGTGCCGTATTAGATATCTTACCGAAAAGCAGCGCCGCGCCTTTTAATAACCTCAACGTAAGAATTGCGGCGCAACAAGCTATAAATTTGCCTTTGATCGCCAGCAGTTACTACTCCGGCACGGCCAATCCGATGCCGCAGACGTTAGTCTCGTATTACATCACCGGTTGGGGATGGCCTTATCCGCAATGGCCGGCATCGCTGCAGGCGGAATATGCCTTCAATCCAACCAACGCTAAAGCGCTTCTTGCCGCTGCCGGATATCCGAACGGGTTTAACACTACCTTGTATTACGATCTAAACAACGATACGGATTTGTTGAACATCATTGTATCCGAGGAAGCAGTGGTTGGCATCAATATCTCATTACAAGGGATGAGCGCAGCCGCGATCAGCGCTTATCTGGCGACTCCACAGTGGTCAACCGGGTTATCGCAGCGCAGCACCGGCCTGATTGGCCGTATTATGGCACCACTGCGAGTATTGCCTGAGTTTATACCGGGGAACTCGGTCAACTTTGAAGGCTGGAACGACCCTGTTTATACTGCCATCTATAATAATGCCATGGCCGCGACCAACATCGATACTATCAAGGGATATGTACAGCAGGCGTGCCAGTACGTGACCCAACAGCATATCTTAATAAGTTTGATTACACCAACCGGCTACTGCCTCTGCCAACCGTGGATTGTCGGTTATAACGGTCAAAACTATGCGTTTTCCAACCTGATTCAAACATACGGAGCCCGCATGTTTATAAATCAGGCCGTGAAAAATTCCTACTAAACTTCTCTAAAAATCATGTTTGATTACTTGCGACGGAAAAAGAGGCTGGGTGACAAACCCAGCCTCTTTCATTTAAGGTCCGTTTCACCATTATGGCTCTTCGCAGTTCCTTGCGTATACTCCCCGGTAAATGTTACAATCAGCGTGTCCAAATGACTTGTTTTTTATCCATCTTATCAGTAGACCAGGCGCCGACTGACCGGGTGAAAAGCCGGTCAGTTATTGGAGCGGATAAATATTGAAATGCGGTTATTCAGAACGACCGGATAACTAATTTTTATGTTGAGGTTCGAAAAACTCAGGGTAAATTCTCGAAACAAATATTATATAATGTGACCGAGTCCGAGAATAAAGGATTATCGTGAGCATTATTATTGAAACAAAAAGGCTGGTTTATTCCATGCAAAGAAACAAATTGCTCCCAACGGACCGCCGGGAAATAGAAGACCAGGTAATGAACTATCTAAAGGTTCAAGGCTACCACGTAACCAAGTCAGCGAAAGTGATCGGACAGTCCGGCGTTGAGCATACCTTCGATATGCTGGCTGAAGCCGATGAATTTCTTATTCGAAATACCATTGTCATCTCCTTCGCATTGAATGAGCGGAAAGAGATGCCGGGGAATATTATTTTCAATTTCTCCAATCAAGCCTATGATGCTGGAATAAACCAGAGAATATTAATCGTAGATGAAGAATTAGACCAGAAAGTAAAAGCTCTGGCCCTACAGAAACGGATAAGAGTCATTGATATCAGCCAGATAGAATCATTAAATAAAGTATTGGCTCCCAAGCACCTCGCTGCCGGAGCTAAAGAGAATATCAATATCGAGAGTAAGGAACAGTTAGCCCAATCGCTGATACAGTATGGTTACCGTGTCCAACAGAACGTCCGGGTACAGGGCAGGTCCGGAGTCGATTACACGTTTGCAATCCTGGCCTATCATGATATTGACAGTTTCGGATATAATATCGGTATTGATTTTCTGGATAATATGACTGATGTCAACATCGACCAGGTGTCCCTTTTTGATACTAAGGCTTATGATGCCGGAACTGATTATAAAGTTCTCGTGATGCGGTCCAAATTAAATGCAGAAGCTAATAAATTTGCCGATCAGCAACACATTCAAGTTTATCAGATGAAGAGCCGAACCGGTGAACATTCGAAGGGACAAGCAGTATTACCGATTGATTTACCGGCAAAACCACAAATGCCCAAGTCAGTGCCATTATTCTCTCAACATGAGGCCCTGAAGTTAATCCCTGAAGTCGTAGCGAGACGGTACAACGCCATACCTCTTGCTGTTTCAGGTAATACACTGGAGGTCGCGATGGAAGACCCGACCAATATGCTTGCCCTGGAAGCCTTAGCGAGAATCAGTCTGAAACAAATTAAAATCGTAGCGGCAAATAAAAAAGAAGTACGGGATGCTATTGACCTCCACTACAGGGGTTATAGCGAAATCGAAAAACAGATTACGCACATAAATATTCCCATCGGCAGCATTGACGACGGCATTCTGGCAAGCAAAATAGCCAGTTACACCCCGGTGGTGGAGGCGCTGAATATGATTATTGAGGGAGCCGGAACAGCCCGGGCTTCCGACATTCACCTTGAGCCTGAAGAAAACCGGTTCAGAGTACGCTACCGTATCGATGGTGAACTCGAAGATATGATTTCACTGCCGCTTAATATACACCGGGCGTTGATTTCCCGCACCAAGGTTCTGGCTGGTATGAACATTGGTGATGCGCGCCGTCCCCAGGACGGTCAGTTTACCACCGTGATCAAAGGTCGGTCGATCGATGTCAGAGTAGCCACCACCCCGACTATTTACGGAGAAACAGCGGTTCTCCGGATACTGGACAAGTCAATGGCACTATTTGAATTGTCCGATCTTGGTTTCCTGCCGGACGCTCTGATAAAATACGAAAAAATGCTTAGAGTTCCCTTCGGGATGATACTGATAAGCGGTCCAACGGGGAGCGGCAAGACTACCACACTATATGCCTCGGTTAGCACTCTTGACAGTATGAAGCGGAAAATAGTCACCGTTGAAGACCCTGCCGAATACCGGCTCAAGGATATAACCCAGATTCAGGTGAATCCTCTGGCCGGCATTACGTTTGCAACCGGGTTAAAGTCTATCCTTCGGCTTGACCCTGATATCATCTTCATCGGTGAGATACGTGACGCTGAGACGGCCGATATCGCCGTTCAGGCAGCCCAGACCGGACATATAGTGCTCTCTTCCATTCATGCCAGCGATACCACCGGTGTGCTTTCACGGCTTGCCGATTTGGGAATTGAGCCGTTTATGATCGCGTCTTCAGTGGTTGGTATTGTTTCTCAACGGCTGATACGGCGACTTTGCCCATATTGCCAGCATATTGTTGAAGCCCCTGTTCCCGAGCAGATTGCTTACGAAGAAGAGACCGGAGAAAAGCGGGCCAGATTCCCCTATGGTATTGGGTGTAAGAAATGTTCTTATACCGGTTACCTGGGCCGTATCGGTATATATGAAGTTTTATCCACGAGCAATACGATGAAAATGATGGTCCATCACCAGGCAACCGGCGATGAAATGCGCGACCAGGCTCTGAAAGAGGGCATGGTGACCATGTTAAATGACGGCATGACAAAAGTTAAATTAGGGATAACCACGCCAACAGAAGTAGTGCGGGCCGCCTACACCGCCAGCCGGGGCAAATAATTAAGCGGTTTTAAACAACCTGATTAAGTTTGCTTAAATAATATACTTTTAAATAATTAAAATTTGTTTAGATATCATCAATGCCTGAACAATAACGTTTCTGTCGTGCCTGTCAGAGGTGACGCGAACGAAAAACAGCGGGTACGAAGCGAAAATAGTGGAAAATACGGGTGGAAATCAACGTCGATATGAGCCGCCCGAGAATCGAACTCGGAACCTAAGCATTAAGAGTGCTTTGCTCTGCCAGTTGAGCTAGCGGCCCGTACGCATTTTAGTTTAACAAACCTTGAGCTCTGACGCAAATTACGCTAATGACAGGATGATAGCGTTTAGAGTTTTCCAGAAAACCGGACGGAAACAAGAAAAGGTCCTGTTTCTTCAAAAATAAATCTCTGAATTGACTTTGACTCCATCATTTCATATAATAATAAGGTTGTCTGCTTTTGCAGCGCTTAAAAAATATATATCGTGCCCGAGTAGCGCAATGGCAGCGCAACCGATTTGTAATCGGTAGGTTAGTGGGTTCGACTCCCCTCTCGGGCTGTGCCTGCAGCCTAAGAGGCTCTCAAGGAGAGGTGCCGGAGTGGTTAATCGGAACAGTCTGTAAAACTGTCGCCCTGACGGGCTACACAGGTTCGAACCCTGTCCTCTCCACCATTTTATAATTAAATATTGGACTTCACCCGAAAAATCTGTATAATATATTGGGAATAGTGCCCACATAGCTCAGTCGGTAGAGCACGTTCTTGGTAAGAACGGGGTCATCGGTTCGAATCCGATTGTGGGCTTTGAGAAAGAAGGGGGATTTTAATGGCTAAACAAAAATTTGACAGAAGTAAACCGCACGTTAATGTAGGTACCATCGGTCACGTCGATCACGGCAAGACGACCCTTACCGCAGCGATTTCGCTGGTATTATCCAAGCAACCCGGTCTGAGCGTCTCTTACCGTGCATTCGATACCATCGACAATGCACCGGAAGAGAAAGCACGTGGCATGACCATTGCCATCGCTCATATTGAATATGAAACAGCCAAACGGCATTATGCCCATATCGACTGTCCGGGACATGCCGATTATATTAAGAACATGATTACCGGCGCTGCCCAGATGGACGGCGCAATTCTGGTAGTCAGCGCGCCCGACGGTCCGATGCCGCAGACCAGGGAACACATTCTGCTGGCGCATCAAGTGAACGTGCCCTGCATGGTGGTTGCCCTGAACAAATGCGACCTGATGGAAGATGAGGAACTGTTACAGCTCGTCGAGATGGAACTCCGGGAGCTTCTCACCAAGTACGGCTTCCCGGGAGAGAAAGTTCCGATTGTCAGAGTGGCGGCGAGCAAAGCGCTGGAATGCGGCTGCGGCAAGAGAGATTGCAAATGGTGCGGCCCGATCCTGAAATTGATGGATGCGGTTGATGAATATGTACCCACCCCGCTTAGACCCAAGGACAAGCCATTCCTGATGCCTGTAGAAGATGTCTTCAGCATCAAAGGCCGCGGTACAGTCCCGACCGGCAGAGTGGAGCGTGGTGTTATCAAGGGCGGCGATGAAGTTGAAATCGTCGGTCTGCATCATGAAATCAAGAAAGTAACTGCTACCAGTTTGGAAATGTTCCACAAGATACTGGACTATGCTGAACCGGGCGATGCCGTTGGTGTTTTACTCCGCGGTGTTGAGCGTACCGATATCGAAAGAGGGCAGGTCTTAGCTGCTCCCGGCAGTATCAAACCGCACACCTATGCCGAAGCCGAGGTAATGGTTTTAAGCAAGGATGAGGGTGGCCGGCATACTCCGTTCTTCAACGGTTACAAACCGCAGTTCTATATCAGAACTACCGATGTTACCGGTGAACTCCAATTACCCGAAGGGGTAGAAATGGTAATGCCAGGCGATAATATTACCGCCAAGATTAAGTTGATCTACCCGGTCGCCATGGAAGAAGGCCTGCGCTTCTCCATCCGTGAGGGCGGTAGAACCGTCGGCGCCGGCACTATTACTAAGATAATCGAGTAAATATGGCAAAGAATGAAAATAGAATTATAGTGACTCTCGCCTGCACTGAGTGCAAGGGAAGAAACTATACGACACAAAAAAATAAGCGAAATGACTCCCAAAGAATGGAGCTGAAGAAGTTTTGTCCCACCTGTCGTGGACAGAAGCTACATCGGGAAGTTAGATAACGCGCGAGAGGGAAAGGATGCCAGAATCAAAAACAACTAATGTGGCGCCTAAACCGAAAAATGCCGTTGCCAACTATATCAGTGAAACCATTGCGGAACTGAAAAAAGTGACATGGCTAAGCCGGCGTGACCTTTTATACTTGTCAGGCATCGTGCTGCTGGTCACTGTGGTGGTTGGGGTAATACTCGGAAGTATTGATTTTGGATTCAGCAAATTGATCCAATTTTTGATTAATAACGTACATATCGGATAACAACGCTATGTTGAAGTTACCCTCTTAAATTGAATTTTATTAATGAGGTTATTTGTGGTCGAAGTTGAGAAAAACTGGTTTGCGATTCATACCTACTCCGGATATGAAGAGCGCGTCAAAAAGAATCTGGAACAACGGATTAAATCCATGGATTCCGGCGACGAGATTTTCCAGGTATTGATACCGACGGAGGAAGAAATCGAAATCAAGGGTGGGCAAAAACACACCATTGCCAAAAAAATATTGCCCGGTTATATCATCGTCGAGATGAAGATGACGGATAAAAGCTGGAATATCGTGCGAAACACGCCTGCAGTAACCGGATTCGTCGGCAGCGGCGGCAAGCCGGTGGCTCTTTTAGAAGAAGAAGTACAAAAAATACTGAAACAGATGAGAGCCGAAACGCCTAAGATTAAAGTCGGGTTTAAAGAAGGACAGAGTGTCCGTGTTACCGACGGCCCGTTTACCGATTTTGTCGGTGTGGTTGACGAAGTAGGTCTGGAAAAAGGGAAAGTAAAAGTTTTACTCTCGCTCTTCGGGCGGGAGACACCGGTGGAATTGGATTTCTTACAAGTGGAAAAACTATAAATAGCTGACAGCTAATATACGTCAGCTAAAGCTGAGTACCAAAAGGGCTGAAAGCTTACAGCTAGAGATAGGAGACAATAGTGGCGAAAAAATTAATTGCCGTCATCAAATTACAGATTCCGGCTGGAAAAGCAAATCCGGCACCCCCGGTCGGTCCGGCATTGGGCCAGCACGGTATCAACATCATGGGGTTCTGCAAAGAGTATAACGAAAGGACCGCCTCGATGGCAGGTTCCATCGTTCCTGTAGAAATCTCGGTCTTTGAAGACCGTTCCTTCACTTTTATCACAAAGACACCGCCGACGCCCGATTTACTGAAAAAAGCATTGAGTCTTGAGAAAGGCTCAGGCACGGCCGGCCGGACTAAAGTCGGGGTACTGACCAGACAGAAACTCACCGAAATTGCCAAACTCAAGTCTAAAGACCTCAATGCCAGAAGTCTTCAAGCCGCCGAAAGAATTGTTGCGGGCACAGCCCGTAGTATGGGAATAGAAGTAGAACAAAAATGAAAAAAAGATACGAAGCAGCAGCCAAGTTAGTCGATGAGAAAAAAGAGTATGCTCCCGATGAAGCCATCGCCACCGTCAAGAAAACGGCCACCGCCAAATTTGACGAGACGGTAGAGCTTCACTTGCGGATGGGACTTGACCCCCGCAACTCAGCGCATCAGGTACGCGGTATTGCCCTTTTACCTTACGGATTGGGAAAGCAGGTCAGAGTACTTGTCTTTGCCCAGGGTGAAGCGGCAAAATCAGCGGAAGCCGCCGGCGCCGATTTTGTCGGTTCGGATGAACTGGTAAAAAAGATTGAAGAAGGCTGGACGGAATTCGATGTGGCCATCGCTACTCCCGACATGATGGGCAAAGTCGGTAAACTGGGTAAGGTGTTAGGGCGTAAAGGCCTGATGCCGAACCCCAAGTCCGGTACCGTCGTTGCCGGTAATGACTTACCCAAAGTCTTACAGGATGCCCGAAAAGGACGTGTGGAATTTAAACTGGATAGAACCGCGATTATTCATATCGTGGTCGGCAAAGCCAGTTTTGAACCCGAAAAACTGATGGGTAATCTTTCGTCAATCGTGGAAGCGATTGTGAAAGCGCGACCCATCGGCGCAAAAGGCGTCTATGTACGCAGCGCTTTCCTGACGACCAGCATGGGACCGAGTGTTAAACTGGACCTCAAGCCGACGCTGGCATTAACCTCTTCATAAAAATTTAGCAATTTATAAATTAAAGCCCGTAAAGATGAAAAATCTTACGGGCTTTATTGTTTTTAAATGTCTGCTCTGTTTAAAGCTGTTTTAATTAAGTGAAATTATCCGGAATATTTTTAATAATTATCAGCCCCAAAATACGACATATTTACAGAAATAACACTTGACAAGGCTCTCTTTTTTATGTTACTAATAATACGTACTTAGTTTTGCCTCTCTATTAGTCCAATCGTAATTTCATTTCTAGCCTAAGAGTTTGTGATATTCCTTTATGTCAAAATACATATTTGTAACCGGTGGTGTTGTTAGTTCAGTTGGTAAAGGCATCGCTGTCGCTTCCATCGGCACCATACTGAAGAGCCGCGGTATCAGCGTTTCCGTCCAGAAACTTGACCCTTATCTGAATGTCGACCCCGGAACAATGTCCCCTTATCAGCACGGTGAAGTATTTGTTACGCAAGACGGCGCAGAAACCGACCTCGATCTGGGGAATTACGAACGTTTCATCGATATTAATCTGACGCAGGATTCCAACATTACTTCCGGTCAGATATACAGCTCCGTGATTGCCAAAGAAAGGCGGGGAGATTTTCTCGGCGGCACCATACAGGTTGTCCCGCATGTCACCAACGAAATCAAGAATCGATTCAAACGGCTGGCCGAAAAATCAAAGGCGGATGTAATTTTAATCGAAGTCGGCGGCACGGTGGGAGATATCGAAGGCCTGCCTTTTCTGGAAGCCATCCGCCAGATGAGAAAGGATGCCGGCCGGGATAATGTCCTCTACATTCACGTCACATTATTACCTTATCTGGGTTCGACGCAAGAGCTCAAAACGAAACCGACCCAGCATAGCGTCAACGAATTGCGCAGGATCGGTATTCAGCCGGATGTCATCATCTGCCGCAGCGATTATCCGATAGCAGATAATCTTCGGGATAAAATCTCGCTATTTTGCGATGTGGATAAAGAAGCTGTTATTCCGCTGGTCACCGTTTCTACCGTTTATGAAGTACCTCTCGTTTTGGAAGAGGAAGGAATGGGAAACCTGATCGCGGATAAGCTTTCGCTGACGGCGAAAAGTGAAGATTTAAACGAGTGGCGGGATATGGTCACCCGTCTGAAGAAACCGCATCAGCCAGTTAATATTTGTCTGGTGGGTAAATATGTCGAATTAGAAGACTCTTACTATTCGGTGCGTGAAGCATTGAAACATGCCGCTCTTTTCCATGACCGTGAGTTAAAACTGACATGGATTCCAGCCGAACAGCTGGAAAAAATGGATAATATCGATTCCTGCTTGCGAACGGCGCAGGGTATTGTGGTGCCCGGTGGTTTTGGCGAAAGAGGTATTGAAGGAATGATAAAAACCGCCAGGTATGCCCGCATCAATAAAATTCCATATCTGGGGTTATGTCTGGGAATGCAGGTCATGGTCATTGAATTCGCGCGTGATGTCTTCAAGTCCATCAGTGTCAATTCAACTGAATTTGATCCGGACCCGACATATCCGGTGATTGACCTGATGCCGGAACAAAAAAACATTGCCAGTAAAGGGCATACCATGCGGCTGGGAAATTATCCCTGCAAACTGGTGCCCGGCACGCTGGCTTATAAGGCCTATCAACAGGATGTGGTGATGATTCAAGAAAGGCACCGCCACCGCTTTGAATATAATAATGATTTCCGCCAATCACTCCAGGAAAAGGGTCTGGTTTTAAGCGGACTTTCACCCGACGAACGGCTGGTGGAAATATGCGAAGTGAAAGATAATCCATGGATGGTCGGTTGCCAATTCCATCCGGAATTCGGTTCGCGTCCAAATCGGCCCCATCCGTTATTCCGTGATTTCATCGGCGCAGCAAAGGATATCCTGAGGGAAGGCGCGCAACCGGCACTTCCCTTGACGAATTAAGATGCTGCCGAAAGCTATCCTCTTCGATATGGACGACACGATACTGAGATATACGATAACGCTGGAGTCGGCGTGGAAGGAAGCCTGTGAAATCTCGGCAAAAGATACCAAATCTTTTACAGCGGAAGAATTACTTCACCATATTAACATTGCCAGAGAATGGTATTGGAGCGATCCGGAAAGACATCGAATAGGCAGGTTAAATTTGCTTAAGGCAAGAACATCTTTTATCACGATGGCTTTAAAGAAGCTTGGTTGTGAGGATGAGAAGATAGCAGTAAATATTGCAACCAGTTTTTCAAAGATAATCGATGGGACATTAGACTTTTTCCCTGATGTCGAAGATACGCTCCAGCAATTGGTAATAAAGGATGTAAAATTAGCGCTGTTAACCAACGGAGCCGGGGCAGCACAGCAGGAGAAAATAAGCAGGTTTAGACTTAACAGGTATTTCAATGTTCGACTGATTGAGGGCGAGTTGGGCTTTGGCAAACCGGACCAACGATTTTTTAAAATGGCTTTGTCGAAGCTGAAAATCACGCCGGAACAGACCTGGATGGTTGGAGATGATCTGGAACGTGACATCGCCGGAGCCCAAACAGCGGGGATATACTCTATTTGGTGTGATTATGGGAAAAAAGGGTTACAGGAAAACTCGAAAGTTCAACCAGATAAAATCATTAACAATATTACCGAGTTGTTTTCACTGTAATTAACAGCAGGATAAGGTGGGGTTGTAAAAATAATAATGGTTGTGTATAATCAA
>Ga0182021_10009331_pt1 | contig 11625 bp, 13 predicted proteins | sample 612E3MmetaG_FD_120493 | JGI IMG/M metagenome (GOLD analysis project Ga0182021, IMG submission 120493) | Permafrost microbial communities from Stordalen Mire, Sweden - 612E3M metaG (Illumina Assembly) | ecosystem: Environmental > Terrestrial > Soil > Wetlands > Permafrost | place: Sweden...
CACCGGGAACCGCGCGCGCCGCATTGCTGCCATCCTCGTGGCCGGGGCGGCCCTGCTGATCACGACGGGCCTGCTGGACGAGACGCGAGGTACCGACGCCGAGGCGAGCCCTTCCGCCAGCACCGACCCGGTGCGCGTCTCCCCCACGACGACGGCGGCGGTGACGGCCGAGAAGCCCGTCGTCGCCGAGCCCGCGGTCATCGCGATCACCGTCCCCGCGGCAACCTTCGCGGCCGTGCCGACGGCAACCGTCGTCGCTCCTCCGCCCCGCACGGCGGGCAAGACGCCGCAGACGGTTCCCCGACCGCGCGGCAACGACAACCTCTACGACCGGCGCTACTGAACATGCGCGTCCCATCCATCCTCTGCGGACTGGCGATCGTCCTCGCGGCGCAGAACGCGCTCGCCCAGGGCGCCGATCCGGCGGCCGCCGAGCGCCTCTTCCGCGATGCTCGCAGGGCCGTGGTCATGGGCAACTACGCCTCGGCATGCCCCATGTTCGAAGAGAGCTACCGGCTCGATCCGGCTCCCGGAACGCTGCTCAACCTGGGCGACTGCGAAGAGAAGCGCGGACAGCTCGCCCGCGCCTGGGAGCACTTTCGGCAGCTGCACGACCAGCTGCCTTCGTCCGACAATCGTCGCGCCGAGGCGGGGCTCCGTGCCGAGGCCATCGAGCCGCGCATCCCGAGGCTTCGCATCGTCGTCGCCGACGCACGAGCCACGGTGAGTCGCGATGGAGTCACGCTCGGCCCGGCGAGCCTCGGAGTCAGCCTGCCCGTGGACCCGGGCCACCACGTGATCGTGGTCACGGCGCACGGTCACCACGAGCGGTCGTACGAGGTCTCCCTGGCCGAAACCGAAGACAAGGAGCTCGACGTGACGACGGGCGAGCCGGTCGTCGTGATGCCGGGCGAGCCGGTCGTCGTGATGCCGTCGATCGTCCGGAAGCCCGACGTGCTCTCGCCTCGGATCGAGACGAGCTCGGCAGGCAATACGCAGCGGACGGCCGGATGGGTGCTGGGTGGCGCCGGAGTCGCTGCGCTCGCCGCAGGAGGCGGGCTCGGCATCGTCGCGCTCACGAAGCTGTCGTCGGCCAACCAGGCCTGCACCGGGAACGTCTGTGCGGACGCCGCCGCGGTCAACAAGTACCAGAGCGCTCAGTCCTTCGCGCTCGCCACCGACGTGGCGCTGGGCGCCGGAGCGATCCTGCTGGGGACGGCCCTCATCCTCCTTTTCACCGCGCCTCATGCGGCCGCGACCACCCTCGCGCATGTCTCGCTCACGTCGATCGGAGGTTCGTGGTGAGACTCCTCGTCGTGGGCCTCGTTTCCCTGTGCGGGTGCACGCTCATCGTGGGCACCGACACTCGTGTCGTTCGAGACGGCGGCGACGCCTCTTCCGAGGGCGGCGACGCCTCTTCCGAGGGCGGCGCATGCAACTGCGTCGACACGGCCTCGACCTGTCGAAAGAGCTGTTCGAGCACGCAGAGCGCGTGCGCAGACGCGTGCAAGAAGGCCCCCCCCCCTCCCAACCCCGACTGCAGCAAGGGATGCGATTCGGCACAACAGAGCTGCAACAACGCGTGCACGTCGACCTGCACCGCGTGCGTGACGGCGAACGGCTGCAGCAGCTCGTCGCATTGTTCGTCCAACTGACGGCGGCGCGACCCGAGCCCGCGGGGGCTGCTATAGGTCCCGCGTGGCGCGCAAGCCGGTCCTCGACGATCCCCTCCTCGGCCCCCTGACCGACGACGCGCTCACGCGCGACTTTCGCGTCTGGCAGCGCGCCAAGGGTCACCGCTTCTCGGCCGACGATCTCGCGACGGCGTACCTGGCGTGGCGCGCGGCGCCGGAGGCCCGGCGCGTCGTCGATCTGGGTTGCGGGTTGGGCTCGGTGCTGTTGCACCTGGCGTGGGCGATGCCCGCGGCCACGTTCGTGGGCATCGAAGCGCAGGAGGTCTCGTTCGAGCTTCTACGGCGCAACGTCGAGCGCAACGCCGTGGCCGAGCGCGTCGCGATCCATCACGGCGATCTCCGCGACGACGAGGCCGTCGGCAGGCTCGGCAGCGAGTTCGACCTCGTCACCGGAACGCCACCGTACTTCCCGCCGGGTGCGGCCGTGGACGCCATGGACACCCAGCGAGCGTACGCGCGCATCGAGTACCGTGGCGGCGTCGAAGCGTACCTGGCCACGGGCGCCAGGCTCCTCGCGAAGCCGGGCGTCATGGTGCTGTGCGGGGACGCCCGCGCGCAGGGCCGATTGGACCAGGGCTCGAGCGCGGCGGGGCTCTCGATCTGGGCGCGCTGCGACGTGATCCCACGCGAAAACGAGCCACCGCTCTTCGCCGTCTGGACGCTGAAGCACGCCCCGCGCGACGGTGACGTGGCCGTGTCGTCGCTCACGCTGCGCGACCTCGGGGGCGAGCGCACCGCCGACGCGAAGATGTTGCGTACGTTTTCCGGGCTGGAAAAGCCCTAGCGGCGTCACGGAACCAACACATACGGCGGCCGAGAGGGCCCGGATGGACTAGGGTACCTCCGTGGCAAGTACCCATCTCACAGCGTGGCACGAGGCCCTCCGGCCCGAGCTTTCGGCCCTCGGCTTCAAAAAGCGGGTCAATGCGTACGTCCGGGAGCACGGCCGGGCGGATCACCTGGTGGCCTTCACGCCCGCCTCGGCGGCGCCTGGCTTCTTCTACGTCGACGTGGCCATCGTGCTGGGAACCCCCGCCGACGCGGTCAAGGTCGCCGGCAAGGCGGTCTCCTGGAGCCGGCGCATCGAGCAGATCGTGCCTTCGCTGCCCTCCAAGTTCGCCTACGACGCTCCCGCGGCCCTCATCGCGCGCGTGGTGACCGCGGTCCTGACCGCCGCCTCGATGATGGAGCCCGTGAAGGACGAGGCGTCGGCGCTCGAAGCGCTCGATCTCTCGGCCGGCTTCGCCAAGTGCTGGCGGGCGCAGCTCAAGCAGGCCGTGGGCGACTACGCCGGCGCCTGGTCCGACCTCGAGGCCGTGTCGGCCGAGTTCGCGGACCGCAACGGCTGCGATCCCCCGGCCCTCGCGCGCCGCTACCGCATCTCGCACCCGTAGCGGCGACCAGCGCGCTCAGGGCCCCACGCGCCGGATCAGCTCCTGCGTCTGCGTGCACTCTTCAGCGTAGCGGGCCGCCGCCGCGCCGCGACAGATCATCTTGTTGAAGGTGCTCAGGTTCACGAGCGCCTCGGCCTTGCGCGGCGGCTTGGCCGAAGCGTACGCGGCGCCGAGGTTGAAGAAGGCCACCTGCTGCCCTCGCTCGTTGCACGCGCCGCACGCCAGCTTCGCGGCCTCGTACGAGGCCACGGCGCCGCTCCAGTCGCCTCTCCGCTCGCGCACGACGCCGAGAAGCGAATGTAGAGGGAACGTGGCGGCACCCGTGCCCCAGGTCAGCCCCTCCTTCGCCGTCCGTTCGGCGTGCTCGGAGAACCCGAGGCGCACGTACAGATCGACGAGCGGAGCGTAGAGCGTGAGATCGTCGGGCTCGAGCTGGATGGCGCGGGTGTAGTGCGCGAGCGCGCCCTGATCGTCGCCGAGGCGGAGCAGCACGGTGGCGAGCTCGAATTGCGGATCGGCGTCGTTGGGATCGAGCTTCGCCGCCTGCTCGAAGGACGCCTTCGCGTCGGCCCAGCGGGTCAGCTTCGTCTGCGCGTAGCCCATGAGAACGAAGTAGTTGGCGTGATCCGGCGCGAGCTTCGTGGCCATGACGAGCGTGCTCGCGACGTCCGCCCACGCCTCGTTCTTCTGGTAGGCCGTGGCCAGCTTCCAGAGGATGAGGACGTTGGACGGAGCGAGGCGGCTGGCCTCGACGTACAGCTCGATCGCCTCGTCGAGGTTCGTCGCCCGAGCCTTGTCTCCTTCGTTGGCGAGGTTGATGGCGGCAGGGTCGGCGCGCGGGCACTCGGCCCACGCGTTGGAGACCACCCCGGAGAGAGCCGTCGCGAGGACGAGGGTTCGGAGAAGCTGCATGGGTGCGCTCCATCGTGCCTGAGGTAGAGTGGCCTCGATGAGGAATCGCGCGGTCGTCTTGCTGCTCGTGGCCGCGTGCGGCCCGGCAGGGATTCAACCGGCCGGTCCCGCGAAGGTCGCGGCGTTGCCGTCGCCGCCGCCCGCTTCCTCCTCGGACTGCGCGCCCCCGCCCTACGTGCCGAAGCCCGCGTGGTCGGGGCGGAGCGCCTCGATTCCGGCGCCGCCCACGTTGCCTGATTTGCCGCAAAAACTAGGCGATTCGTACACCGTGTTCGGCGCCGTGCACCTGCTCAACGTCGGCGCCAGCCAGGGGAACCGCGACCTCGACAAGGAGCTGAGCATCGTCGGCTACATCGTCGACACCAACCTCGCCCGCGTCCCCAGGTGTGCGTTTCACCACACGGGCGTCGCCGATCCCAAGGGCTGCGTGACCGAGATCCCCACCTTCACGCTCGGTGACGTGAAGGGCAACACGGCGGCGCCCACGATCCCCGCCATGGGGTGGGCCTCGAACTTCGCGAACGTCTTCGAGGCCGACTTCCAGTACAAGAAGCTGACCCAGCGCCCTGCCAAGCTCTACTCCGACGAGCTCTGGGCGGTGGACGTCCCGTATCCGCTGCCCGCGGTCGGCGCCAAGGTGAAGGTGACCGGAAGGTACGGGCCGAGCTTCACCAGGTCGTCGAGCGGCATCACCACGAATCCCCAGTACGGGATCCTCACGGTGAGCGAGGTGGTGTACCTCGAGCCCGCGCCGACGCCCGCCAAGCTGCCCTGAGCGCTCAGAAGCTCTGCTCGGCAAACCGGAGGAGCAGGTAGTGGGGCTGGGCCGAGTCGGGGTGGACGACGATGGCGCCGTCGGCGTTGGGCAGGTTGCGGTGCACCAGGTGGGCGCTGTGCGGCTCGGCCGACGTCGACGTGGCGAAGACCGAGATGTGCGCGCCTAGGTCGATCTCGGCTGTGATCTTGGCGGCGAGCTCGGTCGTGACCACGGGCACGAACGAGGTGCTCTTCACGTTCAACGTCGCGACGTAATCGAGGGCGACGCCCGCGTGCCACCCCTCGACCCACGGCCCCGCGGCGAGGGGCGCGTCCAGCTCGAAGAGCGCCACGTCGGGGCTGCCTTGCGTCGAGAGGATGTCGACCACCATGCGATAGGTCGCGCCGCCCATCGCGACCTGGATGACCAGGTGCGTGGAGTTGGGGAGCGCACACGTCGGGTTCTTGGGCTGTACGACGGCGACGACGGTTCCGTCGAGCCGACCGAACGCCGGCGTCAACGCCGTCCCGAACGTGGACGCGCAGGTCGAGGACTTGTCCACGTCGGAGCCGGCGTCGGCGACGAGCGCATCGGGCGCCGCGTCCACGAAGGCGACCTCGTCCCCCGAAGCGTCGGCCGGGTCGGGCGGCGCGCCAGGGCTTCCGCCGGATCCACACGCGAGAACGCCAAACGACGCCAGGAGAGGGAGCAGGCGGAAGGACACGTTCATCGGGAGGCCGCGCTCGTAACACGCTTGCCGACGGCCGACAAACGGCCCAGGATCGCGGCGCCCATGGACCCTCAGTTCGTCGCCGCGAACGGCGTTCGGTTCGGCTACCTCGAGTCGGGCAAGGGCCCGCTCGTGCTGCTCGTGCACGGCTTCCCGGATACCGCGCACTCCTGGGACCGGGTGAGGCCCGCGCTCGGCGAGGCCGGATTTCGCGCGGTCGCCATCTTCACGCGCGGCTACGCGCCGACGTCCATTCCCGCGGACGGCAAGTACGACTCGGACACGCTCGGTCGCGATCTGCTCGCGCTCATCGATGCGCTGGGCGAGAAGGAGGCCGTCGTCGTCGGGCACGACTGGGGCGCCAGCGCCGCGTACTCCGCCGCGTTCCTCGATCCCTCGCGCGTGAAGAAGCTCGTCACCGTGGCCATCCCGCATCCGGCCGCGGCGCGTCCGACGCCGCTTCTGCTGTGGACCGTGCGCCACTTCTTCCGGTTCCAGCTCAGGGACGCCGGCGCCATGACGCGCCGCCACGACTTCGCGTACGTCGATGAGCTCGTGAAGCGGTGGTCGCCCGCGTGGACGGTGCCGGCGGGCGAGACCGACGCGGTCAAAGCGTCGCTTTGCGAGCCCGAGAACCTCGAGGCGGCGCTGGGCTACTACCGTGCGCTCCGCCCGTGGCTACCGAGGTCCCATCGGGGCCGCATCCGCGTGGACACGGTGGCGTTCGCCGGAGAGAACGACGTCGTCGATCCCGCGATCTACACGCGCGCGCGCTCGCGCTTCACGGGCCCGTACCGCGTGGTGCGCATGCCGGGTGGGCACTTCATGCATCGCGAGCACCCCGAGCGCTTCATCCGCGAGCTGTTGACCGTGCTCCGAAGCTGAAGGGAGATCGAGTGATGAACCATCGACGGATCTGGGGCCTCCCGCTGCTCGCCCTGGCGCTCGCGGGCTGCAAGTCCGAACAATCGGACTTCGTGCGGATGAAGCCCGAGGTCGATCCCATCGTCGCCGAGCTGACGCCCATCGCGGCCGAGCTGGACCGCGTGCGCGTGGACAGCGGGGTTCCGAACTCCACCGATCCCATCCGGTCCGCGTGCGACGCCGCGCAGAAGGCCGCCTCGCGAACCCACTTCGACGTCCTCATGTTCCGCGCCGGCAGGGCGAAGACCAGCGCTCTCGCCTTCGAGGACGCGCTCGTCGACCTCGAGGCCATCTCGACGACGGACCTGAGCGGAGAGCTGGTCCTGATCGGGCGATGGGACTCGGCGCCGTGCGAGAAGGCCTTCGGCAAGCTCTGCAAGGCGAGCAGCGCGCTGACGGCGGCTGCGGGCGAAAACGGCGTGAACATCGCTGCAATCTGCAAGTAGCCGACCTATCCTGGCCTCGTGACCTACGAGCTCTCGGAAGAAGAGGCCCTGATCCAGCAGACGGTGCGAAGCTTCGCGACGCGGAAGCTCGCGCCCCTCGTCCCCGAGGCCGAGAAGAGCGGCCGATTCCCGCGCGATCGGGTGCTGCCCGAGATGGCCGAGCTGGGCCTGCTCTCGATCGGCGTGCCCCCGGAGCTGGGAGGCGTGGGCGGAACGACGCTCATGCTCTGCGTCGTCGCCGAGGAGATCGCGCGCATCGCAGGCGGCTTCGCGATCGGCGTCATGGCCTCCGTCGTGGCGCCCTCGGCGCTCGTGCGGCTCGGCGGCGGCCGCACGCCGGCGGCGATGCTCGCGCCCCTCTTGAGCGGCAGCATCCTGCCTGCGATGGCGTTCACCGAGCCCGGCGCAGGCTCGGATCTCGCCGGAATCCAGACCAAGGTCACCAGGACCGATCGGGGGCTGATCCTCGACGGAGCGAAGACGTTCATCTCCAACGGCCCGACCGCCGACGTCTATCTCGTCGCCGCCATCCGCGCCGAGGCGGCGTCGGCGCCGCGCGAGGAGCGCATCGAGAACCTGGGCGTCCACGTCGTCACGCGCGGGCTCGAGGGCTTCACGCCCGGCCCACCCATCGCCAAGCTCGGCATGCGCTCGAGCGAGACGGGCGAGCTCCACTTCGACGGCGTGCTCCTCCCGCAGCTCATGAGCTTCGCCCCGCCCAAGGGTGCCACGGGGGAGAAGGCCAAGGGCGGCTTCCGCGCCATGATGCAGCTGCTCGACGTCAATCGGCTCTACATCGCCGCGCTCTCGCTGGGCCTCGCGCAAGCCGCCTTCGAAGCCAGCCTCGCCTACGTGAAGCAGCGCGTCGCCTTCGGCAAGCCCATCGGCCACCACCAGGCGACGGGCTTCAAGGTCGCGCGCATGGCCGTGAAGCTCGACGCCGCGCGGGCGCTCCTGCAGCGCGCCTGCGCGCAGTACGATCGGGGAGAGCGCTGCGCGCGCGAGGTCAGCGAGGCCAAGCTCTTCGCGACCGAGGCCGCCGTCGAGATCACGGGCGAGGCCGTGCAGATTCATGGCGCGTACGGCTACGCCGAAGAGCTCCCCGTGGAGCGCTACTTTCGCGACGCGAAGGTGGGAACCATCTGGGAGGGAACCAGCGAGATCCAGCAGCAGATCATCTGTCGCGAGCTGGGCATGTACGAGTCGAGTTGATCCAGATCAAGTCGACGCCTCGCCGCGCGCGATAGCCTGAGCGTGTGAGGCTCACCGCACCTTTGCTTCTTGCGGCCGCCGCGCTCTTCTCCCGCACGGTCTTCGCGGGAGACACCCCCGTGTTCACCGAGCGGCTCGACGACGGCAACACCAACGACTCGGGCTATCGCGGCCTCTCGACGAGCGGCGTGCTCGTGTCGGGCCCCAACGGTGGCTGGAAGGTCAGCGATGGGACGTCGCAGATTCGCTACGATCTGAACAGCACGGGCAAGTACCCGGACGGCCTCGCGTGCGGCAGCGTCGAGGTCGATTTTCGTGCGCTCGACCCCATCGACAATTTTCAGGGGCTCGCGAGCTGCGGGGGTAGCTCGGGCGCCGAGTGCTACGTGAACTTCGTCGGGGTTTACGAAGCCACGCACGGCGACTTCCACAAGTCGGGCGCCAAGGACGAGTCGTTCCTGCTGGTCCACGCGATGCACGAGAAGCTGGCCCCCGACGCCTGGCGAAACAGCCGGCTCAAGTTCATGGGCGGGTCGTGGGACTGGAACGACGTCAAGAACTGCATCGTGAACTCGTACCTGCCGCCCATGAACAAGGACGACCAGAACTGGCCGAACCTCACCGAGGCGGTCTACACGGCCAAGGTCTCGTGGAGCTGCGCCGGCACGCAGTACGAGCTCGTGCGCAAGGATCCCGACGGCGGCACGTCGAGCTGGAAGGGAGGGGGTTCGTGGAGCTGGATCGGTGATCCCGGCGACCACCAACCCAACTTCCGCTACGTCTTCATCGGCAAGGACAACGCAAACGCGTTCTTCATCCCGGGGACGATCTTCCAGCGCGTCCTGGTCACCGAGCACACGCCCTGCGACTGCCCGGCGGTCGAGCCCGACGCAGGCGCCGGCGACGCGGGCGCCGGCGATGCGGGCGTCGGCGATGCGGGCGTCGACGCGAGCGCCCCGGCGACCGACGCAGCCCCCGGCGAGCAAGACGCGACCCCCGACGGCGGCGCCGCGCCGGTGGGAGACGACGCCGGATGCGGGTGCAGCTCCCCGGGCGTGCGCTCGAACGCAGGCGCCGGAGCGCTTCTCTTGCTCGGGCTGCTCGGGCTCGCGCGCATCCGGCGACGGGAGCGTTGAAGGACGGACGCGTCGGCGACGCTCAGCCCTTCTGGCACTGCTTGCCGCTGCCCATCGGACCGACGGCCTTGCACTTGTTGCCGGTGCCGCACTCCGCGTCGGTCTTGCACTCCTTGTCGCACTTGTTCGCCTCGCTCACCGACGGCGCCCAGCCCTTGGCGCAGTCGCCGCCCTTGGGGGCAGGCACACCAACGGTCGCAGTCAGCGGCTTCGCGGCGCTCGCCGCGGCGCTCGCGGTGGTCGACGGCGCAGCGCCGATGACGCGGGGTTCGTTGTCCTTGTCGTACTGACACACGACCGCGTTCTGCACGTCCTGGCCGCTGTCGTCCGAGCCGGAGAACGGCGCGCAGCGCTCCTTGGGATCCGAGCAGTCGGTGTCCTTCATGCACTCCTTGGCGCAGCGCTTGCCGATCATCAGGCCGTGGCACGCCGTGGCGGGCTTCACCTTGGCGGTCGCGCTCGGCGTCGCCGACGCGCTCGCGGAGGCCGCGGGCGTGTCGCTCGATGCGCTCGCCGCCGCCGTGTCCGTCGTCGCCGGCGTCGTTGCCACCGCGGAATCCGGCCCTCCGTTCCCGCTCTTGCCCCTGCAGGCGAGCACCGCGAGCAACACCACCACCGTCGAGAGCGCCGCGCTGAGCCGATCCTTCATGGGATCCCTTCTACTGCCGACCGCACGATCAGGTCTACGATCAGGATCATCCCCTCACGCCGCCGGAGGTGAGACCGCTCACGAGCTGCGCACTGCGAGCGCGCCGAGCGCGAGACAGAGGAACAGAAGAAGCGAAGCCATGGGCCATGGGGTGGTGTCAGGGGGCACAACAGCGAAAGCCGATGGCGCCGCCCATCCCCTGTCGGGCGCCGGCCGTTCCGGCGTCGCACGCGAGCCCGCTCGCATTGCTCGTGACGTCACCGCCGCGAACGCGGCAGGTATCCATCGCGCCCCCGTCACCCGAGCACGCATCTTCCCATTCGGCCACGTCGCCGCTCATGTCGTAGATGCCGGGATAGCCACCGACGCAGCTCGGCGCACTCTTGACGTCGGGCAGCGTGCCAGACCCGCCGTCCCAACCATCTGCGCCGCGACATGCACCGGGGGTGTAGGCGGGTCCGTAGGGATACGCCTGCGTTCCGGCGCGCGAGCACGCGGCCATCCACGCGCTCTTCGTGCCGTCGGCGAAGTCGGCGAACGCGAGCACGCCACCATCGAGCGCGCCGCAGAGCTGCTTGCCCGCCCAGGCGCAGAAGGTCCGCGCGTCGCACCAGTCGACGCAACGAACGGGATGGTTGGGCGTTCCGTTCGGGTCGAACAGACTTGCAGAGCAGGCGAAGCCGTTCACCTGCTGGCCCGGGACGAAGGTGGTGTTCCACGCGCACTCGCCGAGCTGCGCCGGCGCCGGCGACGCCAGAAACTGCTGGTACTGCGCCTGCGTCACCTCGGTCGTGTCCACGCAGCCTGCCGGCGTTCGGACCATCGCGGGCCCACCGAGGGAAGGGCACGAGGCGTCACGCGCGTCGGTCCCAGCATCATTCGCGTCGGTTCCTGCGTCGGGCGACTGCGCTTCTGCGCTCGCGTCCGCGCCCGTATCTGCAACGTCGTGGGCGTCTGCGCCCACGAGGCCGTCCAGCGGAGTCAAGAGGGAGCACGCAACCATTGCCGAGCTCGACGCGGCCAGCACGGCGCAAACCCAAGCGTGCACGGGGAACGGGCGCATGAGAAATGATAGCGTCATTGCGCGCGCAAGCGGCGCCCATGTGACTTTTTCGAACCGCGAGGCGAGCGTGGCGGCGGGGTGTCCCGGGACCGCGGGGCATTCACCCGCGCGGGTGAAGCCCTTCACCCCTTCACGCCGCCCGAGGTGAGACCGCTCACCAGCTGCCCCTGGGCGATGTAGAAGAGGATCATCACCGGCACGCTGACGAGGATGGACCCCGCGCAGAACGGGCCCCACGCGGCGTCGTGCTCGCCGACGTAGCGCTGCAGCACGACCGGCAAGGTGAACGCGCTCTCGCGCGAGAGGAACGTGGCCGCGAGAATGAACTCGTTCCACGCGCTCATGAAGGCGAAGAGCGCCGTCACGGCGATCGCGGGCCTCGCCGCCGGGAGCACGACGCGCACGAAGGCGACGAAGCGCGTGGCTCCGTCGACCATGGCGGCCTCTTCGAGATCGACGGGAATGGACTGGAACGCGCCGCGGAGCTGGAAGATCGCGAACGGCACCGCCGTGGACGCGTACACGAGCACCAGCCCGCTGCGCGTGTCGAGCAGGTGCAGCGCGTCGAGGACGAGGTAGAGCGGCACAGCGCTGGCCACGGCGGGGAACATCTGGGTCGCGAGGAGCACGCCCATCGAGCTCTCGGCGCCGAGGAAGCGGAAGCGCGCGAGGGCGTAGGCCGTGGGCGTGGCGATGGCGACCGCCACG
>Ga0182021_10009332_pt1 | contig 11624 bp, 7 predicted proteins | sample 612E3MmetaG_FD_120493 | JGI IMG/M metagenome (GOLD analysis project Ga0182021, IMG submission 120493) | Permafrost microbial communities from Stordalen Mire, Sweden - 612E3M metaG (Illumina Assembly) | ecosystem: Environmental > Terrestrial > Soil > Wetlands > Permafrost | place: Sweden...
GAGGCGGACTGGCACTTCACGGTGCCGAAGATCCCTCCGCAGACCCGCGGCGTCCGCATGGGCGCGTGGGGCGACTCGCTCTACCAGGTGGCGCAGTGGTACCCACGGGTGACCGTGTTCGACGACGTGCGCGAGGGAGGGTGGGACACCGAGCCATACCTCGGCCCATCCGAGTTCTACAACAACTTCGGCCACTTCGATGTGAAGCTCGACGTGCCGGCCGGTTGGCTGGTGGGCGCAACCGGCGTGCTCAAGAACCCCGACGACGTGCTGACGGCCACCGCGCGCGAGCGGCTTTCGCACTCGCTCGAGTCCGACTCGACACGCAGCATCGTGGGGCCGGGCGACGTCGGTCCCGGCAAGGCCACGGCGCCGGGCGACCGCCTCGTCTGGCACTTCGTGGCCGACACCGCGGGCGACTTCGCGTGGGCGACGTCGAGTCGCTACGTCTGGGACGTGACGCGCGCCACCATCCCGGGCAAGGGCCCCGTCCCGATCAACATCCTGTACGTGCCCTGGCGAGCGCAGCAGTTCGCGCAGGCCGCGACCATCGCGCGGCACGCGCTCCAGTTCTACTCGGGCCTGTGGATCCCATACGCCTTCCCGGTCCTGACGCTGGCCGACGGGCCGGAGAACGGCATGGAATACCCGATGATCATCTTCTCGGCGGCCGGCGCGTCGGACCACGAGGCGGGGCACGAGTGGTGGCCGATGACGCTGGGCACCAACGAGACCTGGTACCCGTTCATGGACGAGGGCTTCAACCAGTACATGAACATCCTCTCCGGCGCCGACCGGATGAGCCGGCCGGCCAATCTCGACGGTTGGGGCCAGGCGTACGGCCGTACGAGCGGCGACGAGCGTGAGGCGCCGCTGATGTGGGACGCCAACTACGGCGGCCCGATGTACGTCTTTCAAGGGTACAGCAAGGCGCCCATGATGCTCTCCATGCTGGGTGGCATCGTGGGCGACACCGCGGTTTGGCGCGCAATGAGCGCGTACGCCCAGGCGTGGCGGTTCAAGCACCCGTCGCCCTGGGACTACGTCTTCTCGATGGACCGCGAGCTGCACCGCGATCTGGGCTGGTTCTGGTATTACTGGCTGTTCAGGACCGACGCGGTGGACGGGTCCATCCAGCAGGTGCGCACGTCGGGCTCACGCACGACGGTTACCGTACGGCAGGACGGGCAGATGCCTTCGCCGGTCGTGCTCGCGGTGCACTTCGCGACCGACGGCCCGCCGGTGCGGCGGATGGCGAATGCGCAGATGGTGGACGACTCAACGGCGATCGTGACATGGCCGGTGGATGTGTGGTTCGGCGGGAGCCGCACGTTCGAGGCGGAGCTGAACTTCGGGGCGCGGAAGATCGTGCGCGTCGTGCTGGACCCGCACTGCCGTTTCCCCGACCACAACGTGGACGATAACACCTGGCCGCGGCAGCCGGCGGCCCCAGACGCGGCGGCTGCAGGTGGGCGCGGCGGCAGATTCGGTGTGCCCGCGTGCCGAGGCTAGCGGCAGTGGACGGCTGACGCATCCGGGATGGAAGAGCGAGGGGGGCCGAACCCGGCCCCCCTCGTTGCTTGTGGCTGCCCAGCCCGGCACGTCAGTCGGTCGCGCTCGCCACGTCGAGCGCGTCGTATCCCTTCAGGCGGTAGATGGCCGCCGAGATCACCCAGCTCACCACGAACACGGCGACGATCAGGTAGCCGAAACTGCCGAAGTCGGCGTTCAGGGTCGCGACCACGGTCCACACGCCACCCACGAGGTGCAGGTGGTTCGCGAGCAGCCCCAGAGCCTCGACGCCACCCACCAGCAGCGCCACCAGCACCGAGATGGACGTGATGGTCAGGTTGTAATACAGCTTGCGGATGGGCCGGGTGAAGGCCCAGCCGTAGGCGCCGACCATCAACACGCTATCGGTCGTGTCCACCAGCGACATCCCCGCCGTGAACAGCGCGGGAAAGACGAGGATGGACCAGATCGGCATGCCCTTCGCGGCTTCGGCGGCGGAAATCGCGAGCAGGCCAATCTCGGTCGCGGTGTCGAAACCGAGTCCGAACAGCAGGCCGAGCGGGTACATGTGCCAGCTGCGCCGGATCATGCGGAACAGCGGCCGCAGCACGCGCGCGAGCGGTCCGCCGCCCGCCAGCAGCGCGTCCAGGTCCTCGGGCTCGTAGCGTCGGCCGGCGCGCACCTGATGGAAGGTGCGGTAGAGGGAGACGAGGATGAACAGGTTCATTACCGCGATCACGAGCAAGAACGCCGCGGAGACGGATGTCCCGATCACGCCGCCGACGGTGCGGAACGACGCCAGCCGCGTGCTCAAGGCCATCGCCGTCGCGGCGATCGCGACCGAGGCCAGCACGACGACAGTCGAGTGGCCCAGCGAGAAGAAGAACCCTACCGCGACCGGGCGCTTCCCCTCCTGCATGAGCTTGCGCGTGACGTTGTCAATCGCGGCGATGTGGTCCGCGTCAATCGCGTGCCTGAGCCCGAGGCTCCAGGCGAGCAGTGCTGTGCCGAGGAGCAGGGGGTAGGCGCGGAACGCCGCCACCGCCCATAGCCAGGCGCCGGCGTTGGCCGCCGCCAGCAAGGCATACAGCGCGATGGTCCTGCCGCGGGCATACGCGGCATCGTCGTGGAAGAAGCGGGCCAGGGTCTGCAGCATGCGCGCGACGGGCTCCCGGACAGGTCGTAGCGTTACCCGTACGATCCTGGTGCATCTCCCGTGCCGTGCGTTTGCAACGTCTTGCCCTGGGCGGGTTTCCCTCAACCCGGCCGCTCGAGCCGGGCGCGCCCTTGCCTGACTCCCGGCGAAGGCGCAGCTTGAGGCATCTTCGTCGGCCAGGCCCCTCACCGCTCTGATCGGGACCACACAAGGCACCATGGATCGCGCATTTCTGACGCGCTTCGCTTGGCTGTCCGTCGGTGCGGCCCTGCTCACCATCACCCTGAAGGCGACCGCCTATCTCTTCACCGGCTCCGTCGGTCTCCTGTCGGACGCCCTGGAGTCCATCGTCAACCTCGTCGCCGCGCTCCTGGTGCTGGCCATGCTGACGGTAGCTGCCCGGCCGCCGGACCCTGACCATGCCTACGGGTACAGCAAGGCCGAGTACTTCTCGAGCGCCGTGGAGGGCACTCTGCTCCTGGTGGCCGCCGCAGGCATCGCGGTGGCTGCGGTCCAGCGCTTCATCAGCCCCAGACCGCTGGAACGGCTGGGCATCGGCCTGTTGATCTCGTTCGTCGCGTCAGTCGGCAACCTCGTTGTCGCACTCGTGCTGTTGCGGGCGGGCAAGAATCACAACTCGATCAGCCTCGTCGCTGACGGCAGCCATCTGCTGACCGACGTCTGGACGTCGGCGGGTGTGCTGGTCGGGGTCGGCGCCGTGGGATTGACCGGGTGGCAGCGCCTCGACCCGATCGTGGCGTTCATCGTCGCCGGCAACATCGTCCGAACGGGCGTACGCATCGTGCGCCGGTCGGCGGCGGGGCTCATGGATCGCATGCTGCCGGTCGAAGAGCAGCGGCTGCTACAGAGCACGCTCGACCGGTACGCCAGCGAGGGCGTGCAATGCCATGCACTCCGCACCCGCCAGGCCGCCGCGCGGCGATTCGTGTCCCTGCATGTGCTCGTGCCCGGCGACTGGACGGTCCACCGTGGCCACCGGTTGCTGGAACGTCTGGAGGCGGACATCCGCGGCGTGCTGCCCAACTGCACGGTCACCACTCATCTCGAGTCGCTGGACGATCCCGCATCCTGGGAGGACATGACGCTGGATCGAACGCCGCCGCATCCGGAAGATCCTGCCTAACGGCGGTCGAGGGGCTACCACGAGACGCTGGCGACTTGTGGAGTCCATTGCCGCTGTCGAAGTTTGATCGTTCGCGACCGGGTAGCTCAATTGGTAGAGCAGCGGACTTTTAATCCGCAGGTCGTGGGTTCGATGCCCACCCCGGTCACTCGCTCAGCGGATCACCCTTCGCGCAATCCCCAGGGCTGGCATCGAGTGCGAGACAAACCGGCGGTGGTGACGACGGCGTGAGACAGCCCCAATGACCCAGGCTCTTCCCGGGATCCCCCCGTCGCAGGCGGAGAACGAGCGCCGGCTGATCGAACTGTGCTCGAAGCCTGCGGCGGAGGCGCTCGCGGCCCTCGACACCACGCCGCGAGGCCTGACCTCCGAGGAAGCGGAGCGCCGCAGCGCCGAGTACGGCCCGAACGAGCTGTCGCGCAGCAAGCAGTTGGGGTTCTGGGCCGACATCTTTCACCGCTGCCGCAGTCCGCTGGTCGTCCAGCTACTGATCATCGCCGTCGTCTCCGGTGTCATCGGCGAGCTCAAGTCGAGCGCCATCGTCGGCGCCATGATCGTGCTCAGCGTCGGGCTCTCGTATGTCCTGGATCGCCGGTCGGGCCGGGCGGTCGAGTCGCTGGGCAAGCGGGTGCAATCGCGCACGCTGGTCATCAGGGACGGCGTGGAGGCCGAGATCAAGATCTCGGAGGTCGTCCCCGGCGACATCGTCATTCTCCACGCCGGCTCCATCATCCCGGCGGACCTCCGGCTGCTCACGGTCAAGGATTTCTTCGTCAGCCAATCGGCCCTGTCGGGCGAATCCATGGCGATCGAGAAGTCGGCGGAGGCCCACGCCGCTCCGGACCAGGCGGTGGCCGAAGTGACCAACGCCTGCTTCCTCGGCAGCAACGTCACCAGCGGCACCGCGCGGGGCGTGGTGGTCAACACCGGCACGCGGACCCTGTTCGGCGCCATTTCGGAGCGCCTGACCGAGCGCCGGGAAGAGACCAGCTTCGACCGGGGCGTTCGGTCGTTCACCTGGCTGATGATCCGCTTCATGGTCGTGATGGTCTTCGCGGTGTTCCTCATCGTCGGCATGACGAAGGGCAACTGGCTGGAGGCGCTCCTGTTCGGCCTCTCCATCGCCGTCGGTCTCACGCCCGAGATGCTGCCGATGATCGTGACCGTGAACCTGGCCAAGGGGGCGCTGACGATGGCCGGGAAGAAGGTCATCGTCAAACGGCTCCCCGCCATCCAGAACCTCGGCGCGATTGACATTCTGTGCACCGACAAGACCGGGACGCTGACCCAGGACGAGGTGGTGCTCGAGCGCCATGTCGGCATCACCGGCCTGGAGAGCCAGGACGTCCTGAACTACGCCTACCTCAACAGCTATTTCCAGACGGGCATGCGCAACCTCATTGACCGCGCGGTGATCGAGAAGGCCGACCTCGACGCCGAGCACAACTGCCGCCTGGTGGATGAGCTGCCGTTCGACTTTCAACGTCGCCGGATGTCGGTGGTGGTGGACTACGAGGGCGACCACGTCCTGATCTGCAAGGGGGCCGTGGAGGAGATCTACTCGTGCTGCAACCGCTACCAGGTCGGCGACGAGGTCTTCCCCCTGCTCGACGTGATCCACGCGGACCTGTTCGAGGAGGTCGAGGACCTCAACAGCCAGGGCTTCCGGGTCCTCGGCATCGCGTACCGGGAATTCCCCCGCGAGCGGACCACGTTCACCACCGCCGACGAGAGCGAGTTGGTGCTGCTCGGGTACATCGCCTTCTTCGATCCGCCGAAGGACTCGGCGGAGTCGGCGCTGAAGCTCCTCACGGCGGCCGGCGTCCGGATGAAGGTCCTGACCGGCGACAACGGGCTGGTGACCAGGAAGGTGTGCAGGGATGTCGGCCTGCCGGTGGAGCGCGTGGTCACCGGCGCCGAGCTCGCGCGGATGACGCCGGAGGAGCTGACCCGCGCCGCCCAGGACGTGGACGTCTTCGTCAAGCTGTCTCCGGTGCAGAAAGAGCAGATCGTGCACGCCCTGCAACGGAGCAATCACGTCGTGGGGTTCATGGGCGACGGCATCAACGACGCGCCGGCCCTCAAGGCCGCGGATGTGGGCATTTCGGTGGACTCGGCGGTGGACGTCGCCAAGGAGGCCGCGGACATCGTCCTGCTGGAGAAGAGCCTGCTGGTGCTGGAGGAGGGGATCGTCGAGGGCCGCAAGGTCTTCGCCAACATCACGAAGTACATCCGCATGGGCGCCAGCTCCAACTTCGGCAACATGTTCAGCGTCGTCGGCGCGAGCTACCTGCTGCCGTTCCTGCCCATGCAACCGATCCAGATTCTGACCAACAATCTCCTCTACGACTTCTCCCAGACCGGGATACCCTCCGACCGCGTGGATGAGGAGCTGGTCGCGCGTCCCCTCAAGTGGAACATCGGGAACATCAAGCGCTTCATGGTCTTCATCGGTCCCATCAGCTCCATCTTCGACTACGCCACGTTCGCGCTCATGTGGTTCGTCTTCCACTGCAGCCTGTATGCGAATGCCGGCACCGGTGCCGCACAGCGCCTCCACTTCGCGAGCCTGTTCCAGACCGGGTGGTTCGTGGAATCGTTGTTGACCCAAACTCTCATCGTCCACATCATCAGGACCAGGCGGATACCGTTCATCGAGAGCCGGGCATCGCTGCCGATGATGTTGACCACCCTGACCGTGATGGGCGTCGGCGCCTGGCTGCCCTACTCGCCGTTTGCCGGCTCGCTTGGGTTGGTGGCCCTCCCGCCGGCCTACTGGGCCTGGATTGGGTCCTTCCTCCTGGCCTACGCGGTGTTGACCCACGTGGTGAAGACCTGGTTCATGAAACGCTTTGGAGCTGAGTAGCGATGGACTCTCTGCTGGATGCCCTGCAAGAAGGCCGGCTGATCGAGCTGCCCGACAACAACCGGGATGATGCCCTCCACTTCCTGGCCCACATCCTCGAGGCGATTCCGACCGTGCCCATCGGGACCGACGTGGTGGGGCTGGTCATGGAACGGGAACGCGCGTCCAGCACCGCCCTCGGGATGGGCTGGGCGTGCCCGCATGCACGCGTGCCGTTCGAGGAAGAGTTGGTGTGCGCCCTGGGCTGGAGTCCCACCGGCATTGACTATGGGCCCGAAGCCGGGGCGCCCATATCGGTCATCGCCATGTATCTGGTACCGGCGAACCAGCGGAATCACTATCTGCGCGAAATCTCGCTGCTCGCGAAGGCCCTGAGCGCGTATGCGGATCCGGACAAACTCCGCTCCGCCAAGGACCTGAGCGATGTGCGCAATTACCTGCTCGACCTGATCAGCTCGACCAAGGACACCGTCGGCCCCGATGCGCGGGCCCGGATGATCCAGCTTCAGGGCAAGCAGGTCCTGCAGGCCCTGGCCGCTCCCGACCTGTCCAGCTTGATCGTCGAGCCGCTCACGATGGTCGCCGGTCCAGGCCTCAAGCCGGTGGTACTGACGCAGAGCGCCGCGCTCGGGAAGGTCCTTGAAGGCGCGGCGGGAGTGATCGAAAGGCTCGAGTCCGACGGGACGTTCCAGGACGGCGGATGGCGCGTGGTCAAGCGCGGCACGCTCACCTACCAGGGTGGGCGCGTGGTGTATGACTGCCTGGCGATCAGACTCCAGGGCGGGAGCCAGCCGCCGCTCAAGTAACGACCGGTTCCTGACAACTCATGGTGCTCCAGACTATACCGACTAGATTGGTCGGCTTACCCAGCACGACGACCGCCCAACGGCTTCCCGACGGAAGTCTCGACAGCGAGATCGCCGCACCGCGGCCCTCCAAAGCTGCGAGACTGGAGCGCACAGTGATCGCCACGCGAATTGGCTTCGTCGCGGCCCTGATGATGGTCGCGCTGCTTCGGCCGCTCTCGGCGCAGCAAACGCCGGTCTCGCTCGGACAGTGGGTGCGCGTCGTTTCCTTGACCGATAGCGCGATCCACCAAGGACGCCTGATTCTCGTTGTCGCCGACACCGTGGTGCTCGAACACGGCCAGCGCCAGGAGTACTTCGCCGTGGGGAGCCGCAATCGGCTGGAAGTCGCGAGGCGTGTGCACCCCTACACCCTGAAGGGCGCATTGCTGGGAGTGGGTATCGGGATGGCGGCGGGGGAGCTCGCCTGGGCGTGGAGGAACATGTTCAGCTGCCCGTACCTGTCCTGCAACAGCGTGAGCCCCGGACAGACTGGACGGGTCGTCATCGGTGGCCTCGTCGGCTTGGGCATAGGTGTACTCATGGGGGCGCACACTTACCGGACGTTCTGGGATTCGGTGCCGCCGGAGCAGCTCGACCGGCTCCGCATAGGCATCGTTCCACAGCCGGGTGGCGGGCTGGGGCTGGGAGCGTCGCTGGCGTTCTGAGGAGGGGGCGGGTGTGCACCCTGCGGCGTAACGAGCCGCGGGGAGTCAACTCGTCAGATGCAGCTCACCCGCATCGGCGTCGCTCTCCAATGGACGACGCCCCGCCCGAGGTCGCAACCTCAAGCGGGGCGTTGAGTGCCGCTGGCCGCGCGCCCTCAGCGATACACCAGCGCCACGCCGATCCGTGACACGTAGGCAATGACGCCTTTGGTGTTGGAGACCGCCCCCCCCACCGCGAGGTCGCCGAGGGCCGCGACGTGCGTCGCGGCCTGCACGGCCACACCGAAGTGCTGGGTCACCCTGAAATCGTATCCCGCGGAAACGGTGAGGGCGACTCCCGACCCCTTCGCCGTATGCGCGCCGGTCGTGTCCGCCGTAAGCGAGACGGTGCTCTGCACGATCCCAACCCCGCCGCGGACGAAAAACTTCGCCGCCGGCCAGGGATACCACTGCACGACGGCAGTGACGCTCCGCACCTGCTGCGTCGCACCTCCTGTGTTCACCCATGACTGCCCTTCCACGCCGAGCAACACGTTCTGCGACACGGCGCCGCCTACCGTGACGGTATATGCAGGGCCGTTCACGGCGACGATCCTCGCGCAGCCGGTATCACAGGTGAGGCGCAGGCGGCCGTAGCTGACCCCGGCGTCCATCCAGAAGCCGGGGCGCGACAGTGTCTGCGCGGCGGCTGTCCCGGTCGCCAAGGCACCGAGAAGCGCCGTCGCGCCCAGGGCCCGGGGCACCGAGCGTGCCCACCGCACCGCGTTGCTCATCACCATGACAGCGACCCCGGAGGCAGTGCTCCGCGGTGAGTATGCAACACGAGGTAGGCGCGGTATTCCGGGGAACTCGCCGTCTCGCCGGGCCGCCCGATGTAGGAGCTGCGTCGCTGGTACCATCCCGCGTAACCGCCGATCCCGAGCGACCCCGTCAGCGGGATCGCGGCCTCGATGCTCGGGAACTGGGTATAGGTGTCGCCGGACGCGCCGCTCACCGAATGCAGGTACGCCCCATGCCAGCGGGCGGTCAGCAGCGGGAAGCCCCTCGTACGGAGCGCGGCTGTGGCCGTGAACCCCACGCCGGGACCGAAGTCGTAGGTCCGGTCGGAGCCGACGGCGCCGGAGCGCGGCGCATCCACGGCGCCGAGCATGATCCCCTCGGCGTACAGCGTAGTCTGCACGTCGAGCCCGTGCCCCGCGGCGAACTCCGAGACGACCCCGACGTTCAGGCTCTGCCCGCCATACTTGAAGGCGGGGCTCGATTCGAACTCGAGCTTCTGCATCACGGTCACGATGTGCCGGGTGGTCGCCGTAGTATCGGTGAGCTCGTGCGCCCAGAGCCGCCCGGTGACGCGAAACTCCTTGACGTTGCCGCCGCTCCCCGTGCCGGCCCGCAGCCGCGCCTGGAAGACGTCGAACGGCTGCGAGTAAGGCGTGACAAACGGGTCGCCGTAGGTCATCTCGACCAGGCCCTCAGCCGTCACCGTGCGGCGGCGCGCCGCACCCGAGTCCACGCCGACCTGGACGCCGCCCTGGAACTCCCAGTCGAACGACCCCGGATAGCTGCCGCGGGGATTCGCATACGACCGCCAGGCGTCGCCGGTCACCACGCGCCGGATGGTTCCGGTCGGATCGAGTGGGAATGCGGCCACCTCGCGCAGCAGGCGGCCCATGCCCCGTGCCCGGTTATCGCGCAACAGCGGCGCCAGGCGCCACGTCATTTCGCCCAGGACGATGCCGCCAAAACCGGTGTTGTAGAGGTCGTTCAGCGACGGATACGTCTTCTCGCCAAAGAACTCCCATTCCAGCGAACCTATGAAGGTGAGGGGCGTTGATTCCCAGAAGTTGAGGCCGTTGACGCGTCCGGCGCGGAAGTAGGCGGCACCCTGGAACGGGTGCATGAACATGTTCACCTGGAAGGCGTCGGTATCCCAGACCCAGCCCTTGCGGATGTTGGCGCCCCACGAACTGACCGTGACGTTCGCGTAGTAGAGCCGGCCGACCGCCGGCGCCGGCAAGGCGTCACTGACGTTCAAGACCCACGCGTCCATCCGGTTCACGAAGATGTTAACCCCGGCCACCTCGAGCACGGCGAGGACGGGGTGTTTCCGCGGGGAGACGCCGCCGCGCGTGCTGTCGGCGTGCGTCGTATCCCGGGCGCCGGGCACGGGAACCGCCGTCGTGTCGCGCTTGGGCGCCGCCGTCGTGTCCTGCGCGGAGCCGACCGAGGGACTCGCCGCGATGAGGAGCCCGGCAGCGATAGCGTAAACGGCACAGCGGGTGTGTTCCACGCGCCAATATTGTGCGCGCCATGCTTGGCCTCACAATCGGCAATCCGGTTAGCATCCGGACGATGGATGAGGCTATCATCCGAAGGATGGACGAACGAACTGTTCCGTGAAATGAAGCGGCGTTGGAGGCATTCACGTGCCGAACCTGCTCGACTCTCTCGCAATCCGCGGCGTCACCTGCCGCAACCGCATCTTCGTGTCGCCGATGTGCCAGTACTCGAGCGACGACGGCTTCGCGAACGACTGGCACCTCGTCCACCTGGGCAGTCGTGCGGTGGGTGGGGCTGCGGTCGTGCTCACCGAGGCGACGGCGGTCACGGCTGAGGGCCGCATCACGCCGGAGGACGTGGGGCTCTGGAAGGACGCGCACGTCGAGCCGCTGGCGCGCATCGTCCGCTTCATTCACGGCCAGGGCGGCCACGCCGGCGTGCAACTCGCCCACGCGGGCCGGAAGGCCAGCACCTACCGCCCCTGGGCCGGGGCCACGGGCAGCGTGCCGCACTCCGCCGGCGGCTGGACCGCGGTCGCGCCGAGCGCCGTGGCCTTCGAGGGATACGCGATTCCGCAGGCCTTGACCGAATCGGGGATTCATGATGTCGTGCGCGCGTTCGCCGGCGCCGCCCGGCGCGCGCTTGAGGCAGGGTTCCGGATCGTCGAGATCCACGCCGCGCACGGGTACCTCCTCCACGAGTTCCTCTCCCCGCTGAGCAACCAGCGCGACGACCGCTACGGCGGGTCGTTCGAGAACCGCACCCGCCTGGCTTGCGAGGTCGTGGAGGCAGTGCGCGGCGCGTGGCCTGAGCAGCTGCCGCTGTTCGTCCGCGTCTCCGCCACCGACTGGGTCGAGGGCGGCTGGGATGTCGAGCAATCAGTGGAGCTGGCGAAGCTGCTGCATCCGCTGGGCGTGGACTTGATGGACTGCTCGTCCGGGGGCCTGGTGGCGCACGCGAAGATTCCCGTCGCTCCTGGATATCACGTGCCGTTCGCGGAACGCATCCGGCGCGAGGCGGGGATGCCGACCGGCGCGGTCGGCCTGATCACCTCCGCGACACAGGCGGATGAGATCATTCGCGCCGGGCAGGCGGACGCGGTCCTGCTGGCGCGCCAGCTCCTCCGCGACCCATACTGGCCGCTGCACGCCGC
>Ga0182021_10009333_pt1 | contig 11623 bp, 14 predicted proteins | sample 612E3MmetaG_FD_120493 | JGI IMG/M metagenome (GOLD analysis project Ga0182021, IMG submission 120493) | Permafrost microbial communities from Stordalen Mire, Sweden - 612E3M metaG (Illumina Assembly) | ecosystem: Environmental > Terrestrial > Soil > Wetlands > Permafrost | place: Sweden...
AGATTATGAAGTGCGTATTTCGTTGCAGGGTGGCGGAGGGTGAAATCGTTGAGTAATGTCCGAACATCGTTCTCTATGGCGTTGTTCATATAAGGGCAGGTGGAATGTTCATACTTCAGGTTGTGAAGACCTGTATAGAGTTCTACTTCATTTAAAGGAAGGGTGATGAACGGCCGGATTATGGGAACAATGCTGAAATTCCGTTCTGTATGAATAAGTATCTCAGGAGTTCCCCCGAGGATATGTTTCAGGACATACACCGCGTCGTCGTCAAGGGTTTCAGCGGACGCCAGTTTCGTTACCCCTTGGTCTTTTGCAATCCTGTTCAGTAAAAAATTCCGGAATACGCGACAATACATGCACGAACTTCCGGCGCCTTTCCGGTGGGCAATCTCATCTAAGGTAACCCCGAATGTTTCCAAAAAAGACCCCGTAAAACATTCCGTCTCCAGCGATTCAGCAATCCACGAGGCCGTACCCGTATCGTGATATCCCGTGATTCCTTCATCGAGGGCGATGGCTGAAATCTTTATGTCACGCCTGAGGCTGGTCAGCTTTTTTAAAAAATACAGGAGAGCGGCGCTACCGGGATTCCCAGTGAGAACAACTGCAATATGATCTCCAGGGAGAATCCACCGGTTTCTACGGATTTCATGCTTTGCTTTTGCTTCGACATATGCTTCAACATGGTGTTCGCAGAGGTGCTGACCGGAATACTTTTGAAAAAGAACCGCGTCTCTCCTGCACTTATTGCACTGCATCCGTCAAATCCAATCAGATCTGGATGATAAAAGATGTTTAAGGTTGTGTTAAAATCTCCCTGCATGACCTCTAAAGATGCGATTTTATAGTCTGCCACATAACAACTCTATCGATTATGGTCATTGCCGCGGAACGTATCCGCACCCTGAATAAATATGAAAAAACCATCCTTCATGCGCTTGAACGCGGGATGAAACGATACTCCTGGGTACCCCTGGAGCAGATCCAATCTGCAACCGGGCTTTCAGAATCAGAAGTAAACTACCGCCTTTCCCACCTGATAGAATGGGGAATGGTTCGGTTCAATCCTGTACCATATGATGGATACTCGCTAGTTTTTGGCGGATATGACACACTTGCTCTTCTCACGCTGACAAGAAACGGAACCATTACAGCGCTTGGATCACGCATAGGTGAAGGTAAAGAGTCCGTCGTCTACGAAGCGCTGGGGCTCGGGCCGGTGGCGATTAAGTTTCACCGGGTCGGGCAACGTTCATTCTCGTCCGCAAGGCTCAACCGGGAATACATGCCCGAGGGGGGTCACTGCCCCTGGCTGATTGCATCACGGAGATCTGCAGAACGGGAATTTCAGGCTCTTACCGCCCTTCACCCAAAGGTTCGGGTCCCGCTTCCAATCGGGCAGAACCGTCACACGGTCGTGATGGCTTTGATTAACGGCCCGAATCTCAATCATTGCCGCTTGGAAGAGCCAAAAGAAGTGCTCGATGAGATACTCAGCAGTACTGGAATTGCTTATCGCGAAGGAATTATCCATGCTGACCTTTCGGAATACAACATCCTGATGGAGGAGGGAAAATGCGTCATTATCGACTGGCCACAGTGGGTTGAGACCAGTCACCAGAATGCCCGGTCAATTCTTGAACGTGACATTGATAACATCCTCACCTTTTTCAAACGGAAATACAACCTGCTGTATGATCGCGGGGATGCGATACGATGCGTGATCGATTAAAGGTATTTGGCATCGATATCATCAAAGGTTCAGTGAGGTCCCGTTCCCGGCGCCCGGTATATGCCCTTGTCCGTATGGAGGGCCAGGCCATTGAAAGTGAATCGGAGGTTACACTGTTCCGGCTTTTTCGGATGCTCAATGAAGAACAACCGGATATCCTCGCTGTAGACAGCCTTCAGGAAATCGCTGTTGACCAGCACGACCTTTTTTTCTTTTTGCAGGCGTTGCCCCCGCAGACCCGGCTTGTACAGGTGACTGGTGGGGAACGCAAAGAGACACTGGGGAAAGTTGCTGCCCGCTATAATATCAGTTTCAACCGGTTCGATCCGTTTGCCGAAGCCCGCACGTCTGCCCAGGTTGCATCCCTGGGAGCAGGGGCGGAAGTCATTGCTTTTGAAAACGAAAGTGAGGTCATCGTTAGCCGGCACCGTTCTCCCGGTAAGGGTGGGTGGAGCCAGAACCGGTATATCCGTAAGATTCACGGGGCTGTCCAGTTGAAAGGGAGGGAAATTGAGATGGCTCTCGTTGCTGCCGGTCTTCGTTACGAGAAGAAGGAGACCAGGGCATTTGGCGGGTGCAGCAGGGTAGCATTCCGGGTTTTTGCGAAACGGGACCAGGTCCCGGTCTCAACTTACCGCGGCGCAGATGTCCAGGTAAGGATCAGTGGCAAACGCCTTGAAAGGATCAGGTTCCGTCCGCTCTCAGGAAAACCGCGGTACTTGATCGTCGGTATCGATCCCGGGACAACAACGGCGGTTGCGGCGCTCGATCTCGATGGGAACCTGCTTCATCTTGCCAGTTCCCGTCAGATGAAGATGGGAGATGTTGTTGAGTCGCTATACCGCGTTGGAAAACCCCTGGTTATCGCATCAGACGTGCAGGAGATGCCCCATTCTGTGGAGAAGATACGGCGGGCATTTTCTGCGGTCGCGTATACCCCAAAGCAGGACGTAAGCGTTGAGACAAAAGTGGATCTCACCTCATCTTTTCAATACGGGAACGATCATGAGCGGGACGCACTCTCCGCTGCGCTGGATGCATACCGCCAGTACCGGCACAGGTTCCAGAACCTTCTCAAGCGAATTCCTCCCGGACACGATATTGATGAAGTGCGGGCTGGGGTTATCCGGGGGCAGTCTCTCGATCAGGTGATAGGGGGGATGAACCCTGCGCCGCCACTACCGGTAACCGATTCTCCCCCGGTACGTATCGAAGTCAGGCATGACGAGAAAGTCCGGGTGCTTGATGGGATGGTGAAACGTCTGCGCATGTTTGTGGGGGAGCTCCAGGAAGAGGTTAAGAAAAAGGACTACGAAATCCAGAGGCTGCAGTCACGAGTCCGGAAGATCCAGACCTCCCGGGACCTTGAGCTGGCAAAAGATACCGAACTGGTAAAAAAAGATGCTGTTATTCAGAGTCTTAAAAAACGATTGCGGAAAGAAGAGCGCTATACCAGGAGCCTTTCCAAACGACTTGCCCGTATCAGGAAGTTTGCCGAACTATCGATGGACGGGGAGGTACTGCCGGTAAAAGTGATGGATGCCCTGACAAAAGAAGGTGTTCGTGGGCTTGTTGAAGATGCAGGAATCGATGAAGGGGACATAATTTTCGTTTCACGTCTTGATGGATGGGGGAGGACCGTGGTCCGCGATCTCGCAGGAACCAGGATTAAAGCGGTTATTACGCCTGCGGCGATGCTTGCAGGGTGTGATTCCCTGATGCTCCCGGCATTCCGTGAAATTGGTGTCCCTCTTCTTTCGGATAAAGATGCCGGGGTCCAGGTGCGGGGAAAGCAGGGGCTGGCTGCAAAGGAAATGATTGAGACGGCTCTTTTACAATGGCATACAGAGCAGGCACATCTTGAACGGGAAAAGAAATCAGACCTGATCGAGCACATCTTCAAAGAGTACAAGAGCGAACGGGGTAAGGAGGTGCGCAAGAGTGGATGACCGAGAACTTTTATCTGTGGTTACAGGAATTATCGGAAAAGAGCATACTATGGATGACTGCGCAGAGGTGCCATGTGGTGACCAGATCCTGGTGGTCACAACGGACATGCTCCACCGGTCGACTGACTTTGTTGAGGGCATGAGCACGTGGCAGATGGGCTGGATGAGTGCAGCAGTCACGCTTTCGGATATTGCGAGCATGGGGGCTGAGCCAAAATATCTCCTCATTGCAGTCGGACTTGATGGATGGAAGGAGCTGGCCGGTATCATGCAGGGCGCACAGGATTGCTGTAAACGGTTCGGTGCTATGATTATCGGAGGCGATATTGACCGTCATGGAGAACTCACCATCGTCACAACCGGTCTTGGGCTCGCAGACAAATCCCGTATTGTGCGTCGCAGCGGCGCTCATCCGGGTGATCTTGTCTGCATTACGGGAACTCCTGGCCAGGCGCAGGCATATATTGACGGGTATTCTGAGTTCAGGAAGCAACTCTTTGAACCACAACCCCGGGTAAAGGAAGGACAGCTTCTCGCCCGGGGGGGTGCCAGCGCCATGATGGATGACAGTGACGGAGTCGCACTTTCGCTCTATGATTTACTAAGCGTCAATGAATGCGGGTTTTCGCTTGATTCAGCAAAACTGCCGTTACCCTCGGGAATTCCTGAAAAACAGGCCTGTGAACTTGCATTGCACGGGGGAGGGGATTACGAGCTGATATTCACGCTCCCCCCGCACAGTCATCCGGTGTATGGTGTATCCTATTCGGTAATTGGCACGGTAACCCGCGAAAAATCTGTCCTGATAGATGGCTTACCCGTGGAGAAACGCGGGTACCAGCACAAGTGGGAATAATTTCATCATTCCGAGCAGGAACCGTTTTCCGCCAAAATACCGGTTGGTGTTTTAAGGATGCCGGAAGTTATGTTCTCAATGAGAGCAGGAAAATTCAGGTCTTTGGCTATAAATACCCATAAGGAGAGATATTTCATTAACAGGGAATTTTGCGGGAACACAGCATGGAATCGTTAGAGAGTAAACTGGAGCGGTTAACTCCGGAACAACATAGGGAAGTTGAAGATTTTGTTGACTTCCTGCTCTTACGGTCAGGAAATTTTCCGGAGTCCCCGTTATCTCCTCAAGTCCCTATCCAGCCCCAGAAAATTGCACCACCCCTCATCATGCAGGAACCGGTGCACACGCTGGAATATCCTCCGGCAAAGGAATCTTATGAATCTCCGGGAGGGAATCCTCCGAAGCCCCAGCATGAAGAACCTGCGGATTCCTTTGTGGATCTTGGGACAGGAAACGACGATCCGATCACGCATGATTACATCGATTATGGGCAGTTCGAACAAAGATCTTCGCCTGCTACAATCGCAGTAAAAAAAGTGAAAGAAAAGATGCAGAAGCGTGAAGAGCAGGAAAAACCCCGGGTCATGCTCGACTGGATTGATTGAGTTTTTTTCAATTCCTCTTTTGTAAAAAACCGTCATCAGTTTTTATTGATAAAGAGGATAGAACCGACAACCAGACTGAAAACAATCAAATACACATTCGCGGGAACAGGTCGTGATGCAGTCCGATATGGCGTGTTTTGCGATTGAGGATTAATCGTTAAGGATGCATTCGCCTTCAGTGTTAATACTGAAGAATTTCCTCTGAATCCTGAATTAAACACAAATATTTCATACCTATCCGGTTCGTGTCATGAGGTATTCACCAGAATCGAAAAAATGCTGGCATTGATATTTGAGGTGCCCGATTCTGTGGTAGTATTGAGCTCAAAAATCCGGGGACAAGGAAAACCTGCCGGATTTCTAAAACAACTGCCCGCAACAAGAATAGTGAGGTTTGAGCCCGGAGGGGCATTCGTAGTTCCGCTGATATTTACCAAATCTCCGAAAGAATATTCGTTAAGAGGATCAAGGACGAACCAGTATGGCTGGACATTCACATCCAAACTATTTTCGGACAAATTCGTTATCGTCAAAGATGCATTTACAATTCCGACGAAAAGAACTGTGATGAAAGCCAGAAACAAAATATTTTGAATATCGTCTTTTATCATTTTTCACCTCTGTCTTCGTTTTCCTTTTTTTGATCAACAATTATTTGCATAACTGTGATTTCTATTGGAACGGATGAAAAACTCCTTTATATAGATAAAATAATAATTTTTGTAACCTATAGATATTCTGAAATGTTTCTGGTAGAAAAAATGTCATATTAGTTATCGTGAAATCCGATAATCTGCATTACCTAGGACAATTTCCTGGAAGAACAGGTATTAACTTAATCAGATAACAGGAAATCGAATTCGTCAGATTGCGATCTATCAAGTCGCCAGGATTAGACTCGTCGTACCTGCTCGGCTCACTGCCTTTTAGAATCAAAATGATCCCTTCAGGCAAATGCAAAAATAAAAAAACGGAGTGGACTCGACGGGATTTGAACCCGTGGCCTTCACGTTGCAAACGTGACGATCTACCCCTGATCTACGAGCCCGCCACAATAAGTTGCGGTATGTTATTTTTCCGCGTATTCCATATAGTTGTTCCCGTTTCCTTGCAACCACACTTTGTATAGTTAAGTGGAATTGTATTGTTATTTCTTAAAAAAAGTCTGACTGGAAACCCGTTGTTTCCTTATTCCTTTTTAGCTTTGAATACGTGGGAAAAAAGGGTAGCTGTTGCCCCGATAATTGCGGTAACAACCCCGATTATCGCAACCAGGATCGAGTTATCGATCCCTCCCTGTTTCTCGGTGGGTACCGGTGTCACCGGTATAGCAACAACAATCGGTGTTGCGACAGGAGATTGCCCTGAAATCTGGTTTAAGGGAGGAAGGGTGCCGAACGCATTGGTTGTCTGGCCGGCAAGGATATAGATCGTTCCCTCGTAATCATAGTACCCGCTTAACGACATCCTTACGATATGGTTTCCTGGTGGAATTGCGGTGAAGGTATCGGGGGTGGACCCGACAAAGACGCCATCAATCAGTACGCTGGCTCCCGGGGGAGATGAATGGACAGTAACATTCCCCGAAGTTGGCGGGAGTGTCACCGCACCGGTGGGGATTATGGTTGTGGTGGTCTCATTCAGAGCTGGGGTAGTCGTCAACGGAATAATGGTAGGGGTAACCAAAGCTTCTGGCGGGAGAAGCCGGGTAATCAGACGATAATTGATCGCATCGGCCTCATCAGCTGCCATGTAGTACGGCACCGGCACGGTTGTCCATTCAATGACATATCCCTTCCCGTATTTCATATAAAGAAGTGCGGGTGTTCCCGTGTCGTAATTCAGGAGGGTAACCGCACTCCTCCTGGCAACAGCCCGTTCCCCATTCGGCGGTGTTCCATTTAAAAGAAACTCTGACGGAAGTCCGTTGAAGATCGCTTTTGAGACGATCCTTGTGGGGTCGACCTGCTTAAGGGCTTGCCCTCCCGGTATGATGCCCCCGTCAGTTGCGGGCAGGCTTGCATCAAATTGATGGTTGCCCGGGTAGGTGATAACGAGGATTTTACCTGAAGCGACAGCAGATTCAATTTTTGCTGCCGTGGAGGAGCTGAATGAATCATCGCCCCCTAATACAATCACATTTACCGATGGATCTGTAAACTGAGCCACGCTGCTGTCGAGCTCAGATCCGCTTGTTCCGGGAATTGAATTTGCAACCGCCACGGAATCTTTGTGGAGGTCAGGATTAAATCCGGAGTTTGTGCCATACATCGCCACGGTAAAAGCACCTGCAGGCATCGCTATAATGAGAATTCCTAAAAGTATGACGAGAATGAAATTGCTGTGATTATTTCGTTGAATCATGAGACTCCCCACTTCTGGCTGAATGGTTTTCCTGTGTAACTATATAGGTATCAGACAGGATCTTAAAACAATTGTGGAGAACTGTATCAAACCGGTCCTGAAAAACCTGAAATATCCTATGATTTTTCCGTACACGCTTTACATTATTGTAAAGCGATGAAATGCGGATTAAAAATCAATGGCGTAAACCATAAAAATGTAAAATCCGGTATGGACCCGGCGGGAATTGAACCCGCGGCCTTTACGTTGCGAACGTAACGATCTACCCCTGATCTACGAGCCCGGAAAATAAAATGATATCAGAGAATAATCTCGATATCTAACTTTTCTGCCAGTTCCTTATATCTGTTCCTGATGGTGACTTCGGTGACGCCGGCAACTTCTGCCACTTCCCGCTGGGTACGCCGCTCGCCTCCGAGGATCGATGAGATGTAAATTGCTGCCGCAGCAACGCCGGTCGGACCTCTTCCGCTGGTTAATTCCCTTTCTCCGGCCTGCCGGAGGATCTCCACAGCGCGGCTCTGCACTTCACCCTTGAGGGTAAGCCCGGAGCAGAACCGGGGAACGTAATCAATGGGGGAAGTCGGGAGGAGTTTGAGCCCGAGTTCCCGGGAAATGAAACGGTATGTCCTGCCGATCTCTTTTCTTGAAACACGGGATACTTCTGCTATCTCATCAAGTGTACGAGGCACATTGCACTGGCGGCATGCTGCGTAGAGTGCAGCTGCTGCCACGCCTTCAATGCTTCTTCCCCGGATAAGGTTCTTATCAACTGCGTCCCGGTATACTACTGCTGCTGTCTCACGGACATTTCTTGGCAGACCAAGTGCAGACGCCATCCGATCAAGTTCTGAAAGAGCGAATGCAAGATTGCGTTCAGTTGCATTGCTGACCCGGATACGCCGCTGCCATTTCCGGAGACGGTAGAGCTGGGCACGGTTCTTCGAGGAAATTGCCCTGCCATACGAATCACGGTTTCTCCAGTCGATCATCGTTGAAAGACCCTTGTCATGAATCGTGAACGTCATAGGAGCCCCGACACGGGAGCGCTTCATACGCTGGTCGTGGTCGAATGCCCGCCACTCAGGACCCCGGTCGATGAAGTCACCATCAATGACCAGACCGCATCCCTGGCAGACCAGCTCTGCCCGTTCATAATCATGGACAAGCTGTCTTCCTCCGCACTCAGGGCATACCGTTTCGGTATGATTTTCCGCTTTTTTCTCGGTCTCTTTTCCCTTTGTGCGTAATTTAAGTGCTTCCCTTTCACTCTGAAGAACTTTTAATTTCTCAATTTCCTGCATTCACTTTCACCAATGATTTGTTTCTTTTTCCCGATCAGGGATTCCCATTTTTTGCATACATTACTTTGTGAAGAGTTTTTCATTCGGCTGGACGGTGCATTTTTCCCTGCAGAGGACCGCCGCATAGGGGGCTTTGACGTTACCGAAGAGGTCCAGAATCTTTCCTACTGGTTTCATCCGGCGGTCGGTCACCTCGCTGTACAATGGGGGAAGCTGGGCTGCATCGCATTGAATAATGAGCATCCGGTTGCCAATGGTGCTCATCGCTCGACCAACAACTTTCACACAACACCCACAAGGATATAATGGTACTAAAATGATTTAGTAATCTATATATATTAAACGGAACCCTATTTAAAGATTGCGTGAAAGTTTAAATAGAAATTTCAGGAAACGAGAATCTGCTCGATATTTAAAGATATAACCTGTTTACACTCCGCATCAGTAAGTCCGGCCCCTTTTGCGACCACAAATTTTGCGCGCTCATCAAGCAGATCATAAGGGGCATGCGCGTCTGAATCCACCACGAGCTGGCATGCAGTTTCCCGCGATATCCGGACCACGTGGCCATTCGTCCGGTTATGGCCCCCGCGCGAAGTGATCTCTAGAGCGATTCCATTTCTGGTCGCGAGCAATGCATCTTCAACCGTTATGAGCCCCGGGTGAGCAAGTACGTCCACATCCCTGGATCCACAGGCGGCATGGTTTGTCCCTGCTGCCACCGGTTCTACCGCTGTCTCTCCATGGACAAGAACAATATCTGCACCGGCAGATTTTGCCGATTTTGCAAGGCCAGCTATCTGTGACGGGGGAACATGCGTGATCTCAACACCGCAGAGTAATCTGACCCCAAAGAGCTTTGCAGATTCCCGGACCTGGATGAGCGATTCAATTACTGATGTTACATTGGATGGATCGACATGATCCGTAATAGCAACAGTCGTGTACCCGAGAACCGCCATTCTTCGGATCAATTCGGCGGGAAGCATCTCCCCGTCAGAGAGGATAGTGTGAGTATGCAGGTCGTATAAACCGCTCACCGTTTCACCTCGAGTTTCTGGGCGACTTTTTTGATCAGTACTTCTTTGCTTTCCTGCCAATCTGCAACGATACGACCTTCCCTCCGTATCCAGTGCGCAGGGTGGTGGTGGTCCTCAATCCTGCACGTCACACCGATCCGTTTCAATGCGCGTTCAATATCACTGATAACCGGCGCCTTCAGTCCGCGGTTCTGTGATACTCTTCGCCCCTGGCGACGTGTATAGGCAGTGTTGAAATAACATGGATAGAGAATGCACTCGCCTTGTGCCATTATAAGGAGGTTTTGTGGTCAAGGTATAAACAGTGTACGCTCGTACCTAGTAGTATGCATCACATCGACGTCAGGATTGAGAAGGACATCTACGACGTCAACAATACTCTTGCTGACAAAAATGCAAAGCATTTCAAAGAGCATGGAGTACGGGCATTCGACCTTCTCGGTGCCATCGGTTCAGGAAAAACCGCCCTTATTGAGCGTCTTGTGCCCTTGCTCAATAAAAAAGGACTTCGGGCAGCCGCAATTGCCGGCGATGTCTATGGCGACGATGATTTCAAGCGGATTGTTGCACTGGGTATTCCGGCGTTCAATGCGAACACCGGGAAGGAGTGCCACCTTGATGCCCATCTTGTGGAGCATGCCATAGATCACCTTCCCCTCGATGATATTGATATTCTCTTCATCGAAAATGTGGGTAATATGGTCTGTCCGACCGATTTCCGTCTTGGGGCGGAAAAACGAATTGTTATCGTGAGTTCTACTGAGGGGGATGATGTGGTAAACAAGCATCCGATGATGTTCCGTGACTGCACGATTGGCGTGATTAACAAGGTTGACCTTGCCCCCCTCGTCGGAGCAAACCTGAACAGGATGGAATCAGATATCCATCGCTATAATCCCGGGATGCCCGTTTTTTTGACCAACCTGAAAACCGGTGATGGTATCACTGCCCTTCTGGAAACCATTCTTGAGTAAATAATCAAGAAATACCATTTTCTGCAGAAGAATTTTCTGATTTTTCTTCTTCCGGCAATATCAGGACAAGTTTAGCAATCTTCAGATGGATGAAAAAATCGGAAAAACAGGAAATACTATAAATAATTCTGAAGGCAATATATAGAGCACCATCTTCGGGACAGGATCCTTGAGAAAAATATTCTTGAGAGTGATACTATGCAATGGCAGGGAGAATCAGTACGAAAGATAACCGGTGGCAGGCGCCGTCCGGCTCAGATGAAGCGAAGAACGGAGATCGGGCTCGCACCAGCAGATACCCATATTGGTGACGAGCGAAGAAGAAATATCCGGACCACCGGTGCGAACCAGAAAGTGCGTGCGCTCCGGGCAAATTTTGCGAATGTGACCAGTCTCAAAAACGGAGAGAGTAAAAAGGTCAAAATTGCAAGTGTTATTGAAAACGGGGCAAACCCAAACTATGTCAGGAGAAATCTCCTGACCAAAGGGGCAATAATCAAGACCGAGATAGGAAACGCCCGCATCATGAGCCGGCCCGGTCAGGACGGCGTCATCAACGCGGTGTTAATCGAATAACTGAATATATACCGTCAAATTTTTTTTTCTATCAATTGTTACGTCCACTTTTTTATCCATCCTATCATTAAAGACCCTGTTTGGCGGATCTCTACGCCAAAATATCCAGCAATCTTTTTTCTTGAATGCTTTCCATAGTCTAGGTATGCGAAGGATCTATTATCGTTTCCCCCAGAGGGTGGATCTGTCGTTTGCCATGGGAATGCCTTTCAATGAGACG
>Ga0182021_10009334_pt1 | contig 11623 bp, 10 predicted proteins | sample 612E3MmetaG_FD_120493 | JGI IMG/M metagenome (GOLD analysis project Ga0182021, IMG submission 120493) | Permafrost microbial communities from Stordalen Mire, Sweden - 612E3M metaG (Illumina Assembly) | ecosystem: Environmental > Terrestrial > Soil > Wetlands > Permafrost | place: Sweden...
CATAATCTTTCTGATTATTACATCCAACTAAAGACATAAATGATGTTATGAAGAAAATGATAAGAATTGATAGAAACAATGTTCTTTTCATTTCACATCTCCTTTTTAGGATCTTGATGAATGAAATATAAATTACCTCTTTTTTGATGGTTTTTTCGGAGTTACATAAACTTTTTGTATAATGATTCAAGTATACATTCAGGGACACCTGTCCATTCACTCTTTTTAAATATAGTATTGTCTAGAACATTTCCTTTATCGTCATAATCTAATTTGTCTTTCATTCTTCCCTTTCTGTTATTACAATCAAATTCCTCCAAAACAATTTCGTGGTCAAAGTGTTGGTATTTTATGGATTTCTCAAAATCAATTTTCCTAAATTCTTCAACAACACTTTTTCTATTATCATTTGTTAGGATTACATATGTCCAGACAGATATAATGTTAGATTATTTAGTCAGACTTTTTTATTGTAATACCAATTTTCTGAATATTGTTCCCATATTTTACTGTCTGGTTGTTTATTTTTTAATTTGAGAATGATTTCATCTTGGTGCCTTACTATACCCCGCCTTGATAGCATCAGCTTCAGAATCAAATTCTACACGGTGATAAGCCTTTACGGTGTCATAGTATTTCATTCCGGAGAGGTGATATCTTTTACTGTCGCTATTACCAATAACCTTCGTATGTTGAGTTGCCTCGAGTGCTGGAGTTGGTTTTGCCTCGAGTGCCGGAGCTGGTGTTACCTCAGGTACTGGAGTTGGTTTTGCCTCGAGTGCTGGAGATGGTGTTACCCCGGGTGCTGGAGCTGGTATTGCCTTTGGTGCTGGAGTTGGAGATGGTGTTGCTTTTGGTGTAGAAACAAGCACCCCATCAAATTCAGGAATGAAGCCGTATATCTTTAGAAGAACTACTATTAAGATAATTGTACCTAACGAAATTATTGCTGTTTTTATCCATTGCTTATTCTTAATTGGGGGTTGCTCTTTAGTCTTTACGATAGCTACATCACCAGAATCAATTGGGGGTCGCTCTTTAGTTTCTACGATAGTTACATCACCAGAACCAATTGGAGGTCGCTCTTTAGTTTCTACGATAGTTACATCCCCAGAAACAATTGGGTGTCGTTCTTTAGTTTCTACAATAGTTATATCACCAGAACCAATTGGGGATAGGTTTTTTTTAATTAAAGCTTCCCTAGCTTTTAGTTTCCATGAGATGTAATCCCCAAGTTTCTTGATTGCATCGCTGGATGTATCGACGAATTCCACCCCCGCTTCATAAGCCTCATCCTCAATAATGACTTTAACCCATTTTACTTTTCCGAGGGCTTTTATTCGTTCGCGCACACCCTTTGATGTGAAATCTAATTCAAGGATGGTATCAACGGGCAAAAGAATATTGGTCTGAATTTTGGCACCGCACACAGAGATATTCTTTGTGTAGATATCTATTATTTTTTCTTTCGGAAGATTATTTTCTCCGGAGACGACTGTTATGGTAGCCTCATTCTCCTCCTTTATTCTTGGCGTTCTTCTTCTTTCTTCCATCCCTTCATCCCTTTTAGAATGCTCGGATTTCACACTTCCATTCAAATCCTACTTATTAATGGTTTAAATATAAGAAAATCATTTCCGTATGTCAATAAAAGATTGGCCATAAGCCTATATCGTCCATATTCCAAAAAATTATTCTAAAATTTTTCAGGCAACCGACTTTTTCTATTAGCAAAAATAATTGTAAGCTTGGGGGGGCGTCTGGGCGGAAAAAATTTCTTTTGGGAGAGCGAGTTACATTCACGGGAGGGATAAGAGCCCCCCTGCGTCGGCCTGTTGCGTTTTCCGGGTCATACCGGGGGGGGTTGCCGGGAAAGAATTCTTTTCGTCTGGGAGGGAAGACGCCGCCGTATGGGAGCGTTATTCTGCGGAGGAAGGGCGAGTAACTTAAGTGAACCTGTGTGACTGCGGGCCCGAACAATCACACAGGTTCCGTACCTCTAGTGGAAATAACGCGGTTGAATGATATACATAAATTAGCATTTGACGGTATTGTGCCTTGTTTTGTCCTGTTCACTATACATTAACTATACAATGCCTAATTTAAAATCTCAGATTTTACTGAATTTCTAATTATATATAAGACGACTTTATTATGGAATAAGATGTAACTGTCGTTATGTTTATTCAGCTAGTTGAATATTTAACTTTTGCTAGAAAAATGAATACTATTGTGTAGCAGAATACGACAATTATCGTTAAAAAATTATATCCAAACATCATGCCGGTATATTCAATCACACCTCCAAGAGGAGCTCCAATCAGATTCCAACCAAATATATGCTCTGCGATAGCCTGGCCTCTAAATACAATGCTGAATATTAGATTTGCAAAAAAAATAGGCGAGAAGGTCATGATACTGGCAACTAAAAATCTTATAAAAACATTATCAAGTCTTAAAAGATTTGATAAAGGGTAAAAATAAGTGCTCATTGCAGAAATCACCAGCAGAAGATAAATAATCAACAATGGACGATCATTTTTAATTAATCTTGCAGTCCAGTTTGCCAATAAAACCGAAATCAGAACTGCTAAAAACACCAAAGAATTATTCAACCATGTTGTACCGAATAACAGACTGAATTGCAAAACGCTTTTAGTCTCTAATAATAAAAACGCTATACCCATGACCGTAAATGATATCTTAATTAGCAGATAATTCTTCTTGTGAAGCCTTTCTTTTTTAAAAGTAAGTAATTGCAGCAGAAAAAGTAATAATATTACAAAACAAAAAACCGAAGACATTGCTATTAAATAATATGAAGGAATTTCTCTATATGGCAGATATAAAAATGGCCAGTCGTCAGTTGGTATATCATAATGAATATTACGGGGATTAACATTATTAATTGACTCCCCTGTCTTCATCATTATGAAATCTTTATCTTGAAAAAGGATTATCGGTTCCCTGCCGGTTCCATAATAAATCATATCTAAAATCTTCGTTGCAACAAAAGGTAACCGATATGAATTGTACAGAACAATATCGCCATTATCATTTAATAGATCGTTAGCTCTATGGATAGAATCAACGGTAAAAAGATAATTTTCAAGTCTAAGCTGGGACAAGGGGCTTACTTTGACTAAAGAGTCCGTTAACGCAAAAATTATCAAATCATATTTTCCCTTCGTATTAGTCATGAACTCCCTGCCGTCTTTAATATAAAGCTTTACTCTGGGATCATTATACACTTTATAAGGGCTGTATTTTTTGGCTAGTTCTGCAATAACTGGGTCAATTTCAACAGCGTCAATATGCTCAACGTTATTATGCAGAGCAACAACAACATCGTTACCTGACCCTGAACCTATAATGAGAACCTTTTTATATGGCGGCATACCAGAAATTCTTTTGCGGAAAAAATATGGTATATGATAAAATTCTTTGCTGAGATCGTTTAATATTTTCTGATGGTTAAGACCATTAACAAGAATTCCTTTTTTTGTTCCTTCCTCTACATATTCAACTTTTTGATATGGTGACCAATGAGTTTCATGGTAGCCTTTGAACATGGGATTGCTCATCAATACTGTATCTTGCTGAAATGATATTACGGAAACTATTAAGCAAAATATTGAAGGGATAAATCTAAATGGCCATCTGGTTTCTATAATAAGAGGGATAACAATCGCTAAGACTATGAACCACCAATGTGCAGATAGTTGTAGAAAGCTGATCATCATAAATGCAATGATGCCTGCGCAGGACCCTGCAATGTCTAATGTATATGCTGAGAGCGGGTAGAATAAGCGGAATTTTTTAGCTGTTTTTTGGGAAATGAAGCCGAAGATAATGATTAATAATACAAAGCAAAGAATAAAAAAGATGTTATTATGTTTATCGATATTGTATGATACATTAGAAAAATAAAAATCGCCTCCGAAGTTTGTATACCATTCGCTAAAACCGGGGACAGAGGGATGTCTTAAAAAAATTATGACAGTCAATAATGTCAACAGCACAAAAGCTGCTTGGAAAAGAATGATTGAGATTTTATCATTTAAATAATGATGAAACACAAAACCAAGCCCCATTCCTATGAATACAGAAATAAGAACAAAGTTTGGGAAATAACCAAGATTCCAAATATTACCAGCCATGTATCTAATCAAGGCAAGTTCTAAAAATAAAGTCAGAAAACCAAGCAGGAACAACCTTAATCCATTTAAAGAAAAAAACGGTTGATAATTAGTGTTGATTTCACTTATTTTTTTTATACGGTCAGACATTCTATAATTTCTCCTAAGAGATTGTTTGCTGAAATTTCATACTACTAATTTCAACTTATATATCATAAAAAAAGCAAGGTCAGAAACTGTAATTTTAGTAAATGAAATCGCATGAAAGATTGCTACTAGAAAGCTTCTATTGTACAAATAATCACAGAACTCTTACTTTTAGGAAGAAGTGTTTGTTTACAAAAATGATACAAAATGAAAGAGGTCGCAAATGACTAGCACTTGCAACCCCTTTATATTCATGGTGGGCCAGGGCAGAATTGAACTGCCGACACTCGGATTTTCAGTCCGATGCTCTACCGACTGAGCTACCGGCCCGGCGAATTAATTTCATCCGTAAAAGTAATGCAACGGTCTATAGAATAAGATTTCTTTTGTCAAGGTATTTTTTACCAAAATTTGGTAATGTTTTCCGTCTAATTACCATTATTTTCAGGTGGTTTTGCCTGTTTAGTGATAAGCGTCGAAGTAGCGCTATCCGGAACGGATATTCCGGCGCTCTGATCTTCTTTTTCTTTGATAATGACTACTGTACCCGCTATTTTATCGTGCCAGCCTTGTTTTTTCTTGTCGAAACCGATCCAAATGTAACCTAAACAGAAAAAAATGCTTGAAACCAAATAACCAACCGATCGTAAAAAGGCTGTACCGAAGGAAATCCGGCCGCCGTTGACAGAAACCACCTGTAGGCCAAGTAGCATTTTACCTGGTGTACGCCCTGTAGAACCGTGAAAATAGGTAAAATAGGCTATGTTAATCAATGTTGAAAATAACCAAAACCATAGTGTGTATGAGATCACTAGTGCAGGGTTGCTGATTTCGGCAATCCAAGCTTTACTACCACTGGACATCGTTCCTGCAAAAAAAGCTAGGACAGCAACAAATGTTAAAATAATAAAAACAATACTGATAATGAATCCATCAATCATATACGCGATTAAACGCCGCCAGAACCCCGCATACTTATAAAAGGTCATTTTTTGCCTCCTGCGATTTTTTGCCGAATATGCCTCTTTCATATTGAATTATTGATATTACTGCCGCTGCCGCAGTTTCCACTTTTAATATCTGCTTTCCCAGACTCACCGAGATAAACCCGGCTTTTTTCGTCTTTTCAACCTCGTCTTTGGAAAAACCGCCCTCTGGTCCGACTAAAATGAAAAAATTTTTTACGGCGGAAAATTCTTCATCAGTTAAAACATCCTTGATGGTTTTCCGGAATTCTTCCTCCCAGAAAATTAATTTTGCATCATCATCTGCGGCCGAAGAAATCATATCTGTAAAAGATAAAATTTTTGATACTTCGGTTATGTGAGAACTGTGACTTGTGCGTGCCGCTTCTGTGGCTATCTTTTGCCAACGAGCGACTTTTAAAGAACTCTTTTCATCGGCAATATGGCTGACCGACCGTACAGCATAAAAAGGAATTATTACATCCGCTCCCAATTCAGCTGCTGTCTTTACAATGTTATCCATTTTTTTAGCCTTGGGAAGGGCCTGAGCAAGCGTTATTCTGATTTCCTTTTCTGAAGCCGGTATGGTTCTCCCAAGCTCTATCAAAACTTTTTTTGAGGAATAGCTTTTAACTACAGCTTCAAACTCTCTGCCATAACCATCAAAAATATTAATCCTCTCGCCCTGCTTCAGGCGCATAACTTTTTTTAAATATTTTAAATTGTCCTCCCCCAGTTCGCAGACATTTTTATTGCCCAGAGCAATCGGGCTGTATATTCGGGGAATGGTCAAAACTTTATTATCCTCAATTTTTTAGGGTTCAGGTTTTAATCCGCGTAACCTATGCTTTTGCGGTTTCCTTTTTGAGAATGTAACAGACCCATTCTTTTTCCGTTATCACTTTATGAATGGCTAGGGGATCGGCGGAAAATTGTTCCTCGACATTTTTAGCATCCTGTTCAATTATGCCCGAAAGAATCATATATCCTTCCGGTAAAAGCAATTGAACCAGATGCTGCCTGAGGCTCAAGAGCAAGTTCGAAGTAAGATTGGCAATGATTAAATTGCGTGGTTTGTCAATTGCGCCAGCGTTTTTATTCAAAGTTCTTAAAGATGTTTGTACATTATTAATGGCCGCGTTTTCACCGGCGATCTCGGCAGCTTTTCTGTCAATATCCACGCAGATAACATCCTGCGCGCCCATTTTAGCTGCGGTTATGCCGAGTATGCCTGTGCCGCAACCCACATCCAAAACTTTCCATTCTTTGATGGAACGGTCGTTCATAATGATGTCTTCAATGGCTTCTATGCACATTCTAGTAGATGCGTGCTGACCTGTACCGAAAGCCATTCCGGGATCAATCTCGATAACGATGTCGCGGCTGTCGGGAGTGTACCTTTCCCAAGTCGGCTTGATGATGATGTTTTTGCTTACTCTCAAGGGCTTGAAATATTTTTTCCACTGTTCTCCCCAGTTCGGATCGCAGATTATTTCGGTTGTAAACGATGGTTTTTCAAAGTCGGGAAATATTTCGGAAAGGCTGTCTATATATTTCTGCAGTGCGGCCAGTCTTTTTTCACTGCGGTTATCCTGCGGAAAGTAGGCTTTAAGTACTTCTTCTTTTAACGCTTCAGGAAAATCTCCGGCAGTGTTCTGCGGCGCAAGAGATTCCTGAAATACGCCCTGAACGCCGGATTCTGTAAGAAAATTTCCCAGCGCTTCCATTAGCTCTGAGGGAGCCGATAATTCAATTTTCAGCCACTTTCCCGTTTCTTTTTCTGTCATGAAAAATTCTGTCCTGATGTTTTACAAGGTATATATTCTTTTGTGTAATATTTCAAGCATCCTGAATAAGCTTAAAATGGAAACGAGGATCTTTTAGCGCTAAGCTAATATGTTGTTGACACGCGGGTAAGTTTTTCTTATAAAACAACTGTCGTCATGTTTCTTTAAAGTTTCCCGAACATTATTAATTTCTTTTAAATTTTCAACATTTCGGAGATAAAAAAATGAAAATAGCTGTATTGACCGGAGGAGGAGATTGTCCCGGTTTAAACGGAGCCATAAAATGGGTTACGAAAAGTGCGCTTGATTCCAGAATAGCGTCTACCCGTTCAGTCTCCTTTGAAGTTATCGGCATTGTTGAAGGCTGGAGAGGAATAATAGAAGTCGATCCTGCCGATCAGAAAAGCTGTGCCCGATACATAAAACCGTTAGAGGAAGAGACAGTTCGAGCATGGGACCGTTATGGCGGCACAAATCTGGGCACTTCGCGCACCAATCCATTTAATCCGAAAAATGATCGTTCGGAAAGAATGCTTGAAAACATAAAAAAGCTGGGCATTGACGCCATCGTTGCCATCGGTGGTGAGGATACTCTAGGCGTTGCCTATAAATTGCACAAGTTGGGTATAAAAACAGTTGGCATTCCCAAAACGATAGACATGGACCTCGCGGGGACAGAGTATTCACTTGGTTTTGATACGGCGGTAAATATTATAACGGAAGAAATTGACCGTCTCAGGACAACAGCTGGATCGCACAGCCGGATTTTTGTGGTGGAAACTATGGGACGTCACGCTGGCTGGCTCGCTCTACGCGGTGGCGAATGTAGCGGAGCTTATATTATTCTAATACCGGAGTATCCGTTCGACATGGAGAAAGTGTGTGAGCTTTTACGTGAAAGAAAGGGCAGGGAAATTAATTATTCCATCATAGTTGTTGCTGAAGGCGCCAAACTTCAGGGAAAGCAGGAATTTATAAAAGACAGTCATCTTGATGATTTCGGACATGTATCGGTCGGCGGAATTGCCGGTTATGTCGCCGGAGAAATTGAAAAGAAAACGGGATTGGAAGCCCGTCATATAACATTGAGTCATCTTCAGCGCGGCGGAACGCCTTCTGCCCATGATCGTCTGATGGCCAGATGGTTTGGCATTGCCGCTGTTGACATGATTGTCAGAGGAGATTTCGGACGCATGGTCAGTCTGGAGCGGGGAGAACTTGCAACAGCTCCCTTGGAGGGGGTAATCAATAAATTAAGGCTGGTTGACGTTGGGAAATATTACGATACAGAAAGATACAACGGCCGAAGAACTATATTTAGTGAGACCCAAACTTCATAAACGTAGTGCAATGAAATTTGTTGGTCGAACTATCCTAGGAGCGAAGCGGAGCGGGATTTGAGACTCGCTTCAACAACAATATAAGCTTAAGTTTTATATGGCTTTATGCCTGCATTTGTGATTACGTAAAAAAATCCTCATGTTGGTCTTCCTAATAAATTAAGCTTTTTTTCAAAAAATGTATGGCTCATAAAAGTATATCTTTAAATATCAACGGAATTACGAGAAAGTTATCCAAACTGGCCTTTAATCTTGCCTCTTTCGCCGAAGATTTTTCAATAATACCCAAAAATGATCCCAAACAGGCCCTGCGTATGCGCCGTTTTTTTATATCATTTGCAGTTTATATCTTAATAAATCTTCCTCTTTCTTATTTAGCATATCAGACAGGCGTCATGGCATTGAAGGCGCTTTACTGGAACGGGGTTATAATCCTGGCTTTCAATCTTATTTTATATGTTATCTTTCGCGCCGGCTTGAACCTGCGGATGAAGGATCCCAGCATGACATCTATTCAGATATGCATAGCCAGTGTTGTAGTGATGTACGCGATATTTTTTGTCTATGAAGTCAGAGGCATCCTTTTTTCAATGTATATACTCATTCTCCTGTTCGGCATCTTTCGTCTGAACACCCGGCAGTTTTTATATGTGAGCGCTTTTATCCTGCTGACTTATGGAATTGATATTATTCTATTGAAGCTTTTTCGTCGGCAGGACATTGTTATTCATGTTGAAATATTTCAGTGGTTAGCTCTGGCTATCGTCCTCATTTCCGTTTCGTTTATCGGCGGCAATATCAGCGCTCTGCGCCATGATTTGTACACCAGCCGAAAAAAACTTCAGGCATCTCTGGGGAAAATTAAAGAAATGGCGATTCTCGATGACCTGACAGGTTTTTTCAATCGCCGGCATCTGATGGAACTTCTTGAAACCGAATATAATCGTTCGGTGCGCACAGGCGCTGTTTTTTCTCTGGCCATGATGGATCTGGATAAATTTAAGAATGTCAACGACACTTTCGGACATCAAATAGGCGATAAAGTCTTGATAACTTTTTCATCCATTATCCGCAGTGTGTTGCGCAAGTCCGACTTTTGCGGACGTTACGGCGGCGAAGAATTCTTAATTGTGCTTACCCAGACTGATCTTCAGGACGCGAAGATTTTTGCCGAACGTATGCGCGCCTGCGTTGAAGAATCCTTTTTCCCCGACTTGGGCAATAAATTCAGAATTACTGTTTCCATCGGTCTTGCCGAGCATCGAACGAATGAAGATATAGATAAAACCATTTCCCGCGCCGACGAGGCTCTATATCGTGCCAAAAAAAATGGGCGCAATCGCATTGAAGTTTCCCAATTTAATATTCTAAACACTGATTTTTCCTTTTAAATTTAGTTACTCCCGCAATTAGTTACAACAATAACCTTTCTTGAAATTTACCCACCTTCATGCTAGCTTCTAAATGGTTTTCATTAAAGAAATTTTACACCATTGAAGGAAGGGAATCCTTGAAATATTATCCGGTTTTTTTGGACATTAGGGATAAAAAGTGCGTCATCGTCGGCGGTGGCGAAGTTGCCTTAAGAAAAGCCGAAAGACTTCTTGATTGCGGCGCGAAAGTTTCAGTTATCAGCCCTAAACTTGCCCCCGAACTTACCGCGCTCAAAGATAAGAATTTAATCTCTCATATTTCTGCCGAATATTCTGGCGATTTAATTAATAAAGCCGCCCTGATTATTGGAGCTACTGACGATGAAAAAACCAATGCCCGAATATCGCAAGACGCCCGAAGCAAGAACATTCCAGTAAATATTGTTGACGATCCGCAGAAATGCGATTTTATTCTGCCCTCTGTTGTGCAGAGAGGCGATCTGGCCATAACCATAGGCACGGGTGGCAAAAGCCCCGCCTTGGCACGACATCTGCGCGAGGAATTGGAGGCCAGATACGGCAAGGAATATGAAATACTCCTTAATATTTTAGGGAACCTGCGCGTCAGAATGGAAAAGAACGCTGGAATCGGCAAGGATTGGTTTAAATCATTAATTGCGGCAGGTATACTGGATTCCATCAAAGATAAGAACATGAAAAAAGTGAAGGAGGTTGTGAAAAAAATTACCGGCGAGGAGGTTGAAGTTGAGTTTAATTAATTTACAAATTATTTCGTTTAAGATTGCTCTCGTTCTCTGTGCCTTATGTACGGTGGGTTATCTGTCTTCTCTCCTTGTTAAAAAAGTAAAACTGGCCAAAATTTCCACCTGGATTCTGGCCGCCGCTTTCGGTTTTCTAACAGTTAATTTCCTTTTCGTTATTATCAATTCCTCGTGGTTTGTTAATCCCGACTCCAGAGATTTTCTTTCCCTTTGTGCCTGGTCAGTGTGCGCGGTTTATCTGGTCCTGCAATTTAAAACCAAAACCAGAGTGCTCGGGGCATTTATTTCTCCTTTTATTCTGCTGTTTATGATTGCCGCTGCAGGGGAGGAAGCGGGCAAATTTCTTCGGCCTCAGAATCTGCAAAACTGGCTTACCGCCGTGCATTTGCTTTTAACGATTATTGGGGAAGCGTTTTTTGTAATCGCATCGTGTGCCGGAATAATGTTCATCATTCAAAACAAGTTACTGAAGAATAAGAAGTTAAGCGGGATGATCAGATTACTGCCGTCGTTAAACGATCTGGATAGGATTAATCATCTCTGCCTTTTGTGGGGATTTCCGGTCTTAAGCGTAGGTATTATCGCCGGAGTGGTTTTCGCAGAAATAAGCTGGAAGACAGGATGGATGACCGATCCGAAAATAATCTGGACGTTTGCCGGCTGGATTATTTACGGCTTCCTTCTGCATCAGCGTCTGGCCATCGGCTGGAAGGGTTACCGAATGGCCGTGTTCTCCGGTGCCGCTTTTATTCTTCTTTTGCTGTCCTATTGCAGCGTGAGATTGTGTTTTTCAACTTTGCATAACTTTATTTAAAAATGATTGTATTAACTGGCTTAAATCATAAAACAGCACCCATCGCTGTCCGGGAAAAAATATTTGCCGGATGTCAGGAGAAGAAAGATTTGCTCCCCGACCTTCTTTCGCTTAGCGGCGTGGAGGAGGTTTTGTATCTTTCCACCTGTAACCGCGTGGAGATTATTGCCAGCGTCGCAGATGAAGGCCTTGCTCTTAAAGACCTGAAAGACTTTCTGGCTATGAGCGGCGGATTGAGTCAAGCAGATGCGGCGGGCTGCTTTTACGAATATCGCG
>Ga0182021_10009335_pt1 | contig 11623 bp, 7 predicted proteins | sample 612E3MmetaG_FD_120493 | JGI IMG/M metagenome (GOLD analysis project Ga0182021, IMG submission 120493) | Permafrost microbial communities from Stordalen Mire, Sweden - 612E3M metaG (Illumina Assembly) | ecosystem: Environmental > Terrestrial > Soil > Wetlands > Permafrost | place: Sweden...
GAGGGCGTGTGGCACATCTGGATCGGCTACGACCACATCCTGTTCCTGCTTTCGCTGCTGCTGCCGGCGGTGCTGATGCGGGAGCGCCGGCACTGGCTGCCGGTGGCGCGTTTCGGCGATGCATTCTGGGACGTGCTCAAGATCGTGACCTCGTTCACCGTGGCGCATTCGATCACGCTGTCGCTGGCCGCGCTGGGCGTGATATCGCTGCCCTCGCGCCTGGTGGAATCGGCCATCGCCGCCTCGGTGGTCCTGGCCGCGCTGAACAACCTGATTCCGCTGGTCGGCGGCAGGCGCTGGGTGGTGGCCTTCGCCTTCGGCCTGATCCACGGCTTCGGCTTTGCGAGCGTGCTCACCGAACTGGGCCTGCCGCGCGACGCGCTGGTGCTCGCGCTGGTAGGATTCAACTTGGGCGTGGAAGCGGGCCAGCTCAGCATCGTCGCGGCCTTCCTGCCGCTTGCCTATTTCATGCGCGAGGGCTGGTTCTACCGGCGCGTGGTCCTCGTCGGCGGCTCGACCGCCATCGTGGCCGTCGCCCTGGTCTGGCTGCTGGAGCGGGTCATGAACATGAAACTGATTTCGGCCTGAAGGCTGCCCCCCGCCCGATGCCATGCCTCCGTCCCGATACCTATCCTCCCGCCTGCGCATGATCGCGTTACGACCGCAATTCTTCCTTGGCCTGCTGTTGCTGGGCACCGGCGCGCCGCTGCTCGCCGACGGCGTGCATGCCGAGCGCGAGGACGCGATCGAAGTGAGCGGGCATTACGAAATGGGCGTCGGCACGTCCGATGCCGCCAGCCAGGGCTACATCACGCCCAAGCTGATCGAAGCCAAACCGCTGTTGCGCCCGGGCGAGGTGCTCGAATACGTGCCCGGCGTCATCGTTACCCAGCATAGCGGCGACGGCAAGGCCAACCAGTTCTTCCTGCGCGGCTTCAACCTCGACCACGGTACCGACTTCTACACCACGGTGGCAGGCATGCCGGTGAACCTGCCGACCCACGCCCATGGCCAGGGCTATTCGGATCTCAACTTCATGATCCCGGAACTGATCGCCCGCGTCGATTACAAGAAGGGCCCCTATTTCGCCGAGGAAGGCGATTTTTCCTCGGCCGGCGCGGCGCACTTCCACTATGTCGACCGCATGAAGGAGAACCTCGCCAGCGCCACGGCGGGCGGATTCGGCTATCGCCGCGCCCTGCTCGCCGGCTCGCCCAATCCAGAAACGGCCAACCTGCTGTACGCCCTGGAACTGGTGAACAACGACGGCCCCTGGGTCAACCCGAACGACTTTCGCAAGGTCAACGCGGTGTTGCGCTACAACCACGGCGTGCAGGACGACGGCTACAGCCTCACCGGCATGTACTACAGCGGCAACTGGAACGCCACCGACCAGATTCCGCAGCGCGCGGTCGACAGCGGCCTGGTTTCCCGCTACGGCGCGATCGATCCGACCGACGGCGGCAAAGCGCAGCGTTCGAGTCTCTCCTACGACGTGCGCAAACCCCTCCTCGGCGGGCAGTTTCAGATGGGCGCCTATGCGATCAGGTCGCGCCTGCAGCTCTACTCCAATTTCACCTTCTTCCAGGACGATCCCGTCAACGGCGACCAGTTCCAGCAGGTCGACAGCCGCACGGTGATGGGCATCACGCCCAACTGGTTGTGGACGGGAAAACTAGGCGAGATGGAGAGCATCGTCAAACTCGGGATGCAGCTGCGCCGCGACAACATCGACCAGGTCGGCCTGTACAACACGGTCGCGCGGCAACGCCTGTCGGCCACGCGCGTAGACACGGTGCGCCAAACCAGCAACGGGATCTACGCCGAGAATTCGCTGCAGTGGACGGAGAAGTTCCGCAGCGTGCTCGGGCTGCGCGCCGACTTCTACGGCGTGGACGTCGCGAGCAATCTCGCTGCGAATTCCGGCAAGAAGGACGACCACCTGGTTTCGCCCAAGCTCAATCTGATTTTCGGACCCTGGGCCGATACCGAGTATTTCGTCAGCGCAGGCAATGGCTTCCACAGCAACGATGCGCGCGGCGTGGTGATCGCGGTTGACCCGAAAACGCTCGCGCCCGCGTCGCAGTCGCCGGCGCTGGTGCGTTCGCGGGGCGCGGAGCTGGGCGTGCGCAGCGAATGGCTGCCGAAGCTGCAAAGCTCGCTCGCGCTGTGGCGCCTCGCGCTCGATTCGGAACTGGTCTTCGCCGGCGACGCCGGCACGACGCAGGCAGGCCGGCCGAGCCTGCGCAACGGCTTCGAATGGTCCAACCGCTACCGCCCCCGGTCCTGGCTGCTCGTCGATGCCGACTTCTCCGCGTCCAAGGCGAGGTTCACCGACGAAGATCCCGCCGGCAACCACATACCGGGCTCGATCGACCGTGTCGCCGCATTGGGCGCGACGATCAACGACCTCGGCCGCTGGTCCGGCTCGGTGCAAATGCGCTACTTCGGCCAGCGCCCGCTGGTCGAGGATGGGAGCGTCATGTCGCGCAGCACGCTGATGACCAATATGCGCATCGCTTACCGGTTCGACAAGAACCTGCGCCTCGCGCTGGACGTGTTCAACCTGTTCAACCGCCAGGCGAGCGACATCGACTACTACTACGCTTCGCAGCTGCGCGGCGAGGCGGCGCCGGTGAACGACGTGCATTTCCACCCGGTCGAGCCGCGCAGCGTGCGGCTCATACTGACCGCCAATTTCTAGGATGCGTTTGCGACCGTGATCGACCTGTCCACCCAACGCTACGCCCTGGTGGCGCTGCTCGCCGCCGCGCTGTTCGGCGCCAGCACGCCGCTGGCGAAACTGCTGCAGGCGGACATCACGCCGGGCCTGCTCGCCGGGCTGCTGTACCTGGGCAGCGGCGCCGGGCTCGCGCTGGTGAAGCTCGGCCTGCGCCTCGGCCGCCATGCCGCCGAACCGCCGCTGCAAGCCGGCGACTTGCCCTGGCTCGCCGGCGCGGTCGCGAGCGGCGGCATCGCGGCACCGCTGCTGTTGATGTGGGGCCTCGCCGGCGCCAGCGCCTCGGGCGTGTCGCTGCTGCTCAACCTCGAGGGCATATTGACGGCGCTGATCGCCGCGCTGGTGTTCAGGGAAGCCGTGGGCGGGCGCATCTGGCTCTCCGCCTGCCTGATGCTGGTCGCCGGCCTGCTATTGGGCTATGAGGCGCAGGCGGGCTTCGGCCTGTCCTTGCGCATGCTCGCGGTCATCGCCGCCTGCGCGCTGTGGGCGCTGGACAACAACCTCACGCGCCGCATCGCCGCCGCCGACCCGGTCAGCATCGCCATGATCAAGGGGCTGGCCGCAGGCAGCGCCAACATCGCCGCGGCCCTGGCATTCGGCGCGCACCTGCCGGCGGCGCTGCCCTTGGCGGGGTCACTGCTGCTCGGATGGCTCGCTTACGGCATCAGCCTCACGCTGTACATCGTCGCGCTGCGCCACCTGGGCAGCGCGCGCGCCGCCGCGCATTTTTCCACCGCGCCGTTCATCGGCGCCGCGCTCTCGATCGGCCTATTGGGCGAGCCGCTGACCTCCGGTTTCGTGGCGGCGTTCCTGCTGATGATCGCCGCCACCTGGCTGGTGCTCACCGAACGGCACGGGCACGCGCATCTGCACGAGCAGCTTGCGCACGAGCACCTGCACACCCACGACGCGCACCACCAGCATGCGCACCGCGGCGGCGAGGGGCCCGAGCCGCATGCGCACCCGCACGAACACGCGCCGCTGGAGCACAGCCATCCGCATCTGCCGGACCTGCATCACCGGCATCCGCACTAGGAAGGCTCTATGCATGGCGACTTAAATCGCGTCCCCGGTTGATGCATTAACCATAACCGTGTCTTCTGTACGGATGCGTTTTTCATCCGTGCAGAAGACACGGTTGGCGCGCAGAGCGCGCAATGGCCGCCCGCCGGCATCGACAGACGTCGGAGGGCGCTGCGAACTGTGGCGCTGGAACTTGCGCGGACGGCGTCCCGTCCGCGCGGATCGCCGATTGTGCACGGATGAAAGGCCATCCGCGCGCAATCGGCGATCTTGTATTAAAACCCCCGCTCTGTCCTTGTCTTTAACCGTAACCGTGTTTTCTGTACGGATGCGTTTCTTATCCGTACAGAAAACACGGTTGGCGCGCGCAGCGCGCAAGTCCGCTCGTGGCATGCGACACTAACTAAAACGCAATGCATAAGCAGCCTACAGATTGAATATCCGCTGCGCGTTGCGGCTGCGCACTTTGTCGCGCACGCCGTCGGCAAGCGCGTCGACCCGCGCCAGGCAGCCGATCGGATCGCCGATGGTGTGCGGGTAGTCGGATCCGTAGAGGACGTTGTCGGTGCCGAAACACGACACCGCCATGTCGAGCGCGTCCTGGCGGAACACCACCGAGTCGCAGTAGACGTTGCGCAAGTGCTGGCTCGGCCGCTCCTTGATATTGACGCGGCAGGCCGGGATGTTGTCGTAGCACTGGTCCAGGCGCCCGGCGAGGAAAGGCAGCGAGCCGCCGCCGTGGCTGGCGATGATCTTGAGGTCGAGGTAGCGGTCGAAAAAGCCGTCGTAGACCATGCGCGCCACCGCGAGCGAAGTATCGAACGTGAAGCCGAGCGAGGCGGTGAGCTGGAATTCGTCCATCTGCATGCTCGCCACGCCGGGCGGGGCGGTGGGGTGCACCAACACCGGCAGCTTCAGCTTGTCGATCGTCTTCCAGATCGGCGCGAAGCGCGGGTTGGTCAGATGCTCGCCGTTGACATTGGCGAGCACCATGACGCCGACGGCGCCGGCGTTGGTCGCGCGCGTCAATTCCTTCACCGCCAGCGCCGGGTACTGCCAGGGCAGCGAAGCGAACCAGCGTATGCGCTCGGGATAGGCGCGCTGCGCTTTGGCCATGTCGTCGTTCATGATAATCGCGGCCTTCAGGCTCACCTCGGCGCCGCCCCAGTAGACGTTGGGGCAGGTCAGCGACACGATGGAAATGTCGATCTTGGCGCGGTTCATGTCGCGGATGCGCATTTCGTAATCGAACATCTGCGGCACGGGCGTCATGAAGGGCGCGCCGTCCAGGTGGATGGCGTGCAGCCCGCCCGTTACCGGCTTCACCGTGTAGCGCGGCTTGCCGTGTTTCTTCAGCAGGTTGAACCATGCCTGGTTGAGCATATGGGTGTGGACATCGATGACCGGGCTCATGCGGGTTTCCTTTTGGTTAGCTGTTTCAAAATGAGGAAAACGGGTTCTTCACAGATCGCCGCTTGCGTGCGGATGGCTTTATCATCCGTGCGCAAGCGACGATCCGCACGGACGGATTAATCGTCCGTGCAGGTTTTGGCAACACCTGCGCGCTGAGCGCCAACCACGTTTCTTGTACGGATACAACCCATCCGTACAAGAAACGTGGTTCTTAAGGTTAATCTTGAAATGCGCTCCTAATTATCGGTAGTGAAGCGACCATCAGTCGACCACGGCGCCGGAGGCGGCCACGGCCTTGGCCCAGCGCTCGACATCGTTCTTGACGATGGCAGCGAACTGCTCGGGCGTGTTCGGCGGCGAAGGATCCATGCCGAATTTGACCAGCAGCGCGCGGAAATCGGGCGCGCTCTGGATGTGCTGCAATTCGGCGCTCAGCTTCGCCAGGATCGCGGGCGGCGTGCCCGCCGGCGCGACCACCCCCTGCCACGCCTGCCAGTCGAAACCCGGCACGCTGTCGGCAATCGGCGGCACCCCGGCGATCAGGGCCGTGGGTTTCGCGCTCGAGGTGCCAAGCGCGACCACCTTGCCGGACTGGATGTTCGGGATCGCCACCGTCGCGTCGCTGAACATGAGCTGCACCTTGCCGGTGAGCAAGTCGGGCAGCGCGGCGAGCGTGCCTTTGTACGGAATATGCTGAATGTCCAGGCCGTACTCTTTTTTCAGCACTTCCATGAACAGCTGGTGCGGGCTGCCGTTGCCCACCGAGGCGTAATTGAATTTGCCCGGGTTCGCGCGGACGGTGTCGATCATCTCCTTCACGTTCTTCGCGGCAAAGGAAGGGTTCGCTATCAGGAAGAAGGTGACCGCCCCGACCTGCGCCACCGGCGCGTAGTCCTTCACCGGATCGATAGGCGATTTGCGGTAGAGCGCGGGGCTGATGCCCAGCGTCGTGCTGGTGGCCATGAGCAGGGTGTAGCCGTCGGCCGGCGATTTCGCCACCACCTCCGCCCCCACCAGCGTGCCGGCCCCGGGCCGGTTGTCGATCACCACCGGCTGCTTCAGCGCGGCAGCGAGCCGCTCGCCGATGGCGCGGCCGAGCAGATCGGTCAGCGCGCCGGGCGGATAGGGCACGACCAGTCGGATCGGTTTGTTCGGATAGGTTTGGGCGCCCGCGGCGAATGCGGACATGAGCAGAATCGATAACGCCGCGCGCAACAGCCTACGCATGCCTCCTCCTTGCCGGGCCGCAACGGCCCGTAATCTTTTTGATGCGTTTCGATTATATAGCGCCGGGGAAACATAGCGCGACGCGGCGCGCGTCGATGTGCTTCGCCGGGTTCGTGCCGAAGGCGGGCAAAGCGATTTTGCTATACTCGTTTGCCATACACCGGGGGATGAGCATGAGCACGCGCAGAAGAAAATTCTACGGCTGGGGCTATGCCGACGAGGGCGCCACCCCCGACGAAATCCGGCTGCTCGAAAAGAGCCTGGCTGCGCGCTTCGGCATCCAGTCCTTCGACGTGACCCCCGCGCCGCGCGCCGAGGAAATCACCCTGCGCGCGCCGCGCCTCGACGTGCCGGCTGCGCTGAAGGACATGGTTTCGACCGAGCACCTCGACCGCCTCGAGCATTGCTACGGCCAGATGTTCGTCGACGTGGCGCGCATGTTTGCGCGCTCCTGCCCCAATCCGCCCGACGCCATCGCGTTCCCGCGCAATGAGCAGGAGGTGACCGATGCGCTCGCCTGGTGCGACGAAATCGGCGCCGTCGCCATACCCTACGGCGGCGGCACCAGCGTGGTCGCCGGCGTCGAGCCGCCGCAGGCGGACCGGATCGTGAGCATCGACCTGCGCCATCTCGACCGCGTACTCGAGGTGGATCCGGTGTCCCAGGCGGCGCGCATCCAGGGCGGCGTGCTGGGCAAGGAACTCGAGGCGCAGTTGAAGCCCTCCGGTCTCACGCTGCGCCACTACATGCAATCGTTCGAACTCTCCTCGCTCGGCGGCTGGATCGCGACGCGCTCGGGCGGCCACTACGCCACGCTCTACACCCACATCGACGATCAGGTCGAAAGCCTGCGCGTGGTCACGCCTGCGGGGACGCTGGAATCGCGCCGCCTGCCGGGTTCCGGCGCGGGTCCCAGCCCGGACCGTATGTTCATCGGCTCCGAGGGCATACTCGGCATCATCACCGAAGCCTGGATGCGGGTGAGAAAGCGCCCCACGTTCCGCGCGTCCACCACGGTGCGCTTCAAGGACTTCTATGCCGGCGCCGATGCGGTGCGCGCCATCTCGCAGGCCGGCCTGTATCCGGCCAATTGCCGGCTGTTGCAGGCGGAAGAGGCGGCCTACACCGGGCCGGCCGACAAGGACGCCGCCGTGGTCGTGCTTTCGTTCGAATCGGCCGATCATCCGGTGGATGCATGGATGAAACGCGCGCTGGAACTCGCCGCGGAGCACGGCGGCAGCTGGGATGCCGAGGCGCTGTCCGACAAGGGCTCGCACCGCGCCGGCGCAGCGGGCGAGTGGCGCGAAAAGTTCGTGCGCATGCCCTACTTTTCGGAGCACATGGTGGCGCGCGGCATCGCCGCCACCACCTTCGAATCGGCCATCACCTGGGACCGCTTCAAGGATTTCCACAGCAACGTGATGGACGCGACGCGCAAGGCGATCAAACGCGTCACCGGGCGCGAGGGTTCGCTCACCTGCCGCTTCACCCACCTTTATCCCGACGGCCCGGCGCCCTACTTCACCATCACCTGCCCCCTGGACAAGGCGAAGATGCTCGATCAATTCTGGGACATCAAGCATGTGGCGCTGCAGGCGCTGGTGGATAACGGCGGCACCATCACCCATCACCACGCGGTGGGGCGACTGCATCGCCCGTACTACGACCAGCAGCGTCCCGAGTTGTTCGCCAAGGCGCTGCGCGCGGCGAAGCGCGCGCTCGATCCCAAGGGCATGCTCAATCCGGGCGTGCTGATCGACCCGGAACGCTGAGGCGGACTAGTGCCGCAACGCGTGCCCGCACCGGTCGGCTGAACGCACCCGCATGCTCGAATCGGCAATGTGGGCGGTTGCGGCCGCGGCCGGCCTGGGCGCGGCCATGGTCACCACGCGGCTGGGGTTGCGCTACACCACGCCCCTCGCCGGGGCGGCGATCGGAGTGCCGTCCACGACGCTGATGTTCTGGTGCCTGGCGCCCTTCCTGCTCGACACAGGCGGACTCAATCTCGAAGCCGCGGGCATATTCGCGCTGGTCGGTTTGTTTTTTCCCGCGGCGGTGACGCTGCTCACCTATACCGGCAACCAGCGCATGGGGCCGACGATCACCAGCGCAGTTTCCTGCACCACGCCGATGTTCGCCCTGTCCGGCGCCATTCTGTTTCTGGGCGAAGCGCTGACTGCGGGCAATGTGCTCGGAACCGCGGTGATCGTAGCCGGCATGCTGGTGCTGACCTGGACCGATGCCGCACGCCCGCGCAGCTGGCCGCTGTGGGCGATCGCGCTGCCGTTCGCTGCGGCGGGGCTGCGCGCGCTGGCGCAGGTGTTGACCAAGGCCGGGTTGATGCTCTGGGCCAGCCCTTACGCCGCGGGCCTGATCGGCTATAGCGTTTCAGCCGCGGTGATACTCGTCGCGGCGCGCGCCGGCGGGGCGCCCAAGGTGACCGACCGTCGCGCCGTGCCCTGGTTCGTCGCCACCGGCTTCTTCAACGGCAGCAGCCTGTTCCTGATGTACATCGCCCTGGCCAAGGGACGGGTGAGCCTGGTCTCGCCCATCGTCGCGACCTATCCGCTGTTCACGCTGGGTTTAAGTCTGCTGTTGCTGCGCCACGAGCGCGTCACGGCGCGCGTGGCCGTGGGCGCGATAGTGACGGTCGCCGGCGTGGCGGCATTGCTCGCATTCTAGAAACCGGCCGTCATGCTGCATCAGTTCCCCTTGCTGCGCGCATGGCCATTGCGCTCGACCGTGACAAAATTCCGATCGTGGCCTCGCGACAGGAATACAATTAGGCACAACTGCGCGCATCGATCGGTAATCCGGCCACGAACGTGTCCGCAATGCGAGGGCGGGATAAGGCCGCGAAAAGCTGCCGGAATCCTGTTCAAAGCCGCGTGAAAATCGATTCCGCTTCACTTATGCCGACATCCCCCATGAACGCCAACACGCCTAGCCACCAGCTGCGCTCGCTGAGCCAGATCGCGCCAGTGCTCGAGGCCTTGGCCGCCCGGCGCCAGTTGGTCACCGCGGAGCTGCCAGGCGGCGAATTCAGCGCGCACATCGTTCACGCCGATCCAAGCGGGCAGTTCATCGTCGTTACTGCGGCGGCGGACGAACCGACCAACGCGGCTTTTCTTGCCTGCGCGCGCACGACGTTCGTTTCCAGCCCCGACGACTGGCATATCGAGTTCGTCGGCGCCGACCCCTCCGAAATAATGCGCAACGGGATTCCGGCGATACGCTTGCGCTATCCGGAGGTCCTTACCGTACAGCAGCGGCGGCAGAACGAGCGGCTCGACGCGATGCGCACGTTGTCCCTGCGGTGCATTGCCGATGCCGACGGGATTGCGCCCTTCGAGGCGCGGATCAAGGACATCAGCCTCGACGGCATCAGCGTCCTGCTCCATCCGCCGGACGTCATCCTCGAACCGGGCACGCTGCTGGTCGGCAACCGCATCGAGATTCCGGGAGCCGGTGCCGTCACCGTCGATCTGGAAGTGCGCTATTCGGAAGTCGTCACGTTAGAGGATGGCAGCCGCGCGCGCTGTTCCGGATTCCGCTTCGTCAATGCGCCCGACGACCTCAAGAAAAAGCTACTCGACGCCGCCGCGCAGCACTGAAGTCCCCCGGGATCAGCTATTGAGCAGTTCGAGCAGCGCGCCGCCGTAGCGCTCCAGCTTGCGCGTGCCCACACCGGAGATCTGGCCCAGCGCAGCCTCGGTCTGCGGACGCGCGCGCGCCAGTTCGGCGAGCGTAGCGTCATGGAACACCACGTAGGCGGGAACGCCATGTTCCTTCGCAATGGCGGCGCGCCATTCGCGCAGGCGCCCCCACAGGCGCTCGGCCGCGGCGTCGAGGCCGGCCGCCGCCGCCGTCGAGCGCTTTGCGCCCCCCTTGGATTTGCCCGCCTGCACCTGGCGCAGATGGACCGCCTGTCCGCCCGTCAGCACCGCACGGCTCGCCTCGGCCAGCGTGAGCGAGCCATAACCCGCGTGGTCGACGTCGAGCAGGCCCTGCGCAACCAGCTGGCGGAACACCGCGCGCCAGGCCTTCTCGTCCAGCTCCTTGCCGATGCCGAAGGTGCTCAATTCGCGATGCCCCCACTGCTGCACGCGCTCGGTTTCCTTGCCCAGGAGCACGTCGATCAGATGCACCGCGCCGAAGCGCTGCCCGGTGCGAAACACGCAGGACAGCGCTTTTTGCGCCGCCACGGTGCCGTCCCAGAGCTGCGGCGGCTCGAGGCAGACATCGCAATTGCCGCAGGGCGCCGAGGCCTCGCCGAAATACGCCAGCAGGCGCACGCGGCGGCAGGTACTGGCTTCGCACAGTCCGAGCAGCGCGTCGAGCTTGGCTGCGGCGATGCGCTTGAATTGCGGCTCGGCGGTCGAGGCGTCGATCATGCGCCGCTGGTTGACCACGTCGCCGAGGCCGTAGGCCATCCAGGCGTCGGCCGGCAGGCCGTCGCGGCCCGCGCGGCCGGTCTCCTGGTAATAGCCCTCGATGCTCTTGGGCAGGTCGAGATGCGCGACGAAGCGCACATCCGGTTTGTCTATGCCCATGCCGAAGGCGATGGTCGCCACCATCACGATGCCGTCTTCGCGCTGAAACCGCGCCTGGTGCAAGGCGCGCGTACCGGCGTCCATGCCGGCGTGATAAGCGAGCGCCGCCACGCCCTGTTCGGCCAGCCATGCCGCGGTCTCCTCCACCTTGCGCCGCGACAGGCAGTAAACGATGCCGGCATCGCCCGCGTGTTCGGCGCGCAGGAAGGCGAGCAATTGCGCCCGCGCGTTGGCTTTCTCGACAATGCGGTAGCGGATGTTCGGCCGGTCGAAGCTGGACACGAACAGGCGCGCGCCCCCGAGCCCGAGGCGCTGCACGATCTCCTCGCGCGTCACGCGGTCGGCAGTGGCCGTGAGCGCGATGCGCGGCACGCCGGGAAAGCGCTCGTGCAGCAGCGACAGCTGCATGTACTCGGGGCGGAAGTCGTGGCCCCACTGCGACACGCAGTGGGCCTCGTCGATGGCAAACAGCGCCAGCCGCTCCGAGGCCTGCAGGCGTTCGAGTTGCTGCAGGAAGCGCGGCATCATCAGCCGCTCGGGCGCGACGTAGAGCAGGTCGTAGTCGCCGGCAGCGAGGCTGCGCTCGACCGATGCGGCCTCTTCGGCCGGCAGCGATGAATTCAGGAACGCGGCCCTGACGCCGGCCTCGCGCAGCGCCGACACCTGA
>Ga0182021_10009336_pt1 | contig 11622 bp, 9 predicted proteins | sample 612E3MmetaG_FD_120493 | JGI IMG/M metagenome (GOLD analysis project Ga0182021, IMG submission 120493) | Permafrost microbial communities from Stordalen Mire, Sweden - 612E3M metaG (Illumina Assembly) | ecosystem: Environmental > Terrestrial > Soil > Wetlands > Permafrost | place: Sweden...
GCCAGAGCTTCATCCGCATCAACCGATCCTCGTCCTTTGCCTGTTTCAACCGACCACCGTTTGCCCCCCAAGACTTCATGAATGTTCCCCCAACCGTCACCCGCCGTTCGTTTCTGAAATCCAGCACCCTGGCGTCGGCCGCGGCCATCGCCTTCCCCTATGTTTTGCGGGCGCAGGGAGGGGGACAATCGCGGAACAACAAGCTCAACGTTGCCTGCGTCGGCGTGGGCGGACAGGGGCGGGCGGCGGTGGAGAGGCTGAAGGGCGAGAACTTTGTGGCGTTTTGCGACGTGGACGACGAACGGGCGGCCGCCACCTTCGAGCAATATCCCAACGTGCCGCGGTTCCGCGACTACCGCCAGATGCTGGACAAGCTGGGCAACCAAATCGACGCGGTGACGGTGTCGACGCCGGACCACATGCATTACCCGATCGCGGTGGCGGCGCTGCAGCTCGGCAAGCATGTGTTTGTGGAGAAGCCGTTGACGCACACGATCACAGAGGCCCGGCACTTGGCGCAACTCGCGCGCGAGAAGAAAGTGGCCACGCAGATGGGCAACCAGGGACATGCCAGCGACGGCATCCGACTGGTCAAGGAATGGATCGAGGGCGGCGTGCTCGGTGAAGTGCGCGAGGTGCACAGCTGGACCGACCGCCCCGGGACCATCTGGCCCCAGGGAGGCTTCAAGGCGCCGGACCACTCGAAGTTCATCCCGGTGGTGCCGCCAACGCTCGATTGGGATGCCTGGCTGGGGGTGGCGGCGGAGCGGCCGTACGACCCGGCTTATCTGCCATTCAAATGGCGCGGTTATTGGGATTTTGGCACGGGCGCGCTGGGCGACATGGGGTGTCATCTGCTCGACAGCGCGCACTGGGCGCTCAAACTCGACGCCCCCAGGCATATCGAAGCCCTCCGCGCGTTCGACAACGAGACCACTGGCCCGAGCTCGTCGGTGATCACGTTTGAATTTCCGGCGCGCGGCGCGCTGCCGCCCCTGACGCTCAAGTGGTATGACGGCGGCCTCATGCCGCCGCCACCCCCGGAGCTCGAAACCAGCCGCCAGCTGCCGGACAACGGCACGGTCTTCATCGGCTCGAAGGCCACGGCGCTTGCGACCCTTTATAACCAGAGCGTGCGCATCATTCCGGAGACGAGGATGCAGGAGTTGGTCCCATCGCTCCCGCCGAAGACCATCCCGCGCATCGAAGGCGGACACTTCGCCGAGTGGGTGCGAGCCTGCAAAGGCGGTCCGGCGGCCGGCTCGAATTTCGAGGTGGCCTCGCGCCTCACCGAACTGTGCCTGCTCAGCAATGTCGCCGTGCGCGCCCGCCGGCCGATCGAGTGGGACGCGCAAGCGATGCGGGTCACGAACCTGCCGGAAGCGAATCAGTATTTGACGACAGCGTATCGCCCCGGCTTCGGCGTGTGAATGGACCTCCCTTGATCTGAACCATGAGTGACCCAACCACATCTGCACCCGCCCCGGCCCGCGCGGGTTGGGAGTTCACCGCGGCGTTCCTGCTGCTGCGGTTATTTCTGGGACTGCGCACGCTGCTGGCGGGCGTGGACAAGTTCGAGGCGGGCGGTCTCTATTCCCATGCGAACTACCTGAAGAACATGGACCGCATGGCCACGGGCATCACGGGGGCGTCGTTTCTGCCGTTATGGATGACGAAGCTGTTTGCGGGTTCACTGGGGTACGTGCTGCTGGCCCTGGGGGTGGCGCTGCTGCTGGGGCTGAAGACGCGTGTCTCGCTGGTGCTGATGGGATTGTTTTACGTGGCGCTGGCCTTCGGATTGATGGCGGTGCAGGAGGATCAGGGCGTGGCCTGGATCGCCATCTACATGGGCCTGGTGGCCGGCGCCCTCCTGCTGGTGCGGCATGATCGCTTCGCCCTTTGGCCCGACCGTCGTGAGTGAGCCGGCAAAAGCGCCCGGGGTTTCGCGCCGGGATTTTCTCGTGACGGGCGCGAAAATGGGCGCCGCCCTGGTGGCCGCGCCATACCTCGCGCGGGCGGCGACCCAGGGCGACAGTCTCAACGTCGCCCTGATCGGCTGCGGGGAGGAGGGAAGGGTGCTGCTGAACGCGGCGCTCCGCATCCCGGACATCCGCTTCCGGGCCGTGTGCGACATCTGGGGCTACAATCGCACGTACGGGGAGCGGTTGCTCAAGAAATTCGGTCATGATGCTCAGCCGTTCGAGGACTACCGGGAGATGCTCTCCGGGGTGCATGATCTGGACGCGGTGATCGTGGCCACGCCGGACTTCATGCATGCGGAACACACGAACGCGTGTCTGCGCGCGGGCAAGCATGTCTATTGCGAAAAACTGATGGCCAACACGGTCGAGAACGCCCGCTCGATGGTGCGGACGCAGCGCGAGACGGGCCGGCTGCTCCAGATCGGCCACCAGCGCCGGAGCAATCCCCGTTACCAGTTTGCTCTGCGCCGGTTGATCGACGAGGCGCACTTGCTGGGCCGGATCACGAACATCACCGGGCACTGGAACCGGGCGGTGAGCGCGGACCTCGGCTGGCCGGCGCGGGCCTCGATTCCAGAGGCGACGCTGCACCAGTACGGGTACGCCGACATGCACCAGTTCCGGAATTGGCGCTGGTTCAAAAAATACGGGGGCGGGCCCATTGCGGATCTCGGGGCCCACCAGATCGACGTGTACAACTGGTTTCTGGGGGCGAATCCGAGCTCGGTGCTGGCCGGCGGCGGCGTGGACTACTACACGACCCACGAGTGGTATGACAACGTGATGACAGTTTTCGAGTATCCAACGCCGGCCGGACGGGTGCGGGCATTCTACGAGGTGCTGACGACGACGAGTGCCGGGGGCGGGTATTGCGAGTACTTCATGGGCGACGAGGGAGCCCTGAAAATCTCGGAGGATCCGAAATACACCAAGCTGTACCGGGAGGCCCGGGCCCCGGACTGGGAGCCGTGGGTGAAATTGGGCTACCTCCGGCGCCCCGGTCAGGGGGAGGAAGGGGCGGCGGTGCTAAAGCCCTGGGAAAAGGAACGACCGCAGTTCAGCATGGCGCCGCCGCGGGCCTCGGTGGTGGACGTGCGCGAGACAGCGGCGCTTGCGGCGTGGGACCTGAACGTGACGCTCGACCAGGCGATCCACCAACCGCACCTAGAGAACTTCTTTGACGCGATTCGCGGGCGGGCGCAGTTAAGCTGCCCGGCCGAAACCGGCTTTGCCTCCGCCGTGACGATTCTGCGCGTCAACGAGGCGGTGGCGGGGAAAAATATGCTCACGTTCCAGCCGGAAGATTTTCTCGCCTGAGCCGGCAGGTCCCGGCTGAACGACGCCACCCGGTTTTTCCAACATGAATCGTTCGCTAGTCTCCCTGCTCCTCGCCATCGCGTTGGCCGGGGCGACCCACGCCGCCGACCAGGTGCCGCTGCATATCGACCTGCCCAAGCCGCTATTCGAAGGCACGCCACGTCCGATCCAGGTGCCGAACCTGGAGAAGCCGCGAGTGGGCCCGCGGCCCGAGCTGATGGTGCCGGCCGGTACGGTGCTGCTCTCGCGGGGCAAGCCGGTCACCTCCAGCGACAGCCTTCCGGTGATCGGCGAACTCGACTTTGTGACCGACGGCGACAAGAGCGGCGTCGACGGCTCCTACGTCGAACTCGGTCCCGGGCGGCAGTGGGTGCAGATTGACCTGGGCCGGCCGGACACGTTGCAGGGCATCGTCGTCTGGCACTTTCACTCGCAGGCCCGCGTGTACCACGACGTGGTGGTGCAGGTCTCCGATGATCCCGCGTTCAAGACCGGGGTGCGCACCCTGTTCAACAATGACCACGACAACTCCTCGGGCCTCGGGGCGGGCTCCGATCATGCCTATGTCGAGACCCATGAGGGCCGCCTGATTCCGGCCGAAGGAGTGAGGGCCCGCTACGTGCGGCTGTATTCCAACGGCAACACCACCGACGAACTCAACGACTACTGCGAAGTCGAGGTCTACGGCCAGCCTGGCTCCTGATTCACCACCACTTTCGACCCCTTAACCTGTCCTGGGAAAACAAACCCGTCTCCTTGTGGCGTGCCTTGCCACCGCGGGCCCACCCGCTCTTTAACCTCTATGAATAACAAGATCAGGCTATTCCCGCTGGCCCGCACATTGCTGACCGGCGCGCTTTTCACCGCCGGCTGGGTGCAGGCCCAGGACGGCTCGGCCTTTCTCGGTCGGTGGGCGCTGACCACGCCCGACAAGCAGGCCGGCTGGCTGGAAATCAAGCAGGAGAACGGCTGGTGCGACGGCTCGATTCTCTGGATGTGGGGCAGTGTGGTGCCGGTCGCCGACGTGGTGGTGGACGGCTCCACCCTCACGGTGACGCGCGTGAGTGACGTGCCACGCAAGGACGAGGCGAACCGGGTGGTGCGGACCCAGCAGCTGACCGAGATTATCACGGCCCAGGTGACGGGCGACGCGATGAACCTGACGCGAACGGTCCCACGGAAGGACGGGAGCGGATTTGACCGATCGCAGTTCACCGGGCGGCGCATTCCCGCGCTGCCCCCTGCGCCGGATCTCGCGAAGGTGCGATTCGGCGATCCGATCACTTTGCTCGGCGGCCGTGATTTTACCGGCTGGCGGGTCCTCGAATCGGATCGGATGAATTGCTGGTCGATGGAAGAGGGGGTCTTGGTCAATCGTCCGCCGGGCTGGCCGCACGTGGAGGGGAAACCGCACCCCGACACCGCAAATCTGCGGACGATACGGGAATTCGAGGACTTCAACCTCCGGCTCGAGGTCAACCCCCCGCCCGGCTGCAACAGCGGCGTCTACCTGCGCGGCATCTATGAGGTGCAAGTCCTTGATTCCTTCGGTCAGCCGGTCGACTCGCACAACATGGGAGCGATCTACAGTCGGATCACGCCGACGGTTGCGGCCGAGAAACCGCCGGGGGAGTGGCAGACGCTGGATATCACGCTCGTGGACCGGCACGTGACCGTGATTCTGAACGGAACCAAGATCATTGACAACCAGCCGCTCCAGGGCTGCACGGGCGGCGCACTCTGGTCTGACGAATTTCGGCCCGGTCCGATTTATCTGCAGGGAGATCACGGTCCGGTCTCCTACCGCAATATCGTGCTGCGGCCGGTGGTGAAATAGTCCGTGCTGGACGCCTGGGGGCCGGTGTTTCGCGGGGGGCGTCCCAACCAGACCCTGGGTCGCCAAGTCGGGTCATGACCACGATTGACACCATGAATCGCCCGCCCACGAGGATCTGGGCTCGCACGGTATTTGTGCATCCTCAGTGGCTGCGTGGATTGGCTCTCATCGGGGTGGTCAGCGCGGCGCTGTGGCTGCGGCTGCACGATCTGGCTGCGCGACCCATGCACGCGGATGAGGCCAACCAGGCCGCGAGACTTGGCCAGCTGCTGGAGACAGGGCGCTACGCGTTTGACCCGCGTGAGCATCACGGGCCCACGCTTTACTATTTTGGCTTGGTGCCGGCGCGGTTCCGTGGCGAAGCCACCTTGGCGGCGTTGACGGAGACCACCGTGCGGCTCACGCCCGCGTTGTTCGGCGCCGCGTCGGTGCTCCTGCTTTTTTTGCTGGCGCGGCCGCTGGGCCCTGCTTCGGCACTGGCGGCGGGCGCCTTGCTCGCGCTGTCGCCGCCCGCGGTCTACTACAGCCGCTATTTCGTCCAGGAGACGCTGCTGGTCACTTTCACGCTGGCGGCGCTGGTCTGCGGAGATCGTTGGTGGAAATCGGGCGGCCTGGCCTGGGCGATCGGCGCGGGCGTATGTGTGGGGCTGATGCAGGCGACCAAGGCCACGGCGCCCGTTTTTGTGGTGGCGGCCCTCGCGGCCGCGTTGATCGCCGGGCCGCGGGGCCGGTTGGACGAACGCGTGCGCGACTGGAAGTCTCTGGCCGCTGCGTTGGGTGCGGCCGCGCTGGTCTGCGGAGCCTTCTACTCGTCATTCGGTTCGCATTGGGGGGGGCTGCGCGATGCATTGGCCACCTATGCTCCGATGCTGAACAAGGCGGTGGGAGGCGGGACCGGTCATGAAAAACCGTGGTGGTACTACGGCAGTCTTTTCGTGTTTCGCAGCCGCGGCGGCTATGTCTGGGATCAGACCATCTTCCTGCTGCTCGCCGGGGCCGGCGCCGTCGTGGCGGCCCGCCGGCCCGACCGGTTCGGGCGATTCACCGCCGCGTATACCCTGATCGTGGCGGCGGTGTTGTCGCTGACGCCTTACAAGACACCGTGGCTCGTGATCAATCTTGTGCCGGGCTTGTGCCTGCTCGCCGGCGTGGCGCTCAGCCGGCTGCGGGCCCGGATCGCGGTGCCGCTAACGCTCATCGTGATCGGGTGGTTGGGGTGGCAGACCCGGCAGGCGGTGTTTCTCCGCCCCGCGGATCCGCGTAACCCGTACGCGTATGTCCAAGCGGTTCCGGACATGCTCAAGGTCCCGGCACTCGCCGCGGCCGCACCGCCGGGCCCGATCAAGGTCATCAGCGAGGAGTACTGGCCGCTGCCATGGTACCTGCGGACGCGGAAAGAGGTGGGCTACTGGACGTACCCGCCCGTCGACTGCGACGGGGCGTTGGTGTTCGCGAGCGCGGATCTGGCGGACGCGGTGCGCGCGCGACTGCGCGGCCGTTACCAGGAAAGCAGCCTCGGGTTACGCCCCGGATTTGTGCTCGTGGTATTCACTCCGGTCGAGGGGTGATCCCCGTGGCCGACTCCGACGGCACCGCACCATGCCGGGCAAACCGTCCATCGGGTAGGGAGAGAATCGCTCCGTACGCCGGGTGCTGCCGGCAGAACTCGGCCACTTCCTCATCGCTCATCACGAAAAACGCCGTGGAGAGCGCGTCGGCGTCCGCCGCCATTGCGGCAAACGACCACACGCGGCCGGAGCGTACGGCGGGCCGTCCCCGCCGGGGGTCGGTGATGTGCTCGCCTTGCACCGCAAGCCCGGAACCGCTGACAGCGGAATGCGTGAGGGCGTACGTCCGGTCTCCCGCGCCGACCGGCCAGCCGGGCTCGTGGGGCAGCGGATCCAGCGCCAGCACCGTGCTGCCCCCACTTTGCAGGCATGCGGCCGTGAGGTCCCACTCATGCAGGACGGCCGCCATCCGGTCGAGCGCGTAGCCCTTGCCCACCGCGCCGAGGTCAAGCAACAGGCGGGGAGTGAGCGACGTGAGCGTGTGGCCGGACGGGTCGAGCAGGAACAGAGGCTTGTCGGCCGGCGCTCGGCTGGGGCGCGAGGAGAGATAGGCGGGATCGAAGGCGCGGCCGGTCAGCTCCGAAATGCGGGCGGCGGCTAGCAGGCATTGCATGGCATCCTCGCCGATCACGATGCTGTCACCGGCGGCGATCCGGCCGGCCCGTGCCAGGTCGCTCGTCTCGATGAATCGGCTGAGTTCGGACTCAAGACGATCGAGCTCACGGAAGGCAGCGGCGGCGGCCTGCCGGGCATAGTCGGCCGAAGTCGCGGCGGCCATGATCTGGAAGACCGTCGCCATAGCCTCATGACTGAAGGTTGCGTGACTCATCGATGCCGCCGGCGGCGCCGGAGTCGAATCCACAGCCGGATCATTTCCGCGGCCGGTTTCCACCACAGCTGGCGCAGGCCGTATTTTGAAGTCCCCTGGCGTCGCGGATGATGGCGCACCGGCATCTCCGCAAGACGAAAGCCGGCCGCTGCCGCGATCGCGGGCAGAAAGGCCTGCAGCAGCGGCGAAGGCTGGAGGGTCGCAATGATTTCCCGGCGCAAGACTCGTAACTGGCAACCCCCGTCATGCAGGTGGTCGCGCAGGATGCGGCCACGCACTTGGTTGGCCAGCCACGACATCGCCCGGCGCGCCGCCGGATCGTGGCGGGGTGTGCGAATGCCGCAGACGAGATCGGCCGGGTCCCGCTCCAGGCGGTCCAACAATGCGGGGAAGTCGTCCGGAGCGTTCTGGCCGTCGCCGTCCATGGTGAGGATGAGTTCTCCGCGGGCTCGTTGCAGCCCCTCATACAGCGCCGCGGCCTGACCTTGGTTCTGCGCAAAACGAATGACGCGACAACAGGGTTCCCTGGCGGCGATCGCTTCGAGTTCCGGGGCGGTGCCGTCGCTGCTGCCGTCGTCGACGAGCAACGCTTCGAAGTCCCCGGGGAGGGATCGGAGCACCGCGACCGCCCGCTCCATTAGCGGGCCGATATTGCCGACTTCATTGAAGAACGGAACGATGAGACTGTAGCGCGGCACGCTCACGCTGAGGACTTTCTCAGGTACCGGTCGCTACGGCAATACATCGCGGCGGCGTTACCCTAAACTCGGAGGGTGCGCTCCGTTGAGGGGCGGATGAAGGCGCGCTGGAATTGGTCCCACGAAAAGAACGCTCCAATGAAGAACAAACGCGTCCCGCAAACGCCTCTGCCGTCCACACCAGCAAGGACTCCTCCGGTCGGGCGCTTGCAAGTCTTCCTCGGCAACCCCAACCTTCAATCCACATCCCTTCTCCGAACTTTGAGGGAGACCCTCGATTTCTCTGTCGACAAAAAACCGCTATCATCTGATGGATAGCGGCTTATGATGTGGCGGGATGGACGGGACTCGAACCCGGTTAATTGGGCGATTGTTTCAACGACTTACGGCGATTCTTTTCGCATGATGGCCCATTGGTGACTCCAGTCTCATGTGGAGACGGAGACACCGTCGTATCCTGTGACGATTAAGGTCTTTTCGCATCGGGGGCGACGTTGGCGCCCGCGAATCCCGCCCCGCTCCGGGAGAGAATCGCGGATGCTCGCAGGCACGTCCAAGAGATCGTAAAGTGACCGGAATCCACGGGGGTTTCCCGGGGTGAATAATCACCGAGGAAAGGAAACGCCGGGTGGCGGGGTGGAGGCCGCTTGGTGGGTAAAAACCCCATAGTGGCGGTTGCAGTGGAGTGCTATTTTGCAGCCATGGGTCTAATCTTGCTTATCCTTGTCCTTCTTATTTTGTTCGGCGGCGGCGGTTTTTACGTTGGAGGGCCTCTCATCGGCGGAGGAGGGATTGGCCTGATTCTGTTGATCTGCCTTATCATCTTTTTGATGGGCGGATTTAGTTCGAGAACCTAGCACGATAAACCCACTCATTTTATGAAAGCATCCCTCCATTCATCGGCATTTGCTCTTCTACTCGGCCTGACGGGCGCGCTCGCGATCGGCGGCTTCACCGGCGGCTGCGCGTCGACGCCCACGCGCGAAAGCACTGGTGAATACGTGGACGATTCGGTCATCACAGCCAAGGTGAAGAGCGCCCTTATGGGTGACGACGCGGTGAAGTCGTCCCAGATCAAGGTCGAGACCTTCAAGGGAATCGTGCAGTTGAGCGGCTTTGTCGACACTCCGGAGCAGAAATCCGCTGCAAGAAAAGACGCCTCCGTCGTCGCCGGGGTAACGGACGTCAAGAACAACCTCATCGTCAAGTAGCCCGGCCGGAGCGAGACAGGTCAGGCCCATGAAGGGCAGTCCTGCTCCATCGTTAGGCCAATTGGTGCCGCCATGCAGGGTAACACCCCATGGTGCCTAGACGAGCTTTGGCTCAAGCTACTAGTCTATGCAAAAAGAACAATCAGTCGACGTGAAATCGGGCACCCAAGATAAGATTGAAGGTACCGCAAAAATTCTATCGGGCAAGATCAAGGAAGAGGCCGGTAAGGTGGTCGGAAACCCCCGACTGGAAGCCAAAGGCGATTGCGAGCAGATCAAAGGCAACACTCAGAAGAAGGTGGGCGAGATCAAGAAGGTGTTCGGTATGTAAACGAGGTCGGTGTGCTTGCAGACGGGAACTATCGAAGGGAACGCTTCGGCTGCATGTTTAACTACGATTAGGGGAAAGCGGTTCCCGACGCGCAAAGGAGGCTTGGGTTCTTTTGTCGTCGCCGTCCAGCGCTGTAAGTCCAAGGACAACGAAGGGGAATGTCGGACGTGCAGTAACTGGCGCAGTAACTAGCTATTCTCTGGTGAACAAAAATCCTGTTAACCATTATTAATTAGCGGGATAGTAAAATAGCGGGATGGGCTGGACTCGAACCCGGTCAATTGGGCGCAAGCTTCAACGACTTACGTCAAATCTTTGCGCATCATGGTGGCTCTTTGGTGGCTCCAGTCTCTTTTTGAAATGAAGCCACTGTCGTCTCCTGCGACGATTGGGTTTTCCCACATCTGGGCGACGCTGGCCTCCGCGAGTCGTGCCCCTCGCCGGGAGAATCGCGGATAACTTCGTCAAGACTCGTTGAGGTTCGGCGATGACATGGGGCGATGTGACAGGCCATCCCGGCCTCACAGATGTCCGATGCCGTCGCGACTATAGGTCATTACGAATTCGAACCGAAGGAGGTACAGCCGCTGCAAGTGACCGATCAACTTGTCCATCATTTGGAGGTAATTGGGGCAAGCACGGTGCGGCCGGTTGCGCGCGTTTTTTTGCGCCGGGGGGTTTCCATCTTGCCACCAGGAAATGTCGGCTGTCTCGTGCCAGACATGGCGTCGGGGAAAATGGAGATCACCCAGGCGTATTGGCTGGGACCACACTTGGGCGCCGTGCTGGTCAGCCGGAACTGGCTCGGCGCGGAGCCGCCTGCGCTGTCGTTCGCCGCCGAAGACCTGCCCATCGTCCGGATCCGCCCGGCGGGAGCGGATTTCATCGGGGCGTTCTGCGGCTATTACGAGCGCCACGACGGGTGCATCGTCTTCTGCCAGGAAGCGTCGCGGCATCCACAGATTGATTTTGCGAAGAACCCGGTGCAGGTCGCGGGTAAGTTCAACCGCTGGGGCGTCGACGGGCCGGCGGAACGCTGGCGGTTGGCGCCGCGCGTGCGGGCCGATGGGCGCGTATTGTGGGAGTGCGTAGCGGCGCGCGACCGCCTGCACGCAGGACTCGACGGCGTGCCGTTCAAGTTCGTTTCAGCGGACTGGCAATGGTTGGGCGTGTTATTCTCCGCGCCCAACCGGTTCTACGATGCAGCCGGCAATCCCAACTACCGCTTAGAGCCGCAGCGCACCGGGCGGCACGCTTTCCTTTTCGAGGTGGAAAACGGACGCGGCCTCGACGGCCACCATCAGATCCAGCTCGCTGGACCTGACCCGAGCAGACCGCTGCCCGTCACGCCGGGCTTGTCTTACTTCGACCTCGCCACCAACGCGCCGCTCGGTGCGTGGATCGAAGCGACGCGGCCGGGGTTCTCGATTTTCCGATTCAAAACGGAGTGGACGATCTTCCGGCTCTTTGCGCCGCGGGCGAGATCGGCCGCCGTCGAAGTTTTTGCGAATCTCGAATCGCCAAGTCCCGAAGTCTATCCGATGATCCTGGGGGAAGACGAGCTTACGTGGGAGGCGAGGGTATCCGGCAACCTGCACGGCTGGTTCTACTACCTTCAAGTCAGCGGCGAGAACGACGGCACTTCGACGCACTTCGACGGCGAGCGGCGCCTGCTTGATCCTTGGGCGCTGGCGACGGCGGGTCCGGTGGGCCCCGGCATTGTCATCGATCGCGGGCGGCTGCCGCGCCGTGCTGACGACCGAGAATATCAACCACCACCATGGCATGACCTCCTGGTCGTCGAGGGCCACGTGCGCGATTTGATCCGGCGCGCGCCGCTCGGGCTTAC